>Ga0100385_1001260_pt1 | contig 26336 bp, 23 predicted proteins | sample CryGeymeta201509_FD_81543 | JGI IMG/M metagenome (GOLD analysis project Ga0100385, IMG submission 81543) | Groundwater microbial communities from Crystal Geyser aquifers in Utah, USA - Crystal Geyser metaG 2015-09 | ecosystem: Environmental > Aquatic > Deep subsurface > Groundwater | place: USA... | reverse complement strand
CAACCCTAAATTTTGTTCCATCAACTCCGACTTTATTTCATTCAGGAACAAATCATCCACAATTATCTTCATGTTATCTAAACACTGTTAATGATGATTTGGAACATATCTTCAAAGTTGTTGGCGATAATGCTCAAATGTCAAAATGGTCAGGAGGAATAGGGACAGATTGGACTAATGTCAGATCAACAGGAGCTTTGATTAGAGGTACTGGAGTAGAAAGTCAAGGAATAGTACCTTTCTTAAAAGTCGCAAATGACACAACCGCAGCTATTAACAGAAGTGGAAAAAGAAGAGGAGCAGCAGTTGTTTATTTGGAGACTTGGCATTTAGATATGGATGATTTCTTAGAACTTCGTAAAAATACAGGAGATGAACGAAGACGAACCCATGATATGGACACTGCTAATTGGATACCTGATTTATTTATGCAAAGAGTACAGAGAGATCAAGATTGGACATTATTCTCACCAGATGAAGTTTTGGAGTTACATCATATTTATGGGAAAGAATTTAAAGAAAAATATGAATATTATGAAGAGCAAGCAAGACTTGGTAAAATCAAAATGTACAAAACAATCAAAGCAAAAGATTTATGGAGAAAAATGATTACGATGTTATTTGAGACAGGACATCCTTGGATAACTTTCAAAGATCCATGTAATCTAAGATCCCCACAAGATCATGTCGGAGTAATTCATAATTCTAATCTTTGTACAGAAATTACACTTAATAATTCCGAAGAAGAAACAGCAGTTTGTAATTTAGGGTCAATTAATCTAACTAATTACATCAAAGATGGTAAATTTGATAAAGAGCTTGTAGCTAAAGTTGTTCCAACTGCAATTAGAATGCTGGATAATGTTATAGATATAAATTTTTATCCAACCAAAGAAGGTGAATTATCCAATAAAAGACATAGACCAATTGGTATTGGAATAATGGGATTTCATGATGCTTTATACAAATTAGATATAAATTTTGATAGCGAACAAGCAGTAGAATTTTCTGATGAATCCATGGAAGTTATCTCTTATTATACAATTTTGGCCTCATCCAATTTAGCGAAAGAAAAAGGTAAATATGAATCTTATAAAGGTTCTAAATGGGATAGGGGAATATTTCCAGTAGACACTATTTCTCTAGTTGAAGAATCTAGAGAATCTATTATAGATGTAAATCGATCTAGTAAATTAGATTGGGATATTGTTCGGAAATCTGTCAAAAAACACGGAATGAGAAATTCCAATACAATGGCAATTGCTCCAACCGCAACAATCTCAAATATAGCAGGATCAATTCCAGCTATAGAACCAATTTATAAAAATCTTTATGTCAAAGCAAATCAAGGAGGAGATTTTATTATAATCAATGATTATCTAGTAGAAGATTTGAAAAAAGAGAATTTATGGAATCAAGAGATGTTTGAGCAATTAAAATTCTACGACGGTTCCATTGCCCAAATTCCAGAAGTACCAGTTTATCTCAAAGAAAAATATAAAGAAGTTTTCGATATAGATTCAAGATGGCTTATCAAAGTTGCAGCTTATCGTGGTAAATGGTTAGATCAAAGTCAATCATTAAACATTTTCTACAAAGGAACTTCAGGAAAAGAAATTGCAGATATCTATATGTATGCTTGGGAAATGGGACTTAAGACAACTTATTACTTGAGAAGTTTGGCGGTATCACAAGTAGAAAAATCTACAGTCAATACAGCTCAATTTGGAAAAACTCACAAAAGAGATAATAGTGCTAATGGAGTTGTAAAACCAGCCGAGCCAGTACTTCCTGTAGAGCCAAAAGTAGAGGTGACATTTGCACAACCAACAAAACAAGTAGAAGTGGTTAAAGAAGAATTAAAGCCAAAAAATATTAAATTAGGTACAGATTATAAACCTAAATACAATATCTATGCAGTCGCAGAAGGACAAATCTGTGAGAGTTGTCAGTAGAAATTAATCAATAATAACTTCAAATAATATGCCAATAGAATTTAATAAACCACGAGTAAATATTAATAATAGAAGAATAATCAATGGAAAAGATGCTGATGTAGTCCAATTATATCCAATGAAACATACCTTCGCTTGGGATGCCTACAATATGGGAAATGCTAATCATTGGCTTCCAACTGAGATCGGAATGCAAAAAGATGTAGAGCAATGGAGATCAAAAGATGTTTTGACCGAAGATGAAAGATTAGCTTTCAAAACAGTACTAGGATTTTTCACCACGGCAGATTCAATCGCAGCCAATAATATCGTTCTTGCAACTTATAGACATATCACCTCTCCAGAGGTCAGAATGTACCTATTAAGACAAGCTTATGAAGAAGCAATACATACACATGCTTATCAGTATATTGTAGAGTCATTAAGTTTAGATAGTGGAGAAATATTCAATATGTATCGAGAGATAGAATCAATTTATAATAAAGCAAGTTTTATATTATCTTTTAATGAAGGAATATTTGATCCAAATTTCAAAACAGGAACCTTTGAGAGTGATCAGAAATTTTTAGAGAATCTTTGTGTTTTCTCACTTATAATGGAAGGGATATTTTTCTACAGTGCCTTTGCTGTAATCTTTGGTTTCCAGAGACAAAATAAAATGGTGGGAAGTGCCGAGCAAATCCAATACATAATGAGAGATGAATCCAATCATTTAAATTTCGGAGCAGATCTAATCGAGACAATAATCCAAGAGCAACCAGAATTATGGACAGAAGAATTCCAAAATAGAATTACAGGTCTTATAAAACAAGCTGTAGATCTAGAATATGAATTTGCGACAACTTGTTTCCCAAAAGGAATAATGGGAATTTCACAACAAGGATTCAAAGATTATATAGAATATATCGCAGACAGAAGATTACAAAGAGTAGGCCTAGCTCCAGTTTATGGAACAGAAAATCCTTTCCCTTGGATGTCAGAAGCAGTGGATCTATCCAAAGAAAAGAATTTCTTTGAGACTAGAGTTACAGAATACCAAACAGGAGGAACTTTGGATTGGTAGGATATGGTGGGAAATAAAGACAATTTAGATCAAGAATCAAAAAGATTTCTGATAGAGGGTACTGAGAAAAAAGCAGAAGAATTATCTAAGTTATTAGATGAGTTTTTTGCTTCAAAAAAGGATTTAAAGGATAATAGAATGTTTGCTTTGTATGGAGGATGGGGAACAGGCAAAACAACTTTATTAGAAGAAACTGAAAAGAAATTAAAAAATGATTACAAAATTGTTTGGTTTAAGCCTTGGGAATATGATGATGAAGGAAAAGATTTGGATTTGAAATTGTTGACTTTAATTCAAGATAAAATAAGTCTACCATTTTTAAAAAAAATTAGTAGTTATTTAATGAATTTAATAAAAAACTATCTCGGAATATGGTTAGTATTGAGTACCTTGTTATTTTTTACTATAATATTTAGTGAAAAAATAGAAAAAATTAACACACAAATAGATAATTTTTGGGTTTTGGTAAATAATTATGATTTATTATATATTGTAATCTCAGTATTGTTTTTGGGTTTAATTTCTTTACCTGTAGCATGGTATTTGATGAAATCTTTTACTAAAATAGGTGTAAATTTCAATATGGGACCATTTAATCTGAATATGAATTCTCAAGATTTTATACAAAATATAAAGCATGGGATAAAAAAGTCTGATACTATTAAAAATAAATTTAAAAAGATTCTAGGAACAAATAAAGTAATAGTATTTGTGGATGATTTAGATAGATGCCAAGGAGAAACAGTCCTTAATCTAATGGAGCATATCAAACACTTTTATTCTGTTGATAAAATTTTATTTGTTTTTGCTATAGATCAAGAGAAATTAGCTCAATATGTTGTAAATAAATATGGATATAAGTCTAATGATAATTCAATGTTGATTGATAAGGTTACACATATTAAATATAAGCAACTTGACTCTAAAAATGACTATGATCAATATGGTTATATAAATAATAATTTTTCTCTAAAAGAAGGGTATGCTTATTTGGATAAGTTTTTCCCTAGTAATGATAGACTATCATGGTCAAGTGAAGTCAGAAATTTTATGACTTATTTGTACAAGAAAAATGGTATTGATGAATATATTCAAGAAATAGAAGAACCTATAAAATTAACTGAAGATATAAAAAAGAAAATGTTAGATTTAGGTATAGGTTTTCAAGACAATAATCCTTTGACATTATTTCAAATTCAAGAAATGTTTTTCCAATGTGTCGAATTTTATGCTTGGTTTAATTTTAGAAAGATTGAAAATTTAGTAAATAAGTTTGCCAATATTTATAAGAAATTTGGAGGAGCTTATTTTATATATAGTGAAGGTATATTAATTTCCATTGATCAAATCTTTAGATATTATTTGGTAGAGGAATTTTATCCAGATTTATTAGAAGGTGCAAATTCTAGAGAAAAGATTATATATTCAGATGTATTAAGATATAAGGTGGAAAATGAGGGTTATAATAGACATCTAATAAAAAATCCGCATATGAGTATAGAAACAATATTAAAATTTAAGGATATTCCAGATGGTAATCATACAAACGGCATTATGAATTTACAAAAGAAAGAATGTGGTGAAGTTTTGGAATATGATGAATTTAAATTAGAAGGGCTTCCAATAAATCAAGAAAACTCGTATATTTTAGGATTATTTCAAATTGATACAACTACAATAGAACCTATTAATCATGATATAGTGAATAGGATAGATGTATTAAAAGATAGAACTCTATTGGAAAAGCTTAAAACAATAAAATGTGTTAGTGTGAAGTAATTTAGAAATTTTAGAAAAATAAAAACACAAAGTTAAAACCCTATTCAAATTGAATAGGGTTTTTGTAGTAGAGGGATGCACTTATAATCTTTACAATCCTGATAATATAGCATTTATAGCAACTCAGGGTATGTAAAGATTAATAAGCCTAATCTTTAAAAGATTTTTCTGTAAGATCCTCTACAGTTGGTTTATAAGAAGATAATTAACCTCTTTTTAACTTATGAATATAAAGAATTATATTCAGCCTTTAGAGCAATAATTCTTTATGTTTACAAATACATTATAACATAAATTTAATTTTTGTCAAGATTAATTTACAAAAATTCATAATTTTTTCTAAAAAAGATACCTCTTTAATCTCTAGAGGCTCTTCATATTCATTATCCCAAATAGATTTAGGGAAAATTGCCCCACCGCTACATAATACTATTAGGTATCCTTGTTCAAGAAATCTTTTACAAATATCTTGAATATCTGAATTCCCAGATACTATGAACCCATTAGAATTTTCTTCAATTATCAATTCATGATCAATTTCTTCTAGAATATCCTGTAATATAAACATAATAAATCTATAAAAGTAAGTACACATAAAGAATACCATAATATTTTATTTTGTCAATATAATATAGCATAAAAACAATAAGATTTGGATAAAAAGTATAAATCAGATAATAATATAAATTTATTCAAATTATGTTCTTATATTAATATAATTTTTTAGAGATTAATAGTATTTACATTTAAAAATAAAAGGAATATAATGTACATGTATATTATTTAACATACAATGAAATTATATGAAAAGAAAAATACAATGGATTGATGAGTATAGCTTAGGAATAAAAGAAATTGATGACCAACATAAAGTTTTATTCGAAATAATTGACGAATTATATCAATCAATTTTTCAAATGAAATCGAATGAAATACTACTGGATATTTTAAATAAATTAGATATATATGCTGATTATCATTTTGGAACAGAAGAAAAGTATTTTCAAAAATTTGGTTATGAAGGAACTACAGAGCATATAAATCAGCATAAAAATTTTATAGAACAAGTTAATCTTTTTAACTATAAGTTAGATAATAATAAAGATGAAAATTTAGATATAAAAATTGTAGATTTTCTAGAAGATTGGATAGTAGGACATATTGGTGATGAGGATAGAAAATATATAGATTGTTTTTTAGAGAATGGATTAAAATAAGTTCAAGTTCAAAATAGTATTTTTATATTTTTTTTATATTTTTATAAATAAACCAAAATAAAAAAATAACCTATCAAGAATATTTTCTCAAATAGGTTATTTTAGAATAGTTGATTTTATTCGGTTAGATCTAAACCTGTTATTTTTTAAATTGTTTTTATACCATAGACTAACTCTTAAAACCTTAACTTACCAAATAATTATATCATACAAATACAATTTTGTCAATAGTAAATATCAAAAATATTGTATATTTAAGGTTGAAAACTAAATTAATCATTTGACTAAATCATAAAAAGTCGGTAAACTAAGTTAAAGAAATAAATTAAGTATTATATGTCTAAAACTCTAATCATTGTAGAATCACCTACAAAAGCAAAAACAATTGGTAAATTCTTAGGTAAAGATTATAAAGTTGTCTCATCTATGGGGCATATCAGAGATTTGCCTAAATCTAAACTAGGAATTGAACCAGATAAGAATTTTGAAATTAAATATGAAATCCCAGTTAAAGCAAAAAAAACAGTATCAGAATTAAAAAAACTATCCAAAGAATATACAGATATTATTCTAGCAACGGATGAAGACCGTGAAGGAGAAGCTATTTCTTGGCATTTGGCTTATATCTTGAAATTGGATACTAAAAAAGCTAAAAGAATGGTTTTTCATGAAATCACTAAGAAAGCTATAGAAGAAGCTCTCAAGAATCCAAGAATTATTGATCAGAATTTGGTTGATGCTCAACAAGCAAGAAGAGCTTTGGATAGAATTGTTGGTTATAAATTATCTCCTTTTTTGTGGGCTAAGGTCCAAAGAGGACTTTCAGCTGGAAGAGTTCAGTCTGTTGCTTTGAAATTAATTGTTGATCGTGAGAGAGAAATTAATGCTTTTATTAAAGAAGAATATTGGTCAATTACAGGTTTTTTTGAGGCTAAAGATAAGTCATACCCTATAATTGCTAATTTGTCTCATATTGATGATAAAAAGTTAGATAAATTTTATTTAAAAAATGAAGAGGATTCAAATGATTTATTATCTAAGTTGCAAAATTTAGACTATCATATTGATTCTATAGAAAATAAAAAAGTTACCAAATCTCCTTATCCACCTTTTATTACTTCCACATTACAGCAGGATGCATCTCGTAGATTATATTTTTCTTCAAAGCAAACTATGATGATAGCTCAGCAATTGTATGAAGGTATTCCACTTGGTAAATTAGGGCAAACTGGTCTTATTACTTATATGAGAACGGATTCTACATTTTTGTCAGATCAAGCTTTGACTGAGGCAAATAAAGTGATCTTTAATTTGTATGGAAAAGAATATACCTTAGATTCTCCAAGGAGGTTCAAGACTAAGTCTAAAAATGCTCAAGAAGCTCATGAGGCGATCAGACCGACTAATCCAAATCTTCATCCAGATGATATAAAGGATTATTTAGATGATAAACAATACAAATTATATAATCTGATTTGGAGAAGGTTTATAGCAACTCAGATGAGTGTGGCTATTTTTGAGAATACGAATTTATCTATCAAAGATACCAAAGATAAAAAATATAGATTTACGGCAAATGGAAAAACTCAAAAATTTGATGGGTTTATGCGAGTTTATAATATTTCATCGGAGGATGTGTTACTTCCATCAGTTGATGAACAAGAATCATTAAAAACAGATAAGATTATTCCTGACCAACATTTTACCCAACCTCCAGGAAGATATACAGAAAGTACTTTGATTAAAATGTTAGAAAAACATGATATCGGAAGGCCTTCTACTTATGCTAGTATTATTTCTACTATTCAGGCTAGGGAATATGTAGCTCGTAATGATGAGAAGAGATTTTATCCGACTGAAATAGGTATAATAGTAACTGAAGTTTTGGAGCAACATTTCAAGGATATTGTGGATGTTGATTTTACAGCTAAGGTTGAGCAACAATTTGATCATATTTCTAATGGAGATGAAACTTATCAGCAGATGTTAGCTGAATTTTATGATCCATTTCTTTCTAATCTGAATGAAAAGGAAAAGTCTGTGGAGAGACATAGAGAAATTATTACAGATAGAGTTTGTCCAGAATGTGGATCACAAATTGAATATAAAAGAGGAAGATTTGGTAAATTCATTGCTTGTACAAATTATCCCGATTGTAAATTTACAGATAAAACTGAAGATGATAAAAAATTTGACGAGGAACATAATGGAGAACCATGTGATAAATGCTCAGATGGTATAATGGCTGTCAAAAGAGGAAGATTTGGTCCTTTCTTAGCTTGCTCCAATTATCCAGAATGTAAAAATATTAAGAAAATTGAGGAGAAAACTGGTGATAAATGTCCAAAATGTGAGATTGGAGATATAGTTTGGAAAAAAGGGAAAAAGCGAGGTCTAAAATTCAAAGCTTGCAATAGATATCCAGATTGTGATTATATTGAGAATGCTAAAAAGACCAGTTATCCAAAGAAAAAATCTACTAAAAAGAAATAAGTTGTAAATAAAAAGAAAAGCCGTGATAATTTTTCACAGCTTAGAGTTTAAATTTTTAAATTAGAAGGTTTGTCAATAATTATTTTTCAAGATTATCAATAATATCTGTACAGATCTGCACTAACAATAATGTGTTGTCTGTCACATAATTTTTTGCTTGTAAACAAACAACATTATATGGATTTAATTGTTCTGATTTAACTCCATAAATGTACTCAAATCCCCAGCATCCAGGCTGAGATTCTTTACTTTTTTCCCATTCAGAAATAGGCTTTGTTACAAGTCCATAGACATTCCCTAACCAAACATTATGTTCGGTTACAATTTCTCCTTTTGAGGTTCGATTCATACCTGAAGAACATCTTCCCATATAAGCTATTTTCCCTTTAAGAAGGGATAAATCTTCTTCACTGAAAATCTTTGAGTATTTATTGAAATCATTTATATTATCATGATAAATACTAAGAAGATTAAAAAAAGAAATTATTCTTTCTAAAGGATTCTCGATTAGACTAATCTTATTAATTTGATTGATTATATCATTTAGAAAATCTTTAAGCTCTTTTTTCAAAGCAGCTTTTTTAAAGGATGGAAAAACAGAAAGCAGATTATTTAACATAATTTTTGTAAAAGAACAACAAAGAGATAATATCACATTAATGAATTTTTGTCAATACTAACTGACTAAATTATTTATTTAGAAAGAAAGTTATAAATTAATATCTGTTTTTGAAAATTGAATTTATTTAGAATAATTTTATTTTCTGGCTTTATTCCTTGAATCTCAAAATCTAGTGAAATAACTTTGTTATTGTAAAACTTTTGATTATGATAAAGATAATCCATATATTTTGGATAGAGATAGCAATACATTAAACTAGGAGATTTCTTATTTTTGAAGTTAAATTTTTGAATATCTTTTCTATAAAACTTAATTTTTGATCCAAGTAAAATACCTTTTAATCTTATTATTAAATAGATAAATATATCATGCTCTATTGCAATTACTTTTATTTTAGGGAAATTTTTTTTGACAAAAAAAGATATTTCAGCTGTACCACATCCAAGTTCATAAAAAGTAGAAATATTAGAATTCTTTAATTCTCGGATAATTATTTTCTTTACTTTTTTGTTTATGGTTGGAACATAAGGTGGAGAAGAGATATTGAGTAAATTATGGTATAACAGAGCTGTTATAGCTAGAATTATAAGTGTTAGTAGAAAAATAAAGAACCAGATCATATGTTTTATTTTATAAATATAAAAATATTATAATCTAAATTTAATATATAGTAAAGATAATAGTTTATTATTTGTAAAAAAGGAATATTTAAGCTATAATAATATTAATTATAATTAAGCAAACAACAATGTATAAAAAAAGAGTCTTAGATAACGGTTTATCAATAATAGGTTATCCAATTAAAAACTCACAAACAACCACACTATTAGTTTTGGTAGGAGTTGGATCAAGATACGAATCAGAAAAAGAAAGAGGATTGTCACATTTCTTGGAACATATGATGTTTAAAGGAACAAAAAAGAGACCATCAGCCAAAATTGTAGCTACAGAATTAGATGCTCTTGGAGCTTCATATAATGCTTTTACAGGGTATGAATATACAGGTTATTGGGTCAAAGTAAGGAATACTCAAAAAAATATAGCTCTTGATGTAATATCAGATATATTCCAAAACTCATTATTAGCAGAAAAAGATATTTTGGTAGAAAGAGGAGCAATTGTGGAAGAGTTGAATATGTATTTGGATTTACCAATGAGATCAATTCATGATAAATTCCAAACTTTACTTTATGGAGATACTCCTTTAGGAAGAGAAATAATTGGTACAAAAGATCATATAATGAATTTTAGAAAACCTGACTTTGATCAATATTTTAATCAAAAATATGTGGCGGGAAATACTTATATAGTTGTAGCTGGAGATGTAAATTCCCAAACATTAGATTTGGTAGAAGAGAAATTTAAAAATATCAGAGTAAATCAAGTCCCAGAAAGAGAATCTATCAAAGAGATACAAGATTCAGCAAAAGTCTTTATTGATTACAAAAAGACAGACCAATGTCACATTATGTATGGATTTAGAACAGTAGATGTTCACTCAGAAGAAAAATATAAAGCTTATCTGATCTCTACAATACTAGGAGGGTATATGAGCTCAAGACTTTTTACAGAGATTAGAGAAAAAAGAGGTTTAGCCTATTATGTCAGAGCCTCAAGTGATCATTTTGATGATGCTGGTTATCTTGCTGTGAATGCTGGAATTAGAAATGATAAAGTTTTAGAAGCAGTTAAAATAATTAGTAAAGAATTTGCTAAAATAAAACTAACAGGAATAACTGAAAAAGAATTAAAAATTGCTAAAGAAAATATCAAAGCTCACATGGTTATGGGACTAGAATCAAGTGATAATATAGCAGAAGCTGTAGCTATGCACGAACTTCAATTGAAAGAGCCTTTCGATGTGGAAAAAGAGTTAGCAGAGTTTGATAAAATTAAAAAGCAAGATATTCAAGATTTCATGAACAAATATTGTTTAGAAGATAAATTAAACTTAGCTTTGATTGGGAATTTCAAACAGAAAGATCAAGAAAATTTCTTAAAATTAATGAAAGTATAACTTTAAGCTAATGATATATTTTGATTCTAAAGCTAGTACTTTAATTCATCCTAAAGTTGCTGAATCTATTTTTGATTTATATAAAAACCAACTCTCAAATCCTCATAGCACACATTATCTAGGACAAAATGCAATTGGTTATGTAGATATTGCCAGGAAAAAAATCTCAGATTATTTAGGAGTTAAGTTTAATGAAATAATTTTTACTTCTGGAGCAACTGAATCTAATAATATTGCTATACAAGGAGTTGTTAGAAATTATTTTAAATATAATAATTATGCTGAGATTATAGTGTCCCCAATTGAACATTCTTCGGTATTAAATACTATTTATGAATTAGGTTCAGAATTTAAAGATAAATTAAAAATAAATATATTATCTATTGGAGAGAATGGGGTAGTAGATCCTTTAGAAGTACAAAATTTAATTACAAAAAATACTATTTTGGTTAGTGTAATGCATATCAATAATGAAATTGGAACAATTCAACCGATCAAAGAAATAGGAAAAATTATTAAAAAATATAGACAAGAAAATAATTCTAAATACCCTTACTTTCATTCAGATGGAGCTCAAGCAGTTGGTCATATTAAATTAAATTTGAATTATTTAAATGTAGATTTATATTCTATTTCAGGTCATAAAATCTATGGTCCGAAAGGTGTTGGAGCTTTGTTTATAAAAGAAAAAACTTTAATTCAAGCTCTAAATTTTGGTGGAGGTCAAGAATATTCTATGAGAGCTGGAACAATTAGCCCAGAGTTAATCTATGGAATGAAAGTAGCTTTTGATATTCTTAGTGAAGAAGAATATAGAATTAAACTAGAAGAAATAAAATCATTAAGAGATTATCTTCTAAATAAATTACTAAACCATACTAAAGTTAAGCTGAATGGTGAGATTGAATTTATAGATTATAATACAATTAATATTTCTATAGAAGGAATGACTTCAGAAGAGTTGGTAATTGCATTTGATTTGGCAGGAATAGCAATCTCTGCTGGATCTGCTTGTCATAGCGGTAGTATAGAGATGTCAGAGACGGTATATCAGATTACTAAAAGTCAAGAAAGGGCAAATTCTTGTATTAGGATATCCCTATCTATTTATAATACAAGACAAGAAGTAGATAAGTTTTTAGAAGTATTTGAAAAAATAACCTCATAATAAAATTGATTATTATAATTGACAAAACTCTAATAAATTTGTATTATATATAGTGTAGATAGTTCGTTTAGAAAAATTATGTACCAAACAGAAAAAGAAAATGAAGTCGAATCTAATACTAATAAATTTTTATTAGTAGATGGGCAAAAGTACATACATATAGGTTCAGGTCTATATGCACAACCTTGTATTTTTGGACTATATAGATATATTAATGGTAGAATGATTCCAACTAAGAACTAATATCTAAAGTAACTAAATTTTAAGTTTAAACTTATTCTGAACTATTCAGAGTGAGTTTTTTATTTTTAAATAATATTTATAAGTTAATTTATTTTTATATAAAAAATATTAAATATAGGATACAATATAGATATATACATTTAAATTATCAATATTATGTTTAAAGAATTTAAGGAATTTGCCATTAAAGGAAATGTTACAGATCTTGCAATCGGAGTTATAATTGGTGGAGCTTTTGGTAAAATAGTTACATCTTTGGTAAATGATATTATAATGCCACCAATAGGATACTTACTTGGAGGAGTAGATTTTTCTAATTTGAAATTGGTTATAAAAGAAAGTTCAGGATACATAGCTTCAATTTCTATTAATTATGGTATTTTTTTGAACACTGTAATAGACTTTCTCATTGTTAGTTGGGTAATATTCATTATTATTAAGCAAATAAATAAGTATGATAAAAAAGAATCTCAAGTTAAAAAGAAAGAGATCAATCAAGAATTACTCGTATTAAAGGAAATTAGAGATTTACTTACAAAAAAATAATAAAGTTTGATTTAAAGAGTAGTTTCAATAACAATTAAAGAGGATAAAGTATCAGATCCAATATTGATACTTTTTTCTTTTATATCAATTATTTCAATGGCTTCTTTTTCTTCTAGAATGACATTAATATCAGAAATTGTAATATTATTTTGAAAAGGTATTATGAATAATCCGTTTTTAGAATTATTTAAATTGTAGTTTATTTCAGAATTTTCTAAATTTATTAAAGATATATAAACTTCTTGATAAATTTTTAAAGAAAAGTCATTATTATCAGGAGTGATAAGAGGGATTACTTCATTTTTCTTTGTTGTATCAAAAGATTTTTCCTCATAACGAGGGTTAATATTATGTCTATTGGGTTCAATCCAAATTTGAAATAGTGTAACAGCTTCTTTATCACTATCATTATATTCTGAATGAGTAATACCTGATCCAGCTGACATTATTTGAATAGTACCATTTTTTATATGACCAATGCTTCCAAGACTATCTTTGTGGGTTAAAGTTCCTTCAAAGACAATAGTTACAATTTCCATATTTTGATGAGAATGGGGAGAAAATCCACTTGATGGAGCAATCCAATCATTGTTGAGTACTCTTAATTTACCAAATCCCATTCTATCTGGATTATAATAATTCGCAAAGCTAAAGTAATAATTTGGTTTTAGCCATCCATAGTCAGCTTTACCTATATCAGCTTTTGTAATTACTCTATATTTCATGACTATTAAATTATATTCTCGTTTTTATTAGCATCATCAATATCTTTTGGATAAGATATCGGTATCCATATATCAGGAGATTCTATTACATTTATATTATGGGTTTCATTTATCAAATTTATAAAATCTGTAATATACTCTTCTTTATCAGATAAATTTTCTTTATATGGATCTATTAATGAAAGAATAAAGCTAGGTAAGTAATAAACTCCAATATTTACTAAATCTGAGACATATTCTTGAGGCTTTTCTATCAATCCATCAAATAAGTTTTCAATAGTTTTTTTTACTATCCCAAACTGATTTAATCTTTCTTTGATAGGATATATATGAGCTCCTATCGCTGGACTATTAGGTGTATTTTTTATGTGAGTTAGCATATTTTCAAATAGATATTGACCATGAATATCATCGCTATTCATAACTAAAAAATTATGATCACCACTTTCCACCTTAGATAATCCAGATCTAAGAGCATCTAGAGTTCCTCCTTTGGGATTTTTTTGAAAAACAAATGTTACAGGTTTTTCTTTATAAAAATCTCCGATACTATTTATAATCTTTTCTCCAAGATAAGATATTACAATAATATATTCATCCACAATATCATAGATATTATCTAGATTTCTTTCTAATAAAGTTTTGTTTTTTATTTTAACTAATGGTTTTGGAATAGAGTCTGTGATAGGACTTAGTCTAGATCCCTTACCTCCAGCAAATAATATACCGTATGTCATGTTTTGGTTGATTAAATTTAATAAGGATATTTAATAATTGTACTATAATCATAAACAAAAATCTAGTAATTCTAAAAATATTATGTATGACATTTCAATAATATGATATAATATTATTATTGAAACAATATAAAATGTTTTAAACTAATTATTAAATAAATTATCAAATAATAAAATTATATGAATAAAATAACTAATGAAGACATTAAAATAAATGATTCTTTACAAAAAAGAAAATTAATTGTAAATATTGGAATAATATATGTAATAATATCTTTACTTATTTTTATTGTATATTATTTAACTCCAATTAAAGATGTTGAGATGATATTGACAGGAGTTATATTAACAGTAGGAATTATTATGCTTATTGTATACACAAGACAGACTAATATAGAATTAATAGAGCAGGGTCAACCCACAAAAAAAGAACCATCTAAATATTTTCCTACATTTTCAAAATTTCTTCCTTCAGATGATTTTTCTTTATTAAAAAATCCATCATCCAAGTTAACTTTAATGCAAAATATAACCTTAATAATTTCTAGCTATTTTATATTGATAGTGTTTGATATGGAAGCTTTAAAGATTTTTTATCATAGAGTTAATAATCCTGAAGGTTTAATACAAAATAATATTAGCAATGACCCAACATTTATAATGTTTGTGATATTTATACTAGCTATTTTAGCTGTATTTATGATATACACTGTAACTTTAGTAGAAAGAGTTAAATTATATTCTAAGTCACTATCAATAAATGATTATTTTATCTCTTATATTTCGGCATCATTTTTAGCTACACATATTTTTTTCAACCTACCGATATATATTGATAGAGGAAGGGAAGGGGTATTTTTACCAACGATGATTGTAGGTTTGTTTGTTATTTTAACTTTAACTGTTATTAGTGGGGTTTATAATTTTGTGATTGAAACTAGAGATAAGAATGTAAAGAAAAACCTTAATTAATTTCTATTATAATTTGGTTTGTCTTCGATATATCTAATCTAGTAGATTAGATAGACTAATTTATAAAATTAAAGTATAATAATTTTATAAACTTAATTATTATAAAAATTATATTTTGTATATATTTATAATAATATTTTTAACTCTAAAAAATTTATGCTAAAAACAAGAATAGCACCATCACCAACGGGAAAATTTCATATAGGAACAGCTAGAACAGCTTTATTTAATTATTTGTATTCTAAAAATCAAGAAGGTAAATTTGTAATTAGAATAGAAGATACAGATAAAATTAGATCTACAAAAGAGTCTGAAAACGATATCCTAAAAGGAATGGCTTGGCTTGGACTAAATCCAGATGAAGGAGCTACTTTAGAAGGAGAAATAGGAGATTATGGTCCTTATAGACAAAGTGAAAGAACAGAAATTTATAAACAATATTTAGAAATTTTATTAGAAAGAGGATTAGCTTATTGGGATAATACTACAAAAGAAGAGTTAGATGAATTAAATCAAGAGGCTAAAGATAAAAAAGAAACTCTTGTATTTCGTCCCAAATCAAGATATGAAAAGTTGGCACCAGATGAAAAATCAGTTATAAGATTCAAAGTTGAGAATCAAATTATAAGGTTTGAAGATAAAATCAAAGGAAAGATAGAATTTGATACATCACTGTTGAGTGATTTTGTGATAGCTAAATCATTAATGGAGCCTTTATATAATTTTGTAGTGGTAATTGATGATGAGTTAATGCAAATTACTCATATTATAAGAGGTGAAGATCATATCTCTAATACACCAAAGCAAATTTTAATTAATAAAGCTCTTGATTTTTCTAGAAAAAATTATGCTCATTTACCTTTAATCTTAGCTCCTGATAGATCTAAGATGTCAAAAAGATTTGGAGCAACATCAGTTGATGAATATATTGAAGCTGGGTATTTACCAGAAGCTTTAATTAATTTCCTTGCATTATTAGGATGGAATGAAGGTAATGATAGAGAAGATTATTCGATTAGTGAATTAATCCAAAAATTTAGTTTAAAAAGAGTACAAAAAAGTGGAGCTGTATTTAATATAGAAAAACTTGACTCTATTAATTCAAAATATATTAAAAAATTACTTGATCAAGATAAAATTAGATTTGCTAAAGAATTTCTACAAAAATCTATAAATAAAGATTTACTTAACCTAGAAGAGGATAAATTACAAAAGTTAATTTTAATGGAATGTAATAGAATAAAAAAATTTAGTGATTTAGGAAATGGCTTAGAATTTTTAGTTAAAGAAATAGATTATGATAAAAATATTTTGATTTGGAAAGACATGAAAGAAATAAAAATTGTCAAAAATTTAAAATGGTGTTATAATATAATTACTAATACAGAAGAAAGTAGATTTGAAGAGATAGAAAATATAATAAAGTCAGAACTCAATAAAAATAATTTGAATTTTGGAGAATATTTATGGCCATTGAGGGTTTGTTTATCAGGTAAGTCACAATCCCCATCACCCTTTGAAATAATTAATATTATTGGGAAAAAAGAGAGTATCAATAGAATAGATAAAGCAATTAATAAATTTAGATAAATATTTATGATAAAATTTACAAAAATAATTCTGGTTATAGGTTTGTTTTTACTAAGTTTTTCTTTCACTTATGCTGCATCTCAAAAAGATATTGATCAAAAAAATTCTCAGATTCAAGACATTCAAAATAGAATTAGTGCAATAGAAAATAAAAAAGCAGAAACAGAGCAAGATAAGAAAGCTAAAGAAGTTGAATTAAATAAACTAAAATCAGAAATATCTACTTTGAACTCTGAGATATCTGCAATTAAAAATAAAATTAATGAAGTTGGAAGTCAAATTCAAGAAAAAGAACAAGTTATACAAAAAACAAGTATGACTATCGAAGAGTTAGAGCAAAATTTAGAAAATCAAAAAAATACAATTAGAGAAATGGTTCAGGAAGTATATAAGCAATCTTTACTTAAAAATGAAGTATTTAATCTTATGAGTGTTAACTCTATATCAGATATGTTTGCTCAAGTTACTTATTCTGAGCAAGTTCAGACTGAATTTGAAGAAAAAATGAAACAAGCTATAGATCATAAAACTTGGTTAGAAAATGAGAAATCTAAATTTGCTGTAGAAAAATCTAATCTTGATTCAGTAAAAAATGATCTAGAAAAACAAAGAATATCAGCTGAAAATGAAAAAAATAAGACTTCAAGTCAAGTTTTTTCTACTGAAAAAATAACAAATCAATTGGATGCAAATTTAGCTAATTTAAGTAATGAACAAAAGCAGCTAAGAGATCAGATGAATAAATTTTATGCTGAATTAGCTAGATTAGAATCTCAAGCAAAGCAAATAGCTTCTGCTAATAGTCCTTTGGGTAGTATTGTCTGGCCAACAACTTCTAATAAATGTACTCAAGGTTATGGTATGACAAGTTTTGCTAAAACAGGCTTTTATGGGGGACAAATACATAATGGAATTGATATAGGAGGAGGAGGTAATCCAATATTCTCAATTGCAGATGGAACTGTTATAGCCAAATATGGTGGAGTATGTGGTAATTCTTATAGTAGTTGTGGTGGTGGTTGGGGTAATTGGGTTGCAGTTAAGCATAATTCAGGACATGTCAGTATGTATGCTCATTTATCTGGATCAGCTTCAGTTTCTGTTGGCCAATCTGTTAGTCAAGGACAACCAATAGGAAAGATAGGTAATTCAGGATTTTCTACAGGTCCACATTTACACTTTTCAATTTATGATTCTTTTAAAATAACTCAAAATAGTAATCCTAGCTTATCAGGAACATTAAATCCATTGAATTATTATAAAGCTAGTTGTCCTAATTAATAAATTATTAAAATTTAATTGATTTTTGTAATAATTTTTGCTATAATTAAAAATGTAATAATTGCCAGATCGTCTAATGGTAGGACGGCAGGTTTTGGTCCTGTTAATCTAGGTTCGAATCCTAGTCCGGCAACATATAATATTTTTATAAAATATAAATAATAAATTAAATGAAAAAGGCTATTAAAATTACAATAATTTTATTCTTAATAGTAATAATAGGTTTTGTAGGATACAGTACCTTTATAAATTATATGAAAAGCTATTCTGTGGCTAAAGATAAACAAAATATTTTATCTCAAATTGAGAAAATAAACCAAGAATCACAAAAGTTAGAAGAATTAAAAGCAATAATTAATGATCCTGATTATAAAAATAAAGAAGTTAAACAAAAATTAGATGTTAAAGATAAAGGCGAAATAGTAATTAATCTTTCACCTGCCAGTATTGTTGAGAATATGAGTGATGAAGAATTAATAAGAGTTTTAAAAGATCCCAATCAGGAAGAAATTAAAGTATCTCTGACTAATAGAGAAAAGTGGTTAGCTTTTTTCTTTGATAAAAATAAATTATAATAAATATTTATAATCTAAAAAAAAGAAGGTAAAAGTAAACTTAAAACTATTGCAAATATCATTGTAAATACAAAAGAATTTATAATAAATTTCTTAATACTTTTTTTACTAAATAGGTTCTTTCTATGTGATTTCTTTAATTGATTATTTTTCATAAAATTAATAAATTATATTGAATAAAATCTATATATAAGTTATACTATATATATGAAATAAAATCTAGTCTAAATATTATTAATAAAATATAGAAATGAATAAAAATTTAATAATAAAGTTTATCTTTATATGGATGTTAATTATTAATGTAGATTCTACTTTTTCTCAAACCAAATTAGAGCAAGCAGAAGATTCTTTGAAAAAAGAAACAATTAAAATTCAGAATATTACAGAAGAGAAGTCAGTTTTTGACTTAAAAGTAAAAACTTTAGAAGAAGAACTGTCTCTTTTAGATAATGATATTAATGGATCTGAAATTGAATTGTCTAAGACTATATCATCTATACAATCTGTTCAAAATGAATTAGAAGAAACAAAAGAATATATTTCTTATTTAGAAAAGATGGTTAATTCTAAAAAAATATTGATGAAAGAGTATATAAGTTCTCTTTATTATCAACCAGAGATTAATTTATTCCAAATATTTCTTACAAATAAAAATTTATCAGAAATACTTGGGTCAATTAAGCAATCTGGAGTAATGCAAGATTTTATTACTGAATCTATAAAAACAATTGAGATTAAAGAAAAAGAGATATTGTTAGAAAAAGATCATTTATTCCAGAAAGAGGAAGAATTAATTTTATTGAGGGATTTACAGGAAGACCAAAAAAAATTTTTAGAGTTGGCTAAGTTGGATAAGCAAACTTTGTTGGACCAAACTAAAGGTGAACAAAAAAAATACGAAGAATTACTTAAAGTATCTTTTGAACAAAGAAAAACTATCCTAAATACAATTAATTTACTAGGTGGAGGAAAAGATAATGCATTATCTCTAGAAGAAGCTTATAATCTTGCTAAAATTAATGCAAACTTATTAGAAAATAAAGTTAGGCCTGAGTTCCTAGTTGGTGTTATGAAAGTTGAATCTGGTCTAGGACGAAGTACAGGAGGATCTTTTTATAAAGATGCATTGAGTGGATGTGCAGCAAAAGAAGGGAATAATACAAAAATTAATGTGGCAAGAGAAGAAGCTGCTTTTGAATCAATTGTTGCTAAATTAGGGCTTTCAGTTACTCAGCCAGTATCAGGATGTCCTTTTCGTGAAGGTAGTTCATACAAATCAGGAACAGGTGGTGCTATGGGGCAAGCTCAAGTTATGCCTACAACATGGTTAGGATATGAAAAAAAATTGGAAGCTATAAAAGGTTCTCAGGTTAATCCTTGGAAAATAGAGGATGCTATGCTAGCTATGGGTAATATTTTGATTGGTAAAGTAGGAAATCAAAGTATAAATGGAAATATTGAATTAGAAAGAAAAGCAGCAATGTGTTATGTAGGTGGTTGCAATCAATCATGGTATGCAGATAGAGTTATGAATGCTGTATCTCAAGTAGAGTTAGCTTTGAATTTAAATCAACCAAATACACAAGAACCCGATGTTAATATAGAAAACACTGATAGTTTAGGTCAATAAAGATGGTATTATAAAATGACAAATATTCAGTTAGAAAAATATTTAGAAAATTTAGTTTTAGATAAAAAAGATCAATCTATATATAGTGTTCAAGTTTTTCTCTATCATAAAAAATCTACTTTTAGACAAATTGCAGTAAAATGTCTTAGAAGCTTTAGTTATGATAAAATCTATGATTATCTTGTGCCTTTATTATATAATGATAGATCATATTTGGTAAAAAAGGAGGTTGTTAAAACTCTACTTTATGATCAAGAAGAGTTAGCTAAGAATTTTTTTAAAGAATTTATAAAAACAAATAAAGATGAGAAATTAAATTTATTTATTAATAAATATCTTAAAAAAGATGTGACGAAAGATGAGATATTTAGTGTATCTAAATTTATAGATGATATAAATCTAAAAATAGATACAGATATTTTTAAGGTTGAAGGAGAAATATCTTCTCTACAAATTTCACATTTTGGACAAAATCAATGGATATTTTTTGATTTAAAAGATGAATTTAAACAAGCTAAAATAAGATGTTTTACTACAATATACACTTTGAGAAAATCTAGAGTTTCACCTGTAGATGGTATGAAAGTTATATTAACTGGCAATGCTAAAATAAGTTCTAAATCAGGATTGTTTAGCTTGAATGTTTCTTTTATTCAAATTTCAGGAGAAGGAGAATTATTAAAATCATTTGAATTATTAAAACAAAAGTTAGAATCAGAAGGTTTATTTGATACATCAAGAAAAAGAAAATTACCCTATCTTCCTACAAAAATTGGTCTTATTACTTCTCGTGATGCAGCTGCTTATCAAGATTTCCTAAAAGTTTTAAATCAAAGAATAGGTGGATTAGATATATTTTTTTCACACTCCCAAGTTCAAGGAGAAAAAGCTGTAGAAACAATTATAGAGTCCATTGAACAACTTAATGCTCATCCAGAAATAGAAGTTATTGTTTTGACAAGAGGTGGGGGATCTATGGATGATTTACATGCTTTTAATGATGAATCTGTAGTCAGAGCTATATTTTCAAGTAAAAAACCAATTGTTGTTGCTGTTGGACATGAGAGAGATTTTACAATTGTAGATTATGTATCTGACCTAAGAGCTTCTACACCTTCTAATGCAGCAGAATTATTGGTACCAACTAAAATTACTCTTTTAGAGCAGATTGATAATTTTTATTCTCAAGTTAATAATAAAGTTATATATAATATTGATAAGTACAATAGTAAAATATTTGTAATACAAGTTTCCTTGGAAAAAGCTATTAGTAGATTTATTACGGACTATAATATTATTTTGAGAAAGTACCAAAATAATATATTTATATTTAAAGAAATTATATCATCTTATAAATCTCAGTTACAAATTAAATATGATATTATTGATAATAAGATTACAAATCAAATTTCTTCATATAAAGATAAAGTTGGGTATTTAAATAAATATATAGAAGATTTTAATCCTGTTAAATTATTAAAAATAGGATTTAGTTTAACTAGATTAAATAAAAAAATTTTATATGATATTGACAAAGTGAAAATAAAAGATACAATATCAGTAGATTTATATAGGGGTAAGATATTTGCAGAAGTTGTAAAAAAAGAGAAATATGAGGGTTAAGAAAATTATTAATAAGAAATATAATGATAAAACTGATATAGGTTTGAAAGTAAATAGTACATCAATTTGTCTTTTGTATGATAATCTTATTAGAAAAAATTTTCCAAATCTATCTTTCTCTAAAGCAAAGTCAATTAGCAATAATATATTAAATATAGAAGTTACTCATAATTTAGAGGCACAAGAAATTAAACTCTATGAATTTGACATAAAAGCAATTATGAATGATAATATACATAATCCTAAATATGTAGTAGATAAATTAAACATTAAAGTTAATTCATTATGAATAATATAAATAATATTAGTAATTTTATTAAAAGAAGATATATTGTCATTTACTTTATTATTGTAATTATTTTAAATTTTTGGTTATATTTAACTTCAAAAAATATTATAGAGAATCTATTTCCCAATTCTGTTATTGCTATGAGATTTAATATGTTTCAAGGAACCACAATTATAAATGAATCCTCAAATTTAAATAATTATATTTGGATTTCTATTGGATTTTCTTTAGTAAATTTATTTTTTGCTAGTATTGTTCAGATTAAAGTTTTTTCTAACAAGTTAGCTCAACACTTTATTTTAAATTGGATTTTTATAAGTAATATACTAATATTATTAATTATAAGATTTTATTTAGATATAGTTATTACAATTAATTCTTAATATATGTATACATACCCAGATCCTAAAACAAAAGATAAAAAAGATCTTAGAATTCAAAGGTTCTATGAGATGCTTCCAGCTGTACTAACAATTGGTACATTTATATTATTGATTATATTATCTCTTCTTGTTCCATTTTGGGTTGCTATTTTCATTTTAATATATAATTTATATTGGTTATTTAAGTCAGTTTATTTAAGTATACATTTGATATATGCTTATAGTGAATTAAAAAAAGATTTGAAAATAAATTGGTTAGATAAAATAAAAAATAATGAAAAATTTGATTATTGGTATCATGCTGTTATGTTGTTAACTTATGATGAATCAAAAGAAATTCTAGAAGATAGTATTAATGCTATTAAAAATTCTAATTATCCTTTAGATAAAATGATAGTTGTGATTGCTACAGAAGAGAGAGAAGGTGATTTTAGATTAGAAAAAGAAAAGTATTTATTAAAGAGGTTTAAAGGAGTATTTAAGGATTTTATAGTAACAAATCATCCTGATGGTATTGAAGGTGAAATGAAAGCAAAAGGTGCTAATGCTACATTTGGAGCAAAGATATTAAGAGATAAAATAAAATCTTTGGACATAAAAGAGGATCAAGTTATTATTTCAGTATTTGATAGTGATACTATTGTTAGTCCTAATTATTTTGCAGGACTTACTTATAAAGTTATGCAAGAAGATAACCCTTATAAAGCAAGTTATCAGCCTTTACCTATGTATCATAATAATATTTGGGAGGCACCAGCTTTTGCTAGGGTAGTTGCTATTAGTTCTAGTTTTTGGCATATGATGGAATCTGTGAGATTTGACAGAATGGTAACATTTTCTTCACACTCAATGATGTTTAAAACATTGATAAAGGTTAATTATTGGCCTGTTAACATGGTTTCAGATGATTCGGTAATATATTGGAAATGTGTAGATTTTTATAATGGAGATTATAAAGTTGTTCCTATCCATTTATCAGTTTCTCTAGATGCTGTTCAAGATAAAAATCCTTTAGTGGCATTTTCAAATCAATATAAACAATTAAGAAGGTGGGCATATGGAATAGAAAATTTGGCAACAACTATGCGATCTTATGCAATTAATAAAAAAGCTCCTTTTTTCCAAAAATGGAGAAGAATATTTAATATGATTATTGGTCATTATACTTGGGCTACCTCAGCTATTATATTAGCATTTTATGTATGGGCACCTATAATATTTGGTGGGAAAGAATTTAAAGACAGTGTTCTTTCTAATAATCTACCTATTTATGTCTCTACAATTATGAACATAACATTAACAGGAGTAATAATTACCACTTATATTAACATAGTTCTATTACCTCCAAAACCAAAAAAATATTCTTTTATTCGTAATATTATGATGTATTTACAGTGGGCTTTAATTCCAATTGTAGCTTTATTCTTAGGGTCTCTACCAGCTATAGAAGCTCAGATAAGGTTGTTTCTTGGTAAATATTTAGGATTTTGGGTAACTCCAAAGATTAGAAATAAGGATTAGCTTATTTAATTTTAGATTTTTATTAATTAATACAAAATAGCTAAAATTATTTTTTATTAAAGATTTAATAGTAATATACTAATATAATATTTTTTACATTAGAATTAATATTAAAACAAAGATGTTCTGATAGGGAATTGAAAAGATTTTAAATTATCTTTAGAATTAAGAATAAAAATACTATCATTTTTATTTATGAATTGATAATAAGATTTAGCTTCTCCTAAATTATATTTATTTATTTTATCTCCCCTTACATCAATTTCAATAGAATATAAGATATCTTCTTCTATAAAGGTAATATATTCTTCAGATCCTTTGAAAAAATCTATATCAGTAAGTTTTCTATCTGATTTATAAATAATATCTAAATCACCAGCTTTTTTGTTTTGATAACCTTCAAATTTATCTAAATATAAAATATATATACCATTATTTCCATATAATAAAGCCCTTTTATTATCATAACTAAACTTAATATTTGTAAGCTCTAAATTATCTAATTTTTCACTTTCTAATGAATTATCTAATAGATTTTTTACCCATAATATATTATTTTCAATAGATATTATATGAGATTGATTATCTGATACAAAAAATTGAGTTATACTCTCTTGTCCAGAAATTAGTAAAGTTGAGATATCATTGTTTAAATTATAAATATATATTTCATTTGTGTTTTCCTTTAAGTAATATATATTATTTTGTATTAATTTAGCTTTTGTCACATTACTTAATATAATATTAGATTTTTTATTGATAGCTAGGTTATATTGGAAAATATGACCTCCCTGTAAATATGTAAGAATATTATTTGACAAGTCTACTATTTCTATATTTGCTAAATTTACATCATAGTTAAAGAAATCTGTTATATTAATTGGGGTTGTAGATTCATCATTCTGTAAGCTAATTAAATAATACTGATCTTTTTCTAAAATAGATGTTTTAATAATTATTTGATCTGATATATTTGAATAAATAAGCTCATATTTTTGATCAATACTTCCTTTAATCTCTAAGTTATTTAATAAAGGAATATTCTCTTTAGATATAATATTATATATCCATAGACCGGAAGAATTTGGATTAGAAGATGAGTATAATATGGATTCTGTAAAACTTTTTATTATCTCAGAGGGTGAAATTAAGTTAGATATATTATTTAAATCAGGATTCTCTGGGAATAATATGACTGAATTTATAAGAGTTACAATATTCGGTTCAATATTTAAAATCTTTTCCCAAGAATAAAAGTTTTCTTTAGATAATTTTATATTAATAGGATTAGTATCTAATCCAGTTTTTAAGAAAGGTGTCTTAGTATTTTTTTCTATACCATCTATTTCTATATTATATACAATAGGAGTATCTATTCTAATCCCCCCAGTTGCCTTGATAATAGGTTCATTTTTGTTTTGATAAGCAGATTTATTTAATCTATATCCCATAGCATAAAATATTATAGAAGGAGCTACTATTAAAAACAAAATTATTAATAAAAATGAAATGAAATTTTGAATTTTAGGATTCATAGTGATAAATTTAATATTATAATTGATTATTTAATGCTATATTAACCATTTTGTCAGCTTCTTTATTTAATTCTCTTCTTATGTGAATAAACTGGATTGATTTAAATTCAGTTGATATATCTCATATAGATTTAACAAATAGCTTTAAATGATCTTGTTTTACTTTATAGATACCTAATAGTTGTTTTTGAGCTAATTCAGAATCTAGTTTTAGTTCTATATCTAATTTATCTAAATTTTTCCCATTCAATTCCTGTTTAACTCTTTGTAAAGAATTAAGAATAGCTGTATATTCAGCGACATTATTCGTTGTAATTCCTATATATTCACCATGTCGTATAGGTTCTTGATTAGATATATGAATTATAT
>Ga0100385_1001254_pt1 | contig 26416 bp, 40 predicted proteins | sample CryGeymeta201509_FD_81543 | JGI IMG/M metagenome (GOLD analysis project Ga0100385, IMG submission 81543) | Groundwater microbial communities from Crystal Geyser aquifers in Utah, USA - Crystal Geyser metaG 2015-09 | ecosystem: Environmental > Aquatic > Deep subsurface > Groundwater | place: USA... | reverse complement strand
TCGGCCAGACTTCGGACAGGTACTTCCAGTTCACGAAGTAGTAGAGGACGAAGGCGACCAGCAGCACGCTCCCCAGCACCATCGTCCCGGGCACATGGTGCGAAACGGCGCCGCCGTGCGCGGACAGACTCGATGCGACCGGCATCCTGAGGATGGTCGGCCGGGCGGAGAACTCGCCCTCCTCGAGCTTCTTGCCGAACAGCAGCGAGCCGACCACGAGCAGCACCCAGAGTACGCCGCCGACGACGGCCACGACGCCGGCCAGCCCCGCGATCCCCATCATCAGGTAGGCGGCGCCCGGCCACTCGTACTGGAACGGCGCGCCGGCGAACGCCATGTCCCAGTGCCTGCGGGAGACGCCCAGCGTGCCGGCACCCATCATCACCAGGGTCATCACGTACATCGACAGCCCGAAGATGTAGGGCTGGAACTTCGCCACCCCGGGCAGGATCAGCTCTCGCTTGAACAGGGCCGGAATCAGGAAGTAGGTGAGCGCCATGAACGCCAGCGTGGTTCCGATCACGACCGTCGCGTGGAAGTGGCCCGGCACATAGTAGGTGTTGTGCATGAGCAGGTTGAGCTGCTCGGCGCCAAGCACCACGCCGGAGATGCCGCCGAGGAAGCCGAAGCCCACCAGCGAGATGAAGGTGCCGGAGAACACCGGGTTGCCCCAGGGCGCCTTGCGCAGCCACTCGAACAGGCCGTGGGTGTAACCCTTCTCGCGCTGGGCCGCCTCGATCGCGCCCGGCACGGTGAAGCCGTGAATCATCGAGGCGAGGACGGCGAAGTACATGAAGTACGAGGTGTTCAGCACCTTCCACTCGGAGCTCACGCCCGGGTCGGCGAGCAGGTGGTGGGCGGAGGCGAGCTGCAGGAACAGGATGTAGAGCAGGAACGCCGAACGCGACACCTTCTCGGACAGCGGCTTGGCGCCGAAGGCGATCGCCGCGACCGCGTACCAGACCGAGACGTGCGCGGCGACGTTGATCTGCTGCGAGCTGTGGCCCATCGCCCAGAACACCAGCCGGTACATCTGGGCGTCGATCTCCTTGATGTAGCCCACCGACCAGAGGAAGGTCGGGATCAGGATGATCGCGCCCGAGGCGATGGTGAAGATCGCGATGATGCAGGCAGTCAGCGCGCCGAAGGTCACCAGCGGGATCGATCCCTCGTAGGTGCGCTCGTTCTTCGCCACCACCAGCGTGCCGAGGAAGATGAAGCAGCCGAGCAGCGCGCCCACCGCGAACAGGATCAGCCCGAGGTAGAAGTGCGGTTGCGCCATCATCGGCACGTAGGCCGTGAACATGACGGTGGAGCCGCCCTGGAAGATCGCGACGTTGGTCGTGATCGCGCCGATCACCATCAGGGCGAAGCCGAGCCAGGCGATGCGCGGGGTCGCCAGCCGGCAGCGCAGCAGGGTCGAGGAGCAGAAGTACAGCACCGCGATCTCGAAGAAGATGATCCAGAACAGCAGCATGTTGACGCCGTGCAGGGTCAGCACCTGGTAGAACTGGTCCGCCGGCAGCAGCTTGATCGCCGGCCAGCGCGTGAGCGCCACCAGCACGGCGGTGAGGCCGCCCATCACCATGGAGAGCACCGCGGCGACCGCGTTGAAGCGCATTAGGCTCTCGGCCTGGGTGTCGAACTGGAGCCCGGTGCGCGGGCAGGTACGGTAGGTCGTCGTCATCATCGCTCCCCCCTCACTTCACGTAGATGCGGCCCAGCATCGTGTGGTGGCCGATGCCGCAGAACTCGTTGCATACGAGCGAATAGATTCCCGCCTTTTCCGGCGTGAGCTTGATGACATGCTCGTAGCCAGGAACGACCTCGATGTTGATGTTCACGGGCTGGAGCGAGAAGCCGTGCAGCAAGTCCATCGAGCTGATGTGCAGCTTGTAGGGTTTCCCGGCCTCAAGCTCCAGGATCGGCCACCAGTTCCACATGCGCGCGATGAGATAGACGTCGCTGCCCACCGGCGGCTTGACGACCGGGATCTGCGTTTCGGTCTCGGTGCGCACCTGGTACTGCTTGACCATCTGCTCCGCCTTGGCGGAGAACATCGCAGCGGTCGTCTTGTACTTCTCGTTCGAGAGGTTCTGGCGGCCGTTGATGTGCCAGTAGATCATGAAGAAGAACATGAACAGCGACCACACCAGTGCCAGGACGATGAAGATCAGTTCCTGCTTGCCGATGGATTCCTTCCACCAGTTGGTTGCTGCGGGCGGCAGAATTGCGCTCATGACGTCACTCCCCGAGTAGCCGGCATCAAGCGGTCAGCGTGCGACCGGAACCGACGCGATTTCCATGACGCCCCACAGGATGTAGAGCACGGTCGGGAACACGATCCCGAGAAACAGCAGCAGAAACGGGTTGTCGAGCACCTGCTGCATGACGGGGATGCGTTCCGGCTCCTCGCCTGCCGATTCCTGGATCTGTTCGCTCATCGTGATCCTCCTGGGTTCTGGTTCTGGTGCGGGCGGCACGCCCGCCATCCGGCGCCGCAAAGTTACGCCGGCGCCGATGTCCAAGTAATTGACTCAGGTCAATTGCCTGCGGCAATCGGCCGCAGGCGCCTATAATCGCCGCGTTTTCCGCGCCGGCCCCTATCCCGGATGAATACTGGAAACCGCAGGAGCGTCGCGCTGTGGCTCCTCGCCTGCTGCGCGATGGTGTTTGCCACGCTGGTCGTGGGCGGCGTGACCCGGCTCACCCATTCGGGGCTGTCGATCGTCGAATGGCAGCCGCTGGTGGGGGCGCTGCCACCGCTCTCGCAGGGCGACTGGCAGGAGCTGTTCGCCAAGTACCAGGCCACGCCCGAGGGACGGCAGGTGAATTCAGCGATGAGCCTGGCGGAGTTTCGCGGCATCTTCTGGTGGGAATATGCGCACCGGCTGCTCGGTCGCTCGATCGGCGTCGTGTTCCTGCTGCCCTTCCTGGTCTTCGTAGCCACAGGGAGAATCGGCCGGACCCTCGCGCCGCGGCTCGCGGCGATCTTCGCGCTCGGAGCGCTCCAGGGAGCCATGGGCTGGTACATGGTGGCGAGCGGACTGGTCGAGGATCCGCGCGTGAGCCAGTACCGGCTGGCTGCGCATCTCGGACTCGCGTTCCTGATCTTCGGCCTGATGTTCTGGTTGGCTCTCGACCTGCTGCGGGAGCGCGCGCGATCTCCGGCAGCGGGCCCGATGCGTAGCCTGCAACGCTTCGCCGCCGGCCTCGCCGCGCTCCTCTTCGTGATGGTGCTGTCCGGGGCGCTGGTCGCCGGCATTCACGCCGGGTTGGCCTACAACACCTTCCCGCTCATGAACGGACACTTCGTGCCGCCGGAGATCTTCCTGATCGAGCCGTGGCCGCTCAACTTCTTCAGCAACATGGCCACGGTCCAGTTCGACCACCGCATGATCGCCTGGCTGCTCGCCTTCCTGGTGCCGTGGTTCTGGCTGCGGGCGCGCGCCGTCCCTCTCGCGCGCACGGCCCGGCTCGCCAGCGACTTCCTCGTGCTCGGACTCGCGCTGCAGATCGGCCTGGGGATCGCCACGCTGCTCTACGTCGTGCCGGTCGCGCTCGCCGCGGCACACCAGGCCGGCGCGATGGTGCTGTTCGCGCTCGTGCTCTGGGTGAACCACGAACTGCGCGCCGCGAGCCCTGCCCCTGCTCAGTGACTGGTGCCTTCCGAGCGGGTGATCTTGTTGTGCAGGTTGTACTTGCCCACCGGCTTGCGCGCCGGGATGCGCTTGAGCTCGCGCAGGGTGCGCGCGTCGAAGACGATCAGCGCGCCTTCGTTCTCCCACAGGCTCGCGAGCGCATGGGTCCCGTCGGCCGTGAACTCGATGTGCGCAACCGTCTTGCCCGGCTCGGGGCGAAGCTGCGCGACGACTTCCAGCGTCTGCTTGTCGATCACCGTCAGCGTGTCCCGGTTCTTCGGGCTCATCATCGAATCGACCCAGGCGTAGCGGCTCGCCTCGTGCGAGCGGATGAAGAAGCCGGGACCGGGCGTGGGGATGTTGCGCAGGATCTTCCAGTCGCGCACGTCGATGACGCTCACCACGCCCTCGCGCAGGTTGGGCGTGGCGAGCACGGTGCGATCCCCGATCTTCCAGGTGATGCCCGAGCCCAGGTGCGGCATGCCGGGCAGCGCCAGCTCCGCGATCCTGCGCCGCACGTCGAGGTTGACCACCTGCCCGCGCCCGGCCGTGCGCGAGGCGCCGATGAGCGAGGAATAGTCCGGGGTGAAGAAGAAGTCGTCGAGCGTGTCCTCGAGGACGGTGCGCCGCGGGTTCAGGAATCCCGGAAGGAAGGCTCCTTCCTTGAGCCTGAAATCGTGGATCATCCCCGCCGGAATGTCCTCGGCCTTCGGATCGTAGCTGATCTCCCAGAGCTCGGGGATGTCCTTGAGCGCGGCAACGAAACTCCTGCGCGGCGCGGCGTCATAGACCGCAGAGACCCGCGAGCCGGCGCGCCCCTCGCGATCCTTCACCTCGATCAGCTTGAGCAACCGCAGTTCCGCGTCGAACAGCGCGAGGGTGTGGGGATAGTAGTTGGCCACGGCGACGAAGTTCCCGTCGCCCGACACGGCGAGGTTGCGGGTGTTGATGCCCGCGCGCACCTCCGCCACCACCTTGAGGTTCCAGAGATCGAACTTGCTCACCCAGCCGTCGCGCGAGGCGAAGAACACGTAGCGCCCGTCGGGCGTGAACTTCGGCCCGCCGTGCAGCGCATAGCGCGAGGGGAAGCGGAAGATCGGCTCCAGCCGGTCGCCGTCCAGGATGGTGACATGATGGTCGAGCGCCTCGACGACGATGAACAGATTCATCGGATCGGCATCGAACTGCGCTCGCGCGGGCAGGCTGCCGGGGGCGAAATGGACGATGCGCGAGGCCTCGATCCGCTGCGTGTCCCAGACCGGCGCCGGAACGACCGGGGTGTAGATCCAGCGCGCCAGCGCCTCGATCTCGCCGGTCGAGAGCACCTGGGCGAAGCCCGCCATCTGGGTCGCCGGCCGCCCGCTGCGGATCACATCGACCGCCGCTGCCGGCTTCAGCCGTTCGAGGCTCTGCGGCAGCAGCGCCGGCCCCTGCCCGCCGAGCCGGTCCGCGCCGTGGCACTTGGCGCAATGCTGCTCGAACAGGGCTTCCGGTGCCGCGAAGGCTTCCCGGCCCGCGCAGGCGAGCAGCGCGGCCGCCGCCCATGCCGCGGCGCTCGCTTTCATCGGCCGGAGGCCGGCACGGGCCGGCGCCGCGGGTAGGCCGTGACCTCCAGCCGCGCGGTGCCGGCCGCGATGCCAATCTCCTCGTCGGTGAGGTAGCAGCCGGGGTCCTCCTGCCACGGATCGCCGCTCACCTGTTCGGCACGCACGCGGGTGTTTCCCGCGCAGAGGTCGAAGTACGCGCAGGCGGCGCAGCGTCCCTTGATGCCGCGCGGCCGCGCCTTCAGCCCCCTCATCAGCGGATCGGACAGGTCGGTCCAGATCTGCGAGAACGGGCGGCTGCGAACGTTGCCCAGGCTGTGGTGCCACCACATGGTGTCGGGGTGCACGTTTCCCAGGTTGTCGATGTTGGCGACATTGACTCCCGAGGAGTTTCCGCCCCAGCGCGCGAGCTTCGCCCGGATGTGCGCCTCGAGGCTCGGAAAGCGACGCCGCACCCAGAGCAGCAGGTAGACGCCGTCGGCGTCGTTGTTGCCGCTGGTGACCTCGCGGTGCACGCCGCGCACCTGGTGATCCCAGCAGGTGTCGAACAGCAGGTCCATCGCCCGGCGGGTGAGCTGGTGGCGGGCATCGTCGGCGCGGTTGCGGTTCCCGCGCCCGGCGTAGTTGAGGTGGGAGAAGTAGAAGCGGTCGATGCGCTCGCGCTCGATCAGCGCGAGCAGCTCGGGCAGATCCTGCGCGTTGTCCTGGGTCAGGGTGAAACGCACGCCGACCTTGATGCCGGCATCCCGGCACAGGCGGATGCCGGCGAGCGAGCGGTCGAATGCTCCCGGCATGCGCCGGAAGCGGTCGTGGGTGGCACCGATCCCGTCCAGGCTGATGCCGACGTAATCGAAGCCGACCGCCGCGATGCGCCCGATGTTCGCCTTATCGATCAGGGTGCCGTTGGACGACAGCCCGACATAAAAGCCCATCGTCTTCGCGCGCGCAGCGATCTCGAACAGGTCGGAGCGCAGCAGCGGTTCTCCCCCGGACAGGATCAGCACCGGCACACCGAAGCCCTTGAGATCGTCCATGACCGCGAACACCTCGGCTGTGGACAGCTCGCCGGGGAAGTCGGTGTCCGCGGAGATCGAATAGCAGTGCTTGCAGGTGAGGTTGCAGCGCCGCACCAGGTTCCAGATCACCACCGGCCCGGACGGCTCGCGCGCCGGTGCGAGCGGCGTGGGCCGCGCGATCTCCTGCATGAACTGGCTGATCCGGAACATCGCGCCTCCTCAGGCGGTGATGCGCAGCCCGGTCTTCTTGAGGATCCGGCGGCTGTAGAGCACTTCGTGTGCGCGGCAGGCAGCGCCGAGCAGCGCGGCGATGCGGCCCACGCCTTCCTCGACCTGCTCGCGCGAGCGCCCGTGCAGCATCGCGAACAGGTTGTACGGCCACTCGGGCGGGTGCCGCGTCCGGCGGTAGCAGTGGGTGACGAAGGCGAGCGCGCCAACTCTCGCGCCGAGAGCATCGACCTCGATATCATCGACATCCCACACCGACATTCCGTTCGCAGTGTAGCCGAGTGCGTAGTGGTTCGGCACGGCGCCGATGCGGCGGATGATCCCCTCGTCGAGCATGCGCTGCAGGCGGTGCATCACCTCCTCCGGCGCGATGCCCAGCCGCGCGGCGAGCGCATGGTAGGGCTGCGGCGCGAGCGGCAGCCCAGCCTGGGTTTCGAGCACCAGCGCCCGATCGACCGGATCCAGCTCAGGCATCCAGTTTCATCCCGACGAAGTATTCCTTCAGCTTGGGGAAGGCGTACAGCGCGAGCCCGGTCTGCGCCTCGATCCTCGCGATCGCCGCATCGATCCGCGCCCCGTCCTGCGCGGCGAGCACGAACCACATGTTGAATTCGTGTTCGCGCCGGTAGTTGTGGGCCACCTCGGGAGCCGCGTTGACGCATGCCGCCACCCGCTCGTAATCCGGCTCGGGGACTCGCAGCGCTGCGAGCAGGAAGGCCCCGCCCATGCGCTCAGCCTGGAACATCGGCCCGAAGCGCGTGAGCACGCCCGATTCGAGCAGCGCGCCCAGCCGCGCGATCAGTTCCTCCTCGCTCATGCCCAGCGAAGCGGCGGCGGCCCGGTAGGGCCGCTCGCACAGCGGGAAGCCGCCCTGGAGCGCATTCACGATCGCGCGATCGCGCTCATCCATGCAGCCGCACCTGCGCTTCGAAATAGCGCGCACCCTGCTGCTTGAAGCAGCGGCGGCTGAACAGCACGGCGCCGGAAAAGGCATGCAGACCCTGGTCGTCGCGCAGCCGCGCGATCGCATTCTCCACTGCGATCCGGCTGCGGCCATGCACCATGCAGAACAGGTTGTACGGCCACTCCGGTGGCCGCCGCGCCCGCCGGTAGCACAGCGTCACCTCGCCGTCGGCGGCGGCCGCGGCGCCGATCGCATCGACGCGCTCGTCCGGCACATCCCAGACCGCCATGGCATTGGCATGATAGCCGAGCGCCCGGTGGCGCACGATCACGCCGAAGCGCTTGATCACGCCCTCGCGCGCCCAGCGCCGCAGGCGGTCGAGCACGCGCTCCTCGCTCATTCCGGACTTCATTCCCAGCCGCGCGAACGGGCGCGGCACCAGATCGAGCCCGCCCTGCAGGGCAGCCAGCAGCCGTCGCTCCCCGTCCTCCGGTTCGATGCGCCGCAGCGGGCGCGGCGCCGCACGCGTGGCTCGCGGCGCGCCGCCCGCCGCCATGTCGAAGCCGAGATCGATGTGATACTCCTCGACGAGCGGCAGCGAGAGCACGGCGCAGCCGGTTTCTTCTCCGATGCAGTCGAGAAGGCTGGCGAGCCGCGCCGAATCCTCCGCGGTGGCGACGAACCACAGGTTGAGCCGGTGGCTGCGCTCATAGTTGTGATTCACGCCCGCGTGAGCACTCACCAGCGCCGCGATGCGCGACAGTTCGGCCGCCGGTGCCGAAAGGGCCGCCAGCGTAGAGGCGCCCAGGCAGCGCGGCGCAAGCACCGCCCCGATCCGGCTGAGGGCGCCGGAGGCGCTCATCCGTTCCAGTGTCCGCAGGACCTCGGCCTCCGCGCAGCCCAGCCGCGCCGAGATCTCGCGATAGGGCTCGGGCACCAGCGGGAAGCCGCGCTGGTATTCGTTGGCGAGCCTGAAGTCGAGTTCCGCCATCTCAGAAACCGATGCGTGCTGCGCGGGACGCGAAGAAGATCCCGCTCGGGCTGCGCGCCGCGATCTCACCGACCCGCGCGAGATGCGCGGTATCGTAGATGACGACCCGGTCGTCGTCGCGCGCGGACATCCACACCTCGTCGCCGCGCGCGGTGAATTCCATGTGCAGCACCGCGCGCCCCGGCTGAAGGCTGGCGACGATCTTCCCGCCGAGCGTGTCGAAGACCTGCACCCAGCCGTTGTCGGGCAGCGCGAAATTGATCCATACCTGGCGACCGTCCGGGCGCGCCATCACGAACACCGGCTGTCCCTTCACCGGAATTCGGCCGACTTCCTGCCAGGTCTCCGTGTCGACCACCAGCACTTCGTGGCGGCCCACCGCGGGCAGATACGCACGCCGGCCCGCGACCGCCCAGCCGCGCAGGTGCGGCATCTTGAACACCGGCAGCCTCTGCTCCCCGCGCCCGTAGCCCGACAGGATGCGCCGCAGCTGCGGCTGCGGCTGCCACAGATCGAGCGCCGCGATGCCGTCCTCGCCGAACAGCCCGGCCAGGTAGTGGCGGCCATCGGGCGTCACCAGCCCGTCATAGGGCTGCCTGCCCGCACCGGGGAAGCGCGTGATGCGCGGGGAGCGCGGCTGCGAGAGGTCGGCGATCCAGATCTCGCCCGCATCGTAGAGCGCGAACACGAAGCGGTTGCCGGGCGCGTCCGCCAGCCCCACGACCTTCGAGCGAAGGGTGCCGTCGCCATGGGTCGCGGGGATGTCGGCGAGCAGCTCGAGCGAGCCGGCGTCGAACACCTTGATCCCTCCGGGATCGTAGTTCTGCGCGACCACCAGCCGCCCATCCTGCGAGATGGCGCCGCCGATCGAGTTGCCCGCCTGCATCACGCGAGCGGCCACGCGCCGGGTGAGCAGGTCGAGCTTGCTCAGCCCGCCGTCGCGGCCGAACACATAGGCATAGCGGCCATCGCGCGAAAACACCGCATGGGCGTGCGACAGATCGCCGAGCCCGTCGATCCTGCCGAGGATGCTGCGCGTGCTGTTCTCCACCACCAGCACGGCCCCGTCCGCACGCTCGATCACCACGCCCAGGTCGCCGGTGCCGCGCAGCGCTGCCCCCCCGCCCGCGCAGCCTGCGAGCGAAGTGCCGAGCGCGAGCGCCGCGATCGCGCGGAGCAATACCGACAGCATTTCGAACCTTTTCCTCATCGCTCGGGGAAACCCGCCTGCAGGCGATCCACGATCCATCCCGCCTCGTCCTCGGTGAGCAGACCCCGCCACGGTGGCATCGGCGTGCCCGGCCGGCCGCCGAGGACCGTGGCCACCAGAGCTTCGCGTGGCCTGTCCCGCAGTGCGTCCGGGCTCAGGGCCGGGCCGAGCCCGCCCGTCAGCAGCATGCCGTGGCAGGCCCCGCAGTCCTGGCGCACCAGGCGAACCAGCGAGCGGCCCCGCTCGTCGTCCGGCGCGGCCAGCGCAGCCGGGGCCGCGGCACAGCTCACCATCCCCGCCAGCACGGCAGCGAGCACTCGAAAACGCCCGATCCGGTAGTCCATTCGCTTGCAATGATCAACCCGCGCCCCATGCGGGCGCAAGCATGCGTTCGGCAGGCTGGCCGCGCATTGATGTCGGTCAATCCGGGACGGCCGGGTGCCTTCCGCGCACGAAAAAACGGGGGCGCGCGGCCCCCGGGAAGAACAGCACCGGCGCCCGGTGGGCGCCCGGCGGTACTCGCTCAGTAGATGTCGTGCTGCGTGTTGTAGACGTTGAAGTGGCCGGTCGGGGTGATCAGCCTCGGATCCTTGATCACGGTCTTAAGCTTCAGGGTCTTGTCGTCGACCACGACCACCGCGGACTGGAGGTTCTTCGCGCTCCACACCGAGAACCAGACCTCGTCGCCCGCCTTGTTGTACTCGGGCTGCACGACCCGCTTGGCGCCTTCGCCCAGCCCCGACCACTCACCGATCGGAAGCACGGTGTAGCCCTTGTCGAGGTTCTTGATGTCGAACACCGCAACCGACTGGTTGACCTTCGCGTCCGGGTTGAGCGGGGTGTCGACGTACAGGTGAGAGGACTTCGGATTGGTCTTGATGAACAGCGATCCGCCGCCCTGCCCCTTGAGCGTCTGCACCACGCGCCAGGCGTCCTTGGAATGCTTCTTCGGGTCGGTGCCGATCAGGCTGATCGAATCGTCACCCAGGTGGCTGGTCGCCCACACCGGTCCGAACTTGGGGTGAACGAAGTTGGCACCGCGCCCGGGGTGCGGGATCTTGCCCACATCCACCAGGCTCGCCAGCTTGCCCTCGACCGTGTCGATCACCGCGACCTTGTTCGACTGGTTGGCCGCCATCAGCACATAGCGCTTGGAGGACTCCCATCCGCCGTCGTGCAGGAAGCGCGCGGCCGCGACCTCGGTCATCTTGAGGTTGTTGAGGTCCGCGTAGTTCACAAGCAGCACCTTGCCGGTCTCCTTGACGTTCACCACGAACTCGGGCTTGTGGTGATTGGCGACGATGGCCGCGACCCGCGGCTCGGGGTGATATTCCTGCGTATCGACGGTGAGGCCGCGGGTCGACACGAGCTTGAGCGGCTCGAGCGTGTCGCCCTTCATGATCACGAACTGGGGCGGCCAGTAGGTGCCGGCGATGGCGAACTTGTCCTCGTAGCCCTTGAACTTGGAGGTATCCACCGAGCGCGCCTCCAGCCCGACGCGAATCTCGGCCACGGTCCCGGGCTTCTCCATCCACAGGTCGATCATGTTGATCTTGGCGTCGCGCCCGATGACGAAGAGATAGCGCCCGGAGGCTGACAGACGCGAGATGTGCACTGCGTAGCCGGTCTTGACGATGTTGATGATCTTCTTCGTGTCGCCGTCGATGAGCGCCACCTCGCCCGCATCCCGCAGCGTGGTCGAGAACACGTTCTGGATGTTGTAGGAATTCATCTTCTTCTTGGGGCGTTGCTCCGGCGGCACCAGGACCTTCCAGGTCGCCTTCATCTCCTTCATGCCGTACTCGGGTGGCTGCGGAGGGGTCTGCTGCACGTAGCGGGCCATGAGGTCGACGTCCTTCTCGGTCAGCTCGCCCGAGGTCTGCCAGTTCGGCATCCCGGCCGGGGATCCGTAGGCGATGAAGACCTTCAGATAGTCGGTTCCCTTCGACAGCGTGATGTCCGGGGTCAGCGGCTTTCCGGTCGCCCCCTTGCGAAGCACGCCATGGCAGCCGGCACAGCGCTGGAAGTAGATCTGGCGCGCTTGCTCAAATTCGGCCTTGGTCATGACCGGCGCCTTCGGATTGACGTCCTGGTGCATCTCCACCGCACCGAGCGGCGAGCTGCCCGCCTGGTACCGGAGCTCCGTTCCGCTCACGCCGGGCTTGTCCTGCGCCTGCGCGAAGATCGCGGCGACGGCGAACGGCAGCGCCGCCACCAGACGGGTGCGTGGCAAGGAATTGGGTTGCAGCATGGTTGTCCTCCCTTTCGATTGGTTCGGGCGATTCAGGAAATCGGCGCCGGACGGCGCCCGCGACACTGCGTGGCACGATACCCACCCGATTCCCATGGGTAATTGACTACGATCAACTTTCCCGAACGACGGGCGGGCGCGGCGCCATGGCGGTCGCGAATCGCGCGCATCGGGCCTGCAAGAAAGCAGAAAGCCGGCCAGGGCCGGCTTTCAGGATCACCTCCTCACGGCGCCCGGCCGCCTCCGGCGCGCTAGGCGGCTTTTTCCGCGGCCGCCTGCACCTCGGCCGGTTCGGGTCGATCCATCAGTTCCACGAAAGCCATCGGCGCGTTGTCGCCTTCGCGGAATCCGAACTTGAGGATGCGCAGATAGCCGCCGTTGCGGTTGGCGAAACGCGGGCCGAGTTCGTCGAACACCTTGACCACCATCTCGCGATCGCGCAGGCGATCGAAGGCGAGCCTGCGGTTGGCGAGGCTCGCCTTCTTGCCGAGCGTGATGATCGGCTCGACGACACGCCGCAATTCCTTCGCCTTCGGCAGCGTCGTGCGGATCGCTTCGTGACGCAGCAGCGAGTTGGTCATGTTGCGCAGCATGGCGAGCCGGTGGCTCGTCGTGCGATTCAGCTTTCTCAGTCCGTGGCGATGGCGCATGATCGTTCCGTTCCCTGTTTCGTGCCTGCTTGCCGGATAGCGGTCACATCCGCTCGAGGCCGGCCGGCGGCCAGTTTTCCAGCTTCATGCCGAGCGTCAACCCGCGCGAGGCGAGCACTTCCTTGATCTCGTTGAGCGACTTGCGCCCCAGGTTCGGCGTCTTGAGCAGCTCGGTCTCGGTGTGCTGGATCAGGTCGCCGATGTAGTAGATGTTCTCCGCCTTCAGGCAGTTGGCCGAGCGCACCGTCAGCTCCAGGTCATCGACCGGGCGCAGCAGGATCGGATCGACCTGGATCGGCTTGGCGCATCCCGTTTCGGCGGACATCGGCGTCCCCTCGAGATCGGCGAACACGGAAAGCTGATCCATCAGGATGCGCGCGGCATAGCGGATCGCCTCCTCGGGCTCGACCGCTCCGTTGGTTTCGATGTCGATGATGAGCTTGTCGAGATCGGTGCGCTGCTCGACGCGGGCCGCCTCGACCCGGTAGCTCAGGCGGCGCACGGGGCTGAAGGAGGCGTCCAGAACGATCGGGCCGATGGGCCGGGTTTCGCCCGCCACCGCCCGCACCGTGCCGGGCACGTAGCCGCGTCCCTGCTCGACCTTGATCTGCATGTTCAGCTTGCCGCCGGCGGTCAGGTGCGCGATCACGTGACCGGGGTTGATGATCTCGACATCATGGCCGGTCTCGATGTCCGCGGCGGTGACGACCCCTTCACCTTCCCTGGAAAGGTTCAGGAGGGCATCGGCGCGATTGTGCAGCTTGAGCACCACGCCCTTCAGGTTGAGCAGGATGTCGACCACATCCTCGCGCACCCCGTCCAGCGTGGAATACTCGTGCAGCACGCCGTCGATGGTCACCTCGGTCGGTGCATAGCCGGGCATCGAGGACAGCAGAATGCGCCGGAGCGCGTTGCCGAGCGTGTGGCCGTAACCGCGCTCGAACGGCTCCATCACCACACGGGCATGCACCGGAGAAACGCTCTGCACATCGATGATGCGCGGTTTCAGAAGGGGAATAGCTTGTTGCATCGACAGTCCTTCGAAAGAGAAACGCCGGTCAGCGCGAGTACAGTTCGACCACCACGTTTTCGTTGATCGTTCCCGGCAGGTCCGCGCGCTGCGGATAAGCCTTGAACGTGCCTTTGCCCGCCGTGGCGTCGACCTCGATCCACTCCGGGAATCCGCGCGAGGCGGCCGCTTCGAGCGCCGCGTTCACGCGCAACTGCTTCCTCGCCGCCTCGGTCAACGCGACCGCGTCGCCGGGCCGAAGGGAATACGAGGGGATATTGACCCGGCGACCGTTCACCAGAACGCCATTGTGCCGGACGATCTGACGCGCTTCCGCGCGCGAGGCGCCGAAACCCATCCGCCAGGCGACGTTGTCGAGACGGCCTTCGAGCAGTTGCAGCAGGTTCTCGCCGGTCTGGCCCTTGCGGCGCTCCGCCTCCGCGAAGGTCTTGCGGAACTGGCTCTCGAGCACCCCGTAAGTGCGTCGCAATTTCTGCTTCTCGCGCAACTGAACGCCGTAGTTGGAAAGCCGCTGGCCGGATTTCTGTCCGTGCTGGCCCGGAGCATAGGAACGGCGGTCGATCGCGCACTTGTCGCCAAAGCACTTTTCGCCCTTGAGGAAGAGTTTCTCCCCTTCGCGGCGGCACTGCCGGCACTTGGGGTCCAGGTTGCGAGCCACTTGTCTTTCTCCTGTCAGATCCGGCGGCGCTTGGGCGCGCGGCAGCCGTTGTGCGGAATCGGGGTCACATCGGTGATGCTGGCGACCTTGATGCCGAGAGCATTGAGCGAGCGGACCGCCGACTCGCGCCCGGGGCCCGGTCCCTTGATCCGCACTTCGACGTTCTTCACACCGCAGTCCTGCGCGGCCTTGCCGGCGGCCTCGGCCGCAACCTGGGCGGCGAACGCGGTGCTCTTGCGCGAGCCCTTGAATCCGGCCCCGCCCGAGGTCGCCCAGGACAAGGTGTTGCCCTGCCGGTCGGTGATCGTGATGATGGTGTTGTTGAAGGAAGCGTGGATGTGGGCGATGCCCTCCGCCACGTTCTTCTTGACCTTCTTGCGGACCTTGGTGGCAGTCTTTGCCATGTGCGATTCCTAGACCGGTTTCTTCATTGGGGTGGCCAGCTTGCGCGGCCCCTTTCGCGTGCGCGCATTCGTGCGTGTTCGCTGACCGCGCACCGGCAATCCCTTGCGGTGCCGCACCCCGCGATAGCACCCCAGATCCATCAGGCGCTTGATGTTCATCGTGGTCTCGCGGCGCAGGTCGCCCTCGATGGTGACGCGGCCGACCTGCTCGCGCAACCGGTCGAGCTGGCTTTCGTCGAGATCCTTGACCTTGGCCGACGCGGGTACGCTGGCGGCCTCGCAGATCTTGCGCGCGCGGGTGCGGCCAATGCCGTAGATGGACGTGAGCGCAATCTCGGCATGCTTGTGATTGGGGATGTTTACCCCGGCGATACGGGCCATGAATTATTCCGGTGTGTGCGTGGAAAAGCGAAACGGGCGAGTATAGCGGGCGCCGAGGCCGAGTTCAACCTTGGCGCTGCTTGTGGCGCGGGTCCTTGCAGATCACCCTCACCACGCCACGGCGACGGACGATCTTGCAATGGCGGCACATGCGCTTGACCGAAGCCCGAACCTTCATCTGCGTTCTCCCATTAAAATACGCTGCGATGCTGCGCTGCGCCCGGCGGCATCACCTGGCGCGGAAGACGATTCGCGCCTTCGACAGGTCGTAGGGCGTGAGTTGCACCGTCACCTTGTCTCCCGGCAGGATGCGGATGTAATGCATGCGCATCTTCCCGGAAATGTATCCATGGACCATGTGTCCGTTTTCGAGCTTGACCCGGAAGGTCGCGTTCGGCAGGTTCTCGACGACCTCGCCCTGCATCTCGATGACGTCTTCCTTGGCCATCCTACCTGCCGATGGGCAGCCCTGCCCCCTTGAAATTTGCCTTCTTCAGCAAGCTCTCGTACTGGTGAGTCATGACGTAAGCCTGGACCTGAGACATGAAATCCATCGTCACCACGACGATGATGAGCAGCGAGGTCCCGCCGAAATAGAAGGGGACGTTCCATTTCAGGATCAGGAACTCCGGAAGCAGGCACACCAGAGTGACATAGATCGCTCCGGCCAGCGTCAGGCGCATCAGGATCTTGTCGATGTAGCGTGCGGTGTGATCCCCTGGACGAATCCCCGGAACGAAGGCGCCGCTCTTTTTCAGGTTGTCGGCGGTCTCCTTGGGATTGAACACGAGCGCCGTATAGAAGAAGCAGAAGAACACGATCGCGCCAGCATACAGCATCACATAGATCGGCTGCCCCGGGGAGATCGCGGCGGCCATGTCCTTGAACCAGCGCATGCCCTCGGAGGTACCGAACCAGCCCGCCACGGTCGCCGGAAACAGGATGATCGAGGACGCGAAAATCGGCGGGATCACGCCGGACATGTTCAGCTTGAGCGGCAGATGCGAGGCCTGTCCGCCGTAGAGCTTGTTGCCGACCTGGCGCCTGGCATAGTTCACGAGAATCTTGCGCTGCCCGCGTTCGACGAACACCACCACACCGGTGACGAGGAACACCAGGGCGACGATGAACAGCGCGGTGATCGGGTGCATCGCGCCGGTGCGCACCAGCTCCAGCAGGCCGCCGATCGCGTTGGGCAGGCCGGCCACGATCCCGGCGAAGATGATCAGCGAGATGCCGTTGCCGAGTCCGCGCTCGGTGATCTGCTCGCCCAGCCACATCAGGAAGATCGTCCCGGTGAGCAGCGTGGTGACCGCGGTGAGCTTGAACACGAAGCCCGGATCGAGAACCAGACCGGGCTGGTTCTCCAGCGCAATCGCGATGCCGAAGCCCTGGAACAGCGCCAGCGCGACCGTACCGTAGCGCGTGTATTGAGTGATCTTGCGCCGGCCCGCCTCGCCCTCCTTCTTCAGGGCCTCCAGCGCCGGCAGCGCCACCGTCATCAACTGCATGATGATCGACGAGGAGATGTAGGGCATGATGCCCAGCGCGAAGATGGTGAAGCGCGACAGCGCCCCGCCCGAGAACAGGTTGAAGATGCCGAGGATGCCGCCCTGCTGGCCCTGGAACAGGTCGGCCAGGCGCACCGGATCGATGCCCGGAACGGGAATGTGGGCGCCGACCCGGTAGACGACCATCGCCCCGAGCAGGAACAGCAGCCGGCGCTTGAGATCGCCGAACCTGCCGGTCTTGCCGAGCGTGCTTGCGGCCGGGCTTGCCAAGGGCGCCCCTTACTCGCCGGCCACGGTGCCGCCGGCGGCTTCGATCGCCAGGCGCGCGCCCTTGGTCGCCCCGACCCCGCGCAGCGTCACCTTGCGCATGAGTTTTCCGGACAGGATCACCTTGGCCGACAGCGCCCTGGGGGAGACGACCCCGGCCAGCTTGAGCCCGGCAAGATCGATCTCCTCCATCGGCAGGCGGTCGAGCGCCGACAGGCGCACCTCGGCAACGCGCTCCGCGGTGAGCGATGTGAATCCGCGCTTGGGCAGCCGGCGCTGGATGGGCATCTGGCCGCCTTCGAAACCGACCTTGTGGTAGCCGCCGGAGCGCGACTTCTGACCCTTGTGGCCGCGGCCGGAGGTCTTGCCGAGACCGGAGCCGATCCCGCGACCAAGGCGCTTGCGCGAATGGGTCGCGCCCGCCGCCGGCTCGAGTGTATTCAGACGCATCTCGTCACTCATCGCATTTCACCAGATAGGCGACCTTGCGGACCATGCCGCGAATCGCCGGAGTATCCGCGAGTTCCACCGTCTGGTTGATGCGGCGCAAGCCCAGCCCGCGAATGGTGGCGCGATGCGATTGCTTGGTGCCGATCAGGCCCCTCACCTGCGTCACCCGGATCTTCTTCTCGCTCATCGCCTCACCCCAGGAGCTGCTCGACCGACATCCCGCGCTTCGCGGCGATCTCGGCCGGCGAGCTGATTCGCGACAGCCCCTTCAGCGTGGCCCGCACCACGTTGTAGGGGTTGGTCGACCCGAAGCACTTGGCGACCACGTCGGTCATTCCCATCACTTCGAACACGGCACGCATCGGACCGCCGGCGATGATTCCGGTGCCGGGAGCCGCCGGCTGGATCAGAACCCTGGCCGCACCGTGGTGGCCAATGACGGCGTGATGCACCGAGCCGTCCTTCAGGTTGACCTTGTTGAGCTTGCGGCGCGCCTCTTCCATCGCCTTCTGGATGGCAACCGGGACTTCCCGCGATTTCCCCTTGCCCATGCCGACCCCGCCGTCGCCGTCGCCGACCACGGTGAGCGCGGCGAATCCGAGGATGCGGCCGCCCTTGACGACCTTGGTGACGCGATTGATGGAGATCATCTTCTCGCGCATCGAGTCATCCGGCGCCTGCGCCGACCGGGCATACCTCTTCTGCGGTTTAGCCATGCGTGTCTCGCCTCTTCTAGAACTTGAGCCCGCTCTCGCGTGCAGCCTCGGCCAGGGCCTTCACCCGGCCGGCGTAGCGGAATCCCGCACGGTCGAAGGCGACCTCCTCGATGCCCGCCTTCTTCGCACGCTCCGCAATGAGTTTCCCGACCACCCGCGCCGCCTGGACGTTGCCGCCGTTCGGCACTTCCTTGCGCAGTTCCGGATCGAGCGTGGAAGCCGCCGCCAGCGTCCGGCCGCCGCCAGCCGCCACGACCTGCGCATAGATATGACAGTTGGAGCGATGCACCGTCAGGCGCACCGTCTTCTGCTCGGCGATCCGGGCCCGGGTCTTGCGCGCCCGGCGCAAACGCACCTGCTTCTTGTCCATTCCCATATTCGCCCTTACTTCTTCTTGGTTTCCTTGATCACGACGTGCTCGTCGGAATAGCGCACACCCTTGCCCTTGTACGGTTCGGGCTTGCGGTAGGCGCGCACCTCCGCGGCAACCTGGCCGACCTGCTGCTTGTCCATGCCCCGGATCACGATCTCCGTCTGCGTCGGCGTCTCGACCTTCACGCCGGCCGGCATCGCGTGCTCCACCGGATGCGAGAACCCCAGGGTCAGGTTGAGCTTGTTGCCCTGGGCCTGAGCGCGATAGCCCACACCGACCAGAGTCAGCTTCCGCTCGAAACCCCGGGTCACACCGATGACCATGTTGGCGAGCAGGGCACGCATGGTTCCGGACTGCGCATTCGCATCTTCCACACCGTCGACGTGCCTGCAAAACAAGGCATCCCCCTCGCGCTCGATGCGCACGGCGCGATTCACTCGCTGGCTCAGGGACCCGAGCGGGCCCTTGACCGTGACCTCGGCTGCGGAGATCACCGCTTCCACGCCGCTCGGAAGCACCACGGGGTTTTTTGCAATTCGTGACATCGCGCGATTCCTCAGGCGACGATGCACAGCACTTCGCCGCCCACATTGGCGGCGCGTGCGCCGCGATCGGTCATGACTCCCTTCGGCGTCGAGACGATCGCGATCCCAAGGCCATTCAGGATCCGCGGAAGATCCTGCGATCCCTTGTAGACCCGCAGGCCCGGCCGGCTCACGCGGTCGATGCGCTCGATCACCGGACGACCGGCGTAGTACTTCAGCTCGAGCGCGAGCACCGCCTTGCCGTTGGCCTCGCGGACCGCATAGCCGTCGATATAGCCTTCCGACTTGAGAACGGCCGCGATTGCGACCTTGACCTTGGAACTCGGCATGCTGACCGCGGGCTTCTCGGCCATCTGGCCGTTGCGGATGCGGGTCAGCATGTCGGCGATCGGATCAGTCATGCTCATGGCCGTCTCCTCACCAGCTTGCCTTGATCATGCCGGGCACTTCGCCTCGCATCGCAATTTCGCGCAGTTTCAGACGGCACAGACCGAACTTGTGGAACACCCCGCGGGGGCGTCCGGTGAGGCTGCAGCGGTTGCGCAGCCGAACCGGAGAGGCGTTCCGCGGAAGCTGCTCGAACCGTTCGCGTGCCGCGATGCGCTCCTCGGGCGTGAGCTTCCGGTCGCTCATGGCGGCGACCAGTCCCGCCCTCCGGGCCGCGTATTTCGCAACCACCTTGCGGCGTTTCGCCTCACGATTCTTCAGTGCAAGTTTCGCCATACGATCCTCAGTTTCTGAACGGGAACTTGAAGGACGCGAGCAGCGCCTTCGCCTCGTCGTTGGTCTTCGCCGTCGTCGTGATGCTGATGTTCATGCCGCGCACCGCGTCGATCTTGTCGTACTCGATCTCCGGAAAGATGATCTGCTCCTTGACGCCCAGGCTGTAATTGCCGCGGCCGTCGAAACCACCTGCCGACACGCCGCGAAAATCGCGGATGCGGGGAATCGCGATCGAAATCAGCCGGTCGAGGAACTCGAACATGCGCGGGCCGCGCAGCGTCACCATGCATCCGACCGGATAGCCCTTTCGGATCTTGAACCCGGCGATGGATTTCTTGGCCTTGGTGACGACCGGCTTCTGTCCGGCGATCTTGGTCATGTCGCCGACCGCGTTTTCCATCACCTTCTTGTCGGCCACCGCCTCGCCCACGCCCATGTTGAGCGTGATCTTGACGATGCGGGGCACTTCGGCGACCGACTTGTAGCCGAAGCGTTTGACGAGGTCCGGGACCACGCTCTGTCTGTATTCTTCCTGCAAACGGGCCATGTCGTTCCCTTGCGCAATCACACTCGCCGGCGCGTCCGGGCGCTCACCCGGATCTGCGCCGGTCATGCATCCACCATCTCGCCGTTGGACTTGAACACGCGAACCTTTCGCCCGTCGTCGAGAATCCTGAATCCGACCCGGTCGGCCTTCTGGGTCTGCGGGTTGACCAGCGCGACGTTCGACTGCTGGATCGGCATCTCCTTTTCCAGGATGCCGCCCGGCTGGTTCTTGAGCGGATTGGGGCGCGTGTGCTTCTTGACCTTGTTGATGCCTTCCACGACCACCCGTGCGTCGTCGACGCGCACGAGCACCGCGCCCCGCTTGCCCTTGTCCTTGCCCGTCGTGACCACGACCTGGTCGCCCTTGCGGATCTTGAGCATCGCAGTCTCCCTCAGAGCACTTCCGGTGCGAGCGACACGATCTTCATGAACCGCTCGGTGCGCAATTCGCGCGTCACCGGTCCGAAGATGCGGGTGCCGATCGGCTCCAGCTTGTTGTTGAGCAGCACGGCCGCGTTGCCGTCGAAGCGAATGAGGGACCCGTCCGGCCGGCGCACGCCCTTCGCGGTGCGCACGACGACCGCGCTGTAGATCTCGCCCTTCTTGACGCGGCCGCGCGGGGCCGCGTCCTTGACGCTGACCTTGATCACGTCACCGATCCCCGCATAGCGGCGCTTGGAGCCGCCGAGGACCTTGATACACATGACCGAGCGCGCGCCGGTGTTGTCGGCGACGTTCAGCAACGTCTGCATTTGAATCATCTTGTCATCTCTCCAACTTGACCCACCGGTTTGCGCCGGCGGTCAGTCTTGGATCCCGCCCGGGTCGGCCCGCCCCGGAACCGCAGGCGGGTATGGAAAGCGTTGAATTGTAGCACGCGGGGCAGCCGAAAGCAGCACCGCAGCCCTCACCGAATTCAGACCACCTTCGCCTTTTCCAGCACCTGGGTCACCCGCCACGACTTGGTCTTGGAAATGGGGGGGCACGACTCGATCTCGACCAGATCCCCTTCGCCGGGCGTCGCCGCGCCGATATCCGCATGGTATTTCCTGGAACGCGTCACCACCTTGCTGTAGAGCGGGTGCTTGACCCGCCGCTCGACCAGCACGGTCACCGTCTTCTGCATCTTGTCGCTGACCACGCGGCCGGTCAGGACGCGGGTCGCCTTCTGCTCCGTCATTTCGCCACCTCGCGCTCCCGCTGGATCGTTTTCACCCTTGCGATGTCCCTGCGCACCCTGGAAAGCTGGCTCGTATTGGAGAGTTGCTGGGTCGCAAGCTGCATGCGCAGCGAAAACTGTTCCTTCACGAGGTCCAGCAGCTCCTTGTTCAACCCCTCGGCATCCTTGGCCCTGAGATCTTTCGCTTTCATGGTCAGCCCACTTGTCTCGAAACCAGGGTGGTGGAAATCGGCAGCTTTGCCGCGGCGAGCGCAAAGGCTTCGCGCGCGAGCGCTTCATCCACTCCGTCCATCTCGTAGAGGATCTTGCCGGGCTGGATCGGCGCGACCCAGAACTCGGGATTGCCCTTGCCGTTGCCCATGCGCACCTCGGCCGGCTTCTTCGAAACCGGCTTGTCTGGAAAGATGCGGATCCAGATGCGCCCGCCGCGCTTGATGTGGCGCGTCATCGCCCGGCGGGCAGCCTCGATCTGGCGGGCGGTGAGGAAGCCGCGCTCCGTCGCCTTGAGGCCGAACTCGCCGAAGCTCACCTTGGCACCCCGCTGTGCGAGGCCCTTGTTGCGCCCCTTCTGGACCTTACGGTACTTTGTTTTCGCCGGTTGCAGCATCGTTGGCTCCTGACTTCTTCACTCGTTTCGCCGCGGGCTTCGCGGGCGCGGCAGCCACGCTCTCGCCAGCCCCGGCGGCGGCCTCTGTCGCGGGTTTCGCTGCCGTCTTGCGGACGCGCCGCACCGCCGGCTTCGCGCCCGCAGGCACCGGTGCTTCCGCGCCCGCCGCTGCGGCCTGGCCTTCGGCGCTCACCGCCGGTGCCGGCCTGGGCACACGCGGAGGCGCCTTGCGGACTTTCCTCGCCGGCTCGGCTTCCACCGCCGTCTCGGCGACGCCGGCCGGCTGCTCGGTCTTGCCCATCACCTCGCCCTTGAACACCCAGACCTTGATGCCGATCACGCCGTAGCTGGTCTTGGCCTCGGAGAACCCGTAGTCGATGTCTGCGCGCAGGGTATGCAGCGGCACACGGCCTTCCCGATACCACTCGGTGCGGGCGATCTCGGCACCGTTCAGCCTGCCCGCGCTCATGATCTTGATCCCCTGCGCTCCCAGGCGCACCGCATTCTGCATCGCGCGCTTCATCGCGCGGCGGAACATGATGCGCTTTTCGAGCTGCTGGGCGATCGAATCGGCGATGAGCTGCGCGTCCAGCTCGGGCTTGCGCACCTCTTCGATGCTGACATGCACGGGCACCTTCAGGATGCGCTGGAGATCGACCTTCAGATGCTCGATCTCCTCCCCCTTCTTGCCGATCACCACACCGGGGCGCGCACTGAACACCGTGATGCGCGCGTTCTTGGCCGGACGCTCGATCACCACCCGGCTCACGGAAGCGTGCGCGAGCCGCTTCTTCAGGTAATCGCGGACCTGGATGTCCTCATTGAGCATCTTGGCAAACTGCTTGCTGTTGGCATACCAGCGCGAGGACCAGTTGCGGTTCGCAGCGAGCCGGAAGCCGGTCGGATGAATCTTCTGTCCCATCAATGCTCCTTACTTCCTGGCCGGCTTGCTTGCCGGCTGGTCACCGACCGACACATACACGTGGCAGCTCGGCTTCTGGATGCGGAACCCGCGGCCCTTGGCACGCGGCATGAACCGTCTGAGGAACGTGCCGCGCTCGACGTGGATGCGGGTCACCCGCAACGTATCGATGTCCGCGCCGTCGTTGTGCTCGGCGTTCGCGATCGCCGACTCCAGCACCTTGCGGATGATTTTCGCGCCCTTCTGGGGACTGAACGCAAGGACGCTCAGGGCCTGGTCGACCGGCTTGCCGCGGATCAGGTCGGCGACGAGCCGGCCCTTCTGCGCGGAAAGCCGCACTCCTCTCAAACTTGCATTGGTTTCCATCGGCATCCCTTACTTCTTGCCCCTCTTGACCGGCACCACGGCCTTCTTCCCCGACGTATGCCCCTTGAACGTCCTCGTCAGGGCGAACTCGCCGAGCTTGTGGCCAACCATGTTCTCCGACACGTACACCGGAATATGCTGCTTTCCGTTATGAACGGCGATCGTCATGCCGACAAACTCGGGCAGGACCGTGGAGCGGCGCGACCAAGTCTTGATCGGCCGCTTGTCCCCGGTTGCCCGTGCCGCATCCACCTTTTTCGTCAGGTGAGAATCGACGAAAGGACCCTTCTTGACTGAACGTCCCATGCTTGGCCTCTGGCTGTCTTACTTCTTGTGCCGACGCTGGACGATCATGCTGGCGGTGCGCTTGTTCTTGCGCGTCCGATAGCCCTTCGTCCACTGTCCCCACGGCGTGCGCGGCCCGCCTGCAGCGGCGGTGCGGCCCTCACCGCCCCCGTGCGGGTGATCGACCGGGTTCATCGCCACACCGCGCACGGTCGGCCGGATGCCGCGCCAGCGCTTGGCGCCGGCCTTCCCGATCGAACGAAGGTTGTTTTCTTCGTTACCCACTTCTCCGATCGTCGCCCGGCACTCCACATGCACCCTGCGCACCTCGCCCGAACGCAGCCGCAGCTGCGCATAGCTGCCCTCGCGCGCCAGCAACTGAACCGCGGCACCCGCCGAGCGCGCGAGCTGCGCTCCCTTGCCCGGAATCATTTCGACGCAATGCACCGTGGAGCCGACCGGGATGTGACGCAGTGCCTTGGCATTGCCGGGCTTGATCGGCGCATCGACACCGCTCATCACCTGCGCACCGGCCGCCAGGCCCTTGGCCGCGATGATATAGCGGCGCTCGCCGTCCGCGTAGACGAGCAGGGCGACATGGGCACTGCGGTTCGGGTCGTACTCGATCCGCTCGACCCGGGCGGGGATGCCGTCCTTGTCGCGCCGGAAGTCGATCAGGCGATACATCTGCTTGTGGCCGCCGCCCTGATGCCGGGTGGTGATATGGCCATGCTGATTGCGGCCGGCCTTGCGAGGTTTCCATTCGATGAGTGCGGCGTGCGGGCGGCCCTTGTGCAGATCGCGATTCACCACTTTCACCACGGCCCGCCGGCCGGCCGATGTCGGCTTGACTTTGACCAGAGCCATCAGACGGTGCCTCCCTCGACGAAATTGATCTCCTGCCCGGGCGCGAGGCACACGAAGGCCTTCTTCACGTCGCTGCGCCGGCCACGGCCCTTGGCGGTGCGCTTGACCTTGCCCTTCAAATTCGAAACCTGCACCGACTCGACCTGGACCTTGAACAGCAGCTCGACCGCCGCTTTCACCTCGGGCTTGGTCGCGTCTGGCGTGACCGCGAAGATCACCTGCCGGTTCTTGTCGGCGATGCGGGTCGCCTTCTCCGAGATCTGGGGCGCGAGCAGCACTTTCATCAGACGTTCTTCGCTGAACCGGCTCATGCCAGCATCTCCTCGAACTTGGCCACGGCACCGCGCGTCATCACGACTCGCGGATAGCCGACGAGCGAGTAGGGATCGGCCTGATGAACCCGGAGCACGAGCACGTTGGGCAGGTTGCGTGCAGAAAGATAAAGATTCTCGTCGAACCGATCCACGATCAGCAGCACCGAATCGAGCCCCATGCCCTTCAGCTTCTGCACCAGGAGTTTCGTCTTCGGCGCCTCGATGCCGAACTTGTCGACGACCGCGAGGCGATCCTCGCGCGCGAGCTGCGAGAGGATCGCGGCGATGCCGGCCCGGTACATCTTGCGGTTGACCTTCTGCCCAAAATTCTCCTCGGGAAGATTCGGGAAAATCTTGCCGCCCCCGCGCCACAGCGGGCTCGATGCCCGTCCGGCGCGGGCCCGGCCGGTCCCCTTCTGCCGCCACGGTTTGTGGGTGCTCTTGTTGACCTCGCTTCGCCCCTTCTGCTTGCGTGTGCCCTGGCGGCCGTTGGCCTGAAACGCCACCACCAGTTGATGCACCAGGGATTCGTTGTAGGCCCGGCCGAAGAGCGCATCCGAGGCCTGCACAGTCGAAGCCGGCTGGCCTTGATCGTCGATGAGCTTCAGTTCCATTCAAGCCCCCGCTTTCACGGCCGGTCGCACGACGACGTCGGCGCCCTTGTGGCCGGGTACCGCACCCTTGACCAGCAGCAACTGACGCGCTTCATCCACGCGCACGACCTCGAGATTGAGCTCCGTGCGCCGGACATCTCCGAGGTGACCGGGCAGCTTCTTGCCCGGAAACACGCGACCCGGATCCTGTGCCATCGAGATCGAGCCGGGCGTGTTGTGGGAACGCGAGTTGCCGTGCGAAGCGCGGTTCGAGCTGAAGTTGTGGCGCTTGATGACGCCAGCGAAGCCCTTGCCGAGAGAAGTGCCCGTGACATCCACCTTCTGGCCCGGCTTGAACAGGTTCGCGGCGATCACATCGCCCGCCTTCAGCGCGGCGAGTTCCTCGGGGCTGACGTGAAACTCGCGCAGGACGTGACCGGCTTCGACGCCGGCCTTCGACAGGTGCCCGGCGAGCGGCTTGCCGACCCGGCTCGCGCGCCGCTTGCCGAAAGCGACCTGGATGGCGGCATAGCCGTCCCGCTCCGGCGTCTTGATCTGGGTGACGCGATTGTTCGACACATCGAGCACAGTCACCGGGACGCTTGCGCCGCCGTCGGTGAAGATGCGTGTCATGCCGAGCTTGCGCCCGACAAGTCCTAGACTCATTTTCTCGTTCCCTCCTAGGAGGTGCCGACTGCGATGGGTCGGCCGGTTAAAACTTTGCGGCCATGGCCGCCTGAATCGATCGGGAGCCGGAAGCCGCTCCGCTCCTACTGCAGCTTGATCTCCACATCGACCCCCGCCGGGAGATCGAGCTTCATCAGCGCATCGACCGTCTTGTCGGTCGGATCGATGATGTCCATCAGGCGAAGGTGAGTACGAATTTCGAACTGGTCACGCGACGTCTTGTTGACGTGCGGCGAGCGCAGCAGATCGAAACGCTCGATCCGGGTCGGCAGCGGAACCGGCCCGCGGACCACCGCGCCCGTGCGCTTGGCGGTGTCCACGATATCGAGCGCCGACTGATCGATCAGGCGGTAGTCGAACGCCTTGAGCCGGATACGGATTTTCTGGCTTTGCATGATTTCGGTACTGGTTGAGTGTTGAGCCGTGCGCCCCTACTCGATGATCTTTGCCACGACGCCGGCGCCCACGGTGCGGCCGCCCTCGCGGATGGCGAAGCGCAGCCCCTCTTCCATCGCAATGGGCGCAATGAGCTTGACCTGCATCGTGATGTTGTCCC
>Ga0100385_1001252_pt1 | contig 26436 bp, 28 predicted proteins | sample CryGeymeta201509_FD_81543 | JGI IMG/M metagenome (GOLD analysis project Ga0100385, IMG submission 81543) | Groundwater microbial communities from Crystal Geyser aquifers in Utah, USA - Crystal Geyser metaG 2015-09 | ecosystem: Environmental > Aquatic > Deep subsurface > Groundwater | place: USA... | reverse complement strand
TTCGGCGCCGATATCCAGAAGCTCGGGAAACTGGCAGCAGACGGGGCGTTCGCCAGCGGTGTGGGCGAAGTGACCACGCGCGACATCATGGGCGCGTATGTCGAGCGCCTGCTCGAAGGCCTTAGCCGTTCAGCAGTGCAGCGGGCGATGGCGAACCCTTCACGCCTCATTTGCCGCCAGACCTTGCGCACGCCGTAAACAGCGAAGTTCTCGGCGAACACGCGCGCGATCTTGGGCTTGAGCGCCAGGTCGCGTCTCGCCCGCGCCGATAGGCGCAATGGATCCCGCCGCTGCGCGACATGCTTGCGGTAAGTGGAAGGGGCGATCGGCAAGACCTTGCAGATCGGCTCGACCCCATGAAGCTCGCGGTTATCATCGATAAACGCGAACATCGCTCGAATGGGCGCAAGAGAGGTTAGGCTCGCTGAGCCTGCGCAAAATATGCCGATGCCTTGCGCAATATCTCGTTGGCTTGGCGCAACTCGCGGTTCTCGCGTTCCAGCGCCTTAAGCTTGTCGGCCGTATCGCTTGGCACGCCAGCGCGCTTACCGCTGTCGACCTCTGCCTTCTTCACCCAACCGTGAAGCGTCTGAGGGGCGCAGCCAATTTTGTCGGCAACCGACACCACCGCCGGCCAGCGGGACGGATAATCGCTCTCGTGATCCAATATCATCCGCATCGCATGGGCGCGAACCTCCGGCGAAAACTTGTTCGTTATCTTGCTCATAAGGACTCCATCTACTCAAGAGTTGGAGCCTCCGGTATCCCGGGGCGGTTCAGCTCGCCGTCACGGTGTTTGCACCTAAATTAGAAAACGTGGTTTGGAGGCCAGCAGTTACCGGGTCGATAGTGTGACCGAGCGTATGGCGCCCGCAATGGGCTGCGCACCAGTCCATGAGCGCGCGGAAAGCGACAGCACAAAATACGGACAAGGAGGCGTATCACTTACACGGAAGAGACTGTCAGCGTCGGTCAATGATCGCTCAAAGAAAGCGGCGGTCTGTCCCCAGCACCGCAAGCTGACCTTGACATCTTCGCGCTGGGAGGCCGATTCGATGTTATGGGAAAGACGCAGGAAAAAAGGCTGCTGAACCGCCATTATCAATCGTGAGGCAATCACGCCGCCATTGCCAGGCGCGACATCGATCTCCAGCTCTTCCTCGCCAAGACTACGTTGCGCTCTGAAGCCCGCCCTGTTCGCGAGCTCCCAATCGAACGGGGGGTAGTCTGACGCCCAGGGTGAAGAACCAGTTGGCGCTGAACCGGAAACGCGGCGATAAATGCGTTCGGCATCTTCTATGTTGCCTGAATTTGCCAGCCCGGCGATCAAGTGCTTGTCGAACGCAGTGTTATCGATATCAATCCGAGCCCTGACCGCGGCGAGGTTCGCCTGCACGGTTTGGGTTTTTACGGCTGATAGCAAAAATGCGTCCCGCCATGGCAAGGGCTTTGAAAGTAACTCGGTGAACGAGGGAACCGTTGCGTCTTGCGCTAATGCAGCAACCAGCAGCGGGAAAAATTCGGCCTGCCGTTCAGGGTGAACCCGGAGGATCTGGTCGAGAGTTTCCATCGAACCTTCATAGTCGTTGCTGGCGAGCTTTTGCTCCAAGACCAGGCCTTGCAGTGGCAGGTCTCGGCGGTTCAGCCTCGAACTGAGCGCAACCATCGTGCGCCGGCGTTCCGGATCATTGAGTGAAAGCGCTAGGATCGTGTGGGCTCGCGGTGACAGCGGCTCGAGGCGAAGCGCATCCCTGGCGGCCTCTGACGCCTCTGTTGCAAAGCGGGCGAGTTCCGCGGCACCAACCTCATATCTTTGGGTTTGATTGGCTTCCCCACTCACGGCGGGACCCTCATCGCTCCCGGACGCCCCACCCGGCAGTCGCACATTCCCAGCCACCATCTGATAGGCGATCTTTTCTTTGGCGAGGCCGTTGAGGGGGAAAAGTGCGATCGCGAGATCAGGAGCATTCCGCACGCTTGCGCTACTCAGAGCATGCGCGCCCGATACGGCGGCAAGTGGGACAGCCAACAGACTGGCAAGACCCAGCTTTTGCCAGTTTCGTATCATGGCAATGGCTCAGCCTCCGTAAATTCTAACGGGCATCCATGGTCTCGGGTGCGTCGTGGTTACTGCCATAGCCGTAGCCATAGCCGTATCCATAACCGTATCCGTACCCTGCATTCTTCGCATCGAGCTTAGTGACGATTGCGCCGTAGACCTGTGCCCCGGTACGCCGCAGACGATTGACCGCATTCTCGATCATCCGGACTTTGACGCGATCCGCCTCGACCACGTAGATCACACCGTCAACTAACCGAGCCAGTTCTACAGCATCTGCCAAGGAGAGCATGGGTGCGCTGTCGATTATGATCTGATCATACTGTGAGCGCGCGGTCGTCAACAAATCCCGGAATCTGTTGCTGGCCAGCAGTTCGACCGGGTTCGGCGGCGTGTAGCCGTGCGCAAGGAAATCGATCCCGAAGCCCTCTATGGTTGACACCTGGCCGCCAAGCGTGGCGGCCTGATTGGTCAACAGTGCCGCAAGCCCGCCATTTTTGATGGCCTCGCTGCCAACAAGAGCCTGCATTCGCGAGTTGCGAAGATCGGCGTCGATAAGGAGGGTGCGCTTGCCAAGCTGCACGAAGCTTGTCGCTAGCGCCAGAGAAGACACGCTTTTGCCTTCGCCTGGCACCGACGATGTAAGCATCAGAATCTTGGGGGCGCCGTCCGGGGTGAGGAACGTCAGGTTTGTGCGGGCCGACTTATACGCTTCGCTCAGCTCCGAAGAGCGCATAAGAACATCCTCGCGAATGTCTTCGGAGTTGGATGTCGGGACAAGGCCGAGCACAGGCAGGCCGAGACGTCTTGTGACATCTTGAGGATCCTTGACTGTCTGGCTCAATGTCACGCGGACATACACGAAAGCGACTGCGACCAGAAGACCCGCAATCAGAGCGATCAACATATTCTGGACCAAAGACGGAGAGTACGGCACGAGCGGCACCTCGGCCCCGTCAATGAGCTTGATGTTATTCTGCCCTGCGCCCGATGCCTCCAAGTTCTTCAGGCGCTGGAGCAAGGCGTCGTAAAGCTGCCGATTGGTGTCAACTTCGCGTTTGAGGATGCCGTATTGAATACCCAGGTCCTGCTGGCCAAGAAAGCGGGACTTCGCTTCCTCCAGCTTTCTGCGAAGCTCTTGCTCGCGGGCTGTGGCTGACCGGAAGGCTGCTGTCGATTCACCGGAAAGCGACCTTTTGAGTGATGCAACCTCCGCTTCCTTTTCAAGGAGAGGCGGAAAGCTCGAGCCAAAGGTCGATCGCAAACTGGCAACCTGCGCCTCGGCCTTTGCCAAGTCTGTCCGAAGCGAATTGCGTGGATCTTGCGCGGGAAAGCCGCCTGACTGCAATGCCGCTTGCGCAGCGATACGCTCTGTCACCGCTTGCGCCAATGCAACATTCAGGGCCGTAAGATCCGTCGCGATCAGCGTCTGCGCGGCGGTTTCAGAGCCTTGCTGCTCGCCGCCGGCTTCGAGAACAAGGATCTCGTTGGCATTGGCGTAATCAACCAATTGCTTTTCGGAAATTGAGAGCCTCTCCCGCAATTCCTGAATCTGTTGATTCAAAAAATCCCGCGCTTCGATGTTAGCGCCAAAGCGCTTCTCGTAGTTTGCAGCGATGAATTCATCGGCCCAAAGATTAGTAATCTTCGCTGACACAGCAGGCGACGGGCTCGCGAAAGACACATCAACGAGACTGGATTGCACGATCGGACTTATTGTCACGTTCTCGAGAAGAATTTTCTCGATGTCTCGTGACGTAAGCTCGTCCAGCTGGTCGAGAGAATAGGCTTCTACAAATTGCTCATCGCGCAGCAAATTCCCGGCTTTTGCTACGCGCTCCGCCATGAACCGGGATTCGAGCAATTCGTACTGGGTGTTGAGGTATTGAAGCTCGGAAATGCGCGACTCGCTCTCGATAGGATCAATGTCCGTGACATTTGCCGAAATCTGCGAAATCTCGACCCGCGCAGACGAGCTGAAAAGTTCTGTTGCCAGCAAGGTCGCGATCAGTCCCAGCAACAGCGCAGCGACAACAAGACCTGCCAGCCAGAGGCGCAAGGCACGCGCCTCGATCCAGTACCGCTCGAGATCCAGCGTAAATCCGTCATCTTCATTGATGACACTTTGATTGATGACAGCCTGGTCACCCAAGCGCTGAGATTGATCGATCATATTGTTGGATTACCGCGTGACGAAAATTGTGGCACTGGTGAGGAGCGGCGGAAGTAGCTTGAACAGATCATCAAGAAGACGGCGCTGCGGGGAATCGCCGACCATCACGATGTCATTCGGATAAATCTGTGGGTCCGGATAGTTCCCTCGCTCGATCGCCTTCAGATTATAGACCCCGATGTACCGCCGGTTGTCGACCGTACGCAGCACGAGCACATCGTCCTCAGCCGCGAAGGGTGCCAGCCCTTCAGCCTGATTGACCACGCGGAGCAGGGTTTGCCTGCCCACAGCAGGATAAGTCCCGGGCCTCTTGACCTGTCCGCCCACCGACACGGACGGTACAGGAAAATCTTCGGGAATTACGCGGACCTGAGGATCGAGGAGATACCGCCCCCGCAAGCCATCTGCGATAAGCTGTGAAGCCTCACTTGGCGTCCGACCATCGAGTTGAAGCAAGCCAATCAGAGGGAATGCAAGCTGTCCGTCAATATCGGTCAGATAGACCCCGCTTAGCGTCTCGGCGCCCACCACCTCGACAGCCAGTTTGACTTGTGGACCGATCACATAAGATAGGTCGCCACGGGGTGACGGGAGCTCCTCCAACGTAGTCAGCGTCACATCTTGCGATGCGCCGATCGGCCGGTCCGTCGCGCACGCAGCGGCAAGCGACACTGCAGCCATCAGAATAGATACTCGTCCAAGTCTAACCATAACGCCCTTCGTCTCCGCCGCCTCCCAATAGCCCATTTCGGCGGCACGCCAAGCGCTTTCCCTGCCTTCAGGTAGGCTCAGATCAACCGCTTTGCCTCGCTTTTGCCTCTTGCGTCCGAAACGAGGCAGACCAGCAGCCACATGATTAAAGTCTGAAAGATCGGCGTCCTCAACGGGTAGTCCACAATCGAAGCTGCCGCGATGATTGCGATGCATGAAATCCAGAAGGGAATCCTGCCCACCGGCGGAGCAGGTTGCTCCTTCAATCTCCACAAGAGCGTGCCGATCCAGATTAAAAAAGCGGTCAGCAATATGGCTGCCGGCAGTCCGCCCTCGATTAGCAGTTGCGCCCAGTCGTTGTGGGCATGATTGACATAGCGCGGCAACAACAACGCGGTCGGCTCGTAAATCCGGTAAACGGCGTCAAATGACCCGAACCCGGTACCCACCATCCAATGTTGGGATGCCATGACTTTCAGGACCGGCCAAAGCTGCCAGCGCAAATCATCGAATGAGTTGCGGCTGACCATTTCTTCAAATGCCGGGACGCGTTGCAGCCAAACGAATGCCAGAGCTACCGCCACAATCGCTGCAGCAAAGGCGGCAAAGACCGCGTTTCTTCGCGCGCGCGATCGTGATTGCCGAAGGTCCTTGACCAATTGCGTGTCGACCACTTTTGAATGTAGCCATGTCATGAGAAGCGCAGCAACAAGGGCAAAAAAAGTTGCGGTAGAGCCAGCACGCGAACCCGTGATCAGCACCGCTAACAGAATGAACAGGAATGCAGGTGCAAAGGCCAGCCGGACCCAGGCCGGGTCAGCATGGCCACGGCTTTCGAGCGCCAGTCTGGTTATGATCAAAAGGACGATTGCTGAAAAAACCGCTGAGTGGTTCTCGTTGGCGAAGATGCCTGCCGGCGCCCCAAGGCTTGTGATCGCATACAAATAGAAAACGCTGCCCGTCCCTCCGATCACTTGGAGCACCCCCAATGCGGCATCGGCGAGCCCGATCGCCACAATGGCGAAGAGTAAAGTTCGGGCTGGAATTTTCAGCGTCAGAGCAAGAAGCAAGGCGGCGAATGGGATAATCAGACCGAACAGGGTATCGAGCCCCCGGAACGGGGTGAGGGAGATCGGTCTCCAAATGCGAACAAAGTCGGAAAGCCGATCAATCTGGGCGATTATGGAGCGGTCCGGGAGCGCCTGCCACAGGCTCGGGGGCAGCGGCACAAGTTGAATGATCATCCATAGCAGTGTCAGCCCAAGAAGTGCCAGAGGCACCTTGAAGCCCACCAGATAGGCGTGCTTCAAGTTGCCGAGCGCGGGGATCAGCAATAGTGCACACACTGGCCGCAGCAGCGCATTCTGTATTGGATCGGGCCGCGAACTGCCGCCTAACAATGCGAGCGCCAGCATGAAAACTCCAATCCACAGCCACTGGGTCCGAAGGTCAAGCGCCCTCGGACGCGAGGTAGAAGGGTAGGATCCCGGACGAGGAATCTGTTTAAAACTGCTCAATTTAAAACCCCCTTGGGCGACACTTGTGGCGGACGGACTAGGTCATATGGTCTGGTGGGGGAAGACCTCTGGCAGCCACTGCTTTCACAGATCCAAACGTGCTTCTTGCCGAAATGTGACCTTTGGCTCGCTTAGCGCGAAGGCCCGAAATGCGCCTTATAGGGCATTTGGTCCCAGGGACGGATCGCGTTCACGTCGAAACGGACCGCTGATTTACTCAAACAATGGCTGGCTTACCGAAGCTCCAAGATCGAATGGCTGTTCTGCCCGATCTACCAAGGCAAGGTGATTGATAGCCGTCTTGAGACGACGACAACGCGACGCGTGATTAAGGAGGCGGCGCGTCGCTCCGGCCCGCGGGCGGACCAAGTTGCGTCGTTCAGCAAACACTCGATGCAGGTTGGCGCTGCTCAACATTTATCGTAAGCGATGTCTCGGCCCCACCTTGCGCGGGTGACGTGAAGCGCCGAGTTTCCGCGCCCTGATTGTTGAGGGGCGCTGGTGCTATGACGATGTCATGTGATGATGCTGGTATCAGCGGTGTGCGGCGCTTCGAGGTTTTCACCGGTGTCAGCAAGCGTCGGGACTGGCCGCTGGAGGTGAAGGCCTCGATCGTCGCGGAGAGCTATTCGGGCACGGAGAGTGTGAGCGCGGTGGCGCGCCGCCATGGCATGTCGGTATCCCAGCTCTTCACTTGGCGCCGCCTGCTGCGCAAGGAGATGGAGGAGCGCGGTATCGCGCTGCCAGTCGCACCTCGCGCGGCACCTATGTTCGTGCCAGCGGTCCTTGAGGAGCAAGAGCCATCGCCGCCGACTGTGGCGAGCAAGCGGGCATCGCAACGCAGAAGCTCCAGAGCCAGCGCGATCGAGTTGGAGCTAGGCGGCGCGCTGGTCAGTAAGCGATGTCCTGAGCCCACCTTGCGCGGCTGATGTGAAGCGCCGAGTTTCTGCGCCCTGATGTTGGGTGAGGCGCTGCTCCTATGATAATCTCTGGTGATGATCCTGTGAGCAATGGCGCTCGGCGGTTCGAGGTATTCACTGGCGCTGGCAAGCGCCGCGACTGGTCCGACGCGCAGAAGGCGTCGATTGTGGCGCAGTGCTGGCCCGGCGGCGAGAGGGTTGCGGCCGTCGCTCGCAGGCATGCATTGGATCCATCGCAGATACGTGCGCGATGATCGCCCCTTCGCCGGATCTGATCCACCAGCTGCCCTGTTCCACTACTCGCGCGACCGACGCGGCGAGCACCCGCAGGCCCATCTCGCGGCGTGGTCCGGGATACTGCAAGCCGATGCCTTTGGCGGATACAACGAGCTCTATCGCGAAAGCCGCGACCCTGGTCCCGTGCTCGAGGCTGGCTGCTTTGCCCATGCGCGCCGCAAGTTCTTCGAGCTTGCCGATGTCGTAAGCTCCCCGCAAGAAGAGCCGCGGCCAGCGCAGCGCCATGATCTATCCGAACGCGCTCGAAGCCGTGCAACACCTCGACGCCCTGTTCGACATCGAGCGCGCCATCAATGGCAAGAGCCCCACCGAGCGGCTCGCGGTTCGGCAAGAACTCAGCGCGCCGCTGATAGCAGAGCTCCACACCTGGCGCACCGAGCAGGTCGGCAAGCTCTCGCGCGGCCATGACCTCACCAAGGCCTGCTTCTACATGCTCAGACGCTGGGACGCGTTCACCCGCTTCCTCGACGATGGCCGGGTCTGCCTCAGCAATAACGCCGCCGAGCGCACCCTTCGCTGCATCCCGCTCGGCCGCAAGGCGTGGCTGTTCTGCGGCTCCGATCGCGGAGGCCAGCGCGCCGCCATCATCTACATACTGATCCAGACCGCCAAGCTCAACGATGTCGATCCGCAGGCATGGCTCGCCGATGTGCTGTCCCGGATCGCTGATTGCCAGGTCAGCAAGCTCGACCAGCTCCTGCCATGGAACTGGTCCGCTCAAAACGCCGCCATAGCAGCATAAAATCCAATCCGCCCGCGCGTCTCACCGAATGGATACGAACTGCAAACTCACCGGCATCAACCCGCACACTTGGCTGACCGCGACGCTCACCAGTCTAGCCAATGGCCATCCGGCTTCGCGCGTCGACGAGCTCCTGCCCCGCGCTCACGTGGGTTGAAAACAGCGCTTACGATTTATCGAAGAGCGGTTTTGATACAGCAGCGATCATGCCGGCGGGCGGTTGGAAGTCAATAAACGTACTGACCCGTTATCTGGAAAAGACCGAGCTGAACGTCCGGGCATGAATACAGACTAGCTTGGGATAGCTGGCTTACAGACGTGCCTTCTCGACATTCTCGAGGAACCAGCGATACGTCTCCTCAATGCCGTGCTCGAGAGCGATTGTCGGAGCCCACCCCATATTCTTCAGTCGGCTGACATCCATGAGTTTGCGCTTAGTACCATCAGGCTTTGATGAATCGGTGACGATCTCACCTTCAAAGCCCGTTACGCGAGCTACAAGCTGCGCCAGTTCGAGGATCGAGATGTCTTCACCGCAACCGACATTGATGTGGCTGAGCATCGGCTGCGTATTGGCCTCGTACTGATGACGCGGAAGGTCGAGCACAAACAGCGAGGCCGCCGCCATGTCATCGACGTGGAGGAATTCGCGACGCGGTGCGCCCGTACCCCAGATGATCACTTCGCCGCATTCTTCCTGCGTGGCTTCGTGGAAGCGGCGGATGAGGGCCGGAAGCACGTGGCTGTTCTCGGGATGGAAATTATCGCCTGGCCCATATAAATTGGTTGGCATGACTGAGCGGTAGTCCGTGCCATGCTGGCGATTATAGCTCTCGCACAGTTTGATGCCTGCGATCTTGGCGATGGCATAGGGCTCGTTGGTGGACTCCAGCAGTCCGGTCAAAAGCGCTTCTTCCGCCATCGGTTGCGGCGCTTCTTTGGGATAGATGCAGGACGAGCCAAGAAAAAGTAGCTTGTCGACGCCAGCCTTGAAAGATTGATGGATGACATTCGCCTCCATCATCAGGTTCTCGTAGATGAAGTCGGCTGGATAGGTGTTGTTGGCATGAATCCCGCCAACCTTGGCTGCCGCGAGGATCACGGCATCGGGACGCTCTGCCTGAAGGAAATCGCAAACAACCGCCTGATTGGTCAGATCGACGTCGGCATGCGTGCGCGTGACGAGATCGATCTGCTCGCCGGCGGCTTGACGTACCTCGAGATGGCGCAGGATCGCGCTACCAACCATGCCGCGATGCCCGGCTACATAGATCTTCACGGCAACTCCCTCAGTTCTCGATGCTAACGGGCAATTTGAACCCGTTAGCCTTCAGGAAGGCGTGGCGCTGGGCTTCCTCGAGGTCGGCTGCAACCATTTCGGCGCACATCTCTCGGGCAGTAATGACCGGTTCCCAGCCCAGCTTCTCGCGCGCTTTGGTGGGATCGCCCAGCAATGTCTCGACTTCCGCCGGACGAAAGTACCGGGGGTCAATCCGCATGACGACATCGCCGACCTTCAGCGCGGGCGCATTATCGCCAACGATCCCAGCGACCGTAGCAATTTCGTTCGTTCCTTCCCCTGAAAATTCGACTGCGACGCCGAGTTCCTCAGCCGACCAGCGAATAAACTCACGGACCGAATATTGCTGCCCCGTCGCAATCACAAAATCTTCCGCGTTATCCTGCTGCAACATCATCCACTGCATGCGGACATAGTCACGCGCGTGCCCCCAATCACGCAAGGAATCGATGTTGCCCATGAATAGGCATTGCTCAAGTCCCTGCGCGATATTGGCAAGCCCGCGGGTGATCTTGCGGGTCACGAAGGTCTCCCCGCGGCGCGGGCTTTCATGGTTGAAGAGGATCCCGTTGCAAGCATAAAGCCCATAGGCTTCGCGGTAGTTTACCGTAATCCAGTACGAATAGAGCTTGGCCACAGCATAAGGCGATCGCGGATAAAACGGCGTTGTTTCTTTCTGGGGGGTCTCCTGAACGAGCCCGTAAAGTTCAGAGGTTGATGCTTGATAGAATCGCGCCTTCTTATTGAGATCAAGGAAGCGGATCGCTTCAAGCAGGCGCAAGGTGCCAAGTCCATCGACATCAGCGGTATACTCCGGTGACTCGAAGCTCACTGCAACATGCGACTGCGCTGCAAGATTGTAGATTTCGTCTGGCTGCACCTCGCTAACAATACGGGTGAGGTTAGAGGTGTCACTCAAATCACCATAGTGCAGTTGCAACTTCGGATTTGGCTCGTGAGGATCCTGGTAAATGTGATCGATCCGCTGCGTGTTAAAGGATGAAGCACGGCGTTTGATCCCGTGGACCTCGTAGCCCTTTTCAAGCAGGAACTCGGCAAGGTACGAACCGTCCTGCCCCGTGATCCCGGTAATAAGCGCGCGTTTGGTCATATTGATTGATCGTCTTTCATGATGAATTGCCCGAGCTTGCTCAGGTTTTTGGCAGCAAGGGTGCTAATTCCTCCAACGCCGTTCCGGCGGAGCGCGCGTAGATCTTCGCGGCTTTTCAGCAGGATTCGGCCAAGCGAGCGGTTGCTCTCGCCGCCAAGGCGCATTTTGACTAGCACTTCGGGAATATAGGCCAACTTGATCTTGCCGGGCGCGAGATAGCGCAGCATCGCATCGTAATCCGCTGCGATGCTGAAGGAAGTGTCATACAACCCATGCTCGTCGAACACCTCGCGCCGCAAATAAAGCGTGGGGTGCGGCGGCATCCATCCCTGCCTGAGCTTTGCGAGGTTGAATTCACCCGAGCGCCAGTGGCGCACCACGCGCGCGGGATTGTCAGCTGCGATGTATTGCAGGTCGCCATAAACTCCTCGAATTGATGGGTCAGCAAACGCGTCAGCGACCTTGGCCAGCACGGCGTTGCTGGCGAAGAAATCGTCCGAATGCATCAGGCCGATCACATCGCCGGTTGCGCGCGCGATGCCGCGATTGATCCCGTCATAAATGCCTTCGTCTTTCTCGGAGACGATGACGGCGGATGCATCAGCGGCTGCGCGCACGATCTCTAGGGTTCCGTCGCGCGAACCGCCATCCTGAATGACGTGTTCGACATTGTCGTGGTTTTGTGCGCGCACGCTGTCGATGGTGTCGCGGATCGTTTCGGCGCGGTTTAGCACCGCGGTGACGACCGAAATTTTCATCGCAAGCCCCACTAGGCTACGACGAAGGGGAATTGCGCATAGTCCCGCACAGGGATCGTGCAGGATCGAACTGACTAAGCGTTTTCCGGCCACGGGCTTCGCACCACGACCTCGCAATCGACCCTCTGTTCGCGGCCAGTGAGGCAAGGTGCGCCTCGGCGAAAGCGATAGGGATGCTAAAACCCAGAAAATTCGCGCCGATTGCCTGCTCACGGTCCACCGGACAGTCGGAAAGCAGCATTAGCGTCGCGAATGTCTTGGCATCCTCGAATGGCGCGAAGAAATCTTCGACCCGAGAGTAATTGAACGGCGCAAAAGCTGTCATTATCTTTCCTTAATAAACGCGCGATCAACCCCATCCAACGCGACTAATACATATCTGCGAAATTCGCTCAGATTTGAAGAAGACACTACACCTTAGAGCTGTATCACGGCCAGGATCGATGGATCAGTATCAACTTTTGTGCCGGCTTCGAATGCCTCGCATCGCTAGAAGCTTTTCGTGTTCTTCGATATCATGCTCATTAAACCGAGAGCCGCGCACGATTGCGGGATTGCCTGCCACTATACTGTACGGTGAAACATCCTTAGTCACTATCGATCCCGCCCCGATAACTGCGCCCCGGCCGATCTTAATCCCAGTAAGGATAACGCAACCAAAGCCTATCCAGACATCGTCACCAATCTCAATTGCATCTCGGATATCCCGGTCACGCGCATTCGTGCTGTAAATCCAAGGGGCCTCGCTGATGTATTCTCCGAGCGCAGCCATGTCATGATCATACCGCCCGACGATAGCCACATAGCTCGAAATCAGCACGCCGTTGCCGATCGACCCGTTGCAAGCCAAAAAGAAATTACGCCCAATGTGTGTGTCGTGACCAATATGCATATGGTCAGGTGCGCGAATGTAGCTATGCGGCCCAACCTTGAAGCGCGGCCCAACTGTCACATTCGCTCTTATTGCAAAGAGCTTATTGTATTTGCGGTAAAGAAATTTAACGACTTTTATAAAAAAGCTAATCACGGCGCGTCTCGCAAATGGGCTGCAATTCGTCTCCTCAAGCCTCCAACCTGCGAAACGAGTTTCTGAATTTTCACGTCTGTCGAATTAGCTATGAGGTCTAATGCCGCATAATCGATAGAGACCAAGTCCGGTAGTTTTGGTAGGAACTCTTCGGATAAGAGTGGTCGAGGAAGAAAACGGTGGAGGTTAAAAGATGAGGCATGCGTACCACCTCCAACGCCTTGATTTTCGACGAGCGGTTGAGGCGGCCACAGCGTCAAACCTGATTGCTTAAATATCGAGAAATACCAATTGATGAACCAACTGTTCACAAGGCCGGCTCGATCAAGTTCGAGGATAGATGCGAAGTCCCTTACTCCATAGGCGTTGAAACTTTGACGGAATTGGCATGATTTCAGTTCCACTGCGTTCTGGTCTTTGTTGGCAATGAAGGAATTCCAACGCGAACGCCAAGTTGCCCAGCCCCACGGGTTTGGGAAAGGTAGGAAGAACGAAGTATCGCGTTTCGCTAATGTGGGTACGTTGAACATATAGCCCGTCAGCGAGGACACGCGGTCATTATCAGCATAAGCGGTCAATGCAGAGTTAAAGTAAGTAAGCAATTGAGGCGAAACGACCAAATCGTCTTCAAGGACAATTACACTTTCGTATCGCTCCAGCGCATCAGTGACCCCAGTCACGATGGAACGTTTGAGGCCGAAGTTTTCAGTTCGCGTGAAAATTCGAGCATGCCCAGGGGCCATGGATTCTGCGACCCCTTTCACGACCGCAACCCGTTCCAGTTGACTGTCGTCCCTCGGGCCATCAACGTAAATTGAAATCTCGCTACTTTCCAGCTCAGGACAGGCCGCCAGAGATCTTAGCAACCCTTCGAGTTTGTCAGGCCGATTATAGGCAAAAATGAGGATGGGGGCAGATTGCACTGAGTTATTCACGTTGGTCCAAAACCTAACTTGTAATGCTGTGAATTGCGCACCTGCTAGCCGCCACGTACGCGCACTGGTGCCGCCTCCTAGGGTGGCTCATAATTCGAGGAAGACTACACCCGAAGGATTATGTTGCAGATCCCATAAACACGAAGCAGTTGACGCCACAATCAAATTTCAAGGGGATATCGCAAAGACGTTTTTTCTCTATGAGGAAAAGCAGACCAAATGCAATTTGATCTCAGGTCGCGAACGGGGAGTTTAACCACCCTGCTTGTTGACGGTGCTGGCTTAGGCCCTTTTTCGATAGTTTGGGAGAAGGGCGAAATGACAGAACAAGCGCCATCAAAACCCACATCGCACCCCATTGGTAAATTGCGCCTGAGAATTGAGCCGCGATAATATATTGAATCGTCAACATCGCCACGACGGCCATTCCGCTATCATATCTCATAATACGGAATGATTCTCGCAAAGATAAAAAGGTGAAGATTAGGAACGCAGACCCCCCGATGATCCCAGTCGTCATGAATGCTTCCAGAACAGCGTTGTGCGGATAGTAAGCTAGCGTGCGCACCTCGACCCCATCGCCTACGAGTGGCGAATTCAGAAACTGCGCGAAACCATCTGTATAGAGTTGATAGCGTACGAGTGCGGACTTATCTTGACCTGTCAAAAGGCTGCCGAACCTGTCAAACAAACCGCGCGCCCCGAAAATTATTCCTGCATTTCGGTATACGAGAATTAAACCAGCGAGGAGTACCAATATGCTGTAACGCCAAGTTCGGCGGTTGCGAATTTGGGCGAAGCCATAAAGGATCATCACGATCATCAATGCGACGAGTGGCCCGCGCGAGTTCGCCAGAAACAGGCCCACCACTCCAACAATGACAATTCCTGTGTGGAACATGTACATCGGACCTGAGGGCTTTCCATACAGCATCGCAGCTGATCCGACGATTACTAGTGAGGCGCCAAGGTGACCAATTGAAATCGGATTTATAGTGGAGAGATTCCAACGGTTCTGGTCGGTGATAACACCCTGTGCTGTCTCGAACGCTGTCCCTCCCAGTAGTATTATCCCAATCATCGCAATCAAACCTAAGACCGCGATCACCCCCCCCGTCCTCGCGAAGTTTATCTTGCCATTGTAAAGAAGGATGGGAAGACTCGGAATAATGCACACACCTACGCTCCAGAGGACGAAATCGCTCGCAGGGTTGGACGCTGTCTCGTTCACGAGACCAAAGGTGTAGCCAAGCCGTAGAAGGTAAGCGGTCCAGAAAACCGTGAATAGGGTTAATGCCAGGCGCGGACGGGCACTCATGCGTCCGATAAAAAGGAAAAGCGCGCATGCTGCTACGAAGCCGCGTATGACGATTGAAACCAACTGATTGTCTATGTCAACCAGCTTGGCCAACACAGAGGCAACAGGATAGCCTACGACACTGGCGGCAATGACCAGCTCAGCCAAATGGGAACGTTTACTAATTAATATCACAACGATTTAGCCATTGTTTCGATGAATTCGGCTTCCCACTTGCTTATCTGAGCCACAGGCGCACCGTCAGTTCGCGGCATTGGCCCTTGTATGCGAGCGATGCCCACCCGAAGGTCGTCGAAGTCGATCGCAATCACTGGATAGCTGCTAAGCAGGGCGAGCTGTTCAATCAACGTGTCTTTCCTTACAACTGGGATCTTCCCAGCTTGCATCGCTCTGCCAAAGTTGCCGGATGCCTGATCATAGCCGGGTTGGTACCCAGCCCAGATGAAGTCCGCGACACCATACAACGCGTCGAGCTCCGCGTTAGAGATAAAACGCGGGAACACGACGGCGCCCAGCTCTTGTGCAGCGTGCACAAGGTGCGCAGTCTCCTCCGGTATGCGGCCGGCAAAAACGACGCATACGCTGTCATCCCACTCTGGATGCTCCATCACCTTTAGGATTTGTTCCACACCCTTGAAAGGACTGGCAGTGCCTATGAAAGCCATGATTCGGCGTCCATTGGCTACCTCTTTCAACAACGCGCCAAATTCAGACGAAGGTTGGAACGGCAAAATCGAGCGATCCCATAATTGGGGGTCGGCAAGACCGTACGTCGCCACCTCTCGATAGTTCGGTTCGACCTCGAACGGCAGGATCGTGCAGACCGAGACGGAGCGCAATTTGGTGAGTAAATGAAAGATGGACCGCTTTAGCGCCGATTGCAAACCCGGGGGGGCGAAGCAGGATTGCGGACGCAGAAACAGCCCGACTGTCCTTTTGCCAGTCAGCATTCGCGCGAGTGCAATCAGGACGAAGCCGCGCACATCGTCATCCAGCGAGCCAAACAGCAGCGCCTTTGCGCGGACTAGAACCACAAAGTTCCTCGCCGAAACATTGCCCAGTGAAGACTCCAGCCCAAACACATCCGATAGCACTCGCTGATAATCCTCGCGGTGCCCGCCTGTGGAGGACATATGAACAAACATTACGTGTCGAGAACTTGGCATCCCCGGTCGATGCACCGAATTACACCTTCTGCTTGAACTCATAGATGTAAGCCCAAGTGAACAACTCGTTTCGCCCGAACGTTTTCGTGATCAAGGACTTTCCGAACTTCCGCAGCAGGGTATGGCCGTGTGTCTCGACCGTGTAATATCCGCTCAAAACGCAACCGGCGCGGTGCGCCATCTCCAGCGCATTTACCGGTGTGACCCAGCGAATATGGTCGACATTGCCGACATAGGTGCCATCCCTGATCGCCAGCCAAATGTTCGACCACCAGAAAGGGCAAGGAGTCGAGATATACGCACTACCGCCATCTGCCAGGTGCCGCTGAGCGAAGGAGATCAGGCCAATCGGGTTGTCGACATGCTCGATTACATCTCCGGCGTAGACCGTTTCGAAACACTTCCCCAAATCGTTTTCGGAGGTCGCGTCGCAAGTTTGAACATCATAACCGCGTTGGCGGAGGTACTCGACCTCATCTTCGAGGATATCGACCCCCATGATGCTTGATGCGAGCTCCTTGAAGATCTCGTGACGCCATCCCGCGCGCTCAGTGAACTCACGCGAATGTTCGACTACACCGATGTCGAGAACAGATTTATTCTTCATGATTGCTTCCCAGAACGGGCCGAGTTCCAAAATGGGACCGCGATAGCACTCCTCCAACTGTGCCTTAACGTGCGCACATACCGACGGAGCGATCGGGTTCTGACCAATTCCGCGCCAATGTGAAGTTGCTGACATTATCTTTTTACCTCTTATCAATGGCAAATTGCGTTCGACCGACAAAGTTCGCCTGCGGTCAAAATTAATACTGCGCCGTGCGTGCGAATTGATGGCAAAATTAGCCCAAGCCAACTGCGTCGTTTGCAGGTTCTCGCTTCAATCCAGCATCCTTTCGTCCTGGGAGCGTGACGGCATCGAGTTTGCGGCGAAATATGAAAAAGGGAACGAGGATGCATACCGTCATTCCCACTGCCATGCTCCATGGTGCACCCGCGACACCAGCGGTACGGATTAGGAGGAATTTCATTGGCGTGATTAAGGCGACAGTCAGCAGCATCAGGACTAATTGAAATTTGAGGATCTTCATGCCATTCATATAGGTGATCACGATACTGGTCATGCTTTCAACGATCTTCCACGCCGCAAAGCCACAAAGCAGCAGGAATTCCGGCGTAGGCGCGCTCGGTATCCATAAAGTTAGGATGAAGGGTGTCGCGAAAATCAATGCCGCGGCCGTGGGAACCGTAAAGACCAGGCAAATCAGGAACGTATTCTTAAAGGCGCTGTCAATCCAAGCGAGATCGCCGCGCTCAAGGGCTTCGGTAAAGGCTGGCCAGAGCGGGACCAAGAGGACTGCAACGACCGTGATTATGAGGTTAAACAGTCGTTCTACGACCGCATACGGGGCGACCGCGTCAACGCCGAACTCCTGTGCAATGAGAAATTTATCAATCTGATTATTGAACATCCCTGCCGATTGAAGAATCAGGAAAAACCAGCCCAGCGCCATCATCTGTTTGCTCAATGAGACACTGATCGATTGGATCGTTGGCCGGATATCGCGGTGCCTTTTCCAGAACGAGACGATCGTGTTGGAAAGATTGACAAGCAGTGGCGGACCCGAAAGCGCCAGCACAAGAACGGGCAGACCGCACTCAAATGTTACTGCTAAGTACGTCCCGGCGATCGCTATGAGTCCGGTAACGATCTGCCACGCAGAATAGATGTGCGATTGCTGCAGGCCCAGCTGTATCCTCTGGATCATCATCGCCGGGATATTCAAAAGGAACAGGACGAGAAACGTAGCCGTTGCCGGTCCTGCTTCTGATGCGGCGAGTTCAGTCTCGACGTTGAACAAGGTCGCCCAATCCACGAACGGATAGGCAGCCCACAGCAGCAACAGGATTGACCCGGCCACGAGGGAGAGCATGGCGTATCCGGAGCTCACCAAGGCGCGGACCCGGTCTTTATCATTCGCACCATGTGCGGTTGCAATCGAGCTCATCAGTCCATTGCCGATTCCGAGGTCCGCGAAGCTCAAGAATGCGACGATCGACGTGATGGTAGCCCAAAGGCCAAAGCGGTCCTCACCGAGATACTCGTACGCGAGCGGTGTGGTGACAATTACTGTGAGGATTGAAGCAACTCTTGAAACAATACCCACCAGCGTAGCGCGCGCAATCTGGCGATGGCGCGCCCGACCCCACCTATCGCCTCCCTCATCTTTCGAATTCCGGGAGAACAGGTCTTTCGAGAGGGATCTTATGATTTTTTGAAATTCCATGAAGATGCTCGATTGGCTTGCCTGGGGACGCAGCGGTCCGACTTCACCGCAGCCTTCTAAGGCGAAGATATTCCCGTAAAAAAATGAGTGGCGATGCGCCGCCGAGCACATCCTCGACATTTTGCGGTCGCTTATAGAACGTTTGCGAAAGCTCGGATCCAGGCCGCGCAGTAATCAATCTGTGGGTCAGCGTGTTTGAAAGATCGATGTATGGAGCGTTCGATTTATAGGCCAGAATTGCCATAATCGATTGATCGTGCCGATGATCCCTGAACTCGGGATGATTTGGTTTTCCCATTTTATTTTCCATATCCGTCAGGCAGCGGGGATCTTCTGCGTAGCTTTGCCACACGTCCAAAAATTTGAAGGCCTCGTTGGTTGGCCTCCACAGGCTCCAAGTCATCAGCAACGGCTTGCTCCGCAGCAGGTGGGTGTCGGCACCCATCAGCGTAAGACAGTCGCGCTTAGTCCAAGCGCCTATCGTGCCAACGTGAGGTACCGATGGGCCCAACAGAAAACCGGAGGCGGTGCCATTTACCATCGAAACGAGGCTTCTTGGATATCCCGCGAACTGGTAATATGCTGTTCGACCTGCGTCGCTATAAAGCACCACGTCGTCGGACTGCAGAGACTCGAGGGCGCGACGGATCAGGTACGGCTTCCAGAGCCAGTAGCCTCCTCCGCGCTTTTGCTCCAATATCGCCTTATTTCGCTGCGCAAAATCTGACCCCCCCAAGTCCGCCGGACCGAATACCGTGCCATGCGCGAACCCAGCGGCTAAAGCACTTGAAGCAAGCGCTTCGGCCTGAGGCGCGAAGTCCGGGGTGGCGAAGGTGATTAGGTGGAGCTTCATCGATCTTCAGTTCCTAGCGCACGGCGACAGTCTTCAAACGCTGTGCTGGCGCCGCGATCGAACGCGCGTGGCTGCTCCTTGCCCTAGTTAACCAAAACATACCAATCATCCCATTTGGAAATACCTTCGAAATGGCGGCGGTAGCCGTGCCGCTCGAGCAGGGCTTTGATGTCGTTCCGGCTAGGGAGATAGTTGTGTTCGACCGTAATTACCTTGATACGCCAGTGACCGAACGGGAAAGCCTCAAGGATCGAGAGCTCGCTCCCCTCAGTATCGATCGACAGGTAATCGATATCTCTGGGCGCGTTGTGTTTTTCGAGCAGGTCGTGTAATGAGATGGTAGGCACGGTGTAAATTGTTCCATTCTTCCGCGTATCGGCATGATGGTCGTCGGTCCCGAAAGATACAATGGTCGACAATTCAGCCCGATCCGCCAAGTTGAACTCGACAATCGATCCGGTTGACGAATAAACGCAATCGGTATCGATGTTAACAGATCGATTGCGGAAGAGACCCTCATGCCAAACCCGACCCGGTTCAGCTAAGATGCCGGTCCAACCAAATTCTTTTTCTAACAACCACGTGTTGCTTAAATGCTTACCGTCGGCCGCGCCAAACTCCACGAAAAAGCCGCTGCGCTTGAACCCGGTTTGCATCAGAACAAAAATGTCCTGCTTGAGTTGGGCCGGGCTTTCTCGCAATGCGCCATGCAATTTCAGCACTTCGTCCAGCAAAGCAGGGGCATCGGCCTCCAGTTTCGTAAGCTGATTCAATCGGGACACAGTGACTATCCCTAGGCCAAATTTCTTTGCCAATTTCCGTATCATAGGCTTCATTAGTATCGCTTTCCCATTCAGCGCGGGGATTGGCTCATTTTTCCGTAGATTGAAGTGCGCGAATGGCCATCGACTTCAACTCTCAGCAGCCGAGTAAACCCAGATTTGCTTTCTGATATTCCATCCCGCAATTCAAATCTCTACATTGGTAAGGATTGGCGCGGCTTACTTGTGTTTGACGCTCCCATCGGAAAAAGCAAATCTCTGTAAGAACTGCAGAAAACGTTTGCGTCACTGTCTTGCAAAGCTAGAAGCAAATGCTCAGCGACAATGAAATGTGTCAGTTTGCTATAATCCAAATTTGAACTGAAGATCGCCACCGCCAAACCCCCGATAACTCAAACTATCATATCTTGATTGTGCACCGGCAAATTGATCATCAGGCATCGACCGCCTCGATGAAAGCAGATCAGCTATCACTCACATGCGAACCACCGATCTCCGCGCCCAGCTCTTCGATCTCCACGCGCAATGCGTCATATTCCGCGCGTTTGCGTACAAGAAACCGCGCCGCGATCGCGCCCTTCTCAGCGATGCCCCGGGGCGTAATGACGTAAATATAAGCCTGCTTGGTGCTGGAAGCGCTGAACCTCGCGACCTTCACCAGGCCGCGCTCAGCAAGCGCACGAAGCATGTAGTGGGTGGCACCAAGGCTAATACCCAGTTCCTCGGCCATCTGGCGCTGGGTGATATTCGGATTGGCATTAATCAGCCGCAGCGCGCGAAGCCGGGCATCTTCGCGCAGCTGATGAGCTCGACTTGTCATGTCCCTTCGACGGCGTCACGGCTACCGCACGGCACGAGCATCGCTGCATACCGCGAACTATGTAATTCAGCAAGAGCGACCGAGATCTGCATTGCGTTCAATTTTGAACATTACAGCAGTATGCAGATGCTGCAACACGTTTCGCAAATCATTTCCAACTTGCGCCCATTTCACTCCCGCAAATGCGAGATCATGCCGGTTCGAAAACTCGCTGCACCGCACAACCGTGTCGGATCACCGCTATGTTTGCCTTGGTCCTTGCGGAATCGTAGGTGATATCCCATAGGGGGCCCTCGCGAAACAGGTGCTGAAGGGCAAAAAGCATGGCCAACTGGTTTGTTGCGCAAGTGAAGCCTAATGGCGACAAAATCGCCAAGCGCAACCTTGAGCGCCAAGGCTTCCGAACATTTCAACCGATGGAAAAGCGGACGATTGCTAAATCTGGCCGGTTCGTGAATCAGATGAGGCCGTTCTTCACCGGCTACCTGTTCGTCTCCTATCCGACAGCTGCAGCGCCGTGGTCACTTGTGAATTCTACCTACGGGATTTCGCGCCTTGTCCGCTTCGGTGATCGTCCAGCCCTTGTGCCCAGCGACCTTATCGCTGAACTGCAAGCTGCCTGCGGCAGCGGGGACGTGATCATGCTGAAGCCGGAGATAGCGCTGGGCGTAATGGTCGAGGTCACCGCAGGAGCATTTACGAGCTTTGTAGGTCAAGTCGAACGTCTTTCGCCCGACCACCGGGCAATGGTCTTGCTCGACTTTATGGGTCAACACACTAGGGTCAATCTGCGTGCGAGCCAACTTCGGGTCGCTTCGGGTCGCACGAAGCCGTCGAAAGTCTTTCAATGACCAATATGTCCACGGTCGCCCCTGCAACTTGCGCAAGCAAGGATGGCGAGAACCTGGCGGAAATTGCGATCGGTTCTGGTGCTTTCGCTTTTCCGGGCGATCCGGTTGGGAAGGATGCCCTCAAAAGTACCAAGCCTGCTGCGTTGTCAACAACCAACGATGTGAACCAACCTGAGCAATCAAACTCCAAGCTTGAATCGGTCGGCTTTGCTGCGGTGCCTCTTCACCGTAAAGCTGAACTCCTGAAGCGCTTCGAGCTACCACTTTTGCTGATAGGAGCGTTTGGCCCCGCCTTGACGCTTTGGGCGGCATTCGGTCGCAGCTACGTTGCTGGCGCATTCTTCGAAACATCAGCTGCGCTGATAGTGTCCATCTCATTCTCATGGTACATTCTCTCGCGCCTCAAAGACCACGCAAATGCACGACATCTTTCCTATGTCCTGCCGGTGAATGTTCTTGTGGTCACAGGTGTGTTCACCGTGATGGCACTTTTGCGCATCCCCTATTCGGGTTCCTTTTTTTCGATGGGCGCATCGTTCGGAGTAGCAGCGAGCTTTCTTTTTGCTGTCTATGGCCGACGGCTTGTTAAGCCACACGTCATTGTTTCTGGCGGAAGGGCAAACGAGATTATGCTAACCGGGCAATACCTGCCCGCCCCTGCTGCCGGCGACCTTGAGCATGTTATCAAGACCGGTAGGCGCGATTGGGTGATCGTTGCTGATTTGCACTATCCCCATTCGGAAAACTACGAGCGCCTTTTCGCGAAAGCCGCGCTCGCGGGCGTTCCGGTTTATCATTTCCGCGAGATTGCCGAAATGCAGTCCGGTCAGGTCAAGATATCCCACCTCAGCGAAAACGAGCTCGGCTCGCTCATCCCTAACGTATCTTACACCTCGGTAAAACGGCTGATCGACATCCTGGCTGCGCTGTTGCTTATCCCCCTTTGCATTCCGATTTTTGCGATTTTGGCGCTTCTCATAAAGCTCGATTCTCCAGGAAGCGCGTTCTTTATTCAGGAACGCATGGGATTTCGGGGCAATACGTTCCGGATGATTAAATTTCGGACGATGCGCGAACGTATAAAGACTCATGGGGAGATCGAACAGCGCGAAGATGCTATGACGAAAGGCGAGGATGACCGGATCACACGGATTGGCCGGTTCCTGCGCAAGGTGAGGATCGACGAATTGCCCCAGGTCTTCAACGTGCTGCGTGGTGATATGAGCTTCATTGGTCCCCGGCCGGAGGCCTGTTCGCTTTCGGAATGGTATGATGCCGAGCTGCCGTTCTACTCCTATCGCCACATTGTTCGTCCCGGAATTTCCGGATGGGCGCAGGTCAACCAAGGGCATGTCACCGACGTCGCCGACGTCTTGGCGAAGCTCCGGTTCGATTTCTACTATATCAAGAACATCTCGCTATGGCTTGACTTGCTGATCGCCCTCAAGACCTTGCGGGTGATCGGGACCGGTCTCGGGGCAAGATAAAGGCTGGCCCTTTGAAAGCAGACAATAGAAAATGGGGCTATGCCAGAAGTCGGCTCTGATGGCTGTCCCCCGTCAGCACCAATGGCACAGATTTGAGGTCGTGATTTAAGGAGGTTTAGTTCTTCGTCGCAGTGACGAAGGAACGAAGATGAAGAACTAAACCTCCTTGAAAAATCCCGTCCAAGAAGGCCCCTGCCGAGCGGATGGTGAAGGAAAATACGAAAACCCCAGAGCTTTGACGAAAGGGCGGCGTAATGTGCTTTTGATTGGGCCGGGATCAGTACTAGCCAATCAGCGCGAACTCTGTTGCGGCGCGATGAGATCATCAGCTGTTCTTCGATCCTAACGTCTGGGAGGAAACGTGCCCCAGCATGTTAGCCATCACCCAATACCGGTTCCGCCCCTGCCGTTTTGCTAGCTCCCAGACCGTATCATCTTTTGGATCGTCACCGCCATTCTTAGGTGGGCGAATCGACCTTAAAGATACGTCGTGCAACGAAATGACCCGCTCAGGATCTAGGCTCGACCTCAGCCAAGGCCGAACACCTTGATCGCCTCACGTATTCAGCCACGAGCACCACGATAGACGCAATTGCTCCAGCTACAATATCCATAAGACTTGGCTGGCGCCCAAGCGCTAGTACCGCTTGGGATGCCTCTAAGAGAAAATTAAATACCAATAGGCCGGAAAATAGCAAAACCAATCTCTGATTGGGGAATGCGAATGTAGTCAGCGCAGTGAGTACAAAAAACGCCATGAAATGATTCAATTTGTCATTTTGAGCGCCAATCTGGAATATGCCTGGCGACAAATTCGCAATAATAAAGATCGCTAGAGCGCAGACAGTCAAAACTATTTGGCGCCATGTCATTCATCTTGACCTTTTCTCACCCGAGCCAAGAGCGGCCATGCCTGCCACCATTATTATTTTCAATTGCCTGGCCTAATCTGATTGATCAGGCACCCAAACGCGCTGCTAGCACACAAAAAGGGCCCGAGAAAACTTCCCGAGCCCTCCTTGGACCAACCAAAAATTCAGAAACTTAACCGCTGATAGGGAGTTCCCGCTCATCTTCGTCGCTCGCAATGACGATTGCGCCGATCACGGCAGCCGCTGCGATCACACCGATAATGATGCCGCTGCCTTCTGCCAGTTCGGCCTCATCACCGCTGAGAGGCGCAACAGCCGGGTTCATGGAAACCTGTGCGATAGCAGGCGCGGCCACGAGAGCTGCACACGCGAGACCAATCGAAAGCTTGCTCATCTTCATAGCGATTCTCCAGATACCTAATTCGTCAAACGCCTCTATAGCGAAGAACTGCCGCGCTGACAACACCCAATCCGTTAAGCCCGACATAGGGCCGCAAACACTAACATCGCCTTTACAGGCGTCTTTTCCCCGCACAGGGACCCTAGTTAATAGGATACGCCCCCTGATTACCATTCTCTGGCGAGTCCCTTTGACACATGACCTGGCCCACCTGCCGTCCAAAAGATGATACGGTTCAGGCAAAGCTGGTGGTGCGGTCCCGCAGAAGTTGGCAAAAAATCCAGCGTGGCCGCGAGGCGCCGCACAACGCATGCCGCGTTTGCCGGGAAACGCTGCTTGTCATGTCCGCCCGGTAGCGTGCCTCTTAACCGCCCGGGGACAATCGGGTTGGTTCATCGTTGTTTATGACAAGGTCCACGAGCAGGCCCGCTTAAGACACGACGTATGGCAAACCCGGCGCCCCTGCGATCACGAGCGCCGATCGGGTCTGGCCAGCGCGTCGGCCTTCAGCTTCGCGATCCGCGTCGTGCAAACCTCGTGCACAACGCGGCCGAGCTCTTCAATTTGTGCTCCGAGCCATTCAAGCTCATCCTTGCTGACCCGGTAGTGCTTCGAATAGCGCGCTTTGACGTAGGCATCCTTGAGCTTCTCGAACCGCGCGCGATCGCGCTTGTTCTCGCGCGGCCAAACATGGGTTAGACGAGGATCAATGCGCTCTGCCTGAGTGCGCAGAAAGCCGAGATTGTGAACGTGCGGCGTGTAGAACGTCGTAACCAGCAGGACGCAGTGGTACAGAAACTCTGTCGTCTGATGCAGATCGAAAGCTGCAGGCTTTAGGAAGCCACGGTCCTTGCCCAGCTGCGAGATCTCAAAACGCTGCATCGCAAGAGGAAACCACTCGTCGAAATACTCCTGCGCCATCCCCAGAGCCTGCGTCGGCGTCTTCGGCTTGGGCGTATGCAGTTCGGTGTCGTCGGACTGATAGACCGCGACCCCTTCGGCCTTCACATCCATGAAGAAATAGCGGCCATGGGCAAGCCCGTCGTTCACTTCCTGCAGGGTGTGGACGATGAAGTTGACCGGCGTCTGGAGCGTACCGGTTACGCCATATTCGCGCATCAGCCGCTCATCGAGCTTGACCCAATACTTCACCCGGTCAGTGAGCCGCTTGTCGTTCACGATGATAAGGAGATCGAAGTCCGAGCGGTAGCCCTTGGCGGTGTGCGGCTCGTCGACCCAGGTGCCGCGCGCATAGCTCCCGTAGAGGATGACCTTGAGGATGCGCCCGGCCTTTTTCCATTCGTGTTTGGCAAGGGCAAAGGCGTCGTCGAACTCCTCGAAGATCAGCTGCACCACGCGCTCCAGCTCGCGCTGCTTTTGCGGGGGCAGATGATCAAGGTCGCTGCGCATGGTCGGGCGAGTGTAGCAAAGGCAGACTCACGCTGCACCTTTGTTCTTACTCTCTTTATTCAAACAAGCATTTGCCGCGCCGTCATCACCAGGACCCCAGCCAATTCGCGCTCCCCGCCCTGCTATTTTGAAAGCGAAGCGAGGAACGCGCTGACACAATTGCCACCCCTGGCCGCGGTATTTTCCATGGTGTCATGGGTTGATGGCTGTGCCCTGACACCCAATGCCGCGAAGGGTCCTAACTCACCGAACTGGGTGTCGATCGGCTCGGTCTTACTTTGTCCTGAAGGCCCTGAATCATTTCGTTTTGCCGGCAGTGCCTGATTTGGACATGCGCGTGCCCGGCTTCCTGCCAAGACCGTTCATTTTGGCCAATACGCGGCGCCTTTCAGCATAGTCAGGTGCAACCATGGGGTAATCAGCTGGCAGCCCCCACCGCGCCCGGTATTCCTCGGGCGTCATGTCAAAATTGGTGCGAAGATAGCGCTTGAGCATCTTCAGTTTCTTGCCGTCCTCGAGGCATACAATGTAATCAGGCTTCACCGAATTGCGGATCGCGACCGCCGGCTCCGGCTTTGGCTCTTCCACCACCGGCGTTTCGCCAAGGTTTGATAGTGCGCTGTACACTTTGGTAATTAG
>Ga0100385_1001249_pt1 | contig 26479 bp, 18 predicted proteins | sample CryGeymeta201509_FD_81543 | JGI IMG/M metagenome (GOLD analysis project Ga0100385, IMG submission 81543) | Groundwater microbial communities from Crystal Geyser aquifers in Utah, USA - Crystal Geyser metaG 2015-09 | ecosystem: Environmental > Aquatic > Deep subsurface > Groundwater | place: USA... | reverse complement strand
AGGATTATTCTGATAAAACTTTTTATGATATTCTAAAAGTTTATCAAAAACAGTAATTAAAAAACTTCCGCTCCCGCATGAGATATCTGCGAATCTAAGTTTTGCTATTTCCTTTGGAGTCTTTCCATCAATAAGTTTACCTATGGTATTTTCTACAATGTAATTAACGATGTATTGCGGTGTGTAATAAACGCCTCCGGCTTTTCTTACTTCCGGTTTCTCATCAATTCTTACGCGCTTATCTGTTGCAACCACAACTTTACCGAGAAATCTTTCGTAAATAGAACCGAGAATATGGATCGGGATAAGATCAAAATTGTAGGGCGAATTTACATGAGACAGTTCTTCACATACTGAAGAGAAATCAATGTCGTTCGGTTCAAAAAAATTCTTTTCATCAATAAATGTTTTCTTAAAAACAATTCCGTTGTACTTAGCATCAAGTTTGCGCGAAGCATAAATAAAATCTTTCCATGCCGTTTTAGAATCGCCGAATACGCTTATATAATGTTCCGGCTCAATCTGTTTATCTTCTAAAAATCTGATGAATACCAAACGGTCTATCGTTCGTTGAGTCATTTCGGTTAGTTCATCACTTCCCAAATGGGGATTGTTTTTCTTGAATGCTTTTGCAAGTGTGGTTCTTATCTCATCCAATTCCTCCAAAAAGACTTCGTCAATGCTTTCGTAACCCCTCTTTTTCTGCACACCTTTGCCGCGCGGTTTTGGCAGTTGCTCAACATATTTTTCTATGGAATTATTTGCAACTGCTTCCCGCGAAAAAAGCCAATAGACTTTTGCGAACTTCTCTTTATCTAAATAATCTTTGTAATGGAAATAATCTCTTTTAGTATCAAGGATAGTATTGATATCCGGTTTGGTGCGGCAGTCTAAAATGTGGAATTCTTCAAAGTCGGTAAGTATTGTTAAAGGAGTTCCGGCGCTCCATCCGTAACGGCACGTTTGGAAATAATCAATTACGTTGGAAAGATTTCTTGCAGGTTTCTTCGCTTCAACATAAAACTTAACGTCATCTTTTCTATAATTAGGAGCTAAGAAAAAAGCATAGTCGGCGCGCTTCTGCTGCATTCCATCAACCTTCACGGGCTTTTCTATACTTACTTCCTGTTCATAAGGATTAAGCTGCACGTTATGGTTTACGTCCCAGCCAAGCGCAGTAAAGAACTTATCAATAAAATCGGTTCGTACTCTTGCTTCGGAGTAATCCGCAGCGAGATACATTTTTTCATTTGCGCTAAAATGTTCTACAAGCGTTTTTACTTGTTCGAATGCTGAATCAAAACGGCTCATAATAAATCCCTTGTGTATTAAATACTACAGGTAGTTTTCCTTTTATTATATCAATGGGTTCGGTCTAGTCTATTAATTAAAGCGCTTGTTCGTTAGCTAACAGAACAATGACATAAATAACCTTTTGGGAGTGAACTCAAAAATATTTTTTCTATCTCTGTTTTAAAATATACAAACCTCAAAGGTTATCAAAACGGCATATTATTTTTGTACTTGCAATGCCGATAGTGCCGATGAATTTTGAGGGGAGTCGTTCCTTTATCTTCCAGATTTGTACTTCATTCTTTTAGTTCGTGGTGGACAGAAAAATTTTGAATAAATAAGCGCCAAATCTTTTCTGCCATATTCGTAAAATTTTTAATCAAACAATGCTAAAGCTCAACAATATTCTTCCCAGTACCAATTTTGCTATTTCCCAAAAATGAAAAACAGTATCGGGTAACGATTTGAAAACAGAAAAAATTCTTTGTTTCTGTTCGAAAACCAAAAGTTCTAATTGTTCAAACATCATTGACCAATGGCACAGTTTTGGTATAAATCGGGACATTAGATTTTTCAGATAAATTGCGGCTCATCTGCAGGATTATTGTTCTCTTTAAACTAAAATAAAAAAGAGAGAAAACGTGGCATTAAAAACATTTCACGGCGGCGTTCATCCACCTGAATTTAAAAAATTAACAGAGACTTTGATTTTTGAGGTTATGCCTGCGCCTCAGGAAATTTATATCCCCTTAAATCAGCACCTTGGCAAAGAAGCTATTGCCAGTGTTAAAAAAGGTGATTCTGTTTCTATCGGTTCAATTTTAGCAGAAGCTGATGGTTTTATTTCCGCGCCCATTCACAGTCCGGTTTGCGGTACCGTTACAAGCATCAGCAAACAAACTACTCCTACCGGTTTTCCCCAACAAACAATCGTAATCAAAACAAACGAACAATTAGAAAATTTATTTATGTCTCCGCTTAATCCGAAGACTATCACTCCGGAAGAAATTATAGAAAGAGTGAAAAATGCGGGTATAGTAGGACAGGGCGGCGCAGCTTTTCCTACGTACATAAAACTTACACCGCCTAAGGATAAACAAATTGAGTTCGTTATCCTCAATGGATGTGAATGTGAACCATACTTAACGCGCGACTACAGGTTCATGATTGAAAGACCCGAAGCAGTAATTGAAGGATTAACGCTTTTCTTAAAAGCGATGGGTGTGGTAAAAGGTTATATCGGTATTGAAGATAATAAACCCGAAGCGATAAAAATTATAACCCGTGCGGCAGAAAACGAAAACAATATCGAAGTGTTTTCGCTTAAAACAAAATACCCGCAAGGCGCTGAAAAGATGCTGGTAAAAGCCATCACGGGACGCGAAGTACCCCCCGGCAAACTTCCGCTAGAAGTTGGAACAGTCATTCAAAACATCGGAACTGCAGTTGCAGTTTACGATGCTGTTGTTAAAGGTGAGCCTGCGGTTACAGCCGCCTTAACTGTTACAGGTAAAGGTGTAAAAAATCCCAAAAATCTTTTAGTGCCGGTGGGTACGCCAATTAAAGATGTTCTAGATTATTGCGGCGGCATAAACGGAGATGCAGTTAAATTGATTGTCGGCGGACCGATGATGGGAGTAGCACAGTTTGATTTAATGGCGCCAATTCTTAAAGCTACTTCGGGTATACTCGTTCTTACCAGAGAAGAAGTTTCGAGGGGGGAAGAAACCGCATGCTTAAAATGCGGGCAGTGTATTGATGTTTGTCCGCTTAATTTGATGCCGACAAAACTCGTTCGCTACACACAGCTCGGACGTTTTGAAGATGCCGGGCTGTTCGGCATTACTGTTTGTATGGAATGCGGAACTTGCGCTTATACCTGCCCTGCCAACATTCCTCTTGTTCAATGGTTACGTTTGGGCAAGCAGAGAGTGAAGCAGATTCAAAGACAACAAGCAGGTTTACAAAATTAAATAGAATTAAAAAAACAAATTGAAAATATGACAGTTACTATTACAGAAGCCGGCAATACGAATAAACTTGAACTAACAACATCGCCTCATCTCCACAACCAGTGGACGACAAAAAAAGTGATGTGGATGGTAGTGGCAGCATTAGCGCCAAGTCTTCTTGCGGCTGTTTTGTTTTTCGGAATTTATCAATTACTTATTATTACTACCGCAGTGGTTTTTGCCGTAGGTACCGAGTATGCAATACAGACAGTGCGCAAGCAAAAGTTATCGGTAGTAGACGGCAGCGCTGCGTTAACCGGTTTGCTGCTTGCACTTACTTTACCGCCAAATTTTTCTTTATCTTCAACAGCGATAGGTTCTATAGTTGCGATAGGTTTGGGAAAGCAAATTTTCGGCGGATTGGGTTATAATATTTTTAATCCTGCACTTGTAGGAAGAGCATTTCTTCAGGCAGCTTTTCCGGTAGCAATTACTACATGGAGCACAAATAAGTTTGCTGTTGATAGTGTTACTTCGGCAACTCCACTTGCAGCATTTAAGTTTGATAGAATTACTGCCGGTTTAAGCGAGATGTTTCTCGGCAGCACAGGCGGCTCGCTCGGTGAAACCAGCGCGCTTGCAATACTTATCGGCGGAATATTTTTAATTGCTGTTGGTATTGTTAACTGGCGAATTCCTTTTTCGATGATAATTGGAATGATCGTGTTCGGGGCGATATTTAATTTTATCGATCCGGTAAAATATCCGGCTCCATTGTTCCATCTCTTTGCCGGCGGTTTTCTTTTTGCAGCGTTTTTTATGGCGACCGATTGGGTAACTTCGCCTGTAACTAATAAAGGCATGTGGATTTTCGGTTTTGGAATTTCATTTGTGCTTATTGTTATCCGCTTATTCGGCGGACTGCCGGAGGGGGTTATGTATTCGATATTATTCATGAATGCATTCGTTCCGATAATTAACCGCGTCACAATTCCGAAAATTTTCGGCTCGGTAAAAGGAGCCGCCGCATGAATAATGTAGTAAAAATGATTTTAACATTAAGCATCATCGGTGTTGTATCCGGCGGATTGTTATCGCGCATAGATAACTGGGCAGACCCGTTAATAGCGGCTAATCAAAAAGCGCAAACCGAAGAAGCAATATTCAAAGTTCAGCCGGAAGCCCAAAATTACGAGCCTGTTAATATTGCCGGTATTGAGGCTTATAAAGTATCAGACGCCTCGAATAACCCGCTCGGGTATTCGTTAGTTTATTCGGGCAATGGATTTCAGGGAAAAATTAGATTGATGATTGGCTTAACATCCGACCTTGAAAAAATAACTGCCCTCGAAATTCTTGAACAGGTTGAAACTCCCGGGCTCGGCACCAAAGTAACCGAAGATCCCTTTAGAAATCAGTTTAAAGGTTTAGAAACATTGCCTCAAATAAACTGGGTTAAAGGTATAAATCCGAGTCATCCAAATGAAATACAGGCAATAACAGGCGCAACTATTTCATCAAAAGCAGTAGTTGCAATAATGAATGTCGGAATTTTAAAAATGCGCAAATTACAGAAGGAGGGGAAAATATAATGGTCAAACAAGTTCCTCTTTCAAAAGAATTCTTAAAAGGATTGTGGGAACAGAATCCAATCTTTAAACAGGTGCTCGGTATGTGCCCCACGCTTGCGGTAACTGTATCTGCAATTAATGGTATTGCAATGGCGCTTGCTACAACATTTGTGCTTGTAACGGCGAGCCTGCTTATTTCAACAATAAGAAAATTAATTCCCAATCAGGTGCGAATTGCGGCTTACATTGTAATCATCGCAACTTTTGTAACAATTGTTGATTTGGTAATGAAGGCTAAATTTCCAGAGTTAAGCAAAGCGCTCGGTCCCTTTATTCCTCTCATAGTTGTTAATTGTATAATTCTCGGCAGGCAGGAAGCCTTTGCTTCAAAGAACACTCCTTTCCGTGCGTTGCTTGATGCACTCGGAATGGGCGCCGGTTTTTTTATTGCATTAGTTTCACTTGGCGGAATTCGAGAAATTATTGGTTCGAGAACATTTCTCGGGATTCAAATTTTGCCTGATGCTTTTGAACCCTGGCTTATAATGATTCTTCCCGCCGGTGCATTTTTAACTCTCGGGCTGATGCTCGGCTTTGCAAATATGTACACAGATCGTAAAAAGAGAATCGAGAAAGAATCTTTGATCGAACAGTATAAACGTGTAAGTAAAGTGGAAATATCAATGGCACAGGAGGGAATATAAAATGGATCTGTTTATAATTTTTATTTCCGCCGCCATTGTAAATAACTTTGTGCTTGCATACTTCCTCGGTATATGCCCTTTTATAGGAGTTTCAAATAAAACATCTTCAGCCGTGTCGATGGGAATGGCAACAACATTTGTAATGGTTATTACAGCAATCGTAAGCTGGCTGCTTTTTAATCTTCTGCTTGTCCCATACGAACTGGAGTTTTTGCAGATACCTTCTTTCATTCTTGTTATTGCTTCTCTCGTACAGTTTGTGGAAATGTTTATTAAAAAAGTTAGCCAGCCGCTTTACCGTGCGCTTGGAATATTTCTTCCGCTTATTACCACTAACTGTGCAATACTCGGTTTGGCATTATTCATTTCGATGCGCGAATATTCATTCATCGAAAGCGTCTTTTTCGGTGTTGGCGCCGGTGCCGGTTTTACGCTTGCACTTACAATAATGGCGGGGATAAGAGAAGAACTTGAACTTGCAAATGTGCCTGCCTCGTTCAAAGGCGCACCCATTACGCTTATTGTTGCCGGAATACTTGCTTTAGCTTTTATGGGATTTGCCGGTATGATTTAAAAGTTACCCGTCAATCCTTTTGTATGTTAAAAGTAATAAAAGATTTAAATTTTTTTAGGAGAATAAATAATATGATTTCGCGCCGTTTGTTTCTAAAGTCGTTTGGAGTTGCAGCCGCCGCGCTTGGTACCGGCTTCGGTACAGGAAAAATATTAAGCGGCAAGAGCATGAATACTTTTTCAGCACACGGTTTTTTTCCTGCTGACGAAAAGATTATATCGGAGGCAGTAACAGCATTTGCAAAAAAAACAGGCAGCCTTTCCCAGCCTGTTATCTTTGCTGAAAATAAAATTAAAGAAGTTGTTAAACGGGCATATTATTCTGCCGGAGTTAATAATTCAATATTTAGTAAAGCCGATGTTACTTTTCGAATAGTTAAGATGAACCGTACTGTGCCGGGAGATATTCTTTTGAGCGATAATAAAATAGCCGTGTACAATCCTGACGAAGATTTTACAGGCTCATTCATTTACTTACGCAGCAAACTACAGAAGAGCAATGCGGAATATTTTTTTTCGGCGGAATACAGCGAAAGTAATTTCATCGAAACCCTTCTTGGTAGTAGTGAAAAGACAGCCCTAATTGAAAACGAAAACGGTTTAGTCGACAGGATCAACTTGAACCGGAGTTACAAAAATATTCCGGTAACAGGTCCGCAGGGTAAAACAGTTTTAAAGATTGAAAATGGTTTGGTTAATGTGCATTCATCAACCTGCCGACATGCGATTTGCATACAAAGCGGTTTTGCTTCGCACATCGGCAATGTTATAGCATGTGCGCCGAATAAAGTTCTTATTAAAATAGAAAAAGCATAATTTAGATAACTCACCTTACGCAATATGATATTCAAATTTTGTCGGGGCTGTCCTAAAAGTTTAAAAAGTCATTGCGAACGAGTCTTCGAGTGAAGCAATCCCAGTTTAGAATTTTTTAGATTGCTTTGCTGCCAACAGTTTAAGAATGATTTAAATGTAAAGGTCACAATGGACAATGATAGATTGATTTGATGAAAAAGATTATTCCTTTTATAGGATTGTTTATGGCTTTTTTTGCTGCCGGGTATTTTATTGCCGTAAGTATGGATGATGAACCATCAACAGTTAAACGCACGCAAATTCTTCTCGGCACAGTTGTAGAAATTCAAGTTCGTTCTTTTGATGAAGACAAAGCAGACGATGCAATTTCCAAAGCCTTTGCAGAGATAAAAAGAATAGATGATTTGTTTACAACGTATCGCAAAGGCGGTGAAGTTTATAAAATCAATCATCAAACCGATACTATTTTTACGATTGATGAAGAAGTTTACAAATTAATGAAGTTAAGTGATTCATTATGGAGTCTGTCAAAAGGTGCGTTTGATGTAAGCCTCCAATCGTTAACACATGCGTGGGGTTTCGATAGCGATAATCCTTCTGTGCCATCGACGGATTCGATTAAACGCGCGGTAGAAAATTCGGGCTGGGAAAATATTTTTCTTTTGAAAGAAAATAAAATTTTAAGAAGAAACACAGTAGAGTTTAACTTCGGCGCAATTGCAAAAGGTTATGCGGTAGATAAAGCTGTTGAAGTTTTAAAACAATCCGGCATGACGGCAGTGTTAGTAAATGCAGGCGGAGAAATTAAAGGGATCGGAGATAGTTGGCGGGTTGGTGTTCAACATCCGCGTAATCGTCAGACCCTGCTCGTTAAATTAAATCTTAACGGCAAAGCAGTAGCAACATCGGGTGATTACGAGCAGTATTTTGAAGTTGACGGTGTGCGTTATCATCATATAATAAATCCGGTAACAGGCTATCCGGCGGAAGGATTACAAAGCGCAACGGTAATTGCAAAAAATGATACTTGGGCTGATGCAGTTTCTACGGCTGTCTTTGTTCTTGGTCAGGTTGAAGGAATGAAATTAGTAGAATTATTAAAAGAAACGGAAGCGCTTATAATTGATTCTAATGGTAATAAAAAAATGTCTTCCGGATTTAACAAGTTTTTAATTAAAGGATAAAGGTTAGGAAAAGATGGACTTCTCTTTAGTCATTGCAATATCAACCATGGGGGGGCTTGGTTTTTTATTTGCAGGAGCGCTTGCAATCGCAGATAAAAAATTACGCGTTTATGAAGATCCGAAAATTGGTCAGGTGAATGAACTGCTTCCCGGCGCTAATTGCGGCGCTTGCGGTAATGCAGGGTGCTACGATTTTGCTGTCAAAGTTGTAGCCGGGCAGATCACTCCGGGCGATTGCCCCGTTGCAGATACCGATGCTGCTTCAGAGATAGCAAAAATACTCGGACTCGAACCGGACGGCGGAACGAGAATGGTTGCACGTGTTTTATGCCGCGGCGGAAAGGCAGAAGCTTCACGAAAAGAAGATGCGCTTTACAGAGGTCCTAAAAGTTGTTCGACAACAATACTGATTGCAGGCGGAGATAAACTTTGTCTTGATGGCTGTGTTGGCGGCGGCGAATGTGTAGAAGCATGTCAGTTTGGAGCAATGTATATGAATGAAAACGAACTGCCGGTTGTTATAGAAGAATTTTGCACCGGCTGCGGATTATGTGCAAAAGCTTGTCCGCGTAATATAATCGAAATGCATCCGGCAGATAGAGAGATATTTATTTTCTGTAAAAATCATGACGACCCCAAAACGTCGCGTAAAGTTTGTGCGGCTGCCTGCATAGGCTGCCAGATATGCGCGCGCAAATCTGATGGTGGAATTATTATGAAAGACAACCTTGCGATAATTGATTATACGAAAATTGATATAAGTAAAATCCCTTTTGCTAAATGTTCAACAAAAGCCATAGATACAATTCATCTTCGCGTTGAAGTTGAACAACCGGAATTAATAAACTAACGATGTAATTATGAACTTTATATTTTTATATGTTCACAATTTATTATTCATTGTGAAATTGTACATTGTAAATTTTGAGTTGTGAATTGTATAAAGAAGAATTTGTTGAAGAAGGTATAGTTGCAGATGTAAAAGATGGTATTGCCACAATTCTTATTTTTGAAGAAGGCTCGTGCGAAGAATGCGGCGCCAAAATATTCTGCAAACCTGGAGAGGATAAAAAGACACTTACTGCGAAAGATCCCTTCGGTGTTAAGGCAGGCGACAAAGTAAGAGTTGCGATACGGGGCAGGAACGTTCTCGCAGCATCAGCAGTATTATACGGCATTCCTTTATTACTTATTCTCGGTGGAATATTTTTTGGGATGAACTTTTTTAATGATGACAAAGAAATATACTCCAGTTTGCTGGGGATTAGTTTACTAATAATTTATTACGCTGCAATTTATTTTATTTCAAAAACCACACATGAAAGCAGCGCCTTCATTCCCGAAATAATATTTGTCACCTCCCGAACGCCATTAAATTAAATTTACAACCCAAATTAAAAAAGGTAGAGACACTAAAGAGAGTGTCTCTACCCAGCGCACGGAACTATTTCATCAACAGAAGTTTCTTTACAGAGATAAAATCCTCCGACTGCAGACGGCAGAAATAGACTCCCGATGCAAAACCGGATGCATTCCATTGTACTTCGTAATTACCCGGCGCTTTTTGTTCGTTTACAAGTGTGGCTATCTCGTTGCCGAGGATGTCGTAAACTTTAAGATTTATGATTGACGATTGATTATTTACGATTTTGGGCACCGAATATTTTATTGTGGTTGTTGGGTTAAACGGATTTGGGTAATTTTGATAAAGCGCAAATTCTGTTGGAATGTTGTTTGATTCAACTTCAACTACATCACTGTATGTAAATTTACCGTTTTTGTCGATTTGTTTTAGTCTGTAACTGAGTTTAAGGTTGAGATTTAGCATGTTATCTATAAATGAATAATCTTTTGGTGAATTGGAGTTGCCATTACCATTTACAAAACCTATAATTTCCCAATAATCCAAACCTCCGAGGATTTCAAAACCACGGAGGTTTTTAATGCGGCATCTTCTAGCAACGAGGAAGATTTAACATCCGTCAGGATGACAGTTTAAAACTTAAACCTCCACCCATAGGATGGAGTTATAAGTTTTAGAAGATGAATAAGGTTTCTGCGAAATAATTAATTTGTCATTTCGAAGTAGTCTTCGACTGAGAAATCTTTCTAAAATAAAAGATCTCTCCCTCCGGTCGAAATGACATTAGCGGACAATCTTAATTTCGCAGAAACTCTAATTTATTTCACTTCATCAACACAAACTTCTTAATTGATGTAAAATTGTCTGTTGTTAATTTGTACAAATAAATCCCGCTTGATAAACTTGAAGCATTAAAGTTTACTTGATGATATCCGGCTTCTTTGCTTTCGTTGTTAATTAGTGTTGTTACTTTTTGTCCGACGATATTATAGACGTCTAAAACTACTTTTGAGTCTTTCGGCAATCCGAATTTTATTGTTGTACTTGGATTAAACGGATTCGGATAATTTTGATATAATTCAAATTTTGTTGGTATATTTAATTCAACTTCAACTTCAACTTCAACTTCAAATGAATAACTGTAAGTACCGTCAAAATCGATTTGTTTTAAACGATAGATATATTTACCCGGCAAAAGATTTTTATCTGTAAAAGAATAATTTCTAATCTCTGTAGTTGTCCCGAACCCGTTTATAAAATCAAGTGTTACGAATTCTTCTACGGCGATTTTTCTTTGAATTTCAAATCCCAAATTATTTAATTCAGTTTTTGTTTCCCATTTCAATAATACTTCATTTCCGCTAATTAATGCTTTAAAGTTTGTTAATTCAATAGGAACAATTGAATCTATCCCCTCACCGTAAAACTTAAATACAATTTGTGTACTGGGGGGATAACCTTCTACTGCATAATTAAAATTGAAATAACCGGAATCAATTTTAACCGCATTAGGTGTAAATTTTCCAATTATTCTAAGTGTATCTGACGAAAATAATGTGTCTGATGAAGTCAAACCTTCAATTAATGAAAAAATACCGGGGGGATTGTTAGAATTTAAAAATACTTTATAGTGTCTATTATGAAAGCCGTTGTTTACTATGTAAAGAGTATCCTGTTTACTTGTCCCTATCTCAACAGTACCATAATTAAAACCGGTTTTTGTTCTGTAAATCGAGTTATGAAAACCGTTTGTATCTGTTCTTGCAATAATTGCATTATCATAATAGTGGTATCCGGTACTAGCACTATAATCACTATTAATTGCACCATAACCGGTAATTACCAGTAAAGAGTCATTATGTATTTTAAAATTATTGCCTGAACTATGTCTCGATATTGACCCAAAAACATTTCTTTTCAACATTACACCGCTCGTATCTAAAATCCATACTCCGACACTTGAACTGGCTCCTCCCACCATAAATTTACCGGAATTGCCAACGACTACCATTTTACCGTCTTTGCGTTGTTTTACATCAAAAAACAGATCGTTTCTTAATTGCCAATGGTTGTATGAACGAAGCAGGTTACCGAGAGAGTCTATCCTTATTACAAAGGGATCTTTATCATATTCATCTACATCTCTAGTGCCAACTGCAAAATATTCACCGTTTTCAAGTTGTGTAATGCTTACCGCACGTGTATCTTTTGCATTAGTGTATGTTTTTGTGAATTCTACTTGAAAAGTTGAATCAAGTTTAACAACATACATATCAAAGCGCCATAGATTAGGTCGTTTGATATCACCACAAAGTACAATGCCTCCGTCACGAGCCATTGTTGCGCCTCTTATATAAATTCTCTTTGGTTCAGGAATTATTAATGTATCAAGAAAATCACCGTTTGGGCTAATTTTTATTATAGCGCCGTCAACATCTTTAGGAACATCCGGTAATAATCCGTAAACCTGTCCAATGGTAAGGAAATTATTATCATCGAGCATAAATATTTTACGCACCACCGAAACGCTCTCGACAACAAAATATTTTTTCCACACGATATTCCCGGCTAAATCTACCCTCATTATTAACCAATCTCCATCTGTGCTAAACTCTTTTGTCAATCCTCCGATTATAAACCCTGTCCCATCATTTAATTCAGTAATACACCGTGGATCTTCGTGATAAGGGGATTCAAGTTTTTTACTCCACACAAGCTCACCGGCAAATGTGTACTTTGCTAAAATAATATTCAATTTGTCTTCATTTAATAGTTTAGTTGTGCCGACGAAAAGATAATGACCGTCTGAAGTTATAATTACTTCAGCTCCTCTTTCGTCTGTTGTATCTGGTCCCAAATTTCTTACATACGTATGCTGTGCAAGTGAGAATTGAGATGCGAAAAGGAAAAATAGAAATGCCGTGATAAAATAGCGTAGAATCATAATTTTTCTCCGAAAAAAAATTTTAAAAAGATACAATTATGAAAATAAAATTGATTTTCAAAGTCAAATAAATGATGTTGCAAATGACGATTTGCAACAATACTTATGAACTTTTTGATATGCTCTTAATATACTCTGTCGGAGTTAAACCTGTATGTGCTTTAAATGCCCTGTTAAAAGTACTTCTTGTATAGTATCCGGTTTCGAGAAAAATATCTTCAATTCTAAGTTTTTCTCTATTTCCTTCTATCATTTTTTTTGCTTCATCAATTCTAAGACCATTTAGATAGTTTGAAAAATCTTTACCTGTTATTCTATTTATTGACAATGACAGTTTATTTACCGGCAGATGAAGTTTTTTTGATACATGTTCAATTTTTAATCCGTTGTTTTTATAGAGCTGCTGACTAACAATCAACTCTTCAAAATCTTTCATAACTTTAAACGAAAACTCCTCATCAAAATTTTTTTGTTCAGAGTATTGTTTTTGAGGCAGATTTATTTTCGCAAGTTTCATGTTAATTATCATTGCGTCGTATTTAATCCCAAGAAAACCAAGCAGGAGAACTAAAAGTAAATTTGAAATCGCTTCAAACTCTTTCATAGAAGAGTAAATATCGGTAATAATTAATAGTAAAAAAATAAATTCGTAAAGAATGAGTAATGAAATCAAACTAAAAATCCAGTTGGGAAGATAATCTTTAACCCCAGATTTATTTTTCCTTTCCTTATGGATTGAATAAAGCCTAATAAATAAACTAATAAAAATTACAACCTGAAGATAGTAAAGCAGGTAAACAATAATCTGATAAAAAGTGAATGAATCAGATGAATTATCAAAAGAATAAATATCACTCTTTATGAAATAAATTTTTTCTTCATAGTTAGATGGTAAATAAGCAATTATGATTATGAACAATGCTAATACTGGTATGTATGTAAATAGTTTGCAATTAGTCTGTCATTTTTGTCATTTGTAGCATAGATCAAAAAGTGATATATAACCGGGTAAAAACACAAAAAGAGAGGATAATAGAAAGGATATAGCCAGAAAGCGGTGTCAATGTAACCTGATAACAAAATGAATTCGTACAAAAAGATATAGAATGATATTAACATACCCGCAATTATAAACTTTTTGCCCCCTTTACCAATTCTTTCAAAGAAGAAGAAATAAAGGATGAATAAAGCAGAAACAATTATACCTGAAAATATGATTAGCATACTTGCTGTCATTTTTTAATATCCATATAATTGATATAGGGAATATACAAAAAAATACAAGATTGTAGAATTTTAATAAAGAGAAATTTTATTTAAGAAACGACAAATGCGCTTACTTTTTTTTATTATCAGAATATTCTGTGGTGGTCTTTTAAAATGACCACCACAAAAAAGCATTTGATGCAAATTATTTTAAAAGCAACATTTTTGTTACTGATGAATAATTCCCTGATTTTAAGCTGCAGAAATAAATACCTGAAGAATAATCCGATGCATCCCAACTAACTTCATAATTGCCGGAAGATTTCTGTTCATTAACTAAGGTTGCAATTTCGTTGCCAAGAACATCGTAAACTTTAATATTTATGATTGACGATTGATTATTTATGATTTTGGGCACCGAATATTTTATTGTGGTAGAGGGGTTAAATGGATTTGGATAATTTTGCGACAAAAAATAATTTGAAGGGAATAAATCCTTATCTTCGTCAACGGAGGTAGCTCCACCATTAGTTGTTCGAAGAATAGCCTTTGTATTATAACCATAAAAACCATCCATTGAACCTACAGCCCAGCCATGGTTTTGGTCTGTAAATGAAATTGATTCAACTCGCGCTTCATCTTGTTTTGACCAGGTTGCTCCACCGTCATTTGTATAAAAAAGCCCTTCGAAGCCACCAGCCCAGCCCATGAGTTCATTATAAAAATAAATGCCTGTTACTCCGTAAGCTGAAGGTCTTGTAATCTCGAACCAATTAACTCCTGCATCAGTAGTTTTATACATCTTTAAACCGGCAGCCCAACCGATATTTTCATCTTTAAAGTGAATTGATTTTGTTGAAGTAATATTAGCTGCATTAGCTGTCCAATCATTTCCGCCGTTTGTTGTTTCGTATAATCTAAGGTCCGATGCTAACCAACCAAGATTTGAATTAATGAAATGTACAGATTGAAAATCATCAGTTGTGCCCATATCATTATCAATCCAGGTTTCGCCGCCGTTTGTGGTTTTCAGTAATGCATCGTTGAAAGAAATATCTGTACCGCAAGCCCAGCCATTGTTTTGATCGGTAAAGAAAATTGATCTAAGAAGCCGATGCTCAAAACTAGATTGAAGCACCCAATTAACTCCGCTGTTAGTTGTTTTGAAGATATATCCGCTTCCTCCACATACCCAGCCTGTTGAGCTGTTGATGAAGTAAATTCCGTAAAATGAAGGCGTGCTATTAAACGGAAATTGTTCGGGAGTTGTAAATGACCATGTTTCCCCTGCGTCGGCGGTTTTAAATATTTTAGTACCACCCACTACCCAGCAAGTGTTTTGATCCAGGGCAAATGTGCCATTGAATGTAGGAGTTTGAACTGATTGTTTTCTCCATGTATTTCCACCGTCATTTGTCTGAAACATTACGGGTCCTACATACCCGTTGTTCTCATTAGTAAAATAAACTGAAGTATGCTCGGTGGTAGTAGCCAATATGTCTGGGGCTTGGCTTTCCCAATCTGCTCCAGCATTTGTTGTTTTCAATATTTGATTGTAAGGACCTACTGCCCAACCAACATTATAATTAATGAAGTTTATTGAATTCAATTTACCAACACAATTATAAATTGTATTTAATGTTGAACCACCATCAGATGTTTTAAATATACCTCCTCCTGTGCCTGATACCCACGATCCGGCAAAGAATCCGATATTTTCATCAAGAAAATAAATACTGGTCAAATTATTATAAATGGTTAATGTATTTACCCAATTTTCTCCTCCATCAACGGTCTTCCATATTCCATTTGAGACAGCCCAACCAATTTGAGCATTAATGAAGAAAATATCGTGAAAGTTTGCTGTAAAAGTTTGTGAATCCCAGGTATTTCCTCCATTAGTCGTTTTTAATATTGCTCCATGTGTGCTTACAGCAAATCCCAAATTAACATCAATAAAAAAGATAGAGTTAAGATCGCCTGAAATATTTACCGATTGGTCAATCCAGGAATCGCCCCCATCAGTAGTTTTATAGATAGCACCGCTGTTACCGCAAACCCAAAAATTTTGAGTGGATACAACAGAAAGGGAGTTCAATATAATTTGTGTTTGAATTGGACAACTTATCCATGTTTCACCTTTATCGGTAGTCCTAAATACTGCATAGCCTCCTGCCGCAAACCCGTTGAGTTCGTCAATAAACTTAACCGAAGTGGCACTGGCTCCATCTGGATATAAAATTGTATTTGTCCATTGTGCATTGGCATTGCTTAAGAGAATAGACAAAAATGCAAATTCTAATAAAATTATTGTTTTCATGATATCTCCTTACACATATTATGGATCTAAAGTATTTCTTCTATGCAATAGATTTGTAAAGACCTATAAGTTTTAAATGCTATATATATCACTTAATTAATGAAAGTTTTTTTACAAGATTAAATTCACCTGCTTGCAAACGATAGAAATAAACGCCCGATGCAAAACATGTGGCATTCCATTGTACTTCGTAATTACCAGGGGCTATCTGTTCGTTTACAAGCGTTGCAACTTCATTGCCAAGAATGTCGTAAATTTTTAATAAAATGTTTTGTACAGACGCACCGCTGTGCGCGCCTACAGCTGGAATTGAATATTTTATTGTGGTTGTTGGATTAAACGGGTTTGGGTAGTTTTGGTATAATGTAAAATCAACCGGTTCCGTTATTTCATCCTTTACATTCACTACACTCCAGCCCGAATAATCTACAAAATCCGAAACTTCATCGCCAAGACCACCGGGATTAAAAAGATGAGTCGGATCGTTCGGATCATCGGAGTTATCAAAAGGACCTAAAGGATCGCCCCACCAATTGTTTTTTGCGTCGATTATTATCTCATTGTGGTTACGCACTCCGTAATTTGAATTATCTATTATATTGCAGTTATTAATAGTGATGGCTGATCCGGTTTCCATATATGCATTCAAGCCGTTGTCGTTGCCTGTAAGAAATGAGTTAGTTACATTAATAACCGATACAGAATTTGAGGGAACCCATATACCATCATAATAATTGTTTCTGATGATACAGCCATCAATATTTATATTAATGCCGTTATTTATACGTATACCATCGGATTCACAATTTTGAACAGTTGAATTTGTCATAGTAAAAGAAGCATCTTCAACATTTATAGCTGTGTGGTTCGAGTCGGCTAATAGATTAGTTATTGAAGGTGAAGCATTATTTAAAATAAGAATACCTTGATCTCCATTGGTTAAAAAAGAAGACTCTATAATAGAAGCTGTAGATGAAGAGTCGAAACATAACCCACAGGAGTTATTTCTAAACAAGCAGTTGTTGATGGAGAGATTGCCCCCGATTATTGTCAGCGCGCCGCCAACCTCGCCGCCGCCATTCTCAAAAACAGCGTGTGTGATTTCACAGTTAGAAAAGTTTGCATCGTTATGAATAATTAAACCACCCCAGTTTTTGTTATCGAGGCTAAACGGGCTCTTTGTAAAAACAACTGGTTCTGCTTCCGTTCCGAGTATTTTAATTGATGCGTTGTTGTCCAATTCAAGATGGGAGTGATCATAGTCAGGCCAGTTGCCGGTATAATAATATTCTCCTTCAATAACAACGCCTGCTTCAAGAGTTAAAACAGCATTATGAATATAAACGGACTTATCGCCGAGGGAATACGGCGCCGTCTTACCATTTAGAAGTGTGCCCGGTTTGCTCAATGTGCCCGATGTTGTTATGTCGTTTATGCGGACAAAGTTTTCGTTAGCGAATGTATTTGCTGATAAAACAGGAAAACTTTTTGATAGTTCTATCGCTTTTCCGCTAACATTAAAATTACAATTTGTAATTGACCCGGAAGCATCATTAAGCATAATTCCATTATCTGCGTTTTGAAAAGTACAGTTTTGGATAACCGGGGTAGATGTGTTTTCGGCGTAAATGTATAAACCGGTTGAATTGTTAAAAGTAACATTTGAAATCCGAGGCGTGCCAGTATAAATTTCTATTACACCTTCCATTTCGCCGCCGGCAAATTGTATAATTGCATTATCTATAACCGTCTGCGAAGCGCGGGAGTTTTGTGTAAAAATAATTCCGCCCCAGTTTTTATCTTCTAAACTCGTAGGACTTTTGGTAAAAATAACCGGGTTAGTATTTGTTCCGTTAACTACTAACGCTGCATTTTCTCCGATTACTAATCTCGAGTAGTCGTAATTGGGCCAAACGCCCGTGTAATAATATTCTCCCTGAATTTCGACTCCGGCTTCAATAGTTAAAGTGACCTCGCCGGAATTGTTATAAACCTCAACATATTGAGTGCCGAGAATATACGGACTGCCCGCAGCAGTCCATGTTGTATTTGTAGTAATAGGAGATGTTACTGCAGTTTGAGCAGAAACATTTGTGTGAACAAACAAAAGTAGTAAAAGAAAAGATAATGTTTTCATAATAGCACCTTAGAATGAATCGTTCAAATAATTATTTGATAAGTATCAGTTTTCTTGTTTGGGTAAAGTAACCTGATTGAATTTTGTAAAAATAAACCCCGCTGGTCAGTCCGGCGGCGTCAAATGCCACCTCGTAAGTTCCCGGGGCTTTTTCTTCATTAACAAGAGTTGCAATTTCATTCCCTACAATGTCATAAATTTTTAGTGTTAAGAGTGTTGGTGTAAGTGATGTTGGTACAGTAAAGTTAATTCTCGTAGTCGGGTTAAAGGGATTCGGGTAATTTTGTGACAAAGAAAATTCTTTAGGAACATTATCAAGGTCATTTATCCCGACGATGCTATCACCAGCAACAAAGTTGTAAGGTATCGAACGTATATTATTCCACGCAGAATCATTCTGATCAATTATGAAATAATAGGTTGATCCTGTTGTAAGATTTTCAAGAGTTAAACTGTGTTGGAGACGAAGGTCTTGTGGTTCCATAGCTTCCAATGGATAACCGTTAGTTGTATCGTTTTCAGCATAGAAAATAAAACCGCTTGCCGGAACGGTAGTCTTCCACTCGATTTGAGTTTGCGTTAAAGATAGATTTGTAATTTGCACATCATATATTTCAAATGCCGGTGGCGCTGAGTTTCCGACAAATACCTTTCGTGATGGAACTTCATCAACAATACATCGATATGTACCGTATTCGTTTACTGTTAAGGCAGAATTAAATACGAGTTGATTAGTAGTTGCATTTCCTATGTCGATTCCATTTTTCTGCCATTGATAAGTAGCCCCGGTTAATTCGGATTTAAAGGTTGTTATCATACTATTCAATGGTTTGTCTGTCGGGAGAAAAATGTTCTGATCATGCATGCCTACAAGTGAGGTACTGATGGCGGAGTAATTACTATCATTAGTAAGATCACCATAAATGTTCATGTTAATATCATAACTTGAATTATACATTCTTCCGTGGTTTGTAAAATTACCATACGAGTTCAGTGTAATTTGAGAGTTGTTTGTTAAGGTATCTAAGTTTACAATCTCTCCATATAAATTTGTATTGTTACCTTTAAAAACCGTGTACCCTCTAAAATTAAGATCATACAAATCACAATTTTCGTAGTAGCTGTTTAGACCACCACGCAAGTAAACCGAATTTCCACCACCGTTTATTTTTGTTTTGATTGCCGCTGAATTTAAACCGACTCTTAAATCTCGTAAATATAGAGTGTGCCCCAGTGTTAAATCAATTTCTTTAGCTACCAGGTGGACTCCTGCACCATTACCACTTAAATAGAGATCAGATTCTGCAATGATTTTTCCTTCTTCAGCAAGAAAATTGCTTGTGAATTTTATCCAATTACCGGGTGTGGTAATTATTTGATGATCATTCATGCCAAGGAAGGTAACAACCGGAACGACGAAAACCCCATTATTTGTAAAGTTGTTGTGGAAAGTGAATTTCAAGGATCCATCCTCAATATTCCCGTTATTTGTGAGATTACCAAGAACCTCTACAACCCAATTCCCTACCCCAACCGCAGTTTTTAAGGTATCAGCGTTAATAACTTCTCCTAACAACCTGACTCCTCCTCCAAAGAACAATTTCCCTTGAAGCGTTACATCCTGCAGATCGGAATACTCGAAATAATATTGATCCGTGTAAGCGAGAACTTCTTCGTTAAAATAAATTGTATTATTGCCCCCAATTACCTTGGTGCGTATACCGCCGTTAATATAATAATATTCTTGGCCTAATCTCACTTTGAAAAGATGCATAGAATAACCTGCCGTTAGATCAATCTCTTTTGCCACAATATGGGGATATCCGTTTCCACACAGATAAAGATCACTCGCTGCAATTATTTTTGATTCCAAAGCAAGCAAATGAGTGTATGGATCAAACACGCTGGTTGGAGTTGTTGAAAGAAAATGATTTTCTGTACCGGTAAATAATAGATTCGCTTTCCAGTTTCCATTTAAATGCAGATCACCACCAATCTTGAAATCTGAAACGCTTGGACAATTAACATTTCCGTTAACCCATACATTGCCGGTTACTGTGAAGCTGCTCACCCAACCATTCAATAATGATCCGTTTTCCGAAATTAACAGATCATGGAGAGTTGGCGCATCAAAATTAAGAGTTATTGGACCTTGAATGATAGCCGAATCAAGCGCCCCGGGTACTTTGTATCCAATCCAGGAAGTCGTATCCTCCCAATTCCCACCGGTTGTAGTTGAATAGATTTGCGCGTTTACATTTTGTGCAGCTAAAAACAAGACGATAATTAGTAAGACACCTTTGTATGTTTTCATTTTATTCTCTGATTAATAAAAAAGAGACAATTTAAATATTGGCTCTTTTTAAATATTAAAAATTTGTTGTAGCACTAAACTTGTATTGCACTTTCACTTTCCATTGGTAATCATTTGGGTCTGTAGGAAGCTCAACAACTTTAAAAACCACGAAGCCGTCATTTGCTTGTGCTGCCCAAAGATCGCCGTTTGCCAGCGGAGTATCACAAACATCGTTGTCCCATTTGGTTGTATCAATCGAAGTAACACCCGATAGTTCGCCCCCGCTTATACGATATATTTTATCGTTGCGCGAACGATACCAGATGCCGGAACCTGTACCGCTGCCGTTGGGGCACCACCCAATAGTCTCGCCGTCAGCATCATTTACATCGTTGCCTTCAGAGCCGACAAGCCCTTTAGACCAATCAACGCCCCAATGGCTCATCGTTAGAGATTTTATGCTGTCCGGAGCAACCGGATTTTCATCTTTGCTGCACGATGATAAAAATGCAAGAAGCAAAAAAGAAAAAAGTGAAAGAGTGATTATATTTTTCATGACCTACCTTATTAGTGTTTAGAATGATTGTTTATTTATTTGAATTTTTCCGGGATATGCAGTTCCGCATTCTTTGCAAAATTTAGCATACGGATTACTTATGCTTGCTGAACAAGCAGGACATTTGTCAATTAATTGCGTTCCGCATAAAGAACAGTATTGATCATGTTCGGACAAATGACAGAAGAAATTGCATTTGGGACACAGCTTATATGCACGATCAAATTTGACAGATTTATTTTCCATACTTTTATAAAATTTTAATTGACGTATGTACTGGTATAATTTTTTTAATAGTAAAAAGCAACTATCATACCCAATCGGAAATTTATGTTAAGTGATTATTTCTCTTTGGTTTACGAGAAACTTCGGGGGTTGGATTTTATATTGTTTGAAGTGCAACAAAGCAACAATGTTGCTTTATCGGGTTACAACGCTTCATTGTTATTCGTTTATTTTTTACAAACCAATTCCATCACAAATTTTCTTTGTATGATTTTTTTCCGGAGCTTTTTGTTATTAAATTTTTAGCCGGCGGCTAATAAACTGAAAATGAAAAATAAACCAGATCCCAAATTCTGGTTTCAAACTTCTATCTTCTAAATTATGATTTGATTATATTTTATTATGAGACTAAACGTTTTCATATTGTTGCTTCTTTTTTCCGGGAGTTATGTTAATCTTCACTCTCAACAAAAGTGGAAATGGGAAAAAATCAACTATGCTTTTCCCGAAGAAGTTAATATCCTAAGCGCAGTTTCAAGTAATGATTTTTGGGTAAAGACGAAAGAAGGAGATGTAATTCATTACCTGAACAATAAAACAATAAGATATAAAACAATTATCCCATCCGGGTACACGCGGATTTTATTCGCCGTTATTTCTCATAATGAATTTATTGCCGCAGCGATGGATAATCAATGGCGCACACATTTTTATAATTTCTCAAAAGGGAAATGGAGAAAAGATCCATTCGTTTTTCCTTTACCGATGCAGGCGTTGATTAAAATTGATGAGGGGCTGACCTATGCGATCGGTAATTTTGGAAGTATGCTGAAATATCAAAACAATAGCTGGATAGAAATTAAAACCCCGCTGAAGTCGCACATAAATTTATTAAAGTTCATCTCACCACAGAAAATATTTTTACTCACCAATTCTGAAGGTGTTTTCCTTTTTGATGGAAATACTTTTACCAGGATACAGTTTGAAGAAAAAAACAAAGCAGATATAATTAATCTAAAAAGTTTTTCGGATGCAATTTTTGCTTTAGATAGCAAAAGGAAAATTTACCGCTACATTCATGGAAGGTTTGTTTTAGATAACAGTTTCAAAAGCAAATTGGTTTTTGGTTATCGCGAAAATATTGCTTACGCCGATGTCGTGTTGAGAACAGAGCACAACAAATACTTGAAAATGAAAATCCCATCGACTTATCGGTTTACGAGCTATAAAAGTTATCACAAAGATTCTCTTCTCTTTTCCGAACAAGACGGTTATGTTTACAAAGCCGGCTTAACAGAGAATAATTATTTTGCCAACTTAAGTAAAGTGCTCGGCATTAAAAGTGACGATTACACCTTCAATCATATTGGCGGCATTTATGATTTTAACAACGATGGGCTGCCCGATATTCTGGCGGTTAACAAAGGCGTTGATGCATTCTTTACGGTTTTTGTTAATGACCGGGAAACACCTTTTCGTAAGGTTGTTTCATCTCCGTTTAAACAAGATGAACTGTTGGGACCGTCCGCTGCTTTCCTTGATTATAACAGTGATACATTTATTGACTTTGTTATTGTTATTTCTGATACGGGCGGTATCTTTTTGGCTGTTTTTGAAAATGATAAAAAAGGGAATTTTTTTAAGGCAAAGTCAATCCCCCTGCTTTTTGATGACAACAGCCACATCCCTTTTAATATTAAGCCGGTCGATTTTGACGCAGATGGTAAAATGGATTTGTGCGTAAGCTACTACTACGGTCCTCTTGATAAAACCGGTTATGAAATTATCGTTAACAATTCTTTTTTTAACGGACTGAATAAGATAGATACTTCGTATAAAAAGATAACCCAATCATGGAACCAACAATCGCTTTTTGCTGATTTTAATGGCGATGACCAAAACGATTGGTTTATCGCTAACAAATGGAGGAAGAACAAATTATTGATTCAGGGCAAAGGAAGCTTTACAGATGAATCAGAAAAAAGAATCAGCCCATTAAATGTTACGGAAACTTCCGGCGCTTCTGCGGCGGATTTTGATAACGATGGCGATCTTGATATTCTTACTGTCTCCGATCATTCCTTCCTAATGCTGTTCCAAAATAACGGCAGGGGTTTTTTTACCGATGTTACCACACAGTTCGGATTAAATAAAATATTGCCGGGTGATTCAATCCTTAACTATGTTTCTCTTACGACCGGTGATTTTAATAACGATGGCTTTACGGATATTTTCGTCTCCGATCTAAATAAAAAAAAACCGCAAAATTTTCTTCTCATGAATATTGAAGGAAAATATTTTATCGACAAAACTATAGAGATGCAAATAACAATTCCTATTTTACATTATTCAACCGCAGCGGACATCGACAACGACGGGGACATTGATATTTTTACTTATGGAGTTAATGAATATGCACTATGGGTTAACAACTTAAACGATAATAACTTTATTAAAATCAGACCGCGCGGTGTAATTTCAAATACTGATGGCTGGGGCGCTAAAATATGGATTTATGAGCATACGCATTTGGATGATCCATCGTTTCTTAGAGGTTATAAACAAGCCGGCTCGGAAACATTTGGCAATGCTCAGAACAGCGAATACATTGCCCATTTTGGCGTTGATCGAAATAAACTATATGATGTTAAAGTAAAATTTTACGGCGGGAAAGAAATTATCTTAACAAGTTTGAAACCGGGAAGTATTTACTATGTTGATGAATTGACCGGCTTGTATGCTTTTTTTTACACCCTCCCCGGGCATACTTTTAGAGTTTTGAAAATCAGAGAGATCCAGTTTTATATTCTTACAACAATATTAACTTTCCTTATCTTGTATGCGGGGACAAAAAGAGGTCTGCGAAAATATCAATGGAATATTAAACTTTCTCTTGGGTTTGTTTCGTCAAGTATTTCTCTCTACTGGTTGTTATTATTATTAACAAATGATTCCGAATCTTTTTTTCAGAAATATTTTTTGCCAGTTTTAATATCTTCTGCAAGTATTGCTATTCCCAATCTTGTTTTTCTTTGGATTACAAGAAATCAAAACAAGATGAAATCCATAGAAAATTTTACCGATGATTTATTGTCCGAATTGATGCTGTTTTCCCATGGCGCCTGGGCTTTATCAAACTTAAATAGTCTTCAACTATTATATGAACACGCATCGGAAAATTCAAAAGACACTCAATATATAAATACTATTTCCGAAAGGCTTATAACATTTAATGAAATGGTGCTGCCAAAATTGACTTCCATTATCGATTTGTCGCATACAATAAAAATAAATAATGAATTGTTGCAGCAATTAAAACGGTCATTAAAAATTTTATCAGATTCCCGGAATCACGGAGATGAAAAAAAACATCTTGAATTTGCGAAAGCCATAAACAATACCAAAGAATCACTGAGTGGTATTAAGAAAATTGTATATCAATCTTATTCATGCAACCCAATCGATGTAATTAAAAATACTTGCCACTCTCTCAGCGGAATCTTTGAAAAAAACAAAGTCAAAGTTTCAAGAAGCAAATATTTTGATGAGGAAATAGCAGTTTTAATTAAAAGCTATGAGCTTGCAGATATAATTGATAATTGCCTGCAGAATTCAATGAAAGCACTGTTACAAAAAGAAGAAAAAGAAATTTCGCTTAAAGTGTATAAGTTAGCGCCAAAAATTTGTATTGGTATAACGGATACCGGCATAGGAATAGTTGAAAGTGAGTGGGAAAAAATATTTGAAAGCGGCTATTCTAAGGGTTCAAGCTCGGGCTTCGGTTTATTTTCTGCCAGACAAATTTTGAAAAAATATGGCGGAAGAATTTATGTTAAATCCAGCAGCGTGACAGAGGGAACTGTTTTTACAATAGAACTAAATGAAGGAATTATGCCTTGAAAACTCAACTCCTAATCATTGATGACAACAAAGAATTTGTGAATGATTTTACACTAATTCTTAGAAAGGAATTTGTTTGCACCTCTGCTTACACCGGAAAAGACGGCATTGATTTGATCCGAAAAAATAATCCCGATTTGGTGCTGCTTGATTTAATGCTTGAAGAAGGAACAAACGGGCTGCAGATTCTAAAACAAATTCGTGAAGTAGATGAAGATTTACCTGTAATTATCATCACAGATTATGCTTCAATTGATACGGCGGTTGAAGCTATGAAACTTGGTGCATTTGATTATATTTCAAAAACTCCAAACCTAAAAGAATTGAAGTTTATCATTGAAAAAGCGCTTCAACAAAGAATTTTATTAAGCAGAACAAAATCGTTTGAAGAGGAAACCCGTAAACCCTACGCCCAAATGCTTGGGAACAGCCAGACGATGCAAAAACTAAAAGAAACAATTTCTTTGTTTGCAACTAACAATAACACTGTTCTGATAACCGGAGAAAGTGGAGTTGGTAAGGAATTAGTAGCCCGTCAAATTCACTTTCAAAGCGATAGAAAGAAAAAACCATTCGTCGCGATTAACTGTGCGGCTATCCCAAAGGAGTTGCTCGAAAGCGAGTTGTTCGGTTATGAACGAGGTGCTTTTACCGGAGCCTCTACAAGAAAGCTTGGCAAATTTGAACTTGCTTTTGACGGAGTATTGTTTTTAGATGAAATAGCCGAGCTTGATTTTACGGCGCAGGTTAAGCTGCTTAGGGTTCTGCAAGAAAAGGAATTTGATCGCGTGGGCGGTACAGCCAGTATTAAAACGCAGGCAAGGATAATTGCGGCGACAAATAAAAATCTTGCTTCTTTAGTGAAAGAAGGAAAGTTTAGAGAAGATTTATTTTATCGGCTTAATGTTCTTCCTATTCATGTTCCGCCGTTGCGGGAAAGAAAAGAAGACCTCACAGAATTAATTATTCATTTTGCCAAAACGGCATCCATAGAAATGAAAGTATTGTTTAATGGATTTTCCACCGAAGCGATGGATGTGTTAAAAGCATACGACTACCCCGGCAATATAAGAGAATTGCAGAATTTTATTACAAGGGCGGTTCTTTTGGCTAAAGGAGAAACAATTAATACAGAGCATCTCATCCTTCAGCAATTGAATGAATCAAAAAGTGTTTTGCAATTAATTCCGGAAACATGGGAAGAAATGGATGAATTGAGAAAAGCAGCGGCGGATAATGCAAGCCGAATTGTAGAGAAACAGTTTATAGAAAACCTATTGAAAAAATTTAACGGCAACATCTCTCAGGCGGCTCTTCACATCGGAATAAATAGAACGAACTTACATAAAATGATAAAAAAATGTGAAATAAAAACGGAGGATGATTTGAGTTAGGAAGGCAAACACAAAGTGAAAAGTAAAAAGTAAAAAGTAAAAAGT
>Ga0100385_1001236_pt1 | contig 26642 bp, 19 predicted proteins | sample CryGeymeta201509_FD_81543 | JGI IMG/M metagenome (GOLD analysis project Ga0100385, IMG submission 81543) | Groundwater microbial communities from Crystal Geyser aquifers in Utah, USA - Crystal Geyser metaG 2015-09 | ecosystem: Environmental > Aquatic > Deep subsurface > Groundwater | place: USA... | reverse complement strand
GAATCGACACGACGTAATTTTGTTGATTTCGTCATGCTCTAACTGGATCACAAAGTCGCGCCGGCGTCACCCCTTTTGCGACAGCCTCCATAGGGCCTGCGTACCAAGCGCAAATCGCAACGCCTGCTCACCGCTCACCGCTCACCGCTCACCGCTCACTGCTCACTGCTCACTGCTCACTGCTCACTGCTCACTGCTCACTGCTCACCGCTCACTGCTCACCGCTCACTGCTCACTGCGCACCGCTTAGCGCGCCGCTCAGCCAAACCCTGATGTCGTCCACCAGCGTGTAAAAAAGTGGAACAACGTAGAGCGTGAGGATTGTCGAGGCTAAGAGCCCCCCGATCACGGTGCGCCCAAGTGGAGCGTAGGGAACGCCCACAATCGCGCTGGCGCCAATTGCCATCGGGATCAAGCCGCCAATCGTGGTCAGCGCCGTCATGGCAATCGGCCTTAATCGGGCGCGCCCCCCCTCGACCAGAGCCAACTCACGATTCCCGGTCTCTTTGATCAAGACGTTGACGCGATCCACCAGCACGATGGCGTTGTTAACCACAATCCCGACCAAGATAATCAGACCCACGCCAGCCATCACGTCAAAGGGCGTGCCCGTCGCCCAAAGGGTCCAATAAACCCCTAGAAACGCGAAAGGAATCGACATCACGATCACAAAGGGCAGGATAAAACTCTCGAATAAAATCCCCATCAGCAAGAACACAAAAACCACCGCCAAGAGCAGCGCAAAGTTCCGGTCCTGGGCGTCCTGGGCGATGGCCACAAATCGGTCGCCCTTCTGGACATTATAACCTCGCGGAAGCTCCACTCCGGCCAGGACTGCGTCGATTTCGACGCCTAAGGCCTCAATGTCTTCGCGATTGGTCATGATCTGCAATTCCATGCGCGTCTGGCCATTCACGCGTTTGATCTCGTTATAACCCGACTTTTCTTCGGCTTGGGCAAGCAAGCCAATCGGGACTCCCGGTCCGCCAAGCGGGCTTGGGATCGAGACGTCCTCCAATTCTTGCCGGGTACGGGTGGATTCCCCACGAGTCTTGACCCACATCGGAATATCGCTGCCCTGATACCTGAGCATCCCGACTCGTCGACCGCGCAATGCGTAGTCGATGGCACCACCCACGATCAGTGGCGTCACTCCGGCGCGCTGAGCGGCCTCAGGATCGACGCGATACTGGAGTTCCTGTGCACGGGCGTCATCCTCCCCCACAATCACGCTCTCGACCCCCTGAATGGTTCTAAGCCGCAGAGCAACGTTCTCGCCGATGGCCCCAAGGCGCTCGGTGTCTTTACCTTCGATCTTCACCGTTACTTTTTGTTCCACGCCAGGGCTGCTCCACCCGATGCGCCAATCGACCCCAGGATGGTTCGGGAAACCCTCTTTGATCCGCTCGATGATTTCTTCGCGCTCGAGCTCGCGATCCGCGATCGGCGCAAGAAAGACGCGAATCTGCGGCGTACTCCAGGTGCCTCCGATACGCGTCATCCAAGTTCGAACCTCGATCTCCTTGGCATGTTCTTGCAGCCAATTTTCATAAATCTTCAACGTTTCGACACGTTCGTCGAAGGTCGTGGTCGCCTCGAAATCAAAGAAGATCCGAACGTCGTTGATATTCGCGTCCAATTTGTCCGTGCTTTTGATGTTTTTCATCGGGTAAGCGACTGACGCCAATAGGCCAAAGACCACCAACATCACAGAGCCGCGATGCCTGAGGCACCAGGCCAGCGAACGGGCATAAAGGTCCTGGATTTTTTCGATCGAGCTTACGCGTGCAACCGTGGTTTCGGTGTCGATCCAGGTGACCGCCAAAGGGATAAAAACCAGGCTCACAACCAGGCTGGCGATCAATGAAACACAGACAGGAAACCCAATTTCGCCAAGATAAAACTTGATGGTTTCGCTGCCAGACATGAGCACCATCGGCAGAAAAACAACGACCGTGGTCGAGGTCGCAACCAGGATCGCCAGCCCCACTTCACCCGCACCACGCGGGCTCGCCAGGCCAATCGGCTCACCCAACATACGACGACGCTGAATGGCCTCGGTCACCACGATGCTGTTATCGACGACCATGCCGACGGAGAGCATCAACCCCATCAGGCTCAAGGCATTCAAGGTGATGCCCGCAAAATACATGACCGCCAACGTGATCAGCAGGCTCATCGGAATCGCCAACGCCGTCAGCGCCGTCATGCGCGCTCGGCGCAAAAAGAAGAACAAAACCAGGATGGCAAAAAGGCCGCCCCACATCGCCGTGCCGGTCAGGTTGTCCAGGCTGCCCTCGATGACTTCTCCCTGATCAAAAAACACCTGCGGCGTTACCGGCGAGCCATTGGTCCTCATGGCCGCGAGCGCCTTGCGGATAGCACGGGCCGATTCGACAGTGTTTTGGCCGGATTCTTTATAAACCGCGACCACAAAACCATCGGCTCCATCCACCCGATAGACCTCGTTTTTTTCCGGTCTTTCGGCCCGAATATCAGCGATATCACGCAGGCGAAGCCCGCCTTCGATCGGTAAATCTTCAAGCTGCTGCACGTCCTCCAACTTGCCCAGAACCCGCAGTGGATAACGGGAATCCGCGACCTGCATTGTGCCGGCGGCCATCGAAAAATTATCGTTTTGAAGGCGCTGAATCAGCAGCGCTACCGAGACTCCTGCAGCGTTGGCGCGTTTTTCGTCGACCTCGATCACGATCTCAAGTTGGCGCGCGCCAAATACATCGACTCGGGAGACCTCGGGCAGTCGCTCCAAAGGAAGAACCAGGGATTGTTGGATCACCTTGTCAGGGTCGACTTCTCCCGGATTAATCCGGGCGCCGATAAACATCAGTGGGTCTTCGTCAGGATCGAATTTCCAGATCGCCCAACGGCTGACTTCTGGCGGCAATTCTGGACGAACACGATCAAGCCTATCGCGCACCTGATTGTACGCGTTGGTCATATCGGTGCCGTCGCTAAACTCGATGAAAAAGCTGGCACTGCGGGATTCTGCGCTGCTGCGGACGCGCTGCACATTACGAACTGTTCGAAGGATGGATTCGACCGGTTCGACGATATCGCGTTCGATATCCGACGGTGTCGTCGGAACCGTCGGGATCGAAACCACCAGGAATGGCGGCGTAAAACCCGAGGGCAAGAGCTGCAGCGAGATTCGCTGATACGCGATGAAACCCACAACCATACAGGCGATGAACAACATCGCGACCGTCACCGGCCGACGAATCGACGCGGCAGGCAGGAAAAAACCGCCATCGTCCTCTATATCTAATTCATTGGGATCCATCACTTCTCTGACTCAGTGAACACTTAGATGTCATCGACCCGTGATTCATTCCAGCTTGAAGCAAAAATTCGTACCAAGTGGGTGAATCAAATGACTACATATGCGTCTCTTGCTTACACGAACTTGCACAACCATAAGGATGATCAAATGAAGACCAAATTACCTTATCTCGCCCTCGCTTTTTCTCTGCTCGCCGCTTGTGGCGACGAAACAGGGACGCCATCCAACGCCTCGTGTGGGCCCAACGACCTTCGGCGGCTCGATAAGCATATCAAAGGCCCCCACACGCTTTGCGGATCGGTTCGTGTGACCAACGGCTGGGCCGCCCTTGATGATGTTGTCCTCACCATTCGGCCCGGGTCAGTGCTCCGGTTTGAAAGCAACGCTGGCCTCATTCCAGCTCATCAGCTCACGCTTCTTGCACAAGGAACCGAAGACCAACCCATTGTTTTTGAGGGTGTGGACGGAGGATCTTGGTACGGAATTGATTTTCGCGGCGGCACGGGCTCGAAGCTTGAACATGTGACCATTCAGGATGTGACTGACGGCACAGCGCTCAGTGGACCTACTGCGCTGATTAAGGATCTCACCATTAACAACAGTAAAATAGGGCTGAACTTCGACAGCTTTGAAGTCGGCAGCAAGAACTTGAACATGAGCAATTCGGTAGGACCGATTGCCTATCTTAACACGCCAGAAGCCGTCACCAATTTCCCTGCGGGTGGTGAGCTCGATGCTGAAAACGCCTACATCGACCTAGATTTTGATGATGTCGGTACCGCAATCACATTTCCAAAAACCTCCGCCCCATTTCGAACCAGCGGTTTGGGAAACACGAAGCCTGCAACGGTGATCTTTGAGGCCGGCGCAACGCTCGAATTCACCGCTCAAGGCCTATCGTTGGGCGGTGAAGACAAAGCTGTCGTTCTAAAAGCGATGGGCTCTGCGGAAGACCCGGTGACATTTCGAACGGCCGAGGACTACTTAGGCGTCTGGATCGACGCGAACTCCACGGTCGAGTTAGATTTCACAACCTTCGATAAAATACTCCCAATTTCGTATGCCCCCGTGACGGTGAGAAACGTCCAAATGACCAACTGTACCGATTGTGGAGCTATTCATGGGCATTTTGTTGACGGCTCTACTGCGCTCATTTCTGCGGGAGGGATTGGTCTATCGCCCGATGCCTTGGTAACACTTCCCGCCGGGAGTGTGATTGGAGGTGTCATCGAAGTCGCGGGTCAGGAACTCTCAAAAAGCGGAGTTATCCGTAAGAACGCTGAGGAGATTCGATTTCTCCAGGATGTCTACAACACGACCGACATAACGCTGAGGATCGAAGACGAAACCGTGTTGGATTTCGGCGTAACTAATGCACTATTTTTAGGAGTCGATTTCCCGATCGACTTTCAAGCGAATAACGTCACTTTTACCGGCCAAGGATGGAACGGGCTGAGATTACGAAACGCAGTGGCGGGGTCATTCATTCGAAACTCCACAATCGAAAAATCCAGCAACTGGGCGCTCGTGGTCGATGGCTCCATCGAAGTCACGGGCAACACCATTTCGGGTCGAGACTTCTGCATCGACACCTATGAAACCACGCCTCCGGACTACGCAGCCACAAACACGCTCAATTGTGAGCGTGGAGCGGTAAATCTACTCCCACCAAACTAGTCGACGACAAGTCCCCAGGCCTCGAGCAGGCCGCCCGTGACGCGCAGCAGGTTTACATGTGCGGTGAGCACATCAACCCTCGCCTGCGCGTTGCGGATCTCCGCATCTTCTAAGGTGCGTTGCAGATCCAAGACTTCCAGATAACTGGCCAGACCCGCACGGTATTTGGCGTCGATGGCATCGACGTTTTTGCGGGCCAGCTCGATTTCAGCATTCGACATCTCGACTCGGCGCACCTGCGTCGTAAACAGACGCTCCGCCTGACGCACAGTTTGTTCGATGCCAAGCTCGGCTTCGCGAGCTCGAAGCTGGGAGCGCTCCACCGCAATTGTGTCCGCGCTGAGCTGACCATCGGCCAGCCCATTATCGAGCGGCATCAGGAAAGTCAGCCCCAAAAATGCCGACGTGTAATCGAGCCCAAAGACCTGACCAAAGGACGTCGCGATGTCTTCGGACAACGAGCCCTGCGTCAACGTGGCCACCGCGTTCAACTCGGGCCGAGTCAGGTTACGGCTTCGGATAAGCTGAAGCTTAGACGCCGCCAAGTCGGCCTTCAATAATTCAAGGTCGGGGCTGAGACTTCGCGCCGATTCCAGTGCTGATTCAAGGCTTGGGGCCTGCGAAGGCATTGGGATTTCTGGGGTGGCAGGCGGCACAGAACCGGGAGTCCTACCCATGACGCGTTCAAGTGCTTCCCACGCGTCGACGACCGAGGTCTCCGAGATGATCAGTGTCTGTTCCGCCTGTGAAACCCGCTGCTGAACGATGTCGCGTTCGAGTTCCGCCAGTTGCCCGGCCTCGATTTGTGCGACTGTAAATTCGGCCAATGTTTTTGTTCGTTCTAAGCCAGCCTGAACGGCGTCGCGCTCAAGGCTCGTACGCACCCAACGCCAGTAGGCATTCAGGACCTCGGCCGCCAAGTCGTGCGCGGCCCGCAGCCGTTGAAGCTCAGTCGCATCAAGCTGTTGACGGGCCACTTGCAGCGGCAAATCATTCACATCCTCGCCAAAATTCTTGAGCAAAGGTTGGGTGATTTGAAGCTGAGCCGACGGCGCATAATTCGGACCGATCTCGCGGATTTCCGAAATATTGAAATCCGGCACCACAAAAGGAATCCGAGCCGTGGCGCGCGAAAAGTCGAGCTTCAGACTCAGCGAGGTTCCGTAAACGTATTGTTTTAAGATGCTGACCGAAGCCGACGCGAACGTGCTCTCACGCACGCCTTCTTCAATCACGCCCGACGATGGCTGTTCGGCGTAATTGACGCCCCCTTCGGCGCGCAGTGTGTAGGGCCGTAACGATTCTTGCGACCTAACCTGCTCCGCACTCTGCCGGACCGAAAGGGCCGTCTCGGCAAATTTCGGGCTGTTTTTGACGGCTTCTTGCAGCGCCTCTTCTGGCGTCATGGCCCAAGCCGGCAAAGCAATCAACGACGATAAGAGGATGGGGGCAATACGTTTCATGGCGCGCAAGGTAGCACAGCCCGCCGCAACGTAAACGCCGCTCAGATTTCTATCATCTGAGTCGGCCCTTTCTTGTTGTAGGGCTTAATGAGGTCGAAAATCTGTTGGGGAGTCAGGCTTCCGATCGAGCCGTTTACGACTTTCACAAAAAAGACACGCTCCATGTATTGCATCACATTCAGAAGGTTATCGGCGTCTTCCATCGTGGTCGCTTCGAACCCAAAGGTGAGCTTCTTGAGTTCCTTACCTTCAAGAAAACCTGGCGGCCAAAACCCGACGTAAAGGGAATAATTATTTCCGTATTTTTTGTGCAGGCCGCGCAGCATTTCTTGGATTTCGGCCACCATCGGATCGTCCGGATTTTTCGGTATTTCAAAAAAATACCGGTTTGACCGAATGGTGCTCTTTTCCATCCTGTTTTTTAGGTATTCGTCGAGGCTTGGCACTCGCTCGCCGAAGCGATGTTCAAAACGCGAATACACCGATGCGCCAATGGCTTCGCCATATTTCTTATCAAGTAAAGACGAGAAATAGTCCTCAGCCTCATAGGAAAATCTCTGGTTAATATAACCGTCAGAAGTGATCTGTTTTTTGACGTCCTTTTGGCGTTCGTCAAAATTCCCTTCAAAAATAATCTGGGGATTATTCGTCTCGGCGGCCGTGAAAACGTAAAGGTTCAGACCCTTCTCAAAATACGAATCAATGACCTCAAACCCGACCGCGTATTTTGCCTTCAACGCGCGTTCGATCTGAACTTTCATGGATGTTTTCATCACGCCCGACACAACTTTTTCGGCACCGTCCAAGGCGACGCCTTTGGGGTCGTCACAGCTGAACTGAGTCGACGCCGCGACGAACAAGATTGCGATGTTTTTCATGGTTCTCTTCATTATTTGAAGCTTCCTTCATGATCGATACCTCTGCAATGAGGTCTGTAATCACGAAAGTTGCATCTGCCCGTTCATATTGGTATGACCAAAGCGGATAATGGCCGTAGTGGCCGGCGAGAATTCACCAAGAAAAGTGAGGATGGAAATGAAGAAGAACTTGTCGATAGTTGCGGCGATCTTGCTTTCGATCGGAATGGTCTCTGGACTTTCCTTCGCACAAGACAAAGCGGCAAAGGTCACCAATCTCAAGAAGGCATCCAAACTCAAAACGCATGTAAATGGCCCGCGCAGCCAATGCGGATCAAACGAGGAATTGGGCATCACAACTGCGTTTCCAGTCACACGTTGCTCGGGAACGGCCTGCCCACCGGCCGCGATGGAACAATGTCGTGAATGGCGGTCTGTTTGCATGAATAACTCCGGCGAAGGCTCTTACCATGCCAGCTCTGGCCCGGTGGATTGTGTGCCTCTCATAACGGATACCCCTCAGGAAACGCAGGCACGTTAGGTGGCAAGTCGAAGGAGTTCAAGAGGCCGACCTCCATCAGGAGGTTGGCCTCAATGACGTCAACCGATAGCTCGCCAATCGTCTTGCAGGCCATGGACCTATATGCCGAGTCGCAACGTCCGAAAGCCGAAAACCGCTCACCGACTAATGTGAGTAGGCCAGTCCCAGTCCAAATTGCAGCCAATGGCCGTCGATCAAATCGTCGTTGAAAAACCCATTTGTTGACGAAAACATGATCAGGGGTAGCCGATAGGTCACCGTCAGTTCCAGCGGCATATTGATCCAACCTTCAGGCAAGAAAGCCATGCCTATTGACGGCCCCACGCCCGCAAAAAACGACGGTGAGTCGATGTCGCGAAGCCCACCAAATAGGAATGGACCTGCCTCGATCATGCCTCGGGCGGAGAGGCGATAATGAAATTGGTAGGAACCGTCGAGCACCCATTGGTTGTTCTTCGCTTCACCCAGCGTTGTGTGCAGTCCAAAACGATACGAGGTCATCCAGTGTCCTGGATGATCGAGCTGCTCCAAGAAGCTTAGCTTGACACCAATCTGGGTGACCTTGTCGGGAATCTCCAGCCCAACGCGCACACTCAGCGACTGGTAGGAGTAGTCAGGAGGCGGCAATGGCAAGGTTCCGTACTGCAAAGCCACTGTACGATGAGGCGGGGTATTGGCACCTGAAACCACGGCAGCTCGCATGGGCAAAGTCCTGCAAATCCAGCCCTCAATCGTGTCCAGCTCACCGCATGTGGCATTTTCATCAAAGGCCGGGCCGCTCATGCCCCAGTCCATGATGCTCGCCGCCGTGCTCGCCGCTAGCAATCCTCGCTGGTGACGAATCGAGCAGGCTGTGACCATTTCGGCGATCGGAAATTGTGTGTTGGCGAGCGTCTGCCAGTCCATCGAGCACGCGGGCGTTGGTGTCTTGGACAACAAATACGTGTCACCCCAGGCCCAGAAAAAATGCTCTCCGGCCCGTGTGTCCATATTTGCAATCACACCACGAAAATTGTCCTCATTGTGGTCGTATCGAACTTCGCTCAAAGATTCGCGACTACGCACGGTGCGCATATGACCGGCCGAGAGCCCATCCTGCAAAAAGTGAATTCCGCTGCCTTCAAACACCAACGAAATGATCTGCACCAGAATCGCTTCGGACTGCGCTTGAGTGATGTTCCCGATATAGTCGCGGACTGGGTCAGTCACCACCTTGGGTGCGTTTTTTAGCCAGAATTCCAGACGAAGCCGCATACGTTCCGAAAACACCGAACACGCTGTTGCCCCATATTTGGGGCCCAATTCCGCCCAGTCCACATCTTTGAAAGAAGAATTCTCGGCAAGGTCCTCCATGACGTCAGGATCTGGTGGCACAAGCTCCGGACAACTCATCTTCGAGACGGCGAGCGCCGCACTATGAAAACCGACCCAGGCTCCAAAGGCGAGCTCTCCAAAATGGGTGTGGTTTCGGAGCACCAGGTCCAGGTAATGCGGGTTATTGAAACTGTATAATGTCGTCGGGTCTTCTGGGCCTTTGGCCGGCGGCACCCGTAGATTGGGCAAAAGCAGGCTGCGGGGCACGGGCTCTAAACCGTCGTGGTCGTGAATCTGATGATACGACTCTTCCACTTGGTCGCTGGCACCGGCAAAGTCAGCAACGTCGGTTTCGCAGGCATCTTCGGCAACACTTTCGATCACGCCACCGACGGTTCCATCTCCGGTCAGCCATTCCAGCGTCCGCAGAACTAGACCGTCGTCCTGAGCATTGGGCACATTTCTGAGCGGCCCAAACCGAGAAATATGGTCCGGAAGTGCTGCAATATCCCCAAGTGTAATGCTGTAATCGCCGGATTTCGTCGGATCTGGAATCAGGTTCAAGGCGCCGCGCACGACCTTTTGACCGTCTTTGCAATAGGTTCGGGTATCGTCGACGGGGCAGAACAGACCGAGGGCCACATATCGGGCTTTGAGCCCGTCCGATGGGTCTGTTTTGATCCGCTCGGCCAACATCGCCTGAGCCTTCTGACAGGCCACATCGGTGAACCAGGCATGCTCAAGATAGTCCCAAGCATAGGCCTGCTGCGGCGCGGCCCAACAAGCCATCAAAACAACAAGTTGGAGCGCCGCTCTTTTCATCCGCGATTCACGTCCGCATGCAATGTCGAGCTCATTCCGAAGAGCTTGATGAAACCTTCGGCTTCAACGGGGCCCCAGTCGGCAGATTGCGCGTAGACGGCGCCCTTGGCTTTGAGCAGATGTTTTGAGTCAACTTCCACAGCGTGAAGCAGGCCACCCGAGGTTTCGAGTGTCACCGTGCCGTTCACATTATTTTGTGAGCTCGTGAGGTACGCCTCAAGGTCGGCTTTAAGTGGCTCATAAAAGAAGCCCTGATAAACGAGCTCCACCCATTTGCTGGCGACCAATTCTTTGAATTGGTTCTGACGATTGGTGACCACAGCTTCCTCAAGCGCGCGATGTGCCTTGGCGATCGCCGTGATGCCCGGAGCTTCAAAAACGATGCGTCCTTTCAGCCCAATCGTGGTGTCGCCGGTGTACATGCCACGGCCCACGCCGTAGGCACCAAACGTGTCGTTCAAGGTCTTCAAAATCGACGGACCGTCCAGCTTTTTGCCGTCCAGTGCCGTCACGACGCCTTTTTCGAATTTCAGCGTGACGCGTTTGGCTTCAGCCGGCCATTCCTGGCGAGGACGCGTGATCTTGTAGGTCTCGGGGCCGGGGGCTTTCCAGTCGTCGATTTCTGAGCCAGAAACCGTCACGCCCAACACGTTCTCGTTGATCGTGTAGCGAGTGGTTTTGGCCCGTACATCAAAGCCGCGCTCTTCCAGATACGCTTTTTCGTAAACACGAACGTTGTCGACGTCTTTCTGAATTTCGCGGATCGGAGCCAAAATCGTGTAGTCGCCAAGCGCCCGCACGGTCAGGTCAAATCGCACCTGGTCGTTGCCCATTCCGGTACAACCGTGGGCAAAAAACTTGGTCCCACGCGCGTCGGCGAGCTCGAGCGATTTACGCACGATAAGGTATCGGTCCGAACAAAGAAGTGGGTACTGGTCTTGGTAGAATTTCCCACCACGCACCAGCGGCACAACCACTTCGTCCCAGATGTCTTTTGAGGCATCGACCGTGACATGCTCGATGGCGCCCAACAACATGGCGCGCTCTTCGATATATGCGATTTCTTCGGCGCTCACGCCGCCGGTATCACAGAACATCGTGATCACGTCGTAGCCCTGCGCCTTAAGGTAAGGAACGCAGAAGCTCGTATCGAGGCCACCAGAGAATGCGAGTACTACTTTTTCACCCATTTTCAGGCTCCTAATCAGGCCAGCAAGCGCTTCATTAGCGCTTTTTGCACGTGCAGTCGGTTTTCAGCTTCTTCAATAATCAGCGAACGTGGTGAGTCAGCGACTTCGTCGCTGACCTTGACGTTGCGCCGCATGGGCAGGCAGTGGCTGAAATAACCATTATCGGTTTTTGCCATCTTTTCTGCGTCGACCATGAAATGTTTATGGGCATCACGAATCGGTTTTTCGGCTTCCCAATTTCCAAAATATGGAATGGCGCCCCAGCTTTTCGCGTAGACGACATGCGCCCCATCGTAAGCTTCATCCAAATCGTGGGTCATTTTAAATGACCGACCATTTTCCGCCGTAAATCGCTTGGCGGCGTTCATATAACGCTCGTCCAACGCGTACTCAGGTGTTGGGCAAGCAAGCGTGACATCAAAGCCAAACTTGCTCGCGATCAACAACGCCGAGTTTGCCACAGCGGTGTTCAGGGGTTTGGGATGGTAGGTCCACGTCAGCACAAATTTCTTGCCGTCCGTCTCGCCCATCTGCTCTTGGAGCGCCATCATCAGCGCCATTTCTTGGCATGGATGCGAAATCGTCTCCATGTTAACCACTGGCACGGTCGAATATTTCGCGAATTGTTTGATCACGTGATCTTCGCGGTCGACCGACCAATCCTTGAATTTCGGGAACGCTCGAACCGCGATCATGTCGCAATAGCGCGACAAAACACGTGCGGCTTCGGCGATATGTTCCTCGGAATCACCGTCCATCACGATGCCGTCTTCGAACTCGATTGGCCACGAACCAGCGCCTGGCTGCAACACGATGGCGTGGCCACCCAGCTGATGCATGCCAAGGTCAAACGTGGTGCGGGTTCGCAACGACGGGTTGAAAAAAACCAGGGCTGCCGACTTATGTTTGAGCGCATCCGAATAGGGCGACGCTTTCAACGCTTTGGCGTCGTCGAGCATCTGTTGAAGCTCAGCACGGCTCCAGTCTTCGGTGGTGATAAAATGGCGCATGGGGTCCTCTACCAAAAAGGTGGCAGGAAACTAGGAAGGATGACGCAACGTGTCAATGATCGGGGCGGTTGCAGTTGGCAGTGAGCAGTCGGCGGTGAGCAGTTACGATCGACGCACAAATCCACAGATTGCGACTTGCGACCGGTGCACGGGCCCTATGGCCCGCACTGCGACTAATTGCAAAGGCCTGCGGACAAGTCACAAGGTTCTATTTCCGGGCAACAATTGGTACGGACTCCCGAACCACCATGCCAATCGTCCACGTGTAATCTTCAGAAGTACGGGGTTCGTCGATCAGGACACGACCTGAAATGTCGGAGACCTGCACACGAAGCGTGTTTTCGTCGCTGTCGACGTCGGCTTCACTCACATCGACCGAAGGCCCGTCACCAAATTCGGCCTCGTTCAAGAACCATTTTGCCGCGCGCGTCTTGCCCGCAAGATCCACCGAAAACCGCAAAGTCCCATCCACGCCGCGCTCTACGCTTGGTGCAACAACGGGGTCCACGGTCGCGTAAAATCTACGCATCAGCTGTTCCAGACACACGGGGCAATAGGGCAAAGACTCATCCGACTTCATCTTGCATTCTGCCGCCGGCCGGTAAAGGAAATCACAATTATACGCGCCTTCGTAGGCGCCCACCGGGTAGGCGCTCGATTGATTTACAGGTGTCGGAATCGGAACGGGGCCATCAAAGAAGCGGTCCCATTTAAAGGATCCTTCTGTGTAGGCGGCAATATTGGCAGGCAGCGGCACGCGTGGTTCGTTAAACAAACACGGATCCCCTTCCACCTGATACTCATCACCGAGCGCGCCAAAACTATGACCGAGCTCGTGCATTGCCACGTCTGCCATCAGGTTTCGGTTGTTGGCGAAGGTCGTAACAAGCGAGACGTAAATCCCGGCAAACCCAGAAAACCTCTTGGTGTTCGAAACGACGATCACCTCGTCGTATTCAGCCTGTGCGGCCACATCGAAGATTTTTGCGATCTCGAGCGGCATGGCCACTCGGTCGGATTCGCCCAAAACCAAATTCAGTCGATCGGCCAGCGCCGTGACCACAAAAGTCGTTCCAAAAACCGTGTCGCGTAGATCTCTTTTGCAGCCCGAGTCTTGGGCTGGAATGCCGCTGCAATCATAACCAGCACCCTTTTCAACGCTCGGCGTGAACACGGTGTGGATGTTGATCAGGCCGGCTTCCGACGCGTAGGGCTCCGTTTCTTGCAGTCGTTCTGCGATTCGCTGCGAGTCCAAGTCGAAGTCCTCGCGGTCTTCGGCGCGGTAGCCATCGCCTAGAATCACGACATCCAGTCGGTCTTTCGACGGGCCGGTTCGCACAACCGTGTTCACTTCGCCCGTGATCGTGGGTGGTGTCGCACCGTCGACCAAATCTTTGATCGCGTAGCGTGCCACCTCCACAAATTTATTGTCGGCATCGGGAACGCGCAGCACAAAATCCACGCCATTCGGAATGCCAACGGGTACGCGAACCGGAAACTCCAGCAGCGCCGGGTATTGCTGCAGAACAAAATTATAGAGCTGAGTTTTATTCAGAGTCAGCGCAGCACTTTGCTCGACGACCAGCTCCAAAAACTCAAGAAGCTGGAACATCGAGTTCACCCGATCGGTCCACAGAACCTCACCCTGCGCGTCCTCGACGCTCGCCTGGGCGATCCAAAAAGGAGTCCCGTCCACACCACGATCCACATCCAAAAATACCGGGGTGTCGATCGTCCGCACCAGCTCGGCTTTATACGAACCATTGCCCTCGACCACGCCGTTGAAAATCACAACACGAGCGTCACGATTTTCAGTGGGCATCTCGGTCTTTCCACTCACAGGCATCACTTCATTATCGACGATCACTTCAAGAGAAGTATCCGAAGCGACGCCTTCGTCTTGAGGGGTACAGGCTGTGAGGAGAACAAGGAGCAGGACGAGATAATGCACAGAAACCCCGTGGCGATGACCGCGCGACATTAACAGAAAATTAAATGGAAAACATGGACCGATGCGAGCCACACAGCACGGTCTGGCTCAGAGTCGATATTTCCCAACCAAGACGTGGTTATTTCTTCCCGGCACCGCTGACATCTTCAATATGATCGTGATCAACGAGATTCCACGGCAACCCAGAATTCCGATACAAACGTTTACCAAGGCGAGTGTAGTCGCCCACATCGTGCGGCAGCCTTTCGCCAACGACAATGCAGCGAAGAATCTCACTCCCGGTGTTCTTGATCGAATGCGGCAATCCACCTTTTTTATAACCAATGAAGTCGCCTTCACCGATCGTGTGCTCCTCTTCACCTATGAAAGCCGTCGCACTTCCCGACAGGACAAAAACACATTCATCCTCGTGATGGTGCCGGTGATGTTCAGTCGTCTCGTGGCCTGGCTCAACCTCAATAATATGAAATCCGAATCCGGTCAGTCCGGTTAAATCCCCCAGAGATTTATTTCGACGTTTGGCATTGGAGTTCAAGAAATGAACCTTCCTCAACCCCTCGATTTCGGAAATTTCGGCGCTGGTAACAAGATATTTTTCTTCTGACATAGAAGCCTCCCATTCGGTTGCGGGTTTATCGCACTCAGAGCGCCCTATGATATCTCGAAGCCTTGGTTTTCTGAAGTTCGCAAGAAGTTTTTGCCTACATCTGAATACATGGTCTAATGGGGCATGCATCCTATCGTGGCCCGCATACATCCAGCGCTTCGAACCACCTTCCTGGCCTTCCTTGTCGGACGCGGCGCCTTTTGGCTCTCGCGCTGGATTCAAGGGCGTGACCTTGCCACCTTGACCTATGGCGTCGGTCCATGGGCCAACATGAAGACGTTGGTCGACCTCGGAAACGAGGTGATTCCTTGGGCTCCAGGACATTTCGGCACCTACTCCATGATTGGTTTAGGCGAGCTGATGGTCTGGCTCAGCGCGCTGGCCATCTACAAGATCATTCGACGCGAAGGGCTTCCACAAACAGCTGACCGAGCGGTTTGGTTTTGGATGTGTTCGCCCTTGATTTCGCTGCTCGTGCCCGGCAGCGGCTGGATAATTGGTGGCGCATTGGCCGTCTGGGCTCTGGAGTTCGCGGGCTCAAATCGCGCGGGTTGGGCAGGAGTCATGATGGCAATCTCGGCCATGATCGCCCCTCAAACTGTGGTGCTTTTCCCCGGTGTGGCGGCCTTGTCGTTTCGGTCGTCCAAGGACGAAATCACGCCATGGATCGCGACCCTTTTGCCCATTCTGGTCATGGCAAGCTGGGTGCTTTACGGCGTTTTGTTTGGAGACGCCCCACGCTATATCTTTGACGCCTTTGCGCTCCGCGAAGAATGGGTGCCGGCAGCCCTGATTCAAAACCCACTCGATGTCGCGCAGATCGGACTCGGGCTGGCTTTGTTGGTCTTATGGGCGATGAACCTGAAGCGACTGCCAAGGTCTTTCGCCCTGACGTCATTGCCTGCAATTATGGTGCTGCTCATCGCCCCACTTGGCCTGCAAAACATGTTTCCGCTTCTGGTGGCGGCACCGATTTGGGCCCATCTTGCGCTCATCAGCCAAGACCCAGAAATCGAACGCCCGCTGCTAGGTGTCAGCCTGCTGATGCTTATTCTGGCCGTGGCCTGACGCTCAGTCGCGACGCGCCACAGAAATCCAATACAACAACTGAAGCACTGCGGTGGCTGCGGATGCCAGATAGGTGGCCGCTGCCGCCATCAACACGGAACGCACCCCGGCTGCTTCAGAGGCCGTCACAAGTCCGTTTTCGACCAGAACTTTGTGGGCGCGGTACGATGCGTCGAACTCGACCGGCAGAGTCACCAAGGTGAACAGAACAAATCCGCCAAAGAGCGCCACCCCAACCATCGATAACTGCGTCAGACCGACAAATAGGCCGGCAACGATCAACAACACCCCGAGATTCGACCCAATGCCCGCGATCGGCACCATCGTTTGGCGCATTCGCATCGGCCAATATCCCGCTGCATCTTGAATCGCATGCCCAACCTCGTGAGCCGCAACGCCGGCGGCCGCCACCGACCGCCCAGAATAAACGTCCGGGCTCAGCCGCAAGACTTTGGCGCTCGGGTCATAGTGGTCGCTAAAATAGCCGCCAATCGCCTCGATACGGACACCGCGGATCCCCTGAGACCGCAAAATAGCGGCTGCCACCTCGGCACCGGCCATCCCACTATGAAGCCCAACCTGTGAATAGCGGTTAAACCGACTTTTCACCCAAAACTGCGTGCCAAACGAGAGCAACGCTCCGACGATCATCACGGCCATATAGAGAGGGTCAAAGAACATATCGACCTCCGAAATCACTGATATAGGCTACCAATCCTCCGGCAGAATGTGTTCACGTGTTGTGGCGCGGCAAGTAAACACATCGCCACTTGGTAAAGTGGATTCCAGACGCGATTGCTGTTAGGTTTCGGGACACTCCTTTTCGCTGGAATTCGGCGCATTTTAAGGGACTTCACGGTTTGAATGAGATGACTATGAACGCTCGTTTTTGGATTTTTTTGTTAGTTATTGGGATGTTTTCTGCTTGTTCGGCGGACGACTCAAATAATCAACCCCCGGTTGTCGCGCTCAACGTTGGTGCGTCCATCAACGTCGAAGTAGGTGAGACACTGACGATCGAAGTCAGTGCAAGCGACCCCGAAGGCGGCGCGCTCCAATTTGATTACCAGGCCAAACCCGATGGCAATTGGACCCTGAATACAGCCCAATTCTTCAAGTCTGCTAACGGCGCGCGTTTCGACTGGGCCCCGCTGGCCAGCGACGTCACCACCACCGAACCACTTCGACTGATCTTCATCGTCAAAGACGATTCCGGAAAAACCACCGAAAAGACCGTCAACGTCACGATCACCCCCGGAAACGGCACGCCACGATTCGTGAGCAGTGCGAGCGAACTCTACGATCCACGCGTGGGCAAACCGATGAAATTCGACGTCGTTGTTCGCGATGACGACTCGAACGAGGTCGAATTGACGATGCTCGAAAGTGCCGCTCCCGTGGGTTCAAGCTTCACGCAGACAGATAGCTTTTCGGGCGTTTTTGAATGGCAACCCAACGTTGAGCAAGTCAAACGACGTGTTCATTCGGTCACCTTTATTGCCGACGACACCATCAACGCGCCGGTCGAATACACGGTCACGATCGTCATTCGCTCGAACTCGGGCGCCGTCATCAAGCCTGGCCAGACCACCCTTTCATGCCCAGGCGAGGCCGTGATTCGCCACACGCCACTTGGGGCGCAAACCACACTCGGCGACTATAATATCGAAGCCAGCTTGGTGGGCGCGGGCATCGGTCGTTACGACGAAATGGTCATCTATTGGACGATTGGGAATCCCTACCGTGAGGGTTCCGACGATCCGAAAGATGCCTTTGAAGGCATCTCGATGACGACCGACGACGGCACCAATTTCTACGCCGCCATCGGAAACCAAGCTGGAATCATTCAATCAGGCACCCCTCTCGTGGTCTCCTACACGATCTGCGCGATCGACAAAGACTCGTCAGACAGCGAATCGGTGCTCTGTGTCCCAAGCACCGGTGATTTCAACCTCTATCATTCGTTTGCCGCCTACCTGCCTGATGATGCGACCATGTGCATCGACGACGGCATCGATCGTATGATCGGAAACGACGATTTTGATTCGGCGGGCTTGCTCTCGGACTCGAGTTTCACGTTCTACCGCACCTGCAAAAATAATCCCGACTTCCACTCGTTGCCTGTGCGACCCGGCGAGGCCTATGTCATCGCGGTGGTATACGGCGACGATCTGGCACCAAACGTCACGGGTTACGACAACGACCGACAACCGATTACCGTTGAAAAATCGTCATGCACGGGCCTTTCGACCCTTGAAGTCACGAACACGGGTTCCACGACACAGACCTATTTCATCAAGGTCGAAGGTCAAGACAATATCGAGTATCAGATCCGCACCATTAAGACTCAGGGCGGCAGCGGTGGGTGTTCGGACGAGGCGCTAGAACCCAATGAATCCGCTTTGGACGCCAGCCCTGTCAGCGCAGGCGATAGTGTCTCAGCCGAGATCTGTGAAGAGAACGACATCGATGTCTATGCCATCGAACTCAAAGCCGGCGACGAAATCACAGTGGTTCACAAATTCAGCAACACTGCAGGAAACCTCGACATGACGCTCTTTCCGCCCTCACAGGCCGGTGAGATCAGCCCAGCAGGCAACGGAGTCGCATACACATTTGGATTGGTTGACGAGGAGACTCTGACTCATACGGCCACCGAAACGGGGACCTACTACTTGTTGGTCTTCAATAATAATCCAAGCTCTGCGTCTTACACGCTGGATTTCTCGGTCAGCGCCGCACCGGCCTGTCCAGACACCGACATGTACAGCCAGGGCGCGGGAAATCACACGCAGGTGTCCGCCGCGTTAATTCCCAACATGAACGATGTGACACTGAGTCCGCTGATGGTCTGCCCTGGAAACCCGGATTGGTACCAACGCACCGAGTTCAAGAATGCACTTGTGCTGGGTGAACTCACCGTCCTTGCCGGGACCGGAACGGTGAACGACATCGTCCTTGAGGCTTATAACCTGGCCGGCACCAAGATCGCGACCGGCACAAAGTCGGGAAATGCGCTGAGTTTTGATTACACGCCGGCTGCGACCGACCAAGTGTTCATCAAAGTCTCAGCGACCGTTAAATCCAACTACGAACTCCTCATGCTCCGCGAATAAACATGCGACGTTTTTTCCCATTTCTGCTTGTGCTTGCCGCATGTGGAACCGATGCCGGCGGGGTCAATCAGGCCCCGATCCTCACGATCGACGTCACGTCTGAGATTTCTGCGACGGTCGGCGAGGATGTGGTCCGAATCACCGTTCGTGCCGAAGACCCCGAAGGCGGAGATGTCGCACTCAGCATCGTGAATCAGCCCGACCGGTCTGATTTTCAGGCCAATGGAGCCTGGGGCGTATTTACCTGGGACCCGATTTCGTCGGACGTCACAGCGACTGGCCCACGAGAACTCGTTTTTGTGGCCACCGACAATCAAGGGCTCTCGACCGAAAAGGTGGTGTTGATCGTGGTGTTGGCCGGCAATGGTGTGCCTCGGTTCGTCAATTCAGCCAGCGTGTTGCATAACGCTGCGAGCGGCACTCCCGTTAGTTTTGAAGTGAAAGTCCGCGATGATGACTCGAATACCGTGAGCATCCGAATGCCTGAAGGGTTTGCCCCTGCGGGCGCAGAACTCAGCAAAACTGGAGAATTCACCGCACAATTTGGTTGGATTCCCTCGGCAGAACAGATTCAACAGCGGGTTCATACCGTGCGTTTCATCGCCAACGACGGCGTGAATGACCCCGTGAATCAGGACGTGACTGTGATCCTCAAAAAGGACACAGCCAGCACCGAAACGCCCGATTCGACCGGGTGTTTATTCGAAGACACCGTCACCTACGAACCTCTGCGCGCCCAACGCACCACATCGGAACACGTCATCACCGCACGATTGGTCGACCCCACCAAAGGCTACGATCGACTTACCCTCAATTATACGGACGGCGACGCGTTTAACGATTTTGAGCTTCAGTGGGAGAGCGTCGCCATGGCCCCAGATGGCGACCGTTTTGTGGGCGTGATTCCGAATCGACTCGGTTCCGACGTGAAGGAAATCTACTTCGAAATCTGCGCCATCAACGACGATCCCACCGAGGAAGACGGGTTTCCGGTATTATGCGGCCCATCGAGCCTCTATGGCGGATTCTTGTCGTACCCACCGGGCACCGCGGAATGTGAAGACGACCCCTACGACTACGTCGATGACTTTGAGTCGTCCTCGGAAATACCGGGCGATGAATGGCTCTATCGGCGGATGTGCGAAGGCAAAGACGATTACTTCGAGGTCGGCCTTGGCACAAATCAGGAGGCCACAATCTATTTTGTGTACCCAATTTGGGCGCAACCCACGATCGAGGTCTACAACCTCGAAGGCCAACTCATGGAAACCGTCGCTCAGTCGTCGTGCGGCGGGTATACCGATGTGTTTTTGCAGAATCAGGGCGCGCCAACCAAACGCTTCATCAAGGTCATCGGAAACGCCGATGCGACCGATATGGCCTACCAAGTGACAGGTGATGTGGTCTCGTTGACCGACCCGTCGGCGTGTGTTGATGCGGCTTACGAACCCAATGATTTGGCCACCAACGCAACGCCCGTGACCACCGCAACCGCGATGTACTCCGGACTCGAAATTTGCCGCGCAGATGACGTCGATGTTTTTGCGATTCAGGCGGAGGCCGGCCAGCAGATTCATCTGCGCGCGAACTTCCAGTCCGCGGTCGCCGACATCGACATGCGCTTGCATTCACCGACCCAGGAAGTCGGGCGCGGCCAGCCCGCAGTCGATTACAGCCTGGGTATCTCAGACGTCGAAGAGATCACCTACGTCGCCAAAACCGCGGGAACTTTCCATGCCATGGTCTACTCGGTGGATAATCCCAACCGATATTCATTGTTGGTTGAAGTCGGCGCAGCCCCGCAAACCTGTACCGATACCGACCTCTACGAACCCAATAATGCTCAGGCGACAGCCAAGACCTTCGGCGTCGGAACCGCCAATAATTTGCAGGCGTGTTTAGGCACCGACGATTGGTACTCTTTTTACGTGATCGACGCGTTTTCGGAGTCGTTTGATGTGGTCGTGACGCCCACTGGTGGCGCGACGCCTCAAGATTTTGCACTCGAAATTTGGGACGTCTTTGGGAAAGTAGCCGACGGGAACGTCGTCAATGGTAAGCTTCAGGCAAACCTCTACCCCTTTTCTGACGGCGATCATTACATCGTGGTCCGCCCTCTCAAAGACGCGACCTACTCGCTGGAATTGGTCATCTACACGATGATCTGATGGGTTTATTGGGGTGGCGGTGACGCTTTCGCCTCGCGTTCGCGCAACGTTCGGCGCAGCACCTTACCCACATTTGATTTCGGAAGTTCGTCGCAAAACTCGATGACCTTCGGACACTTATAAGCCGCAAGTTCGGTGCGGCAATGGGCCTTCAGCTCGTCTTCTGTCAGCGACGGGTCACGCTTGACGACAAATATCTTTACAACCTCACCCGAATGTTCGTCGGGAATCCCAATCGCTGCGACCTCGAGGACTTTGGGATGCAGCATCACGGCATCATCAATCTCGTTGGGAAACACATTGAATCCCGACACCAGAATCATGTCTTTCTTTCGGTCGACGATTCGAAAATACCCATCTGGGTCCATCACCGCCAAATCGCCGGTTCGCAGCCAACCGTCCTCGCCAAGCACGTTGGCCGTCTCTTCCGGTTGCTTCCAATATCCCTGCATAACTTGGGGGCCAAAAACCATCAGTTCACCGGTTTCTCCCGGTGCCACAACCTGGCCGTCCTCGTCGCGAATCTGGAGGTCAGTCGACGGCAACGGCAACCCGATGGTCCCTAGGTGATTCGCCTCGCCCAGCGGATTGCAAGCCACGACCGGTGAGGCTTCGGTCAAGCCGTAGCCTTCGACGACGCGCGTTCCTGTCACCCGCAGCCACTCTTGTGCAACGCTGGTTTTCAGCGCCATGCCTCCGGCGACTGAGGCTTTTAAACGGCTGAAGTCCAACAAGCGAAATTCTTTGTTCTCTAAGAGAGCCGAGGCGAGCGTGCTGACCACGATCATCATCGTTGGACGTGTTTCTTCGAGGGTTTTGACAAATCCGGGGACGTCTCGCGGATTCGTAATCAGCACATTATGGCTCCCGTAGCAGAAGAGCCCCAGGCAATTCACGGTCAGACAGAACACGTGGTACATCGGCAACGCCGCGATCACGACTTCTTCGCCTTCTTTGAACATCGACTTCATCAACGCGATCATCTGCGCTTGATTGGCCAAAATGTTGCCGTGACTCAGCATCGCAGCCTTGGTTCCTCCCGTTGTACCGCCCGTGTATTGCAGCAGTGCCACATCATCCCGGCCGATTTTCGGAAAGTCCGTACTCAGGTTTTTTCCGCGGCTGATAACATCGCGAAACTCAATCGCCTGCGGCAGGTGATAAGCCGGAACCATCTTGCGCACGTATTTCACGCCGAGGTTTGTAATGAATCGTTTTGCGGTCGAAAACAGGTCGCCGACGGAAGTCAGAACCACGTGACGGATCGTGGTGCTGGGCAGCACCTGTTCCACTTTGTCGGCGAAAGTATTGAGCGCCACAATCGCGAGGGGTTCCGAATCCGCAAACACCTTCTGCATCTCATGAGGCGTATAGAGCGGATTGATATTCACGACGATCAAGCCCGCTTTTAGCGCCCCAAAAAACGCCACAGGATATTGCAGGAGGTTCGGCATCATCAACACGATGCGCTCGCCGCTCTGCAATCCCAATTCATGTCGAAAAAAAGAAGCGACTTGGGTCGAGAGTTCATCTACCTCGGTGAACGTGAGGGATTGCCCCATATTCGAGAATGCCACACGGCCTGCGTGTCGTTTGCATGTTGCCGCAATAAGGTCCGGAATCGACTGGTATGGGCCCACTTCTATTTCATGTGGCAGACCAGGAGGATAACTCGCAAACCATGGGCGTTCTTGGGACTCAAACATGGGTAGATTCTCTTACACAGAAACGAAATGCCTAAATGGAATCGGTCGTTTGATGCAGCAGAACCGCAGTGGTTGCCAACGAGAGCACTCATCAGGCCAATCCTCCCTCAATTGATCGAATAATGTATGAACGCACCTAAAGACGGCCTCTTGGACGCTGAGAAGTTTACCGTCGACCCCGTTAAAGCGACCTGGATCATCGAGGTCCTCCTGGGGGCTTTGACTGCGGTTGCCCCGCTCTCGATCGACATGTATTTGCCGGCACTTCCGTCGATTGCACGGGATTTCGCCGTGAATCTGGATGCCGTGCAATATTCGTTGGCATCCTTTTTCGTGGGCTTGGCCATCGGCCAACTCATTACCGGACCGATGCTTGACCGCTTCGGAAGAAAACGCCCACTGATGCTCGGCCTCGCCCTCTTCTCGATTGGGGCGGCCGCGTCGGGGCTGAGTATCAGCGTCGAAGGCCTTATTTTTGCGCGTTTTGTACAAGCACTAGGCGGTGCCGCCGCCCTGGTTGCCTCCAGAGCCATCGTTCGAGACCTCGTTTCCGGGATGGAAGCTGCCAGGATGCTCTCAAGAATGATGGTGATTATGGGTGTCGCCCCCATTGTGGCGCCACTGATTGGAGGTTGGGTTCTGGGGGTCAGTTCGTGGAGATACATCTTCCTGATCCTCGTCATCCTTGGCGGCTTGGCGTGGATCGCATGTGCGTTTCTCCTGCCAGAAACCGCGCCGGTTTCGCATCAAAAAGAATCACCCCAGCGCCAGTTCTCGACGCTGCTTCGAGACTCCGATTTCATGCGAGCGGCCCTGGTGGGAGCCTTTGGTTCCGCGGGGATGTTCGCTTATATTGCGGGGTCTCCCTTTGTGTTCATCGAACTTTTCGGGGTCTCAGCCGACAACTTCGGTTGGATTTTTGGGGCCAATGCCGCGGGACTGATTCTATTCTCGCAGATTAACCGAGCCTTGGTGGGACGATTCCCATTTGAAGCCGTCCTCAAGGGCGCCGTTATCCTCGGAGCACTCGCGTCGATCGTGTTGGTGGCGTTTGGAAGCTCGAAGGACGTTGGAATTTGGGGCATTCTGCCCCCGCTCTTTGTGTTTGTAGCGAGCCGAGGAATGGTGGGCCCCAACGCCACTGTGTTGGCGCTCGAAAACCACGGGGCTCGCGCAGGTACGGCATCAGCGCTTCTAGGCGCCCTTCAATTTGGCATTGCGGCGAGCGCTGCTGCGACCGTGTCACTCCTGCATGACGGGACCGCATTGCCGATGACCGCGACCGTCGCCGGCTTCGCGATTTTGTCGTTTCTGGTGCTCGTCGCTCCGGCTGGAAGGGCGGCGAGGGGCGCTTAGAGTGGCACGAAGCCGGTCGGCTTCATTTCCCGACACAAAACTCTGCAAAAATCCGATGCAGAATATCGTTCGTCGTGACGCGACCGACAATCTCGCCAAGCGCGTCCAGAGCCTCTCTAAGGTCGAGGGCAATGATTTCGTGGTCCATGCCTGCCTCAAGAGATTGGCGAGCACGTTGCAGGGATTCCAGCGCTGCTACGACGTGTTGAAGGTGCCTGGCGCGACTGAGTAAGACGCCCTCACCGGAGGTCAGCTCGCGTCCGATCTCGGCCAACACCCCAAAAAGCTCGTCCCGGCCTTCTGTACCGGCGGCCAACGAGGTTCGAATCACGTGTTCAAAACTGGCGATGAGCTCATTATCGGACGCACTCAGGCCACTGGGGAGGTCTTGTTTATTCAAGACGATGACACTTGGACGTGGCTCCGCCAGCAGTCGTTGGAGCGCAATCGTGGTTTCTTCGGGCAGGGGTTCGGAGTGGTCAACCAGCCAAACGATCAGGTCTGCTCGGTCCATCAAATCGCGCGATCGACGGATCCCGATGGCTTCGACGGTGTCTTCGGTTGCCCGAAGTCCTGCTGTGTCGACCAGACGCAGCGCCACGCCATCGATGATGACTTCTTCTTCCAAGAAGTCCCGAGTCGTGCCGGCGATCGGGGTTACGATCGCGCGTTCGGTGCCATGAATCACGTTGAAGAGCGTCGACTTGCCGGCATTTGTCGGCCCCAAAATAACGACTCGCACGCCTTCGCGCTGACGACGACCCTGGTCAAAGCTTTTTCGAAGCTTTTCCAGGTCCGGTAGTACCAAGTCGATGCGGCGTAGAATCTCGTCGAACTCGATCTGATAGACGTGTTCTTCGTGCGAAAAATCGATCGCTGATTCGACCAGCACCATCGCTTCGACGACACGGTCTTGAAAAGACTGCACCGCCTTGCCCAGCGCGCCTTCCAGATGCTCCAACGCAAGCTTATGAGCCGCCTCGCTGGTGGCATTCACCAGATCAGCCACGGCTTCGGCCTGAGTCAAATCGAGTCGGCCGTTCAAAAACGCGCGCTCGGTAAACTCGCCGGGACGCGCGATACGAGCGCCGGTGCCGAGCGCAGCGTCCAGAACACGACGAAGAATAATCGGACCGCCATGAACCTGCAGCTCCACGACGTCTTCGCCCGTGTAACTATGCGGCCCAAGCATCAGCACAGCCAAAGCCTCATCAATGAGATGGCCGTCCAGATCCAAAATACGTGAAAAATAGAGCTTGTGGGTTTCCCACTCGGATCGAGTAGGAACCAGCCGCTGCAAGGTGGCAGCGGCGTCAGGTCCACTGATGCGGACAATACCTACGCCGCCTCGGCCAGGTGCGGTTGCGATGGCGGCGATGGTATCAGGCATGAATCAGGTTCGTGGCTCGAGACGAAGCTTTCGGAAGGCACCGAAGCCTTCGCTTTCGGTTTGAACGCCTTTTTCTTTTTCGAGAGCGCGATGCACGACGCGGCGCTCAAACGAATTCAAACCAGCAACCACGACAGACTTGCCGAGTGTGCCAATCGATTTCGCAAGTTCACCCGCGAGCACGTCGAGCTGTTCGGTGCGGCGCTGGCGGAAGCCGTTAACATCGAGCGAGACTTCCACGTTTTGCGGTGAGTCTGACTCAAAGATCACGGCTTGGAGCCACGTCTGGAGCGCATCAAGTCGTGTGACAGCGTTGCCCTGAACCAAATGCGTCTGCGCATCCGTTCCGTCGAGGTCAAAGCGAACGACGTTCCCTTCGACGTTGGCGCTGACCACAAATTGCATTCCGAGCTTCGTTCCAAGTTCTGTCAAAAGGTCGATGCCCTTTGCCGCGACTTCTGCTGGAACAAATTTCTTAACGACGGGCTGAGGACGTGGCTTACGTGCTGGTTTTGCTGCAGCTTCTGCCGGAGCCGCTGTGGCTTCGCTGTCCTCGGCCTTTGGCTTGCGACGACGTCCGCCCCGAGTTGGGCCTTCAACACTCGCTTCGACGGCGCCTTCAGCAGCGAGCTGAATCTCGCCTTCGACTTTTGGACGACGTCCACGGCGTGGTTTTTCGGCAGCTGGTTCAACAACCGGAGCAGCCTTGGCGGCCTTCGTAGCTGGCTTTTTGGCAGCGGGCTTAGCGGCGGCAGCTGGCTTGGCGGCTGCGGTCTTCGCTGCGGCGGGCTTTTTAGCAGCAGCAGTCTTCGCGGCTGCGGGCTTTTTAGCAGCAGCAGTCTTCGCGGCAGCAGGCTTGGCGGCTGCGGTCTTCGCGGCTGCGGGCTTTTTAGCAGCAGCGGTCTTCGCGGCGGCGGGCTTTTTAGCAGCAGCAGTCTTCGCGGCAGCGGGCTTGGCGGCAGCAGTCTTAGCAGCGGCTGGCTTTTTAGCAGCGGCAGTCTTGGCGGCGGCGGGCTTTTTAGCAGCGGCAGTCTTGGCGGCGGCGGGCTTTTTAGCAGCGGCAGTCTTGGCGGCAGCGGGCTTTTTAGCAGCGGCAGTCTTGGCG
>Ga0100385_1001234_pt1 | contig 26653 bp, 22 predicted proteins | sample CryGeymeta201509_FD_81543 | JGI IMG/M metagenome (GOLD analysis project Ga0100385, IMG submission 81543) | Groundwater microbial communities from Crystal Geyser aquifers in Utah, USA - Crystal Geyser metaG 2015-09 | ecosystem: Environmental > Aquatic > Deep subsurface > Groundwater | place: USA... | reverse complement strand
TGGATCCGTCCTTCAGCGCGAAGACGCTCCGCGAGTTCATGAAGGACGGGCGATTTGGGGCCGCGTCCAGAAGTGTCGTTATCGAAGATTTCCTGGTCGGTCCCGAGGTTTCCTTCATGGTCGTGTCCGACGGAAAGACGGCTTACCCGTTGGCCACCAGTCGCGACCACAAGCGTCTCCTTGAGGGCGATTTAGGCCCAAATACCGGGGGGATGGGGGCCATTGTTCCGTCACCGGACACGTCTCCTGAGCTTGAGAGCCTGCTTATGTCCCAGGTGATCAACCCCGTGCTCGAAGTCATGAACGATCGAAAGACCCCGTACACCGGGTTTCTTTACGCGGGGCTGATGCTCACGCCAGACGGGCCCCGGGTCCTCGAATTCAACGTTCGTCTAGGCGACCCCGAGACTCAGGCTCTGCTTTTTGGAATGAAGGACGACCTTGGAACGGCGCTGGAATCAGCCGCTGCGGGACATGCCATTCCGATGGGTGAGTTCGACCCGGCTTGTTGCGTCGTGCTCGCCTCAGGCGGTTATCCCGCCGACCCCGACATTGGGCACGAGATCCTAGGCCTTGAACTCGATATGCCTGATACCTACGTGTTTCACGCAGGAACCGCCTCCTCAGATGGTCTCTTGGTCAATTCAGGAGGCCGCGTCTTAAGTGTGACGGCTCGAGGCGCCACGCCCGCTGAGGCGTCCGCGAAAGCCTATGCCCGCGCTGCGACAATCGAATTCGAGGGGATGCATTTCCGCAGGGATATCGGCGCCTAAGGCTGCGATGCTTGGTCCGCACGCCCTATGGCCTGCTTGCGCTTGGTCCGCAGGCCTAGCGGCGGCTCCACTCCCACGAGTAGCGATACAGATACGCCAGGCTTTCGACGTGTCGTTTGGCCTCAAAGGCGCTTGCGCCCCAGGCGTAAAACCCGTGACGAAGCACATTTACACCCGGAACGCTCTCTTGTGCAGCGTCTCCGATAGCCATGGCGAGCGTCGGGATGTCGCCGTGGTTGGGAACAATCGGAACCTCAACGCTGGCGTGTTCGTCCCAGATATTGAGGCCTTTGATCATTTCAAGGCCCTCAAATTTTGAGTAGCCAACTTCGGCGTCTCGACTGCTGCATAACGCCGCGTAGGGTTCATGGCAGTGAAAGATGGCACCGACGTCCGGATATTTACGATAGAGGACGCCGTGGACACGCGTTTCTGCGGAAGGCTTATGTGGCGTGGGTTCCGTAGGTTGCGCGTCCAAGTCGCACACCAAGAAGTCGTCCACCCCAAGCGCGCCTTTATCCTTGCCACTCGCGCTGATCAGGAACGTATCGGCACTCAGTCGTACCGACAAGTTCCCGGACGTGCCCATGAGCCAACCGTGAGCGTAGAACGCACGCGCGGCCTCGGCCATGAAAAGAGCTGCCTCAACGCGTTGGCTCATCAGGTTCGCTCGGCTACCAGAAGTTTGGCGATGGTCTGAAGCTGCATGTTCGAGGTCCCCTCGTAAATGGCTCCAATTTTTGCGTCGCGATAGAATTTTTCGGCCGTGTATTCCTTGGTGAAGCCAACCCCACCGTGGAACTCGATGCATTTGGAGGCTGTGTATTCTGCAACCTGGCTCGAATACAATTTGGCCATTGCCGCTTCTTTGACGAAGGGTTTACCCGCATCCTTGAGCCGGGCAGCATTATAGACCATCAGGCGGGCGGCCTCGATTCGAGTCGCGACTTCTGCGTATTGGAATTGAAGACCTTGGAAATCGGCCAGCCGTTGTCCGAACTGTTTGCGTTCGATCATGTGCGCCATTGCTGCATCAAACGCACCTCGTGCCAGACCAATCATCTGGGCACCAATGCCAATTCGGCCTTCGTTGAGCGTTTCGATGGCGACCTTGTAGCCCTTGCCGATTTCTCCAATCACGTTCTCTTTCGGAACGATGCAATCCTCAAAAACCAACTCACACGTGGACGAAGCACGAATGCCGAGTTTGTCTTCCTTCTTGCCGACCGTAAATCCCTTGAAATCTCGCTCGACAATGAACGCCGTGATGCCGCGATATCCCTTGGTTGGGTCGATATTTGCGAAAACGATGAACACCTGTGATTCGGCGCCGTTGGTGATCCAAAGCTTCGAACCGTTGAGCTTCCAGTGGTCGCCGCAATCTTCCGCACGAGTCGCCAGCGCAAACGCGTCTGATCCACTTCCCGCCTCGCTGAGCGCGTAGGAGCCGACCCATTCGGTGGCCAATTTCGGAAGGTATTTCGCCTTCATCGCGTCATTCGCGTAATTGATGAACGTGTTGTTCACGAGGGTGTTTTGCACGTCGACGAACACGCCAACGCTTGGATCGACAGCGGCAAGTTCCTCGATCGCGAGGATGGCCGTGAAAAACGAGCTTTCACTTCCGTTGAATTTCCCAGGAACTTCGATGCCCATCAGGCCCAAATCAAAAGCACCCGAAATTACGTGTTTCGCGAGCTTTCCTTCGTGATCCATAGCTGAAACGTGAGGCGCGATCTCTTTGCGCGCCCAATCACGGACAGCTTGCTGGAACATCAGTTCGTCTTCAGAGAGTGAAGTAAGTGGCGTGGACATGGAGACTCCTAACGTAGAATCGACTGAGAAATAGAGGGGTTATCGCTCTAGAAGAGCGGAACTTTGGGTTTGTCGGCTTTTTTGACGTCGACCCAGTCGCTGCTCGAATCTGACGGCTTATCCGCAGGCTTGTCTTTGGGCTTGTCTTTGGGCTTGTCTTTGGGTTTGGCTGTGACGTCAAGCCAATCATCAACCGGCTGTTTTTCAGCAGGTTTATCGGTGGGACGTTTGGTTTCCTGAACCGGTATCTTCACCAACGTGACCGGCATGTCCTCGGGAGAGGCGTCGTCTAGGGAAACGGCAAAGTCCTCATATCCCTCGGACCGCAGAGTCCAGTTGTCGCCTTCGGAAACCTTCACTCGGACCGGCGTTGCGCCTACAAAAGCGTCGCCGTTGAACAGGCGCGCAGACACATCTGGTGTCGAGATTCGAACCCATTTTTCGGCAAGTTCTGCGGGTTCATCGGGCTTTTCTTCAGTAGGGACCTCTGCAGGAACTTCGACCGGAACCTGAGCGGCTGTCACCGGTGCCGAAATTTCCGCCACGGCGTTAGGGTCGATTCCGTCATCGGTTGGACGCGTCACGACGTAGCCGATTGCAGCAACGGCAGCGAGGAGAACCACGGCGAGTACTGCGATCTTTCCAACGGGAGATTTTGCGGGAGCGACGTCATCTTCGTCGTCACTGACCGCCGCCATCGACAAGCTAGGGTTGGTTTGCATCATCGGGCGCTTGGGCTTTTGAGCCTGCGCCATTTCTTCGTCTGTGGGCAAGGGAGAGAACTGCGTTGCGTCCTCGTCAACCACAGGCTCCGCGATTTGCCCAGTGTCGTCCGGCGGCGTGAGCTCGGGAAGCGGCGACATCATTGTGGCGTCATCACTCTTCGATGCGGGGGCGCCTGTGACAGCGGCGGTCACGACCGGCGCAGCAGTTGCGACCGGTGCGGCAGCTGCGGTTGCGCCCGCGCCCGAAGCCAGGCCTGCGTCAGGAACGAGATCGAGAGCAATCAGCATTTCATCAGCGTTCTGGAAGCGATGATCGAGCCGCTTTTCGAGGGCTTTTTGCAGGAATGGACCGATCGCTGACTGAATCAACTCCTGAGGGATATCGACGGGATCGTCTGAGATCTGTTTATGCAGAACTTCCCATCGGCCTGTGCCCTCAAAGACGCTTTTTCCGGTCAGCATCTCGATGGCAATCAATCCCAACGCATAGAGGTCGCTCTGGGGCCCAATGCCCTGACCTGTGATTTGTTCGGGCGCCATATAACGCAGCGTTCCGACCAGAACCCCAGCCGAGGTCAATGGGTCGGCGTCGTCTTCGTTTTCTGGACCACCCATGATCTTGGCGATGCCAAAGTCCACAACTTTGACAAAGTCAGTCTCGCCGTGAAGGTCTGCAAGCATGATGTTCGCAGGCTTTAAGTCACGATGGATGATGCCGTAGCTATGCGCCTCGGAAAGGCTTTTCACGATCTGCCGAAGGATGTGTTTGACCCGCCTAATCGGGATCGGCGCATCCTTGATGATGTCTTTGAGAGTGCATCCCTTAACGTACTCCATGACGTAATAAAGGATGCCCGTCTCAGAGTCGCGGAAGTCGTAGATGCGAATCGTGTTTGGATGCGAGAGGTTACGGACTGCCATCACCTCTCGTCGGAACCGTTCGATCATCTCCTCAACGTTCATCGCGTGGGCGACCAACACTTTGATCGCCACCTGACGATCCATGGACATTTGGCGCGCAAGATAGACTGCACCAAACCCACCTTGACCAAGCAGTGATTCAACTCGATAGGTGTCGTCTAGGACGTCCCCAATATTTGGTAGGCCTTGCATTCGCGTTCTCGTCGTGCCAACGTCGCGCGTGTTATCGCGCAGAGTGGGCACGAAATCAAATTGCGTCTGACGTGGTTTTTTTTGGCTGTGTGAGATTTACTGCTTTAGATTACGGCGGTAGACACTACCCTCATTATGCCCGCCTCGCAAACCCCCGTACTTCGGAGAAATGGGTGAAAAGCGCTTTTGTTCGTTATTTTTTGTCAAGTGTGACCACGTTAGCCATCGTCGTTGGAGCTAACAGCGCCTTCGCGATGACTTTTGAGGAGGCAGTTGGCCAGGCCAAGACCGCCTACGATGCTGGTGACTACGTCACAGCCGTTGACCTCCTGATTCAAGCGAATCGAATTCAACCCAACGGTCGCCTGTTGCTCAACATCGCTCGCTCGTATGCCAAGGCTGGCGACTGCGCCAAGTCGGTCGCATATTACCGTGCCTTCGCGCGAAGCAGCGACGCAGATGCAGCGCTGGTGAAGACGGCGAACAAGGAAGCCATCGACCTCAAATGTACAGCCTTCAACAGCGACACTTCAGGGCGAGTCCTTGTTGATTCGACACCGTCTGAAGTCAACGTCTCGCTCGATGGAACCGCGATTGGAACCACACCATTTGAAGTCGTGTTGGTGCCCAAAGGTCAACACACTTTCCGTTTTGAAAAAGACGGCTACGAACCGGTCGACAAAGTCGTCACGATCAACGTCAATGAAGACGCCGATGTGAAGGCCTCGCTCTCCGAGGTGGTTGTCGTTGCTGTTGTAGAAAAACCTATCGAAGAGCCAATTGTTGTCGAAAGAGCTGAACGTGACATGACTCCCTACTACATTGCTGGTGGAGTCACCGGCGTGGGTGTGGCGCTCTTGGTCACTGGAATCGTTTACGATAATGTCGTGATTCCCGGCACGGACGATGAGCGAAAGAAGTACGCTCAGGGAACGCAGGACTACAAAGACCTTACCGATCAACGTTCAACCGAGTCGACCATCGCCCTTGTGGGTTATGTGGGTGGCGCAGCTTTGACAGTCGGTGGTGCGGCGTGGTTGACGTACCTCTTTCTTACCGAAGATTCAGCAACCGAGTCGAAAGATTCGGATGCGGATGCGATTGAGAAGCGACTTGGCGTGATTCCGGTGATCGGGCAAGATACAGTCGGAGTTGGCCTCTTCGGTCAATTCTAATACGGGATACGGATGGCAGCAGGCGTTGTGAATGTGGGCGATATCATCGCCGACCGATATGAACTCATTGAGGAAATCGGTCGCGGTGGTTTTGGAGTCGTCTTTCGGGCTGTACAGCTCGGTATGGATAGGCCCGTTGCTGTCAAAGTTCTTCACCCAGCCGGGAACGAAGAATTACAGGTTCAAATGAGGGAGCGGTTCAAGCGCGAGGCCATGATGGCGCGCAATCTGAACCACCCACACACCATTCGTCAGTACGATTTCGGAGAAATCGGTGACGGGACGATGTTCCTTGTTCTGGAATATCTGGATGGTCGGAATCTGGTCGAAGTCATTCGCCAGGATGGAAAGCTCGGAGACGACCGCGTTCGCGCGATGGCTCCGGGCATCTTGAAGTCATTGGCCGAAGCTCACGCGCAGGGGATCGTTCATCGCGATCTCAAGCCTGGCAACATCATGCTCTGCGACGTTTACGGCGAGCAAGACTACGTCAAAGTTCTGGATTTTGGCATTGCCAAGACCATGATGGGAGACACCGACTTGACCGCGGCCGGCGTGGCGTTGGGCTCTCCGCGCTACATGCCTCCGGAACTGCTTCGTGGGGACCATCCAGTCGCAGGGTCAGATGTCTATTCGATATCGATTACCTTGGGGGAAGCCATCATTGGCGCCCCAATTCTGAACACCGAAAACTCAGTCGAAGCCGCGCAGGCCCAGCTTTCTCCGAAGAGGCTGCCAATTCCCGATGAATTGCGCGCGTCTTCGCTTTGGCCGTGGCTGTCGATCGGCTTCTGCAAGGAAATCGAGCAGCGCTACCAAAGTGCTGACGAAATGTTGAAGTACCTGAACGCGCCTCTGGCAGACATTATTGCTCGTGGTGGCGATGCGCCCCTGGAAAACGTTGAGGATACGGTCGATGCGACCATGCCTCGCCAGCCCCCGATCGTCGACCTGAGCTTTGCCTCTCCGTCGCCCTCGGTTGAGGTCAGCGTGGCGGAGGACGACGAAGAAGAGGAGTACGCCTCGACGATGCGTTTGGACGCAAGTGTCGCAATCGCTGCGATGGAGGCCGGTGCGCCGCTCTTTGGTGAGGGAACGCTCACCGAGGAAAGCGACGTATATGACCCCGAAGCGACCAACATTATCGACGCGTCTCAGATCGATTTCAGGGCTCCAGGTGGAGCCACACTGCCCCTGACTCCTGTTGTCGCAAGGGCGCCTTCCAGCCCCGCGTTGAACGTCATGGGCCCAGACGACGAAGAGGATGACGAGGGCGCGACACAGATGGTCGAACTTCCGGCCGACTTCAAATTTCCGACTCCTGGTGCCTCGTCTCCCACGGCTGCGGCTGCGGTTGTGCCCGTGCCTGCGCAGATACCCTCGACCGGTCCATCGATGCCGTTTACGCCATCGACACCTTTTCAGAATACCCTTTCGCCGGCTCCAGCTCCCACTGAGGGCGCTCAGCCGGGGGCAGTGGGCCATTTGCCCTTGCCCGCTGCGCCACCCTTCCAAGGAATGGCCGCGGTTGAAGAGTCCCGCACCGAATTCATCGAATTTGTCGTCCCTGAGGCGACAAAAGAGCAAAAGAAAGAGGAAAAGAAGTGGGGCGGAGCAGTCGTATTGCTGATTGGTCTTTTTGTGGCCATGTTGGCCGCCGCTGCCGCGTTTGTGTATTTTCTTGCAACGAAGCAAGGCCCTGAAGACGCGGTCATCGTGGCTCCAGTTGTGTTGCCCAATCCTGTTTCTGCCATCGAACCGGTGGTGGAAAAGGTCGTCGATGTGGATTTCCGGGTCTATACGGTTCCCGAGGGTGCGGCAGTATTTGTGGATGGCGTCGAAAAGACAAAGACGCCCGCGCGGTTCCCGCTTCCGGCGAGCGCGCTGCCAAAGGACGCAGAAGTGCGGCTTGAAGGATTTGAAACCCAGAAGTTCAAGCTCGATGCTGGGCAAACCACGGTGGACTTGAAGCTCAAAGAGCTCATGAAAATCGAAGTTGAACCCGTGAAGGTCGAAGTGAAGGCCCCGGAGCCTAAACCCAAACCGAAGCCCAAACCGAAGCCCAAACCGAAACCTAAACCGAATCCCAATATCATCCCGCTCTTCGATTAGGCCTTTGGCCAGTCGGAGCAGCACGGAATAGTTATCGCGACTCGGCACCCTGTGACCGAGTTGTTCTGTTTTAAGGAGAGAGAAATGACTGAGCTTGATCTCAAGGCGTGGCCGTACAAAGAAGCTGAGAAGATCATCGAGAAGATGGCGAACACCAAGAGTGCACGCAAGCACGACTTTGTTCTCTTTGAAACCGGATTTGGCCCAAGTGGACTGCCGCATATCGGGACTTTTGCCGAAGTTGCGCGCACGACCTGGGTACGAAACGCCTACGAAAATATGACGGGCGAGAAGACCAAGATTTTCACGTTTTCAGATGACATGGATGGGCTTCGTGCCGTTCCAGACAACATCCCGAACGGGGAGCTTCTGATTCCGCACCTTGGAAAGCCCCTCTGCGAGATTCCAGATCCCTTTGGCGAGGAAGAGAGTTTCTCGGCGCATATGAATGCGCGACTGCGCGGATTTCTGGACCAGTTTGGTTTCGACTATGATTTCAAGTCGTCAAAAGACCAGTACCGAGGCGGACATTTTAATGAGGGCCTGATTCGTATTCTTCAGAAGTACGAAGAAGTGCGTAATGTTGTGTTGCCGACCCTCGGTCAGAAGCGTGGATCCGAGGCGGATCGTTCGTCGTGGTCACCGTTCATGCCCGTCTGTTCACAATGCGGAAAGGTCTACACCACTCGAGTCGTGGATGTGCACCCCGAGACCAACGAGCTCACCTACGCGTGCGATCAGGGCTTTGAGTACAAAGGCAACGCTGTGCCCGCCTGTGGCAACACCGAGCGAATGCTGGTCACTGACGGCCGTGTCAAAGTGGGTTGGAAGGTAGACTGGGCACTTCGATGGTTCGTGTTCGGCGTCGATTACGAGATGTACGGCAAGGATCTGATCGAGTCGGCCGCGCTCTCGAGCAAGATCGTCAGGATCTTGGGCGGAAAGCCACCCGCGGGCATGTTCTACGAGATGTTCTTGGACGAAAACGGCGAGAAGATCTCAAAAAGCCGCGGCAACGGTCTTGAGGTCGACGAATGGCTCAAGTACGGGCCGCTCGAGAGCCTCTCCTGGTTCATCTATCAAAACCCGGTCAAGGCCAGGAAGCTGTTTTTCGAGGTGATTCCGAAGAGCGTCGATGATTATCTGGGTGACCGTGAGCGCTTTGGAACCGAAGAGGAAGCCGAACGCGTCAACAACCCGGTCTTCTTTCTGGCGCAGCCCGATATTCGCGCAGGCAAGAAGGTTGAGTTCACGAGCGGCATCTCGTACTCGATGTTGCTGAACTTGGTGAACGTCCTCAATACCGACGATCACGAGATTATTTGGAATTACGTCCGACGTTATGCTCCCGATGCCGAAAAGGACGAGACCATCGACGCGATGATTGACCGAGCGATCACGTATTACACAGACTTCGTGGCTCCGACCAAAGAGTACGCCGAACCAACCGACGAGATGTTACCGGCGCTGGCACAGCTTCTGGCTTTCTTGAAGAGCTACGAGGGGAATTCGGCCGAGGATATCCAAAACGCGACCTACGCGGCGGGCAAAGAAAATGGCCTGAAACTAGGTGCTTGGTTTGCTGCGATGTACCGCATGCTGCTTGGGCAAGAGCGAGGCCCCCGTCTGGGGACCTTCATTCAGCTCTATGGCGTCAAGGAGACGATCGCGCTGATCGAATCCAAAGTCGGCTCTCGCCTTTGATTCATTTCTGAATCAGCACCACAGCCTGAAGGAGCAGAGGGTCCGGGTCACTGACCTGGGCCATCTGGTCTTCCAACTCCGCGAGTGTGTCGCGCAACCATCGTGAGACCAGCCGTGCGGCGCCGGCGCCAAACGCTTCGATGGCGGTCGCGACCGCAGGTTCGAAAAATCCCAAGGGGTCTTCGCCCCATGGTTTTTTGCGCAGTATCGCGGGCAATTCGGAAAGCTCGTCGATTTTTAGACCTGAGATCGAAGGCGGATTGCCAAGCGCCACGTGAGCAACCCAGGTGGCAAAGATCGAATCAAAGGTGATGGTCGTCGGATCGTTAACCAAAGTGCCGCCATAGGCCTTCTGGGCGAGCCCACTGACGTCTGCGCCTGATACCCCAAAGGTCCAAAGTTGCTTGAACGCGACGAAGGCGATTCGAGAAGCCATGTCGTCGATCTGTGCCTGTGTGGCGAAGATCTGCGAGACACCGGCGTCTTCGCCCGTGCTGGCGACGTAAGCTGGGCGGAATTTGATGATCGCCTTGAAAGCGCGCTCGTCTTGGTCGGCCAGGAGTGAAAAACGTTCGCTCTCGACGATCGTCAAAGAGGGCCGTTGCGCTAGTTGCTGCACGGTGGAACGGAGTTTCCATTGCAGGGAGTAGCCCACGCGGAAGAGTTCTCGTAGCGGCACAGACTTCACAATCTCAACCGCACGCTCGTCGTCCATTCGCGCAACGAACTCGAGTCCCAGACTCAGTGTCCCCATCGCGCGTTCGAAAACACCACGTGTTTCTTCGGGTTGGCCGGGTTCGATGCCGTCGGCAATCAACACGCGGTTTTGAACGGCGACCAATTCGGTCATCAGCGGTTCAAGGATCTCAGGCTCAAGCTCTTCAAAGATGTGAAGAATATACGAGGTGTCCTGAGTACGTGACACGAGCACCGGAAGGTCGCTCCGGCCCAGGCGGTCCAGCGCTTTGGGCTCCAGTGGGGCTTTTTCAAGGTTGTCTCGGAACGCCACGGGGTCCAAAGCGCGGTAGATTTCCATCGCCTCGTCGCGGCCCACAAAGCCGAACTCCTCAAGTCGCGAATTGCGCCAATGCAGCTCTTCTTCTTCCATATTGGAAAAGAGCTCCCATCGCGCGGCTTCAAGCAAAGTCCAGCCGAGCACACGGTCGACTTCGAAGAGGCGGTTGACCATGCCTCGCATGAGCGCGCCCATGTCATCTTCGGGATAGGCCACCGCGTACACGCCGTCAGGGCTTGTCGTCCAATCGATCCCGTCGAACTCCAGAGGAGGCTCGCCGTCTTCGTCGAAAAGTCCCACGAGCAGTGAGTCCTTGAAGAGCATCGCCAGCACTTCGGCGTCGGTCTCACGACAGACACGTCGGAAATGTTCGTCGGTCGATTCGCTCAATAGCGTGTCGAGCCAGGGAATCAGCCGCGAGACCTGAAACTGGTCTTTATGCCACGTGTCGAAATCCAAACAGACTTGGATCTGCCAAGGGTTGGCCAGAGGAATCATCCCAGAAGCTTCTTCCCACCCAGCGCTTTGAATCAGCTGATAGAGCACCTGCGGATTGAGCGATTGCACAAATCCAGGGGCATCTGGGCGTTCAAGAATTGAGCGAACCTGCTCGACGGGAGATCCCGCCGGGAGCTGTGTTTCCATCGCCTGTCGTAACAGGTCACGTACCTTTGATTCAGCCAAGACTACCTCTTCAGGGATTAAACCGCTGCCAGTCGCGCAGGTAGTAGCTCAGAATGGTCGGTGCCATCAAGCGGCTGGACTCAACATCGTCCACTTCGACGTCGTGCGGAAAAACTAGGGAAGCTTCAAAAACCTTTCGGTTGAGGAAATGCGCGGGTCGGTCGAAGGCCCAGGTGTCTGGGGACGATGGCAGTGTCATCGCCAGATTGAATCCCCAATCCCCAAAAGACGGCACCCAGACATGGTAGGGAATGACCGCACCCTCGCCACAGCCGGTCGCGCAAAAGCCCTCTTGGATGCTCTTGTTGATGCTCCAAAACGCGTGGGGCGAAAAGTAGGGCGATGTGCTTTGTGTTACGACGACGCCGCCATGAGTGAGCCGTTGTCGCAGCAGTCGATAGAATTCAACCGAGTATAATTTGGCGAGCCCCTCGTTGTTGGGGTCAGGAAGGTCGACCAAGATCACGTCAAAGGCAGCCCGGTTTTGGTTCAGGTAGTTCATCGCATCTTCGTTGATGACCTTGACGCGTTTGTCCTGAAGGGAGTTCTCGTTCAATTTGCGAAGGGCAGGATGGGTTCGCCCGAGCTCCGTCATTCGTGGGTCGAGATCGACCAGCACGACTTCCGTGACGCTTGGGAATTTCAGCACTTCTCGCAGCGCGAGCCCGTCTCCTCCTCCCAGAATCGCGATACGTTGCGGATGAGGGTGGGCGTAGAACGCGGGGTGGACCAAGGCCTCGTGATAACGATGTTCGTCGATGCTGGAGAACTGGATATTCCCATTGATGAAGAGGCGAACGTCGTCCTTCCACGAGGTGATCACCAGATTTTGGTAAGGGGTGTGTTCTTTGTAGACGACCGGGTCTACAAAAAGACGTTGGTCCAGATAGTCCTCGTAGAGATTCGAAGTGGCCAGAAGGCCAATCAATCCCACGGCGACGACACCGGCCGCCGCCAGAATCCGATTGGGGTGTTTGAGTTCTTTGCGAAGAAACACCACGCCAACGATCGAAACGGTCACGTTCATCAGCCCGATCAGCGCACTCGAGTTGAGCAGTCCAAGCTGGGGAAGCAAGACCAGTGGGAAGACCAGCGACCCACCTAGCGCGCCGACGTAATCCCAACTTAAGACGTTGGCCAACGCGACCCGCAATTCTTCGTATTGGCGAAGGTGACGGGTCAGCAGCGGAATTTCGAGGCCCACCAACACGCCGATCGCGAAGGTCCATGCCCAGATGGCGTATTGCACCCAGGGAAAGAACACAAAGACGCCGAAGAGCACGCTTGCCGAGATTCCGCCCAGTATTGCGACGCAGACTTCGACCCACATGAAGCGATCGAGGAGGTCATTTTCGACAAATTTCGAAAGGTATGAACCCACCCCCATCGCGCTCATGTAGAGCCCGATGATCACGCTGAATTGGAAGACGCTGTTTCCGAGTAGATAACTCGACAACGTGCCTACGATGAGCTCGTAAGTGATGCTGCACAGGGCCACGATTAAAATCGAGCCGAGCAACACCTGGACCGAACGACGGTTGGCCCCTGCAGGGGCTGATGATTCAGACATAGTGGGTTATTTACCGGAGCCGAATCCGCCCCCGATGGAGCGTCGGGTGCCAGATGAGCCCGACCGGACACTGCGACTCGAACTCGAAGACCTGCCACCAAAGCTCGATGAACGGTGGTATCCAGACCTCTGCCAGACCGTGGACCTCGGCGCGTGATAATAGCCCCCGCCATAATGCCTGCGTTGAGAGGTGAGCATATGCATCATCATCACCGACGTAAAAAGTCCGGGTGAGTGGCGGCGATAGTAGCGATGGGACCTGTCCTGCGCGACGACGTATTGAGTCTCTTTTTCGGCGTCGAGTCGAAATACGACGGTATCCTTGGGTTGAATGCCCTTCGCAGGGTCGATGTCCTTGTAGCCGATTACGGTACCTTGTTCGTCCATCAAAACCTTGACCGGTTCTTTGCCAGTGTAGATGTCGGACTTGTTCACACGAGCCTCGAACACTTTCAAATCGTCGGATCCCGTCCCTACATACTTGGCGTACGCTTCGGTAAGTGCCTCCAAATCAATTTCATTTCCATCTCCAGCGCTACCAGAGAACGCGGAAACCAACGCGATTACGCCTGCCACGGCGATGAATCCCCCAAATACCACCAGCCACAAAGTGCTGTTCTTCATTCAAATCCTAGAATTTCTGCGGGCGATCACTGCCCCGCACGACGTTGACGCTTAAAAGCTTCTGACACACAGTAGGGCCCGCTTCGGTTGAATCAACTCTAGGATGGAATGAGTGACGACGAATCACGCCGAAAAGAGATAGTTCGGCGAACATTTCTGGGGCTTGAGGAAGACCTCGACGACCTGCGCGACGAGTTAGGCCGCCAGTTCGAGGATTACGAGACTCGTCTCGAGAAGCTCACGGGCGCGTTGCCTCCATGGTTGGAGATGCATCCGGCGAGCTTACGCGTGCTTTTTTCGTTCGAGTTTGCCGATGGCGCTGCACGTCTTGGGCCCCGTGCCGTGGCCATGTCAGCCGCGCATGTCGAAAAGTCGATCCTCGAACTGCGAGATGTCGAAGAGAAAGAAACGCTGGATTTGGCGCGCGAAGAGGTGATCGCTCTTTTGGCCGAACTTGAATCTTCTGCGCGGGAATGCGCGCTGGATGCCGATTCCCAATTGGGCGAGTTGCTCGACTCAATTTTGATCGAACTCGAAGACCAGCGTGAGGCCGACGAGTCGACTTTAAGAGACCTGGTCACGTCTGGTGACCTCGAGAAAGGTCGGCAGGCCCGACGCGAAATCGCGGAATTATGGGAAGAACAGCGGGTTCGCGCGCTCGAACTCAAATCGGCTTGGGAACCGATCGAAGCTCTCGTTTTTGAAGGTGTTGACCTGACGATCAGCGGCATCGAAGAGCTGCGATCGTTGCTTCATCGAACCGTTGAGGGGCTTGGCGGAACCCCCACAGACCGCATGGTCATCGCACTTGCCGAGGACGTTGCGCGGGTTACTCTGCAACTTCAACCCGAAGTCGCGACCGAGGAGTGGGAACGGGATGAAGAGGACCTTGGCGGCCCAGCACAGGTTGAACTGCCCATATGGGGGTCCACCGATCCTGGCGATATTGGTCCCACCGATAAAATCGATTTGAGCTCGCTCGTTGCGACGGACTCACCAAAAACACCCGAGGCTGACGAGCGCGCCACACCCGCATCTTCGGAGGTCGATGACGCGTTGGACGTGGAGGAATCGTCCGAGCAAGAACAAGGCGACGACGATCTGGAGCCTGAGGACCAGTCGGAGCTCGAAGATATTTCTGAGCCCCAGGTCTCAGAGGCCCGCTCTGACGATTCGGCAGATCTCGAGGCCAAGGATGAGCCGGCTGATTTGGCGCCGGAGCCTGACGCCGAAGACACGTCCGATACCTCAGAACCCATCGACGAATTGAGCGATCTTGATTCGGAGTCGAATCCTGAAACGTTGGACACGATTGAGTCTGAGCGCGTGCCTCCGCTTGCGGTTGCGCCCGCCTCGGAGTCCAATGAATTGGCGATGACGGCCGCCGAAGAAACCCATGGCCATGCCATGCGCGTGGTCGAGGAATGGCGCCCCGTAGCGCTTATGGAGCGTGCTCTAGTGCTTCTGCCCTTGGCCCTTTTTGTCGCCGTCGTGTCTATTTCGGCCATTCCTCGCTTGAGCGGCGTGGAACCTGGTTTCGACATTTATATGAACTATCCGTGGATTTTTCCGTGGGCCTTCCTGGGCGTGGCTACCCTGACCTTCATTCTTCTGGTCGTACGGCATTGGCGGATGCGCTGGAATGGCGGTCCTGAGCTCGTGCAGTGGAACGAGAATGAGCAGGAAGTCGAGGTGGTTGTCGATCGGCAGGGCGTCAAGGTTGGTGAGGTTCGCTATCCTCGCAAACAGCTGTCGGCTCACGTGTATCGCTGGGAGTCCAAGCCTGATGGGACCTTTGGATGGGCGATTCGCCTGGAGCCACGGACCAGCGCCGCGGTGACGATGGTGGCTCCAGAACGCAATTACACGCGCTGGGATCAATCTGATCTAAGAATTGAAGAAGTCGACCCGTCGAGTTGGCAAACCACGCAAACCGTCGTGGACGGACTTCGTACACGTTTAGGCATTTCATGAATGAAATCGCAGATTTTAAGTCGACCGACGGCCATGTTGTGGAAGTCTCGGGCTTTGAGATCATCGTAGATTGTGGAGACTTGAAACCGACGATCGGGCATCAGGTGGGCGTGGGAGAGGACCGCTTTCGTATCGTCGGATACGATGGCCAACGCCGCGTGACCGCGCAGTCACTCGGCGATCATTGTGCCAAGGTGGGCGGTGTTATTCAGCTGATCGCTGTGCCGGCGATGTTCCCATTTCCCGAACCACACGCGGAACTTGCTGCGCTCAAATGGGTGGAGTCGGGCGTGCCTGTGACTCCTCGGCATCCCGCACTCGCGGAATTACGCGGCATTCTCGATGCCCAAAACGTGGGGCATCCTGGACTTGATGCCGTGGCGCCGCTTCCTCTTGGGGGCGCGATCCTCATTGTCAGCAAGGGGGCCATCGCGGTCCGCCGGGCGCTTGCGGCCCTTGGTGGCGCGACCATTTCGGTGAACGCCAGCCAAGACGCCACCTATCGAATCCATGGAGCGGCCGGGTACCTTGAGATCATGGCCTGGCGAGTGGCTGCGGCTTGGGCCGCATACCTGCGTGATAAGGGGCAGGACGTGGTTTTGGCGGGTACATTACCTTTGCGCGATGATGCGATTCCTAATGCCGAGGCTGTCCAGTCCGGCGGCGTCACCCTCGCAGGTTTTGTCGACGGTATATTGGACAGTGTGACCGCGACAAAAACCGCCTGCGTGACCACCGTTTTGCATTTGGCTGTTTCCGCAGATCACCACTTGCATCCTATTTTGGAGTCGCTCCAGACCGGTGGCATCGACGCGATCTGGATTTTTGATGCCGACAACAAGCCAGAATTGACGCGTTCGAACTCCAAAGCCGCTGATGGAGCCGAGGTGACGCGTGTGCTGACTTGGATCGCCAATCAGAAAAAGTTGGCGTCTCGGTCTTTGATGGGGTTAGTGGATCCCGAGGACGAAGATGACGCAGAGGCGATTCGATTGGCCCCACTGAGTGCCGCTCTTCTTGACGCCCCTGATGCGTCCAACTAAGTAATTATCCCGTAATGAACAGATAACGACGGTATAGACATGCCCGCAAAAATAACCGCGACGGACAGCCCTTCGAAGGCCCCCGCGAGCCGTAAAAAATCGAACGGCACCACCGTATGGCTTGATGCAAAATCAGCCGCTCGGGCTCGAAAAGAGCTTGGTGACGACAAAATTGTCGAGATGTACCGATCGATGCTGCATATGCGGCGTTTCGAGGAACAGGCAGGCCGTGCTTACCAGATGGGCAAGATCAAAGGTTTTTGCCACCTCTACATCGGCCAGGAACCCGTGGCCGTGGCTTGCGCCGAAGCGACCGAAGAACGTGACTACATGGTCTGCGCTTACCGCGATCATGCCCACGCGATTGCCAAAGGCATCACCGCCGATGCGGTGATGGCCGAGCTCTACGGCAAGGTCGACGGATGCAGCCGAGGAAAGGGCGGCTCCATGCACCTCTTTGACGTGGATAAGAAATTCTACGGCGGCTGGGGAATCGTTGGCGGTCAAATTCCGACCGCGGCTGGCGTGGCATTTGCTGCCAAATACCGCGACGAAGACGCGGTGACGCTGGGGCTTTTAGGCGACGGCTCGATCCATCAGGGCGTGGTGCATGAAACGTTCAATATGGCCCAGCTCTGGAGCTTGCCGATTGTTTTCATCATCGAAAATAACCGTTACGCGATGGGCACCGAGATGCATCGTGCGTCCTCGGTGAGCGACCTCTCCGTCATCGCCGACGCCTATGGCATGGCCAGCGCCAACATCGACGGAAAAGATATTTTCCACGCGTATTATGGCATCAAAGAGGCCGTGGAGCGGGCCAGAGCCGAGTCCAAGCCGACTCTGCTGAATATCGACACGTATCGATTCCGCGGTCACTCCATGAGCGACCCCGCCACCTATCGAACCAAGGAAGAACTTGAGGCCGAGATGGCTGGCGATCCGATCATTCGACTCCAGAACTGGTTGGTCGAAAGCAAAATCCGAACCCTCGAAGAGATCGAGGCGTTTGATGTTGAGATCAAAGCCGACGTGAAAGCGTCGCTGAAATTTGCCGAAGAGTCGCCACAACCCGACGAGTCTGAACATGAGCAACATATTTACGTCGATTGGTCTTGGGACATCGAGTAAGCGATAGGAGTCATACGATGAGAAAATTAGCTTACCGACAGGCCCTGAACGAAGCGCTCGCCGAAGAATTGGCGCGAGACGAAGACGTTTTTTTGATGGGTGAAGAGGTCGCAGAATACAACGGCGCTTATAAAGTTAGCGTGGGTTTGTTGGATAAATTTGGACCCAAACGTGTCATCGACACACCGATCACCGAAGCAGGCTTTGCCGGCATCGGAATTGGCGCTGCGATGGTTGGCCTGAAGCCAGTCATCGAGATGATGACGTTCAACTTTGCGGTACTTGCGCTCGACCAGATCATGAACACCGCAGCAAAGATGCGGTACATGTCTGGCGGCCAGCTCTCGTGCCCGATCGTGATTCGCGGACCGGGTGGCGCGGCTGGACATCTTGGGGCGCAGCACTCGCAATCCCTTGAACAGCAATACGTGCACATTCCTGGGCTCAAGGTCGTGATGCCCTCGACCCCTTACGATGCCAAGGGTTTGCTTAAGTCCGCCATCCGCGACCCAGATCCGGTGGTCTTCATCGAATCTGAGTTGATGTACGGTTGGGAAGGCGAGGTTCCTGAAGAGGAATACTTGATCCCGATTGGTAAGGCCGATGTGAAACGTGAAGGCACGGATTGTACGATTCTGACTTGGAGTCGGATGGTTCACGTGGCCTTAGGAGCCGCGGAAACACTGGCCGAACAAGGGATCAGTGTCGAGGTTGTCGACCTTCGTTCTTTGCGTCCCCTCGACAAAGAAGCGATTCGCGAGTCGGTCAAAAAGACCAATCGCGCCGTCGTCATCGAGGAAGCCTGGGGTTGGGCTTCGGTGGGCGCCAGCGTCGCTGAGTTTGTAAGTCGTGACCTTTTCGACTTCCTTGATGCGCCTGTGGGACGTCTGCACCAACGCGAAATCCCGATGCCCTACGCCTATAATCTTGAGCCGCTAAACCTTCCGAACGAGCAGTGGGTGATCGATGCGGTCAAACGCGCTTGTTACGTCGACTAAATGCTGCTTTTCAGGAACTTGGAGATCTATATATGGCTGAATTGATCACGATGCTGGCTTTGAGTCCCACGATGGACGAGGGCACGCTCGTTGAGTGGCTCAAGAAAGAAGGCGACTCGGTGTCTGAGGGCGAGCTGATCGCCGAGATCGAGACCGACAAAGCGACCATGGAAATGGAATCGTTTCATGACGGTGTCTTGCTGAAGCTTCTTGCTGCCAAGGGCGATGCGTTGCCCGTTGGGGCTCCTTTGGCCGTGATCGGTCAAAAGAACGAGGACATTTCTGATTTGCTTGCCAGTCTGAAGTCCGGAACGCCGGCCAAAGCGGCCGCCGAACCCGCGCCAGCCACGGTCGCTGCGGCGTCACCTGTGACGACTCCAGCGACTCCCGCTTCGCCCGCGTCGGCTCCGGCGTCGCCTGAAGACGGTCGCATGAAGGTGTCTCCAGTCGCGCGTAAGATGGCTGTGGAAGCAGGATTGAACCTCTCATCGGTGTCCGGTTCAGGGCCTGGTGGAAGAATCGTGATGCGCGACATCGAAGAAGCCATTGCTCGTCCTGCGACAGCCAAGGTTTCTGCGGCCGCGATTGCGGCTCCGGCAGACGCTGCTCCAACGAAGTTGCCGCTTTCGCAGATGCGCAAGACCATCGCACGGCGATTGGTCGAAGTGTGGACCACGACGCCACATTTCTACGTCACGGCTGAGTTCGATATGGCCAAGACCATGGCGCAGCGAAAAGAAATCAACGAAGGGCTGGCGGCCTCGGGATCGGGCGTTAAAGTTTCGGTCAACGACATGATCATCAAGGCTTCGGCGCTGGCGCTTAAAGCCTATCCCAAAGTGAATGTGTCGTTTCAGGGCGATCATTTGGTCCAGTACGCCGACGTCCATATTGGCATCGCGGTTGCGGTGGACGACGGTCTGATCACTCCGGTGATCCGCAACGCAGACCTGAAATCGCTTTCAACGATCGCGACGGAAGTCCGCGAACTTGCGGGTCGAGCCCGCGAAAAACGGCTTAAGCCCAACGAGTATTCGGGCGGAACGTTCTCGATCTCGAATCTCGGAATGTTTGGAATCGACGAGTTTTCGGCGATCATCAATCCCCCCGAAGCCGCGATTTTGGCGTGCGGAGCTGTGCAGGACATTCCGGTCGTTGTTGACGGCGAGGTGCGTGTCGGAACGCGGATGCGTGTCACGCTTTCGTGCGATCATCGCGCCGTGGATGGAGCTGCGGGCGCTGGATTCTTGTTGGAACTTAGGAAGTTTCTCGAAAATCCGATCTTGATGCTGATTTGAGCTGAAGTTCAAAGTGAGAGAGAGAGGCGCGCGGTGGGATGGGAAGGAAATTAGGAAGGAAATTGAAGGTATTAGGTGGGATGTGGGGAAGGGATCTGGCCAGCCACCGCGCTGCGTTTTAACACGCTCTCTTCTCACTTCGTTAGATGTAGGTGCAGGGCACTTGATTCAAATACAAGTTCAATTTTCCGCATAAACAGAAAAACCCCGCCTCGAGTTCGAGCCGGGGTTTTTTCGTTTCGTCGAGCAAATTAGCCGTGGCCGAGGGCGTCTCGGATGTCGTCATTCCATGAGAACATTTCGGGTTCATTTTCCACCAGAGACCCGAAATAACTCACAAATTCTTCGATCGTGCAGTGTGCAGCTTCCGCCAAAACGGCCAATTCTTCCCTTGAGTCGAAATCCTTGGCGGTGAGTCGTTGCATGTACCGCCGGGCAACCAGGTAACCTTCACTCTTGATGTCGACGTTTCTGACGATGGTTTTCCCGCTGACCGGATCGCGCATTTCGTGGAATGGCACTGATTTCCGTTTGCCGTTGACCACCATGACCATTCCTGCAGACCCGCCTTCGATCAGGAATCGAATCGCTGCAAACCCAAGGTCACGCGTGTACTCGATGTCAAAAGGCACGGGGTCGGCGCATCGCAATTCGTAGCCCAAGGTGACTTCGTTGAATTGAGTCGGAAGTTCACGCGCCGCCAGACGCTCGCTGACGACTGTGCACAACATCCGACCAAGCTGAATATCTGCCAGCATCAAATGACCAAACGCATCGCGTCGAATCATGGGAAACTGCTCAAGTTCTTTGTGATCCAGATTCTCGATGATTCCTTCAGCTACAACGGCCACGCCCCATTTGCGTCCCTGACTGCGTCCCTTGATGACCGCACCTTCCAGAATGCGTGCCAGCGCATCGACGGTGGTCGCCTCCGGAAATTCTTCGGGGATCAACGTCAGAGTTGCACCGGCCGCTTTACCGATGCCCAGAGCAAGGTGACCCGCTTGACGGCCCATGCTGGTCACGATGTACCAGCGGTTGCAGGTTTGAGCGTCACGCATCAGGTTTTTCACCAGGCCCACACCGACGTGGCGGGCGGTCGTGTACCCAAATGTCGGAACGCCTTCAGGCAGTGGAAGGTCGTTGTCGATGGTCTTCGGGACGTGAACCGTCCGGAGTTTTCCGCCCATGGCATCGGAAATAGTGGATGCCCCAAAGGCGGTATCATCGCCGCCGATGGTCAGAAGCATGTCGATCTGGTTGATCTCGAGTGTTTTGACGACCCGGCTGAGGTTTTCTGGCTTCTTGGGGTTCGTGCGGGACATTCCGAGCACGCCACCGCCTTCAAAATGAATCCAACCGACGTCTGAAAGTGAGAGCGGGCGCATGTCGTTTTCTACCAGGCCGCGATACCCGTCGGCCACGCCGTAGACGTCCCAGCCAACATTGAGGGCCTCGATCGTGGCGGCGTTGATCACCGAGTTGATGCCTGGGGCAGGGCCACCACTGGCGAGAATAGCGATACGGGGTTTTCGTGACATGAAGTGCTCCGGAACAGGTGAATTCGAGGCAATTTAGGCCAACAAGACCCGGGTCGCAACGATTCAAGATCCAAATCCGTCTTGGTCCGTTCACATCATTGCAGCGTGGGAATGTGTCCGCGTTGCTTGATTGTTGAGGAATGGACACGATGTCCCTATACTCAACCCAGAGAAAACCAATCGACAGCAGCAGACGAGGAGTGGTTGTGAGCAAGAAGCAACAACGTTGGGCAAGTGATGACGACGCCAATGACCTGCTTGCGGGTATCCTTGACGAGACCGAAGACGACGCCAAGGCCGAAGAGCAGAGAATTCAGGCGCAGATTCAAGCGCGTGATGCTGAAGAACGTCGCCTGCGTGACGCCGAAAACGAACGCAAACGACGGGAAGCCGAAGCCCGTATTTCAGCTGAGACCGAACGCCAAGGCCACGTTCAGGAACGCCGCACTGCCCGCATGGAAGCTTTGAAGATCGAAGATCTGAAAGCGCGTGGCGAATGGATCGACCCGGCGATTCTGGCAAAAGAGCAAGCTGAGGCTGCTGCTAAATTCCGCGAGGAAGAAGACGCCAAAATTCGTCGTGACGCGATCGCGGCTGCAGCTGTGCAATCGGCAGCGGCAGGTGCTCCTATGCCCGCAAACACGAACACATCGAACACGAAGCTCTATGTGAGTCTTGGGGTCGTTGCGGCGGTTCTGTTGGTGTCGGTTAGCGGACTTTATGCGAGATCTCAGGGGTATGAAGTCGACCAAACGGCGTACGCAAAGACCGTGTTCAAGCCCAAAGAAGTGGCTGTAGCACTGGTCGAAAAAGGCTTCACTCCTCTGCCCAAGGCTGAGGTCGTGGTTGAAGAGGAGCCTGCAGCGAAGAAGAGTTCACGTCGCTCACGCCCTTCGAGGTCGTCGTCCAAATCTTCGAGCAAGCCGGCGGCTAAAACGCCCAAGACGGATGCCGTTGGGAAAGCCGGGGCAAAGAGAGCCAAAGACTTGGAGAGCATTCTTGGTTCTTCGTCCGATCCCTTTGGCGGAATGTAGTCGCCAACCGGTCCTGCTGTCTTCAGAACAAGCCTCGCCTCGCGGGGCTTTGTTTTTTTCGGTTGAACGACTTAAGGTTGGGCATCGGAAAGAGCCAAATGACCACATCTGCATTTTCGCCCGATCAACCTGACGTACCCGTCATGCTTGGTCCACAACATCTCGATGAAGTGATGACTTTCTTGTCGCGCGACATCGTTCGCAACATGTTCATGTTGTCGTGGGCGGATAATTACGGCATCGCCGCACCTGGGCAGCCCGACCTGTTTCATTTTGGGGGCCTGCATCACGGGAATCGATTGACGGCCGTTTCGTTGGTGATTACCGGTCGCCTTGTTTTGATCGAATCTGATGATGCAGTGGCAACCTCACGTCTTGCCCAATGGTATCGTCGTTCCCGGTTCCAATTCGAACACATCGTCAGCGCGCGCGAGGTGGTGACGCCATTCTGGCAGAGCTACGGCGACGCAGATCGTTTTGCGACCGCGCGGCTCGATCGATTCCAAGAACTCTATGTGATGGAGCGTCGGTCTTGGCTTGGTCTACTGCCCACGCGCACCGATCACGTGCCCACAGCGTTGCAGCTGGCCAATACGGACGATATTGAGTCGGTGTTCCTGGCGTCGGCCCGCATGCACGAGGAAGAAACGCTGGAGGACCCGTTGCAGCGCGACGCAGGGCATTTTCGCCGTCATGTGTTGCATCGCATCGAGACCGACCGGACCTGGGTTTGGTTTAACGAACATCGGCGATTGATGTTCAAGGCGGACGTATCAGCTCAAAGTCGATACGGTGCGCAGGTTTCCGGTGTCTACACGCCTCCCTTGGTTAGAGGGCAAGGCATCGCCACGCGTGCGATGGTCGACATGTGTGACGCGCTCTTCAAACGTGGATTTCCGCGGATTGTGCTCTACGTCAACGATGACAACGTCGCGGCGCGCCGTGTCTACGAAAAAGTCGGGTTCACGTTTCATTGCCCCTACGAAACGGTCTTTATCGCCGAGGAGACATGAGTACGCCGCTTACGGTTGATAAAGAGAGTCTGCTGCGACTCACACGTTTTGCGATCGTGGGCGGATCGGGCGTCGTCATCAATCTGGTGATCTTTCAGTTGCTCCTGTTGGCTCTGGAACCCACCGGTATGCCGACCTCTACGGCCATTCCCATCGCCAACGCGGGCGGGATTTTGGTCAGCATCTTCACGAACTTTTTGCTGAATGATACGTGGACTTGGGGCGATCGCATCAAGGGTGGCCGCAAAGAATGGGTTCGTCGGGTCGGACGTTATTACGTGTCGGCCAGTTTTGCAGCGGCCGTGCAGCTGATCGTCACGTCGGTATCTCACGCCCATTTTTGGGAAGCGCTCGTGTCGGACTGGCATGGAATCGCCCTTGCTCCCAACGCGGCTTTGCTCACAGGCATCGCATGTGGCATGGGGATTAACTTCATTATTTCTCATAAGTGGGCATTCAAGGATGCGAAGAACGCCTAAATGGCTTGGTTTGGTTTGGCTCTTGTGGGCAGGATGCTCCCAGCCCACCAATACACGTGCCGACGAACTCGAAGGCACGCCTCCTCCACCGAGCGAAGATCCCTTCTTTTTTGTCGCGATCCCTGCTGATGCGGTTGCCGCTGATACACAGGGGACGATCGGTGCATCGACTCCCAAACCTGAGCCCGACGTCAAGGCCGCCGTAACCGCTACTGAACCGATTGATGTCAAAGTTGAGCCTGCTCTGAAGTCGCCTGTAGACAAGGAACTGCCGCTTCCCACGCAAGAATCCCCGTATTACGCGTGCTTTTCGTGTGTGGAAATCTGCCTTGTCGACAACGACTTGACCCAATGTGGTGATAAGGAAGACACGATCTGCGGATGGGGCGTGCATGCGTCTCAGGACGTCGCTGCGAGCCTCGCCCAGGGCGAATGCGATGGGGCTTTGGACATCGCTCGTGAGTCGGTCCGATTTGCTCGCATTGAAGGAAGTTGCCCGATTGCCACCTGTGAAGCGCAGTAAACGTTGTTTTGCCAGTTCAATTGGGTTATGCGTCTACGACGAACTGATCCTCGGAAGCCGAGAATCTCACCGTCTGGAGTCTCCGATGTCCAACGACCAGAACAATCCATTTGAGGACCGTCACGATACGATGACCCGCCTGCAACCCATGCAGGATAAAGGTTATGTGATTGTGGTTACTCGCGCGTTCGGTCCGAACGGCGAAGACCTCATCGATCATGATGGCCCTCGATTTAGTGGTGAGCCTGGAGTGAAGTTGCGTGTGAAGCAGGGCGACCTGATCGAAGACGTGGTTCTAAGTCCATTTTATGGTGATCACACCAAAATCTCGAGTGTGCCGTTTAAGGAAGGGGTTCCTTGCCAGCTCTTTGTGGGTGGCACGGATATTCCGCTTGATAAGATCCCGGGCTTGGATACCGAAGATGGCGGCGATTTTTACGCCGTTTATCTGACACCTAGGCTTAAGGAAGGAGAAATGGTTGCCATCAATAATATTTGGGGCAATTACACTTCGCAGATGCTCAGTGAAGGCGAGATGATCGCGCTCATTGGGGAGAACGAAGGCAAATAATCGTCAGCTTGACAGTCCCGAAGGCCGCTCTTATAGTGCCGCGCCTAATCGGGTGCCCGGAATGCCCGGAAGCTTTGTATATTCAAGGGTTCAACGCTCTTGTGGACCGTTCGACGTCGCTTTTGACGTCGCACTTGTGGAGAAATCATGTCGGAACAAGTGTTTCGAAATCATGGCCAGCTTTTTGAAGAAGCCGGTCTCGCAGAAATTGCCAGCACATCCGAATGGAGTGCTGAGCGCAGTACAACAGTTCGTCACCGACTTGAGGAAGCCCTCACGCGTTTCGAATTGGTCCGCGAAGAAATGGAAGAAGGCGCCGTCATGGGCGAGCTTGAGAATCAGTACCACTGGGTTGGCGCAGTACTGCGAGGACTTGGCTACACGTTTAGTGTTGCCGAGTTGACTCCAGTCGGCGACGAAACAGTGCGCCCTGACTTCTCCTTGTTCTACAACTCGGGCGATTTCCGCACCGCGCTGCCACACCGTGGAGAGCGAGAGTTCTTCCAGAACGTGATTGGCGTTGTTCGTTGCCTCGGATGGGAAGAGTCGCTTGACGAATACCCTGAAGGACACGAAGGCCCAGCTAATCCGGCCTACGAAATCGACAGAATCATCCGCACAACCGGCGTGTCATGGGGAATCATGACCAACGGCCGTGTTTGGCGTTTGTACCATCGTGAAACATCCGGTCTCTTCAGCACATTCTACGAGGTTGACCTCGTGGCTGCGCTGCAGTCGGGTGATATGAATACGTTCAAGTACTTCTGGGCAATTTTCTCCCCAGAAGGTCTTGGTGGCTATGACTCGCAGGATCCGATCGTGCATCGGCTTCTCCACTAAACGGAATTAAATATTATGGATAGACGTAATAACCGTCGTGATGAAACCGTCCTCGGCCCGATTCAAGTCGACGTCGTGGACAACAATATCAACCGAGCCATGAACTCGCTTAAGCGCGAAATCGGACGCGAAGGCGTGAATCGTGAGTTGAAGCGTCGCCGCTTCTACGAGAAGCCAAGCGTGGCTAAACGTCGCAAGACGGAAGAAGCCGAACGTCAGCGTCGTAAAGACGCGCGGCGCAACAGCACCGCTCGCTCGTTCTAATGAAAAGCCACCTTCGGGTGGCTTTTTTTTTGCCGGCTGTCCGGTTTCAGGTGGTCGGGTTGCGGGTTCGCCGCGTTGTGATTGATACGCCGGCTGTTCGGTTTCAGCTGTTCGATCACGCCCCGCCGCGCTGTGATTGGTACGCAGGCCCTATGGCCTGCCTGCGATTTCCGCCGGCTGTTCGGTTTCAGCTGTTCGGTCTCGCCCCCGCCGCGCTGTGATTGGTACGCAGGCCCTATGGCCTGCTTGCGATTCCGCCGGCTGTCCGGTTTCAGCTGTTCGGTCTCGCCCTCGCCGCGCTGTGATTGGTACGCAGGCCCTATGGCCTGCTTGCGATTCCGCCGGCTGTCCGGTTTCAGCTGTTCGATCTCGCCCTCGCCGCGCTGTGATTGGTACGCAGGCCCTATGGCCTGCCTTCGATTTCCGCCGGCTGTCCGGTTTCAGCTATTCGATCTCGCCCTCGCCGCGCTGTGATTGGTACGCAAGGACGACCGACGACCGACGACCGACAACTGACAACCGACAACCGACGACCGACGACCGACGACCGACGACCGACGACCGACGACTGACGACCGACAACTGACGACCGACGACCGACGACCGACGACCGACGACCGACGACCGACGACCG
>Ga0100385_1001220_pt1 | contig 26915 bp, 32 predicted proteins | sample CryGeymeta201509_FD_81543 | JGI IMG/M metagenome (GOLD analysis project Ga0100385, IMG submission 81543) | Groundwater microbial communities from Crystal Geyser aquifers in Utah, USA - Crystal Geyser metaG 2015-09 | ecosystem: Environmental > Aquatic > Deep subsurface > Groundwater | place: USA... | reverse complement strand
GGTAAATATCATTGTTGATATCAATGAGCTCGATCACTTACTTTCCCTGAGAGTAGTATGCCTGGTAGGGATGCTCCAAGGCGTAGCAAGACAAACTATAGTGTCTATATATCATTATTATTACAATTGCAAATTCATCAAACATTCCTTTCTCTCAATTTCTGGTGCTTGTCTTCCTTTATCTTTTCAGAGATGATAGCAGCCAGGTCATGCTCTCCTAAGTTGCCACCCAAATGAGTCAAATATTCGTTGGTGTCGCTCATCAGGTAGGTCAGAATCGTATGATCTATCGTGTATGATTTCCGACCTTTGACCAACTCATCGTCCTCCTCAAACTCCAACTTGGAGGCATAAATTTTAAACTTTCTCATGCACTAGCGAAGAGCTGGATCCTGATTATGAGTTCCTGTGACTCCGATCATATCTGGATCAAAGGTGGAAATAAATTTTTGTAATTTTTCAGGAGTATCTCTATCAGGATCAACAGAGACGAAGACTGTTTATAAGTCAAAAAAGTTGGCTTCCTTGCTTTTCTTCACTTTTGATACTGCCTTTGCAAGTTTAGTGAGTGAGTTCGGGCAGATATCAGGGCAATGAGTGAACCCAAAGTAAATCAGGTAGTATTTTCCTTCAAGCCTTTGACTGGAAAAAGGCTTCCCATCAGTCCCTAAAAGTTACCATTCTCCTCCAATTTGCGCCTTGCCAACCCCTGTAACCTTGCTTGTTACCCGACTTTCAGGGCCTTTCTTTTTGTTGGCTCGAATGACTTGAATCTACATGTAAGCATAGGCTAGAGCCAAGGCTAAGGCACTAATGAGCAGCATAGTGTTTCCAAACTTTGTCGGTGCGACTCCTTTATCACCTTCGTCCATGCCCTTTTCACCTTCCTTTGCTTTTAATGGATCTATTTAAGCTTCGATTGAATTATCCGGCTCATTAGAAGGTGTGGGCTTTATTCCTGATGACTTGATTGGAGGTGTTTTTTTGTCTTCAGAAAAGCAAAACACGCTGTTGGTCGACAATCCCCTAATTTGAGGGAAATGCATCATTTTAGTGCATGCTGGCTTGATGATCTTTGATAGTCTTAGGGCTCTACAGATCATTATATTTTTATAATTGTGAGATTCGAAGAGGTTAAAATCATCTTTTCTTGATATTGAGAAGGCCACTCAAATCGCTCTTCTCACAAGGCTTTTCTCTTTTCACGCTGTCTGCCCTTCGAATACTTGATACCATTCGTTGCCGGCTCGAATTGAAGCTTGGAGTCAAACTGCCTAATATCTTAAGAGCATGCTCGCTCTTCTTCGGGTTGCTTTTTTGACTCTTTATCTTGCTATTCAATTCGTACAAAAGTTGCTATCTCTGAGGTGTTTCCGGAATGTGAAAAGTTGCACCTGACAGACGCATTGGAGTGCTCTAGATTTATCCCCAGGTCATCATATTCCCGTCAACAGACTCAGGGATATGTGAAGCTACGTTTTCAGATTGGCGAATATTTTTTTATTCATTGGTCTACCGGGCAGGGGTGAAAGCCTCCTGTTTAACATTCATCTATGCTCTCAACTTCGAGACGGGATCTTCGAATTTACAATTGGAGTAGACTACTTTTTTACTCTATTCGTAGTCTCTCGATTGCAAAGACCCGTAATTCTGTTACCGATTGAAGAACAAAGAATTTTTGGCGTCTTGCTTGACAAGACTGGTGTCGATTCCATTGATTTAGGAAGGTTTTTCCAACATATTGTGATAAGGCAAGGCTTTGAATTTTTCCGATGAGCTAATCATAAGCATTTTGTCTTGCTTGTCGATCCACCAATGTTTTTCTTTCCATTCCTCGTTGTTGGCATGCACCATTTCAGAAAATAATTGGTTTTAATTGGACTTATAGTTCTGCAGGTATCCATTGAGGTTCAAAGGAACGGTCTCCGAATTTTACTGAGCTGAAGTGCTACCGAAAAAATCTCTCTTGATGATCTTTCTAAGATTTTAGAGGTGTTCATCTTCGTCAATGACAAAGGTGCGAGCAGGTCGTTTCATTCGTTGATAAATGTTTGGAAGGACAGAGTTTATAAGATTATGAATCAATCCTACTTTGATATGGCCAATAGATTATCATACGAATTTTCGAGGGCGGGCGATGGTTAACATATCTGCCAACATCTAGGGATTCCTTGGGGCACTGAAATCCCTGTTCCAGACTCCATAGGTCTAATCTTCCTGATTATCACATTTGTATCCATCAAGGCACCAGTAGGTCCAATCCAGGTCAAGCTCCTTCATGTACTTGATCAGATATATCCAATATCGATCGCGAGTGTTATTCCCGAATTATCCCATCAAAAAAGGTACACCCCCTGACACACTGCGAATGAAGAGCTGAGAATTGAACCACCTTTCTCTGAAGTAAGATTCGCTGAAACACTTCCATAATAATTCAGGACCCCAGGTGAAGTAGTAGAGATGTCCACTGTACACAAGCTTATTCTTGGCCTTTAACTATATGGGTTTGTCCTTCACTTAGGTGAAGTCAGTCTGGTAGTTCATTCCACCAACGATGATCAGCCAGTTAGGGGCTATCTTATGGATTCTATTTCCTGCCGTTTCAGCTGCCTTCTTCCAATCATATTTCGTACCGTCTCCCCAAGTTGGTTAACCGGCGTATGACCTTCTCACTTCATTCCTTACATCCATACCTATCACTCTTTCGTTATCCTTGAACATCCTTGCAAGTCTTTCCAAACAGCTGAAGTAGTCTTCCTCTGAGTACTCGCTGTTGAACCACAACCCGTCTCCATCGAAAGGAGTGCAGCACCACTGAGATTTGCTAGTGTGGTTATTCAAAATTACCATCAGCCCCGAATCAGTCAGTTCTCTGACAGTGTGCTGAAATATTTAGACACAGGTCATCCCAAAGAACTGTGGATTGGCCTTGATGAGATTATTAGGGACGATATTATTTTTCTTGAACAGTTCAATCGAAAATGTCAATCTGACACAGTTCATGCCGAAGTTGTCCCGGATATCACCGCATAGCTTAGCAATTGGTTGATAATCTAGACCTCCCACGCAGTGTCTGGATGCATGACCCCCTGACCAGTTTCCTCCTGCTAATTTTACTCTTTTGTTGTTGCTATCAACTATTGCCATCTCCTTCGTTGACAAAGGAAAACTGATGTCCTTCACATCGAATAAAGGTTTGTCCTTGGTGAACCTTTCCTGCATGAGATCGTATGCCTTGGCGTATTCGTGGTCTTTATATAGGCTCTCACAGCTACCCATTTATAAAATGTTTTTTTGGAGTATAAATTTCATATCATAGCTGCATCTTTTCGAATAAATCGAAAAAGTCCCCATGACTTGCCATCGGCTTCAAGTGAGACTCCATCGCCAGAGATTCCCACTTTTCCTTTTCAAGCTTGTATTCCCCATATGCTATTAAGGTAAACCTGGCGTGCTGGAATCGACTGTTTTTGCTCTTTGTTCGGATGCTCTCCATGTACTCGAATAGTGCCTTAAGACACTCCTTCTGGTGTGAAAACCACCATTCAGGATCTTCAATATCTCGGAGGCGGTCGATACTGACCATCGCAACTCTGACAAGGAGCTCTAGTAATCGAGAGAATCCAAAGGAGCTCAGACGATCTTTTCGACGATGCTTCTAATCTGCCGAGGTGAAAGCGTTACGCACATTGTTAGTGGCTATTTCTAGAAAGATCAGGTAGAGATGGCTGGCGCTAATGATTTTGGGGTAGATTTAGAATTCTTTGAATAGGAGGACAACTTGCTCGTAGACTTAAAAGATGACACGATCTTGGCTTTGAGGAGTGTTGTTGTTGATTTATTCAGGGAAGTAGATCTGGGTTACGGAAAGCTTACCTTGTAAACTGTGTAGAGACTGCCTTGCAATTTTTTCAGGTAGTCTACTGTCTCACTCGTAAAAGTATTGTCGAACTACACATACTTTTGCTCAATCTACCGAGCGACCTGATCTTCGTACACAATCATCATGTGCTTCAGCAAATATTTTAAACCTTATTCACCTGTCTGGCTTTTGCTATACAGCTCACTCAATGCTGGCAACAGCTTCAGAAAGGCCTCGTAGTCCATGTTTGACTTTTTCCCTTTACCATAATACAGAGTGGCTATCTTTTTCCAAGCCTCACTGTTCTTTATAAGGTTGAATCCTTTGGCGCGGTAGAGATCTGCCATCAGTTCCATGAACGACTTTTCGTTGATTTAGCGATAAGAGTATCGAGATGCTCTAGAGGCATAAATTACAAACAAGTAATGCATCTTTTTGAGAATGTATTTCTTGTCCTACTCTAACTTGTTGACCTGAGATGTTTTGACTGGAGACCCGAAGGACGAATTGCTCAACCTGCTTCTTTCCATGACGATAAAATTAATAAGTCAATATCATAAAGTAAGCATAGTAATTAATATCATCACCGTTGAAGAAGTTTCAGCTACAAAGGCTCCGGGTTAACCGACTTCAAAAAATTATGGCTCAAGGCCTTCTCGATAGCCATCCTTTAATTTGGATTTTTTGCTAAAGCTTTGAGCAAAAAATCTTTGGCTTTGACTGATATTGAAAGGTGGGGAGGAAATTGGAGATCTGATAGGGTCGATGTATCTCTCTGGCCTTTCATCATCTACAGGATATCTTTTTCAAACGGACACCTCTTAAAGAGAAGTTCATAAGTGAGAGTTCCTATTTCCCACATGTCAACTTTCTCGTCGTAGTCTTCATTTCTAAGCTGCTCCGGACTGAGATAGCAAGGGGAGCCAACAAAGGAGGCCCTTGTGATTTCGTTGTGGACTGAGCATCCAAAGTCTCCTAGCTTTACATATGTCTATATTGGCTTATATTTACCCCAAATGTGAAGATGTTTTAAGGCTTGATATCTCTGTGGATGAGTCTTAGACTATGCATGTAATTGATTCCTTCGCTAATTTGTCTGATCATCCAGGCGATCTTCTTTTCAGGGACTGGCTTTATCTTGAGATTTTATTTCAGATTTCCATCTGGTAAGAGTTCGATGACCATGTAAATGTGCTATTCGTCATAGAAGCAACCATACATGCTTGTTAAATGTTAATGATTCAAAAATGACTGAATTCTGATTTACCTCTGAAGCATTTAAGAGTCATATGCATTGAGTTGAGCCTTTTCTATAATCTTCAATACGCATATAAAGTTTAACTATTTTTATAAAGCGAGGTAGGCCTTTCCAAAAGACCCCTAGCCAAGAAGCTTTATTAACATGAAATCTGAAATACTTCGTTTTGCTACAGCTGGTTTAATGTTTATCTGAAATGCTCCTGATGAATTGTCAGATTGTTCAAAGGATTCCACCTAGTCGCCAACCAGATGTCTTAATTGAGCACTTCTCCTGGAAGCTTTACTGTTTGCATCACTTTCGCAGCTTTGTTGAAGGCTTTTGACACATTACTTTGCTTTGATGAACCCAGGGACTTTCGAGTTTCCTCCCTGATCGTAATTCTGGACAGATCGGGTTTTTGGAGGCTTTGCTGTAGGAATATAGAGATGATTCTAATCCATTTTGAAATTGAAATCTTGGGGGTTTTTGCTTCCATATTCTGATCTCTTGGTTTCGGAATTTTATCTTGATTTATTTTATTCTTTGAAGCTTCTAGTTTATTGCTTTTTTACAGAGTTCTATTTACAGCTCTTCACTCTACTGTAAGCTACTCCTAAATCAGCAGATAACCTTGGCTTTGGAGGAAGGGCCTTTAGGTTGTGAGAGGATGCCGAAACTCCCATTTGTGGAATTGCGTCTTCTTTTTTACTGACTTAAAGTCGATTACCATTCCGGTTGCAGTTCTTTTCTCGAATAAACAAGGGAAGAGGTTTTGAACTAGGGTTCACGTTGATAAGAACCTTTCTATCACTTGATGTCGATATCCTCAAGTTATCAATATGATCATGCACTAGATTGGAAGTTTATAGAATGCTATTGGGGACAGCATGTTTGTAAGATGTGGTAATATTGGTTGCTGGAGGCGACAAAAACCTTTGTTTCTTTTAAAGGGATCTCTAGGGATTTGTTGTCAGCGCGGCCATAATCTTATGAGGAGTAAACCTGCTTGAAAAATCATACTTTGGTTGGTTAAGAAAAGCTGGAGAGGTTATTTTTTTTTCGACACTTTTTGAAAAAAACGGTAGTTTTGATGTTTCCGTCCTGATGTTCATTCTTTTGTTTTATATTATGAATATGATCAATTCTAGACAATAAATTTAATTGAGTTGAGTCATAACTGCTCTCTTGATATGCCTCTGAATTTTCAAAATTTATATGATAGGAACGGGGCTCTATTCTTTGGGATTATTTGGGAATGGAATTTGACATTAAAAAAAGCCTGTAACCGGATTCGAACCGGTGACCTCTTGCTTACTAGGCAAGTGCTCTACCACTAAGCTATACAGGCTATCCAGCTACTCTCCCTTTCGCCCTTTTTAATAGCCCTGCGGCTTTCTATACTGCTTTTATCGGTTGTGCCAAGTAGTATCATATACACAATCAGTTGTTCAAATTCCATTCAGAATATCCGAGCACTTTTCGTAGACATTGTGATTGAGGGTCACCAGCATTCCTTGCTTGTTATGAGTGCTGCCCCTGTCTGCCTTGTAGCGAATGTTGTTTCCCCAAGAAGTGGTAAATCTACCTTTCATAGCCTTTATGATCGCATCACCCGCACAACTGTCCCACTTGTGAGTCCAGTTTTCGCAGTAGGTCATCGCATCCACCTCTCCGTTCGCCACCATCATGATCTACCTAGAAATCCAACTACCTTCCTACCCGATCCTCCTGCCCTTACGTTGATTGCTTTGAGAGTGCTGAGGAGGTCAGCTGTCATGGGAGTTGTCTTTCGGGAGTTGCTAGTCACTATTCTCAGAGGTTTGTTGATTGGGTACTTTGATTGCTTCGGAATGAATTTTCCTTCAATGTAGTCATATGCTTCCTTTTACTTAGTTGACCCAACTGTAACAACCGGACTTGCTACCTTTTTGCCATCGATGACTTTGAATGGAGTGCCGATGATGCCAGCAACGGGCCTTTCATAGGCCGACACCCCGATGAGGACAGTGACGTCTTCTACGTTCCCCTTGACATAGCCAAGTGTACAGTCAAGAGGGTCTATCCACAAACAGACATGCTATGCCTCGATTTACTGATCGATAGAGGACTCGGAGGGCAATATATCGTAGTCCAGCTGTGAGTAATTGTATTATATTTTCCCTTTGAACTCTGCTGTTTCTTCACCGATGATGGCGACGTTCGGAAAGTGCAGTTTGATACCATGTGTAATCATTTCCTGAACCATGAAATCCGTCTGGATAGAATGGCAAGTACATCGGTGACAAGATCACCTGGGCCTTTTTAGTAAGATCGATAGCTGTGGTGCGTCCAGGTTTCACTGATGATCCTACAGGCCTCTACTGACAGCTGAGATGATATTGAAATCAACTTACGGAGGTTCACGGTCATTATATAACTCTAATCACCTCAATTATGATGTAATTGAGGATCATCCTTCTAGCAAAGGTTTATCCGCCAAAGATCTTTCGGCTTATCAAAATAAATTTATATAGTTTTCAGGACTAGCTCCTGTTTGCGATCGACAATAGAAATTTATTAAATAGAAAATGGAGTCAAATCACTCCCCGACCATCAACCAGGTCAAATAAACGGCCTCCATCTGTTCCTAACTCAATCTCGATATCAACCGTCTCTAAATAGCTGCTCTCATGGATAATCCCATCTATACTCGTCTCTACAGCATCGTCAAGAACGACATGTCCAGAAGCGACCTCTCATTCAGAAAAAATCTTATCAAATAAATATACTTTCTCTTGCAAGTGACACCTAACATTCGGCAGGAATTACAAGAGCCCTTCCTCGTGGAGGTATAAAAAATGTATAATTTACATGACCACAAAAAGATAGATTTGGCCTCGAGCAAGCTCAATAGAATGCTAAGCATTGTTCATAATAATAAATAGCCCACCTACTCTAATTGTGAAAGGCCGAAATCGGGTGTAACTTGGAACAAAAATGTGCCCTCATTCCTGAGGCCCTACACTGCTCACAGGAGCAAGGCCAAGAACAATACATCCAGACCCGATTCTTCGAAGTTCAATCAGTCTACTAAAGTTTCTCTGTAAGAATTCTACATTAGATAATGTACTTGATTTCCTATAAAGTTACAACAAATATTGAAGAAGAGCTTGAAATCAGCAAAGATTTCATCGAAAGGCACAGAACAATGCACCCATAGTACTAACCCGTCTATGAGCAACTCTACAATATTATCAAAACCATTGAACCTAGAAGAATATAGCCTCTTGTATCAAAGCCAATCAACAAGAGCATCAAATATCCCCGATCAGCTCTCACCCGCAACAAATAAAATAGCTGGGTCTATCCTGAAGCCAAACAAAACTCTGAGCACCTAAATTCTGAATAGGCCCCTGAGGAAGAACTAAGTAACAATAGGCTTGAAGTCAATGAAGTGAAGGAGGGTGATGAGAGCAGTGAAGAGGAGGAATATCTCTATCAGAATGAGGAGAAGAAGACTATCAAACCCTACAGTCAATAGGTTAAGGTTGAACAGTAAACTCCAGAAACAAAAAACAGAGAAAGTTGTTTGAAGAAATATTATCACGTTGTCAATACAAAACTAGTACAGGCTGCCCGTGAGGATGAACAAATGGCTGAGAAATATGTTCACTACGCCAGGGTTAAGTCTAGCCTCAAAAGATAAATGAATCGGAGAAATGAGTCAAAAAGACTCATGTCTGCGAAAACTTTAAGCAAGTCGACAATGAAGTATACTAAATTAACACACATTTCTAGTAATAAAGAAAACGAATAGAAGGACAGTCACATTATAGATTTGGCTGATGATCCTCTGGCTCTTCCTTCTGAAATAGTTAATGCCTATCCTACCTACAATCGTCGGTAATTCCTCAAAAATAAATATGAGCAGCCACTCAATCAGTTCAAAAAATGGAACAACATTGGATATGCTCATTCCTCAGAAACAGTCATTCATAACGTCAAAAGACCAATGACAGCTTTTACACGTTTCCACTCTCCCTAAAAGTTTAACCCTCTCAGCCCTTAGAATGTTAAGCAGTACAATGATGAGGTACTATAAGAGATGGAGAAGATCAAGTCCAAACTGGGAGGAAAGTGCTATGCCTCAACTGAGAGTCTAATGAAGGCTTTGGCAATACCTGATGCAGTTGTGCCTGCTGAACTGACTTGGCAGTCAAAGAACCCATTTTTCAACATGGTGAGCATGGGTCGAAAGAAGCTAAAGAAGAAATCGAGGAAGGGAGGGAAGCTCCAGAAGAAGAACATTTCAGTTAGGCGTTGATATACAATTCTCTTATCATGGTAATATATATTGCAGATTCTAATGGTTTGTTATAATTAATCAAGATGAAGTTCGTCGAGTCGGTTTTCGGCTTCAAGGAGAGGCGCACCTCCATTCTCAGACAGCGTAACTCTATCCTCAAGCTTCTCTTTATTATCAATATCCCCAATCTGATCCTCATCTACCTTTTCAACTATTTCGTCCCCAACACCTACATGGATTAGGAGTTCCACTACAGGCAATTCACCTACTACTATCACAACCAGTTCACCATCTGGTAGCCTAAACTCACTACGCCCCCAGGACTGTATATCTTCCAGAGACTGCTCGCCACCGTACTCCCTCCTGACCTGTCTGTCATGAGGGCTGTAAATTCACTCTTCTTCAGCAATATATTCATCATCTACACCATGAAAATTCTAGATTTCCCTGAGCCCTTCCCCAATAATCTGTCGAGGGCTCTCAATATTGCTCTTACTCCCACCATATTTTTCTTTAATTTTATGGATTACACTGATTCAGCAAGCGTCTGTCTGGTGACTGTAATGTTCTACTATAGTTTGTCTCAAAGTGAGTTCAGGCTGGGCTTGATTTCCCTGTTGGCTATATTTGTTCGCCAGAACAATGTCATATGGATCTTGTACCTGATAATTTACCGAATTATCTCTGACCACCGTAAGCAAATAATGGTCCCCAAGTCACTTCTCAGCCACTTTGTTTCAATCATCAAGATCCTTTTTGCTCACAAGTGGCAGATCCTCAGGCAAAACAAAATTCAGATCTTGGTGGTTGCCATTTTCTTGGGCTTCATCAAAGTATTTAACAAGGGAAGGCTGGTTTTCGGAGACCATGAACATCACGAAATGAAGCTGCATCCAAACCAACTCCTATACTTGTCACTTTTCTGCTTCCTCAATCTTCCCATTACTATTGGGGAATACTGGAACTCAATCAATGCCTTTTTCCAAAGAATATATGTTTCCCGGCACTCCCTTGCCACCTTCCTCTTCCTCATGTCGATTTCGATCATCCTGGTAGACAAGTACACCCTCGTTCACCCTTTCATAACAGACGACAACAGGCATTATACCTTCTACATATACCGCTACATCATCAAAAATAAATTCCTGAGGTATGCTCTAACCATGGTCTATGCATTCGCATTTCATTTCCTCTACAAACAGGTGGTCAAAAATGAACTGAAACTCCTGAAATTTATACTTTGGCTGGGAGCCACATTCGGGTATATATGTTTATCCGAGCTAGTCTAGTTCAGATATTTTGCCATTCCTTTTGTTCTGATTGCATTTGAGCTTGAGAACAAAAATTTCAATATCGACGTCGAGGGAATTCACAAAAACGAAAGCAGGTACACGGTGCAGGAGAAAATGATCTGGACCACTCTGATAAAAGTTGCTATCAATTTGATTGTGATCGGAGTCTTTCTTTTCTACGAGTTCAATAAGGGCTACGGGAAAGGAAGGTTGATGTGGTGAATGATATGTGTAAAGCTATAAAAATCAGTTCTAAGTCGGATAAAGTTGCCTCTCAGTATTTATTTGAGGACTATCAGGCTGGATCATACGATCAACATTTAAATTTTATGCTCCTGCAGGTGAAGGCATAGACCCTACACGAGCTTGACCTGCTGGAGCGAAAAGAGTGAACATTCCTCCTGTGGTCAAGCCAGTACTGACTGCCTCTTTCGCCAGCTTGCTAATGGCTTCTTTTTATTTCGGCTAAAGAAATTCCTAAGCAGGAGTAACAGCTGTCCAAGGCTTGAGATTGTTTTTGGCAGCCCCCAAACAGTAGTAGTACCATTTGAGAATGTGCAAGATGGTGAACATGACGGTGGCTGTAATGTAGATCCAGTAGGATATCAAAATTTCCAAATTATCGTTATTTTACTGGACGAAGCCAGTGATGTAGACAATCATCAGGATGAATATGAGCCCCCTGATGATGTCCTTGATGAAATTGATGTTCTTCTTCGTCTAGGGCTTGTAATTTTTCTACTTCTTTGATGCCTGCCCGAAGCTGTAGACGAGCACAGCCAAAACGACGATAACGACGATAAATCCTGCACTTTTAGGCTGGTTAATGTATGCAACGAAGGAATCTCTGGTCTGACTATTGACTGTGAGGCTAATGACGAGCCCAATCACAAACAGGGAATATGCGAGTGTCAGTAGTGTACCGAGAATGATTTTCATGGTTTCGGAATCCACGTGCTTGAAAGCAGTGCTATCTTAGACTCTGGAGTTATTGAATTAGTCAGAAATTTTATGAGCTATCTCCATGTACAAATATTATTATTGTCAAATTCAGCGAGCAATTCATTAATACTAAGACTGGACAATAATTAAGAGTAATATTTTATCCTGTTTTCTTACACAAACCCTCTGGAAATGATTATGATTAAAGGGTAGATGATTCCTTGCCAAATATTGAAGAAGTTTACTAATCTTCTAGTCGAATTTGTCCTGTGAAAATTCACAACCTTTGGTTTGATGTTCAAGCTGGTCCTTTTATTATTGTTCTCTCATACTTGAATCCGCTAATGATTGCCTGCTTTAAATAGGTCAAATTTTGGGTTAATATAATAGTTTACTAACATTTGCTTCAATATATATTCAATTTACTTGGAGATACTATGTTGATGGCTTGAATTGTATAGATAGCTAAAGTAATCAAAGGAGAAGTATGTCCGAGAACTCATGAGAGTCCATTCTTATCTCTTTTTTAGGAGAACTGACCAAAATAGTCTTCATCTTGATCTCTTCGATTAACCTTTCCAACTATTTTTCTCTCTCACTTGATCCACTCTTCTAAGACTTCCTTTTTAATGCCTGCTCCACTAAAGCTCTAATCTATTCGTTCTTAGCCTGAACTCTCCCAACCACTCCTTTTAGCTCTGTATTCTTTCTTTTTTCCCTCTCAAGACAAAGCTTAAAATGGTTATCTGTTTTCATCATCATTGTGCTTCTCTCTTTCCTTCTTTCGCTTTCAGTTGATCTCATTCGGGTCTCTGGATTGTCAATAGACACAGTCGAACGTTTCAAGGAGGGCTCTCCAACAAATCTACATCAAGAAAACCGTACTTGGGAGCTTTGTATGATTAATTGAAGGAGAGTTTAGTTGACCTTGGCTTGGCAGAGTCAACAGATGTGGATGCTGGGTCAATGTAGTCCTGTTTGATTTTCAGTATCATCAGCTTCTTCTGATTGAGCTCTTAGACCAAGAGTTTTTTCTCTTCTCTAAGAATATTCACTTTGAAGATCAATTAGCGATTTTATTTCTTGATGTTTGAGCTTTCTTCCTCAATTTACTTGGCCATGCTAAGAGCTTCTTTGATTTATTCTTTGATGTTGTGGTACTAGTCTTCAGATAGCTTCTTGTTTTTTTTTATCTCATAGTCTGTCTTTTATAGTATCTGACTGATCTTTCTGTCCATTATATTGAATATCTCGTCACACCTCTTCTCCAGAATTCTTTCAGAGTTTGCGTTGAAGTTTTCAATCTACTCAGTGAGCCTGGTCCATATTTACTGACTATAAGTCTGGCCATTCAAGAGGGCTATATTTGGATCGTATTTTGCTATTATCCGAGTAAACTATTTCTCTGTCCTGAGACTTCTTTCTCGGTACTGTTGCAATTTATTTTCAACCTCCTGGCGCTTCTCTATTTATTCTTTCAAAGCAGCTTAGAGATAGCTGGCTTTCTTCCGAAGGCTTTCTGCCTGAGCAAGAGTGAGAGAGCCATGGCTTGGCCTAGCTAAACAGTCAACATAAGCTCCTTTCATTCGATAAAATTATTAATTGCTGATCTTCAAAAGATGAAAAGGCTAATGGCCAAAAGAATTAACATTTGATTGATGCTGAATAAAGCAGAGTATATAAGATGATTGAGATGAATCACGTAGCATATTTTTTAGTCCACTCCTTGGCAGTAGCCTCAAATTTGGCCCTGTTACTCTTGTAAAGCTGAGCAATCTCAGGAACCAAAGGATCATCAGGGTTAGCGTCAGTCAACAATGAAGAAATTGAAAGTAGAACCTTTGAAATCGTCAAGGCTGGCGACCATTGATCTTTGAGGATATCCAGACAAATAGACCCATTCGCGTTGATGTTTGGATGATAGATCTTGGTGATGAAGTTGCATTTGGGAGGCCTGAAGGGGTAGTCAGTGGGGAAGTGAATGTTGAGGAAGAACACACCTCCAGCATAGGGACTATCATCAGGGCCAACAATGGTGGCTTGCCAATGGAACTGGTCGTTTTCATGAGGTCCAGCTGAGCAGTTGGCTGGGGGATCTTTCTGAAGGTCAGTTAGCTCCTTTTGAATTCTCTTTAAGGCCATGTTGTTTTTATATTATAAGTAGGCTCGTTTTAATTAAGATTTTACACAGGAAAGCGATGACGCTATCCGTCAGAAATCATTAGTCACTTAATAATATATTTTTTGAAGAATAATTCTTAGAGAAGATGGCAAAAGAGGTCAACAGAAGTTGCAATAAGGGGTTAAATAGAATGAATAACTATGATAGCAGCTTATGTGATTCAGGATAACTTATTTTTTCATTTTCTAATAAAATCGATAGAAGAAGATCCTCGATGATGAAGTAGTACAACTTTCCCAACATTTTCCGCAATATTATCGGGGAGATCATCCCTGAATATGTCCTTGATCGGTTGAATAGACCTGATATTATCAGGGAAAATAGGTCCAGAAATGACTCCCATCTAAGCTCGATGATAGCAAGTTCTTAGTCAGATGTTCATTCTGTTCAGTTTGGAGAATTCGGTCCTAAAGTAAAGAAGAAGAAAATATACACAAGGAGTCAAAAAATCAGCAATACTAACTATTTTCTTTCACTCCGCCTGTAGTAGTCTGACAAACAGACAATCAGGCGTGACAAATTATCATAGCCAAAGACTTTCGTTAGGAATAAGCATAGTAACTTGACTGAAGTTACACCAAGCATTGAGAATGGTAAAGAGTTATAATAAGATGCTTTGAGAGATCAATCTGAGGTAACTATCCAAGCATCTTTGACACAGAGTGAAGCTTAAGATTTCCTTTACAATCAACGGTCAAAAAAGAATAAAAGTTCTCTCTTTCGGGTGAGAACCTCCATTGATGAGCCCATCCAACTGGCAGGAATAACTGAAGAAGCAGAGGATGACTTACTTCAAACTAGGCTGGGAAAATCTCAAAAAAATAAATGTCTATAGAATAACGAATCCGATTCTTTTGTGCAAAATATATATCCGAATAGAGGTGAAAGGTCAGAGAAGTTTTCAAAGGCAAATATTCAAAGGAAGCCTAGTATAGGGAGAAAGTCAGGAATGGTAACAATAAATCAAAACACGCAAGAAAAATCTGAAAGGAGTAATATTAAGAAGAAAACAGTCATTTTTGCCAACAGCAAAGAGAGTTCAGGTTCTAATATTGCCTATGTGCGTAGTGGGTCTCGGAAGGGCACTAAATACTCTAATGCATCAAAACAATCAAAAATAACGAATAAGGCCAAAAGACATATCCACCAAAAGCTGACTCGATTTAAAGGATAGGAGAAGGAAGAGGATTCTCACAGATTGAAAACTATATCTATTGACACAAAAAGATCAGTTGTGTCGATAAATGTAGATGAATAGTCATCAGGGAGTTTCCATGCGAGAGAAAAATCTCTTCGATCAAATGAATCAATATTGAAAACCGAGAAAAATTTGAAGTACAAAGGTGCTCTGAAAAGAACTCGAACCGCCAAGATCATCAATACCAAAGAACTAATCAATTTAGATAAACCATTCAAGTCTCAAAGGTCCCTGAATAATACTCATGATAAATCCATTTTCTCCAATAAAGATAAAGCTTAAATCCTAAAGAGAAGAAAAAAAAGTAAACACTCAAGCATAGGATCTCACAAAAAATTCAAGGTCAAAAAAGCAGTTACATCAAGAGCCTCAATCAGAAAAAAAGATGGGTGTTTTTAGTATAGTTAAGCCTCGATTAACAAACTATTGACCATTCAATAGTACAATTCACTATCACAAAACATCAACAGGAAACAAGGAGCAAGGCCGTTGAACAATACTACTCTTCGGCAAACTGTTGAATAGGATAGCGTTTATGATGAGCTGAACGACTTCCTCAAATTCTTTCATGATCGGGAAAATACTGAAAACGAGAGCTAGATTAAAAAAACATTCAACAGACCTATTTTCATTGCTGACTAATCGAAAATGAAATAAGTTGGAGGGAACAAGTAGACTTTTGACAAAGAAAACCTCTTCATTGACATGGGAGTAAAGCTGACCAAGAGAATGAATAGATTGGCTCAGAAGAAGTATTGATTAATAATAACATCATTGTTTCAAGTTGAAGTGTGCATTTCAGTGCTACGGTTCTTAGCCTCTTCAAAAGCAATTTTCTGACCTAAAATCCTAAGTTCTTTCCTGAATTCAGCTTTTGCAGCTTTTGATCTTCTTGCGTTCAAAAATCCAAGGATAATTTTTCTCTGCTTTAAGTTTAGAGATTTCCAGTTTTTCACATGGGATTTTAAAATTTAATTTTGAGTCGGCCTTTCGCCTATTGTCATTTAGTACTTCCAGAAGGACTCAAACTCTTCCTCAGGATTAAGTTTAGCCACTCTTTCTTATGCCCTTTGATTTCGTTGTTGAATTTAATCCTTTTTGTTCACTTAATAGATTCAAAAATACATAACTTTTCAAGATAGCTTGTGTTGTCGATTCCTCTCCTCAGCTAGTGGTACTTAGCTCTGAGCATCTCATGAGTGATTTCAGGCAAAGCTTCAGGAGATTGCTCGACTGCATTTTTCAACTATTTTTTCTTCCTCTCAATATACTCATCCTCAAGTTGCTTCCTGTACTACTTCTTGATTTGCTATCTTTCATTGATAACAAACAAAATTCTTCTCATCGTTAGCTCTAGCTTTTAGTGTCTTCTGATTTTTCCTGCTTTTCTAGCGTATGTGGGATCGAATTATTGGGCGAGCTCATCTGCAAGGACCAAATTCTTTTCGCGAACACAGACATACCACAATTTATGCAGGTCTTCTGTCGACTTCAATCTCAATTCTGATGCCTTCCACGAACGCCCTGCGTTATTGGATTGATACCTGCAGTGATAGGTTTTTATTTCTGACCTTATAAAACCTTATCAGTAAACATTGCTGTGATCTATTGAGTCTTTTTGGGAGTACTCTGACAGAAGGCCATTGCAAGCGATTTTTGAAGGACTTTTCTGAAGGGCAGAGAGTTGACTATTATTTTGATCATATTTAATGTAATATTATTTGAGATGAGCTATAATGCATGAATTGAGGGTTCATCATTCGTTTTCAGCTATTTTTTTGGCAATTGCAGGGAAACTGGATGTGTTCTTAAAAACGTAGTACTCTCCGATGGTCTTGTTCAAACAGTCAACCTTTACATCATCCACCCTCTTATACATCTTGTTCTTCTTTATTACTTCCTGCTCGTCTTGGCCAATAGGGAAGTCGATTTAGACTATCTTCTCATCCCACCCAGGATCATAGAAGTAAGGGAAAGAGTAGCGCTCTTGCCCTGAGCACACCACTCGATGGGGAGTTGATTTATAAAACCCTTTCGTCATTTTTTGCATCATATCCCCAATGTTGATAACAAAAGTTCCAGGCTGGAGCTCAACATCAACCCATTCATTGTCAACAGTCTTGACTTGAAGTCCCTTGCCTGTGCCAATAAGCATAGTCAAAAAGCCGTAGTCACAGTGTTCACCCAGAGGCTGAATAGTTTTATCATTTTTTGGCACCTCAGGGTAATGGAAGATATGCATAAAACCAAAATGATCTTTGCACAATCCTTCAGTGAAGTAAGTTCTCTTAAGGCCGAGTGATTCTGCAAAGGCCTGCATTAATAATTTTCCTAACATATCCATTTATCTTAGCCACCACTGTAGGGCCACCTTGAACTCAGGAACCTGCCTTGGGTAGAGGTTTTGTCCGTTCAAATGCTGTTTTTTAACCACATTTGGATGGTTTTCATCTTGCTCCTTCCCTGCATAAATGCATTCGTGGTGGTCGAGAACTCCATTTGTGTATTCCTCTCCGATCTAGTAATAGCCTCTCCAGGCCTTTCCAGATAGTTCCATTCTGATTTACCTCTTTTCCTATCTGGAATGACTGAAAAATTTCTTCATGCTGGAAAGCATGGCATTGTAGGCCTATTGAGGAACCCCGTGATTTTTGATGTAGAAGAAGCCAACATTTTTACAAGCTTCCCTGATGGCGAGGGCGATCTCTTTCGTATTTTCACTGCCTTCTTTGTAAGGAGTGAGGTCGATAAGTGGAATAGTGTGTCCTTGCATGTAAGATACGATACAAATATCAAACTTCACATTTTAAATCAAATAATTCTTTTTTAATTCAATTTGGAGTTACTGAAGAAAAAAATGAGGAGAGTGAACTAAAAGATTTGATAAGCATTATCTGAATTGATTATTTAAACAAATTTATCATCTTACATTAAAAGGCTCTTTGGGTAATATTTATTTGCTATTTACATAAACCAACACTCAATTTTATTTGGCGCAAGAGCATCAAAAGAATAAATGTGCATAGCTAGAATTCAACGTAGACATTTATCATTTCAAACGTTTTATTACTCTTCCTCGGCCCATTCTTCTTCCTAAAATTCATCAACATAGTCGTCAAGATTTGTAATCTGTCCCCAGTAGCCCTTGTCGACAAACTACTCCTCCTCTTCTTCGTCATAGCTTCTAAAGGTAGCGTACAGTCCTGGTTGACCCAGCTTTCTTGCAACTTCTTCCAGGCCTGCCTTGTTGATAATTGAGTAGCTTGCGACTTGTGAAAATGGAACTGTTGAACCCAGAATTCTCAAAGTTGGATAGCTGGGAGGGGCTCCATATCGCTGCATGTTGATAATCCAAGGAGGGGCCTGATAGTCTGAAATACCAAGAGCCATTCTCAGAGACTAGCTAATAAGCCCAGGTTTGTATTGCTTGGCCTTTGATTAATCCTATTTTCCTTCATAGTAAGCATCACCAAAGACTGTGAGCTCACTCTTTGTTTGATACTTGAAAAAAGCATCATGGAGAACTGAATACTCAATATCGATTTTTCCAAGTCGAGGGTTCATTCTTTATTTAAGCTTTTCGCGAACCATCTTCCCTCCACTTTCAGCAAAGGGGTCTCGAAGCTTACTGATGCCTGTGGCCTCAATGTATTCAGGCAACTTGAACATTGGCTTGAGGATACCTCTTTTTGTTTGAAGAAATTTGGACTTTTGGTTCCAGTGGCGAGGGACAGGAATGCTATTTTTTAATGTTTTCAACTCGCATAAGAAGATAGGATCTGGGGCAGTGATGTCCCATGCTTCCACAAGATCAGGTCTCTTTACCCTTGCCTTTAGATCTGCGACTCGAAGCCATCTCATTTTTTTTCTCTGAGACCTACTCCATTTTTGCTCCTTCTTGCCTTCCTCTTCTTTATTTTAGTCTTCAGGCCCTTTATTCTCTTCCTGCTCTTCATCAGTTTATGGGATATCAAAATATTTTTTTGCTTTTTCCTGATGCTTTTCGAACACATTTTTGAAGTAGTCGTAGTACTTGCCGGTCAGGATATTTTGATTTTATTCAATGATGTCAACAGTTTCGATGGGTTGATCGGTTTACTCTTTCTTTTGTTCTTCGAGGTGCTGCTTGATGACTTCCTTCTGCTTGACAAATTATTTCTGGTGTTCTTTTTTTCGCTTCTTCTGCTCCTTTCGCTTGTTCTTGATGGCATCTATTTATTCCGGAGTTTTGGGAGTCAATTTACCCATACTCTTATATAATTTTACAGTCAGTCTTAAAAAAAGACCTATCTTTGTTCAAAAATCAACCACTCTCAAATACGTTTGATCCTTTTCTTTCCCTCACAAAAATTGTCGAAACAAATTTATTACCATTTTTAATATATTGATAACTATGAGTCATATTGATCGAGTTAAAGAACCTCGAAAATTGTTCAAATACGCAATCGAAAGTCACATCAACAGAGATGCAAGCGAACGAGTGGCCTTTTACAGAATGAATCGTTGGAGATTCAACACATTCAACCGAGTCAATCGTAAATATATATGGACTCAGTTGTGAAATTGCTCAGAGTTAAGGGACCTATTACTTTCGGTATCGGAGCAGCTATTGCCGCAAACTACGCTTTCTGTTTCTACGATAACCCTGCCCATCACTGATTCTGAATAGCAAACATCAATCGCTTCATCACCATAAATCAGTCATCTTTGTCTTTTTTCCCCGTTGAAGTTGAATATAAAACAGGACCAGAAATGGATCGACTGTTTGCATAAACTTTAAAATATAGAATGTTTTTTCGCATATTGATAATATGGCTAACTCTTCTTTTTGGGTCAACAGCATTCACGCCCTAGCTCGCCCAACTCTAACTAGAGATAGCCGAACTCGAAATAATCAGTCATCAGCTCAGTCAGAAAAGATACTCGGGTCAGGTTGATTCCGATGATCCAAAGTCAAAATACTTGCTCAACTATGATCATCAAGTGCTTAACTTGGACCCTAAGTGTAGATTTAGCGAGAACAACCTCAGTAGTTTTTTCATCCAAACGATTAACGAAGTATACTTAGCAATAAATATGCCAGCCAAAGGCTCGGTCTAGATATACAACTCGAAGTGTGAGCAGTTATCAATCCTTTAAGATATTCAAATCAGTCACGTACTGTCAGACAGGGGCAACTGTCAAACTGGAGTTGTCTACTTGGTGAGCAAAAGCAAGGAACTTGTTCTAATCACTGAAGATAGCAAATTTCAAAGTGTGAACAAACTTACAGACCTCCATAAAGGAACCGCTATTGTCGGGGGAGTCACTAGGTATCGGGGAAAACAGAGGGCCTAGATATTTGTGGCATATAGAGATGGTACCATTGAGTAAGAATTGAGTAACTTAGGGTCTATGATGAGCTGGGGAAGAATAAGCTCAAGCTCTATATCGAGGGCAGCAAGGCAGAGATTAGCTTCATGGTGGATCACCATCCCTATCCTTTGATAGTCACCACTTCCAACTGGATATCAATGTTGGATACCAGTAAGTACGTCTAGATGGCTCAAAACTGTCCCTATATTCCCAAGATTCGACTCATTCTGGCTGAACATCACTACGGAGATACTATATACATCATTAACTCATAAAAAATATACGCTGTGGATTTCTAGCTCAACAAGAAGCAATGCTCAATCAAGAGATAGTACGACATGCCCATATAGCTGGGTAAACTGTAGAAAGGATCCGTATATTCAAATTCCATCTTCATGGATAACAAGGTCTTCAACATGACTGAAAAAAAATTGTATAAAAGGGTCAATTGCTCTGGCGAATCTTCTCTCTAGTTCGTGATCAAAAGAGGAGTACATGACAAGGAGCTATGCATGAATAGGTCTTGTGTGAATAACAAGTGTACCATTGAATTTTCAGAGGTTGAAAAACCTCAGTAGAGTAAGAGTGTGTTCATCTATTTGACAGTTGGATTCATTATTATCCTTCTCATTTCACTCTCGTAAGTATCAGAATATATAGACTTACCAAGAAAAAACCCTTAACAATCCAAGAGATGGAATAAATAGGAAGGGAGAACTACGCTAGCTATACAGAGCAAAAGATTCACGATCTGTCTCGCAAGAATAAGGAGAAGTTTGGGAAATAGAAAAAAAAATGATATGTCGAATGCAATATGTGTATATCCATGATCACTTTATATTGAACAGAAAATGGCTGAAGGAGTTGAACAATCCTATTGTGGCCACTGTGCCACCCACAATGGCTAATAGTTGGCGGACCAGTTCATAGAGCTGAGGTTCATGCTTGCGATAGACTATGTTGATGGGTTCAATCTCAGTCATGAACATGAGCTTAGGGAAGGGTTCGTTACTCCAGGTTGACCCTGCTCTGAGTGAGTAGCGATAGTTTTCACTTGCTTGGGTCTTCCCATCTCCCTCAATCACAACTGGTATGATTTTGACATGGTTCATGTAGAGGGTTCTTCCATCTTCGTTGGAGACATCCTGAACGTAAGATCTATTGTATATGTCTCCTTCCAGATATTTTATGTAGTTCTCGATGTTCTTTGATTTGTGGGCGATAGGAAAATCAAATACGTTGCTTCCCACTCCAAAGTTAAGTGAGTCCAGGCGATAGCTAAGCCTGACCTGGCTCTGCAGATTGGGATCAGTCTACCAGAGAATGTTTTGTTGACCCAATGCTGTGAACTCTAGAGTTCCAGGTGTCTGTATGAGCTAATGATTACCTTTGGAAGGTTGATTATCCCCTGGACTTGACACTTGAAGCCTTCTCTCAGGTCAAGGTTCAGTAGTTTTTTCTCTACTTACCTATCGGGGCTCCGATTATACTCTTCCTTGATGCTACCGTCCTTCGACACTCGAAACATGGGTAGCTTGCTTTCTATGCTGCTTTCGACGTACTCCAGCTCATCTTTAAATTATATTCCCAGTCCTGAGTTAACAAATGTCTCACCTGAGCAGGGAAGCTTGTTGAAAGTGATATCGATGCGCATGGGTAGATATTAGGAGTCGTCGTTCTTGACTGCCAGGAAGGTGTAGTACTTTTATTGGTAGAAATCCTGCAGCGAAAGGAGGATAAGAATGCCTGCGACCTTTGTGAAATCATAGATACGATAAGAGCGATGACGGTGAAGATGCCACCGGTTGCTGAGGTTAATTCTTGGTCGGTTTGGATCTTCCGGAAAAAGTCAAAAGATTTTAACATAGTTGATATTATTATTGACGTGTCAAAATTATCACCAATTCTGATCTCACAAAACAAGAGCTCCCACCCTTATTCTTCCTATTGCTCTCTTTACTCTCATAAGGGATTTTATATCCTTTGATATTTTAATAGACTAGTAGTATTCTTGTAAAGAATATATAAGCTACATGAGTGAACATCAAACCCCCCATAAGCTGAGCCTAATCGAGGCCTATGAAGAGTACATCAGCTCCTCCCGATAAACCTTCAACGACACAAATGAAATGTCCCTGCACATGGCTATGCAGTTCGCAGATGAGTTGAGTATGAGGCTCCAGTACTATCAGGAAATCAAAAGGTACAGGAGAATGCTCAGAAGCAAAAGGGCTAACTCTGGAGCTTCTCCCTTTGGACAGATGTTCGACATGAACCTGAAGGTCAAGTATTCGCATGAAGCCAAATAATTCGACATGATGGACCGAAACGGCTAAGATGTTTTGATGATACTAGCAAAAATCAAAGACTAACTTGCTTGATTTACATTCATTATTTTTTTACTACAAACGAACGATGAAGATCAAGCTCTCTTAGCTTTCAAAAGAGTTACTGTGTCTTGCCTCAGAGCACTGTTTTCAGCTTTCAACCTTTCCAACTCTTCAATCAAGTTGTAGGGAACATTGCTGGGAGATGATGCGAGTTGACTTTTTAAATGCCTGTTCTGCTCCATAAGATCTTGGATGGAGGCACTGGTGGCTGCAGCTCCCTTGGATGCTCTCAGAGTAGCAAGCTCTGACTCTAAGCTATTGATATGTCTGGTTAACTCTTTGTTTTTATTGATTTCGGAATTGAGTCGACTACCCAGCTAAAAATTTTATTGATTTCCAAAGGATTATTGGAAACTGTTTTTATAGTTTGCCTTGGGACTGGTGTAGGTGGGCTGAAAATCGAACTGGCTGGTGACGACATTGTCCCTGAAATAGTTTCTTTTATGCTGCTCTTCAGTCCTATTCCTGAAATCATACCCATTGCCCTTAGTCGGATTATAGCCTGTCAAAGATGCTAGAACTTCGTGGTTAACTTGCTCCACTTCATGCAAGGCTTCCTCATTCATTTTTTTCTTATCGGAGGCCATGTAGATGCACTCATCTATGCTCCTCCTGGCTTCTGAAAGGGAGCTGCTTTGCCTGGCAGGGGACCCGAAGAGGTTCCTTTGAGGGGTTCTGTCGAGGTAGGATTAGGTGTCTACTCTATATTGGGACTTTTCTCCTGTGGGCAGATAGGTGACATCTTCAGAGTATCCTCTCTTGTTAGCGGAGGGGTAGGAATAGTCGTACATTTCCACTTTACAAATATAATTTATTAACTGTCCTATAAAATTTATCACTAATTGCCATATTCAATCACATTAGTCACTCAATCCTATTCGGCAACAACTTCTGTGATCTCCTTGACGTAGTAGGTCAACATCTTTTCAATGCCGCCCTTGAGAGTGGCTGTGGAAGATGGGCAGCCAGCGCAAGCTCCCACCAGCTTGATCCTTAAAATGCCAGACTATTCGTCAAAAGCCACAAACTGTGCGTCTCCTCCGTCATCTTGGAGGTTAGGTCTGATCCGACTAGCTATGATTTCTTTGATGAACTGCACGACCTCGGAATCATCAGGATTTATTTCTGTCGACTCTAAATTATTCAACTATATACCTATGACAGCATTGTCAGACAGGATTTTTTTCTTACTGTCGAAATAGGCACTAACGACTCTGTAAATATCGGGTTTGAGAAGGTCCCACTCCACTGATTCATCTTTGGCAACACTCAGATAGTCAGCGCCATAGAAGACTCTTGTGACACCATCAATATCGAACAACTCTTGAGCAAGAGGGGAAACGTCTGAATATTGTCTGGAGGGAATGTCCAAAGTTCCTTACTCTCCCAGCACCTGGTGTCCCACCGGTACAAGCTTGATGAAATTAGGATTGGGAGTTTTGAGGGTTTCGATGCTGATCCAGCTGATCAATTTTCGAGTGAGGCTAGCTCCTCCTTTGAATCGGTTCAAAAACATGACAAATATTATAGCTCTTTATAGGCGACATTCGCTAAATATGATGTAATAGCCGAAAATATTAGAACAACACTCATTTTAAATTCCCGAGAAGCTGATTCATCATATCCATTTCTTCCTCAAGCTTAATCTCAGAGGGGTCGATATCTATTGCTGTAAGTCTGTCAGTCAATGACCCGTAGGAGTAGGTCTGCTTAGTGGGCTGATCACATAGAGTCAGAAGGATTTAGCTTTATTGGGCTGTCAACCCGCATACCTCCATCAGAATGTACATCATTTCTATCTTTTTGCATGTTCCTGACTTTCCTTTGTCGGTCTATCTGAATAGTCTTTTGAGGTTTATCCTGTTGATTATGCAAATGGTTCGTAATTTAAGCAACAAAGCCTTGAGGTGAATACTAAAAGAGTTGTCCTTTTCAGTTTTGTAGTATCGATATTTATCGGCTGGTTCCCCGAAGCAATGCCTGTGGGTCGCCCATCGAACAGCTTCCGGTTTGGTTGAGCAAAAGCCAACATATTGATTGATATCTACGGCGGTATTGTTTTTGCTGCAGACAGTATTGGCACTTTCGAATGAAAAAATTGTTCCGCAAAAATGGCAAACATAGTGCTCGATGCATCCCTAAATGTTTATCGATAACTATCTTGGTTACATATAGCTTACTTCAGCAGCTTAACAAAGTCTATTTAAGGCTTTTCAATTTTCGCCTTCTCAGCTTCAAGGACATCGAATACTTCTTTGATGAGCCTCACTTTTTGGTCAATCATCTCTTGGTAGGTCTCAATATTCTTCAAGTCTAGTCTTAGGTCTGATAGCTCTTTGGGAAGTTCTGGAAATGTGTACTTCTTTTCAAGCAAGATATTGAGCCTGTCCATGCACTCCTTGATAGACTGGAGGATTGTGTTGTGACTGGCTATTATTTCTATGTCCTCACTAGTATTTTCAAATGTGTGCCCAAGGTCATTAATCGCGTTTACTTTGTTTTGAAATTCCTATTTTATGAGCGCCAGTTCATTTCGTATTCTTTCCTCTTGCCTCTGTAAGTCTTGCAGCATTTTACTCTTGTACCGTTAGTTCTCGTCAATGCTAACATTTTTCAACTGTTTGAGCTGCTCAATCTCACCATTGAGAGCTTCGATTGATTCGATTATCATGGGCTTATTTTCCAAAAATGCTGAAACCCTCTATTTGATTTCGTTGACTCGACGCTCGTAGGCAGCTGCAATGCTGCTGATGGAGTGTATCTGATTCATGACATGGGTACAGGAGTGTTATGAGGTCCAAGCATGGTACACTGTCGGCAGACTGGCTCGTAGCATTTTTAGCAGAAATATTCAAAGGGTTGGTGGTGGAGGGAGCAGTTTTTATTCTGCTGGTTCATGTGAGGTTTGAACAATAATAATAGAGAGACCGATATAAAGAGAAATTAAGTTGATTTAAATATAAATCTTTGTCATCATGAAATAATAAACCCCCAGATACATCATCAAGTACATCGAGTGCACCAAGGAGGGGCATCAGGGTTAAAAGGTCAACCTCATCTGCCTTAACCCCGAGTGCCACGAGCATGCCCTTATCTGCTCTCTCTGCACACCCCAGCACCGAGGCCATGCCTACAAACCCATCAAAATATACCTCGATGAATTGCATCACAAGTACAAAGATGGAGCCAGGAAGCAGAAGCAGGACATCGATGAACTGGAGAAGAGGAAACTGCTGCTTCTGCACCATCTGAGAGTTTGTGTTGAAAAGCTGTCGGAAGCTTTCATGAAGTTGTAGGAAGATATTTTGTTTACTTACGAGCGTATAAAGAATCAAATCCATGAGAACGTAAGTCGATTGCTATGAAGGAATCCAGGAAAAGCAAATTTGCAGAGTTTTACCTGAGTATGATCAAAGACAACTATGGAGACCCGCACTTCTAGGTCAAAAATTACCTTTTCAAGGAGGAAATCAAAATCCTGACCGACCAAGACATCTTTGACAACCTCACAAAAATAGTCTAAAAATAAGTTAAAAACGTGAGGTCCAATTTCATCAACGCAGAACCTTTTGAAAAGAACGAGGCCAAGGTCAAGGAAGATGATGGCAGTAAAGCATAGTTCCTTCTTCCTGCAAATATTAAGAGGGATGGAGAAATATTTTCACAAACTCTGAACAGTCCAAATATGTGTCTATTCAATTTGGACATTGGGCAGTGGATGGGAAAGCTCCGTGTTATAATTACTCAATTTCCAGCAGGATCAAAGGTGACTTTCGGACTGATACGCAAGGAAGAGTTCTAGAAGGCAAACTAGACCTTCAAGGATTCCCTAAACTGCATGTATGTGGATTCGATAGGGAAGAGCAAGGGAGTACAGTACAACCATCTTGGAGCAATCGTGGTGAACCACGTGATTGACTTTTTCCTGAAGAAAAACAACTTCCGAATTGTATGCAAGAACAACAATGCGATCATGAACCTGGCTGACAAAAACTATTACTTTTTCTTCGCGCTTGAGGGAAACTGCAAAATTAAGATCACTTACCCCTATTATAAATGATTCGCTATGTTATTATTCAGTATCATCATTTTAACCTCCTCTTTGAAATCTTTTTCTACCTTACCACATCCTACTCTTGCTCATCCCCACCCTCATCTTGGTCTCCAGT
>Ga0100385_1001214_pt1 | contig 26983 bp, 30 predicted proteins | sample CryGeymeta201509_FD_81543 | JGI IMG/M metagenome (GOLD analysis project Ga0100385, IMG submission 81543) | Groundwater microbial communities from Crystal Geyser aquifers in Utah, USA - Crystal Geyser metaG 2015-09 | ecosystem: Environmental > Aquatic > Deep subsurface > Groundwater | place: USA... | reverse complement strand
TCAAACCACGTTCGAGGCGTCTTACCCGCTCCACATGGCCCTGGAATTTGCTGCCGTGGTGCTGGTGGTGCTTGCTTTTGCGGTGGTCTGGCAAACCCCTGCCAGCATGGTGTCACGCTCTTACCTGTTCATTGCCATTGGGCTTTTGGCGTCAGGCTGGTTCTCTTTTGCACATGCGGTGCTTACCAGCGGCGTGCCCGAGGCAGCGCTTACCTTAACCTTGGCCCAGGGCGACGCCATGTTGCTGGCCGGGCGTTTGATCTTGGCAGTCAGCTTGCTGGGCGTCAGCTTTTTCCCGGCGATGCGCCCCGCCACACAAGCGCAGCGCTATGGCATTTTTGCCAGCTACACCTTGGTGTGCGTGCTGGCGAGCGTGGCGATATTTTTATACGGCAACCCCTTGGGCAGTGGCTGGGCGTGGTCGATTCCGGGGTTGCTGGTGTTGGCCAGTTGGCGCAGTTACCAAAACACCAGACGCTCGGCCGACAAGTTCACATCGACCCTTTTTATTGCGATGGCCACAGTCACCTTGGCTGAGTTGTTATTGAGTCCCCCTGACAGCGGCACCCGCGCGCGCGACCTGCTTGGGCATGCCTACAGACTGCTGGCCTACGGCATTTTTTACCAAGCCATGTTTTCCGCGTGTGTGACCCGCGCTTACGACAATTTGTCTGCCCAAGTACTGACGCGTCGCAAGACTGACCAAACCTTGCGCACCCAGGACATGGCACTCAACGCCACGGTCACGCCGATCTTTGTGGCCGACCCGCTCGGCGCGCTGGTCTGGCGCAACCGGGCCAGCAAGGCGCACGAAGCGCCGAATGCAAACGACAAAGAAACCCGCAACTCGCTGTTTGAAGCGCCCATTACCCCTGATGTCGCTCAGAGCCAGGAGATGCGCCGCTTGCTTGAGGCGGGCAGCATCTGGCATGGCCGGATTCGCATGAAGAACCCGCAGGGCAAAGAGATTGTGCTGGACCGCACGGTGACGCCGGTGCGCGATGAACTCGGCGCACTGCACGGTTACATCGCTGTGTCAGAAGACGTGACCGAGCGCGAATTTGCCGAGATTCGCTACAAGCGGGTGCTCGACATGTCGATTGATGGCTTCTGGATTGCCGACGCAAATGGCCAGTTGCGCGAGGTCAATGAAGCCTTTGTCAGACTCACCGGCTACACGGCGACCGAACTTCGCACCATGCACATCAACCAGCTCGAAGACGGCCGCCATGCGGATGTCGTGCAGCAGCGCCTGGCAAGAACGGTTCGGCTGGGTAAAGAGCGCTTTGAGGGTCGACTGCGGCACAAGACGGGTCAGGAATTTTTTGTCGATGTGACCGTGATGTATGACCCCGAGTACCAACTTTTTTTCGGCTTTGTGCATGACCGAACCGAAATGGTGCAAGCTGCAGCCACCCGCAGAGCGCTTGAACGCCAACTACAGCAATCACAAAAAGTGGAGCAGCTCGGGCAGTTGACCGGAGGCATTGCGCACGATTTCAACAACAGCCTGGCGACCATTCTGGGCTACTCGCGGCTGGCGCTTGAGCGCTTTGTGCCCGACCGGCAAAGCAAGCTGGCCAACTACCTGGGCGAGGTGGTGGCCGCCAGCGAACGCGCCCGCGACCTGATCGCCAAAATGCTCAGCTTTGCCAGCAACCGCCCCAGCCTGGGCGCAGAAGTTATTGCAGCCTCGGTGGTGGTGCAGCAGGTAGCGGAGATGATGCGGGTGTCGATACCCGCTGGCATTGAACTCAAAACCTGGATCGAGGACGATGTGGTCATCCGCGTTGACCCGGGCGAGCTTAGCCAGGTGCTGGTCAATCTGGTGATTAATGCGCGTGATGCCATCGGCGAGCACGGCACCATCGACATTCGGGTGCGTCGCGTTGGGGTGCAAGGCCAGGTGTGTGCGGCCAGCCATTCCAGTGTGTCTGGCACGTTTGCCGCCGTAGAAGTGTCAGACAGTGGCGCCGGGATAGCAAAGGCGCACATGTCACGCCTGTTTGACCCCTTCTTCACCACCAAGGAGGTTGGCAAGGGAACCGGACTGGGTTTGTCAATGGTGCAGGGTATTTTGCGGCGCTCAAACGCGTATGTGATGGTTACGTCCGAGCCCGGCCACGGTAGCAGTTTCAAGCTGCTTTTTCCGCTTGTATCGGCGAGCGTTGCCGTGCGTACCGACCAGGAGGCCAAGCCAAGTGCGCCACTGGTTTCCGGCAAGCGCGTCTGGGTGGTTGACGATGAACCCTCGGTGGCCCGCTACCTTGGCGAGTTGCTGAAGGATTGGGGCTATCAGACGCGGCTGTTCAACCATCCGTCGCAGATGCTCACAGCGTTTGAAATCGAACACAACGATGTTGATCTGATCATCTCCGACCAGAGCATGCCTGGCATGACGGGCCTGACCTTGTCGCAGCGGCTGCTTGCCATCAAGCCGGCCCTGCCGGTCATTTTGTGCAGCGGCTACACCGACGCCTGCAGCCGCAGTGAAGTGCAGCGCCACGGCGTGCGTCGTTACCTGATGAAACCAATCAATCCCAAGGAGCTGCGTGAAGCGCTCACAGAAAACTTGCACACCCAAACCAGAGATGCCACCAAACAACAGCATTCGCCAATTGCTTGAGCTAACGCAATAAAACCGCTCATATCGCTTTAAACGCTCAATTCTTTGGATACACTTGCTTACGAAATTTACTTCTGCAAAGGTTTTATGCTTTTGCAGAGTAAAGATTCAGGTCTTTGCAGATGGCGCATAAAAGGAAAGGTCCTTGCGGCTTTGCAAAAAATTTAAGTCGTCACACTGGGAAATCAAAATGATCAACACTGGTAACACGCAAGAAATTGGTGATTTAAACCTGGCCTATCTGCTGCTGGCACAGCGCCTGGTTCGTGAAGATGTTGCATCTGCCATGTTTCGTTTGGGCATGAGCCGTGAGCTGGCCGATTTGCTTGGCAAACTCTCACTGGCCCAGACCGTCAAATTGGCATCTTCGAGCCTGCTGTTGTGCCGCTTCAGATTTGACGATCATCCCATTGTGTCAGCCCTGTCGAACGACGCAAAAGACATGAGCCTGCAGCAAGCGCATGCTGCCATCCTGATGGCCCAGCAACCCGCCTACGCTACAAATTAACGTCCCTCGCCGGTCTTTTTCATGTGCGTTAAAAGCGTCATCCGCGAGGCGAAAGACATCGCCTTAGCCATGGAGCTGATCCACCTGGGTGCGCGCCTACAGTTTCTGGAAGCCGAAACCAGTCTGAGCCGGGACCGCTTAATCAGACTGTACAAAGAGATCAAGGGTGTTTCCCCACCCAAAGGGCTGCTGCCCTTTTCCACCGATTGGTTCATGACCTGGCTGGCCAACATCCACTCGTCAATGTTTTACAACATTTACCGGTTCATGCTGACCCAGGGTGGTTGCGATCGCATTACCGCGGTGATCAAAAGCTACCGGCTTTATCTGGAACAGATCGCGCTACAGGGTGGCGAACCCATTCTTGATTTCACCCGCGCCTGGACCCTGGTGAAGTACTTTGACAGCGACATGCTGCAGCTCAGCACTTGCACGCATTGCACAGGCCAGTACGTGGCGCATGCCCACGACAGCCAGGTCAACTATGTTTGCGTGCTGTGCCGACCACCCTCACGCGCTGGCAAGACGGGCAAGGCCAGGCAACTGGACCATGCCGCGCCGATCTGCACCAAGGAAGACCAACAGACACCCTCGTCGTCGCAGTGGCTGGCGCAGGTGATGGGTGCCATTCGAACCGATGGGCCTTGAGCCGATAACGAAAGAACAACGTGCTTGTTATTGTTGGTTATGTCATTGTCTTGTTGTCCGTGTTTGGCGGTTATGTGATGATGGGTGGGCATTTGGGCGTGCTGTACCAGCCGCTTGAGTTACTGATCATTGGCGGCGCAGCCGTGGGCTCCTTTGTTGCGGGCAATGACAGCAAGACCTTGCGTGCCACCATGAAGCAGCTACCCAAACTTCTGAGTAACTCAAAAAGTCACGACAAGGCGCTTTACATGGAGCTGCTGGCCTTGCTGTATGTGCTGCTGGCCAAGGGCCGCAAGGACGGCATGATGGCGCTGGAGTCTGACATTGACGACCCGCACAACAGCGCTATTTTTGCGCCTTACCAGGTCATCCTGAATGATGCGCCGGTTATCGAGTTCCTCACCGATTACCTGCGCCTGGTGGTCAGTGGCAATACCGACCCGTTCGAGATTGGCGAACTGATGGAGCACGAGCTCGACACCTACGAGCATGAGCGCCAGGTACCGGCGCACAGCCTGGCCCGGGTGGGTGATGCGTTGCCGGCGCTGGGTATTGTTTCTGCTGTGCTGGGAGTGGTGCATGCGCTGGCCTCAGCCGACTTGCCGCCCGCAGAAATGGGGCAGCTGATTGCGCACGCCATGGTCGGCACCTTTCTGGGCATTCTGCTGTCTTATGGTTTTGTGTCGCCACTGGCAACCCTGATCGAGCACCATGTGTCTGAATCCCTCAAGGTGTTTCAGTGCATCAAGGTGACGCTGATGGCCAGTCTGAATGGCTACGCACCGCAGTTGGCCGTGGAGTTTGGCCGCAAAGTGCTGGACTCCACAGAAAGGCCTTCATTCATCGAGCTTGAGGGTCACGTTCGTGAAGTCAAAAACCGCTGACCCCATGCCTGGCACGCTGTCATGACAGAGGAAGCCCGCCGCATCATCATCAAGCGCCCGGTCAAGGCGGCGGCCCATCACGGTGGCGCCTGGAAAATCGCTTTTGCCGACTTCATGACGGCCATGTTTGCGTTTTTTCTGGTCATGTGGCTGCTCGGCAATTCTTCTTCGCAGCAGTTGGCCGGCATTGCAGAACAATTCAAGATGCCGCTCAAGACAGCCCTCATGGGTGGCCCCAAAAGCAGCACCAATATCAGCGTGATTCCGGGTGGTGGCGACCCGATGCAAATCAGCGGCGAAGCCAGCGATCAAAATAACGCCAGTGGTGAATCGCAAGACATCCAGCGCCTCAATGCGCTGAAAAAGGAGATCGATACCATGATCGAATCCAACCCGGCGCTCAAGCAGTTTCGCAATCAGTTGCTGATCGACATCACGCCCGAGGGCCTGCGCATCCAGATTGTGGACAGCAACAACCGCTCGATGTTTGACCGCTCCAGCGCCGTGGTGGTGCCCTCCATGCGCACCATTTTGCAGGCCATAGGGCCGGTGCTGAACCAGCAAACCAACAAGATCACCCTATCTGGCCACACCGACGAGACGCTTTACACCAGGGGCGACAAGGCCTACAGCAACTGGGAGCTGTCAGCCGACCGGGCCAACGCCTCGCGCCGCGAGCTGATTGCCGGCGGCATGCATGAAGACCGGGTGATCAGGGTCATTGGCGTGGCTTCAAGCATGCATCTGGACAAGAAAGACCCCTCGGCCGCCATCAATCGCCGCATCAGCATCGTGGTGTTGAACCACCAGGCTCAAGCCGACATTGAACGGGCCAACACGGCTTTGCCAGTGACCCTGCCGCTTAAGAACAATGCCGCTGATCAAATTAAAACTGATGCGGCCGGAACTGACCAAACTTCGGCTGTTGAACCCAAAAAACCACCCCAGTCATGAACGAAAGCAGGACGCCACATGGACATCAAGCAGTTTTATCAGGCTTTTTTTGAGGAGGCTGATGAGCTGCTGGCCGACATGGAGCGGCTTTTGCTGGGCCTGGACCTGCAGACGCCAGACAGCGAACAGCTCAATGCCATCTTCCGCGCCGCCCACTCGATCAAGGGCGGTGCCGCCACCTTTGGCTTTGCGGCACTGACCGACACCACCCATTTGCTCGAAAACCTGCTCGACAAGGCGCGCCACAGCGAGCTGACGCTCAACACCAGGATGATGGACGGTTTTCTGGAAACCAAGGACGTCCTGCAAAAACTGCTTGAAGCCTACCGCTCTGACCAGGAACCCGAGCCTGACATGGTGGCGCGCAGCTGTGCGCATTTGCGCCAGTTGTCACTGGAAGCAGACCAACCGGCGCTGGCGCAAGCGCCAACTGCCATCACCCCAGTCGCCAACGCTCCTGTAACGGCCGTTCCTGCGGTGCAGCAGGCCGCTCCACGCGCCAGCGCCAGCCCTGTTCTGAAGGTGTGTTTTTCCAAAATTTCTGAAGGCGACGGCAAATCGCTCAGCGAAGAGCTGGCCAATCTGGGCACCGTGCTGGAGGCCACCCAAGACGCAGACAGCCTATGCGTCCGGCTAGAAACCACTTGTGATGCCGATGACATCCTGGCCGTGTGCTGTTTCATCCTGGAAGCCGATCAGATCGGGATCACCACCGAAGCAGCGCCCGAGCTTGCGCCCGTTGCCGAATCGGCACCGGCACCCACAACCCCGGCTTTACCCATGCATGCACCGGATGTGCACGTCAGCAGCCAAACCAAAGCCGCCCCGGCGCCAGTTGCCGCATCGAACGCCACCAAGGAGTCTGGCTCCATCAGGGTTGATGTGGAAAAGGTGGACCAAATCATCAACCTGGTCGGCGAACTGGTGATTACCCAGTCAATGCTGACTCAGGCCGCCTTGTTGTTGGACCCGGTTGAGCATGAGCGCCTGCTGAGCTGCATGGGGCATCTGGAGCGCAACGCGCTGGCCCTGCAGGCATCGGTGATGTCGATCCGGATGATGCCGATGGACTACGTCTTCAGCCGTTTTCCGCGCCTCATCCACGACCTCTCCGCCAAGCTTGGCAAGCAGGTGAATTTAGTGACAGTCGGCAAGGAAACAGAGCTTGACAAGAGCCTGATTGAGCGTGTGATTGACCCCATCACGCACTTGGTGCGTAACAGCCTGGACCACGGCATTGAAAGCCCTGAACTGCGCGTGGCCGCTGGCAAGGATGCCGCTGGTGAGTTGACGCTGTCTGCGCAGCACGAAGGCGGCAGCATCGTGATCGAGGTGCGTGACGATGGCGGCGGATTGCCGCGAGAAAAGATTCTGGCCAAGGCCCTGCAGCAGGGCATGTCGGTGTCCGAAAACGTTGCCGACGAAGACCTTTGGCCGCTGATTTTTGCACCAGGTTTCTCTACCGCCGAGGTGGTGTCGGATGTGTCGGGAAGAGGCGTTGGCATGGACGTTGTCAAACGCAATATTCAGGCAATGGGCGGCCATGTCGAGATTTCGTCCAAGCGTGGCCGCGGCACCAGCATCAAGATTGTGCTGCCCCTGACGCTGGCCATTCTGAACGGCATGTCGGTCAAGGTGGGCAGTGAAATCTACATCTTGCCGCTCAATTACGTGATTGAGTCGCTGCAGCCAGTGGCAAAGGATATTCGTTCGATCACAAGCAATGAACATGTGCTGCATGTTCGCGGTGAGTACCTGGCGCTGGTGGAGTTGCACAAGCTTTTCGACGTGTCCGACCCGGTGCGCGATCCGACCCAGGGCATTGTGGTGATATTGCAAACCGAAGGCAGCCGCTTCGCGTTGCTGGTTGACGAATTGGTTGGCCAGCATCAAGTGGTGGTGAAGAATCTTGAAACCAATTACCGCAAGGTCCCTGGCATTTCAGCAGCCACCATTCTTGGCGATGGCAATGTAGCATTCATTGTTGACGTGGTAAGCGTGCGCCAAATGGCACGCAATGGAGGTTTCTAGTAGTATCTGGTCCTTTCAGCGATTCCTGACATGATCAAAAAAATTAGCGTTGCGCAACTCAAGCCGGGCATGTTCGTCAAGGACATGGACTGCGGCTGGATGGAACACCCCTTTTTGACCGACTCGTTTACCGTGCGCAGCGACAAAGACATCGAGAAAATGATCGCGAACGGCATTCACGAGCTGTACATTGATTCAGAAAAAGGACTCGATGTGGTCGACGCCCCCACCAGCATCGAGGTTGAAGAAACCATCACGCGCAAGATCATTGAGGTGGCCAACAAGTTCAAAGAGGTTGAAGCAGTTTCACTGCACGATGAGTTGCCAAACGCCAGGCGGGTGCGTGACGAAGCCAACCAGGTCATCGGTGAGTTAATGATGGGCGTGCGCCAAGGCAAGAAGGTGGAGACTGAGCGACTTGATCCGGTGGTGAACCGCATGTCGGAGTCGATCCTGCGCAACAAGGACGCGCTTGTGAGCCTGTGCCGCATCAAGGAAAAGGACAACTACACCTTTCTTCATTCGGTCAGTGTTGGCGCACTGCTGATGTGTTTCACGCGCGTGTTCAGACCCAAGCCGGATGACATGGAACTGGTCGGCATTGGCGGCATGCTGCACGACATTGGCAAGACCATGGTGCCAGACAGAATCCTGAACAAGCCCGGCGCTCTGACGCCCGAGGAGTTCGTGACCATACAAATGCATGTGCAGCATGGCCAAAATATTTTGTCGGGTGCGCGCAGCATCAGCCAGACCTCGTTCGACGTGGTAGCCCAGCACCACGAACGTTACGACGGCACGGGCTACCCACTCAAGCTCAAAGGCGCCGAGATGTCGGTCTACGGACAGATGGCGTCGATCGTCGATGTCTATGACGCCATGACGTCGAACCGTGTCTATCGCGTGGGCATGGACCCAACCCTGGCCGTCAAGAAGATGTTTGAATGGAGCCGCTCGCACTTTGACCCGGAGCTGATTCAGATTTTTGTGCGCAGCATTGGCATTTACCCGGTGGGCAGTTTAGTTATGCTCGAAAGCAAACGGCTTGCGATCATTCTGAACCAGGACGGTCGTGATTTGACCCGGCCCGCAGTGCGTGCCATTTACGACGCCAACAAGCGCTGCTTCATCGCGCCGCAAGACATTGACCTGTCAGCCAATCTGGGGCGAGGTGGCGGCGACCGCATTACCAGCCCTGAGTCATCCACCAAGTGGGGCATCGACGCCCATCAATTCCTTTAACGTGAATTAACCGTGCCCTGCGCAATGAGCTTCACTGCAGTGTGGCGCGCAGGCGGCTGATGGCCTGGCTGTGGAGTTGGGAGACACGCGATTCCTTGACGCCCAGCACCGCACCAATCTCGCGCAAGTTGAGTTCTTCGTTGTAGTACAGGTTCAGCAACAGGCACTCGCGCTCTGGCAAGCGTTCAATGGCAGCCATCAATTCGCGTTTGAAATCACCTTTGAGCAACTGCGTCAGGGGTTCGTCAAGCAGGCACTCGGCGCCCTGATTCTGGCGGTCAAGGTAGCTGTTTTCATCTTCGCCACGGTCATAGTCCTCGTAATAGACCAGCTGTGCGCCCTGAATTTCTTGTAACAGTTGCTGGTAGGCGGCGAGCTCCATGTGCAGTTGCTGCGCGATCTCACGTTCGGTGGGTGCGCGCCCGAGCTTTTGTTGCTGGGCGTGGATGGCGGCCGACACTTGGCGCGTGTATTGACGCAAGCCGCGCGACACCCAGTCGTTGGCACGCAGTTCGTCAAGCATGGCGCCGCGAATTCTTTGGCTGGCATAGGTCTCGAATTTGGCGACATGGTCATCCTGAAACCGTTTGGACGCTTCAAGCAAGCCCATCATGCCGACCTGAATCAGGTCATCAAGCTCCACACTGGCAGGTAGTTTGGCGATCAGTTGCAGGGCCAGGCGCCGCACCAGCGGTGCGTATTGCCTGAGCATCTCGGAGGTGCCTGATTGATCGATTTTTCCCTGGGCCGTGTACATTGGGGATTCCTTCTGCATTTATAAAATTTCAGTGCAGCGCCAGCGTCGGCCCGGTTGCGTTGCTTGCTGCCAGCGCTGGCCGCACCGCCCGTGCCGGACCCTGCGGTGAGCGCCATGGCCACTGGCCCAAATCAGCAGCAATCTGAAAAAAGTCGGCCGCCGCGGGGCTGGTTCGGTAGGCCTCAACCACGGTCAAATTCAAGCGCTGGGCTTGCAGCATTTGCGGGTCGGCACGCACCCAGCCGGCCGAAGCCAGTGTCATGGCCAGGTAGCGGCCACTGGTTTGGGCAAGATTGACCAAAATGCGTTCGGCCTGGCTGGCGTCGGTGGCACAGTTGACCAGCATGTGCACGCACTGTAGCGCATGGGCGTAATGAAGTTTTTTGACGCAGGCATAAGAGGCCTTGATGGACGTAGCGCTGGGTTGCAGCACGACCATCACATGGTCAGCCTGCGCCGCCCAGGCGCTGAGCGCGCCTTGCGGGTCCAGTACGGCATCGACCAGCAGCAGCCGGCCAGCACACTCGGCCGGCGTGGGGGGCGCGGCACTGCGCTCATCATGCAGCAGCACATCGCGACCCTGCTGTCGCAAGGCCGCAGCCAGGTTTTGCGCCACGCTGGTAGCGCCGACGGTGGGGCCGCTGCCCACCACCGCCAATTTTTGTCCGGGGCTGTTGGCCATGAGTTGGCGCAAGCCGTCTGCCTGATCAACTTTGATGGGGTTCATGAGCGACTTTCCCGAGATTTCTTGACCGGCACTTTGGCCGGCACTTTGGCCGGCGCCTTGGCAGCAAGTTTGGCCTTCACCGTGGTCTTCATACCGACCGGTGGCCGTGTCGCACGTCTTATTTTGGCCGTGGTCGTGGTCTCCGTGACCGTAGCCGCAAGCACAGCTTCAGACACAGCTTCAGACACAGCTTCAGACACAGCTTCAGACACGAGCTCTGGCACGGTTTCAGGTGCGCTATCAGCAGGGCTTGGCTCGGGTGGCAGCATGGCCATGGCGCCCATCAATTGTTTGCATTGGTTCTGCAACTGTTCATAAAGCGCCTCGGCAGCCACCTTGGCGGCTTGCGGATCAAGCGCTACCGGCAAAGGTTCAACTTCGACCTCAGCCGGAACAAACAGTGAACTGTTGCTTCTGGTCTTGAAGACAAGATCGACCAGCGCAGCCCGCTTGATGGTCAACAGGTTCTCGGGCACTTTTTGGCCGTTGGAAATGTAGTGCAGGGGCAATTGGTGCCGAATCGCCATGTCGATCAAAACGCCGGGGTGCGTGGCTTCATCCACTTTGGTAAAAATGCAGCCTGCCAGATCATTCGTACCGCCGCTTTTTCCCCCATGCCGGTAGGCCTGGATCACTTCATTCAGGGTGTCGCCATGGCTCGAGGCGTTGAGCAGCAAGAGGCGCTTGACCGGACGACTCGCGCCGCACAGCATGGAAATTTGCGTTGACACGGCACGGTCGCGCTGGCTCATGCCCACGGTGTCGATGAGCACCATGTGTTTGTCGCCGAGGTCATGCAGGGCGCGCTCCAGATCGCCAGCGTCTTTGACGGCATGCACCGAGACCCCCAGAATCTGGCCATAGATGCGCAGTTGTTCATAAGCGCCAATACGGAAGCCGTCAGTGGTGACCAGCGCCAGCTTCTTGGCGCCGAAACGCATCACGCAGCGTGCTGCGAGCTTGGCGGTGGTGGTGGTTTTGCCAACGCCGGTCGGCCCGGTCAGGGCATAGACCCCGCCGGCGTCCATCATGGCGTTTTCGTCTTCCAGAATGGGGAGTTGCCGCGCCAATTCAGACTTGACGTAGTCCATGCCCGCGGCAAAGTCATGGCCCTCGGGCAACTGGGCCAGAATGTCTTGCGCCAGGCGGGCGCTGAAGCCCGCCCGCAGCATGGGCCGCAAGAGTTGGCTGCGCAGCGGGTTGCTGTCCGGCTTGTCCGGCCGGGACATGCCGTCGAGCTTGTCTTCGATCATGCCGCGCATCGAATGAATCTCGCGCAGCAGACTCTCTTCGCGCTCGGAATTAGGTGCCGACACAGCAGGTAGCACAGGTGCCGATTTGGGTCGCACAGGGGTCATCATCTTGACCACCTGCTCCTCCAGGGTCGCCAAAATTTCAACGCCGCTGCCGGTGACGCGGCTCGACAAAATGTAAGCGTCAGGACCCATTTGTTCGCGCAACAAACGCAGTGCCTGTCGGCTCGATGGCGCCGTGGCTTTAAAGGTTACCGTGCTGACTTCGGTGGCATTGCTCAAGCTCTTCCTCCAATCGTGGCTGTTACTTTGATGGTGCGGTTATCCGGTATCTCGGCTTGTGACAGCACTTTGAGCTGCGTCAGGTTGCGCCGCAAAAAGCGCGACAGCAAGACCCGCAGCGGGTGCTGAACCACCAGCACTGGCATCAGGCCCTGCTGTGCCTGGCGCTCCATGGCCGCCTGGGTTTCGCGCAGCAGGTTGTCGGCCAGGCCCGGCTCCAGGCCGCTGCTGTTGCTGAGCGCCTGTAGCAAGATACGGTCAAGCGAGCCGTCAAGGCCAATCACTTGCAGCGCTTCATCGCCCGGATAAATTTGCTGGATGATGGCGCGCCCCAGTGCCAGTCGGATCAGTGACGTCAGCTCGGTGGTGTCCGTGACGGTGCCGGCGTGCTCCGCCAGCACCTCAAGAATGGTGCGCATGTCGCGTATCGGCACTTCTTCATCGAGCAGGTTTTTCAGCACTTTTTGCACGGTGGTGAGCGACATGCTCTTGGGCACCAGGTCTTGCACCAGCAGTGGCGAGTCTTTGCCGACGTGGTCGAGCAACTGCTGCACCTCCTGGCGCCCCAGCAGCTCTGCGGCGTGGGTGTGAATCAGGTGATTCAGGTGCGTGGCCACCACGGTGCTGGCATCGACCACGGTGTAACCATAAATCTGAGCCTGTTCGCGCAGGCTGTTGTCAATCCAGATGGCGGGCAGGCCAAAGGCCGGGTCGGTGGTGGGCGTGCCTGGTAGCGTGGCGCTGACCTGGCCGGGGTTGATGGCCATCCACTGGCCCGGTATGGCTTCGCCCTGCCCTATTTGCACGCCCTTGAGCCGGATCACGTAGGCATGGGGTTTGATCTCGAGGTTGTCACGAATGTGGACCACTGGCACCAAAAAGCCAATGTCCTGGGCGAATTTTTTGCGGATGCTTTTGATGCGGCCCAGCAGTTCGCCGCTTTGTGCCTTGTCCACCAGCGAGATCAAGCGGTAACCCACTTCCAGGCCCAGCGGGTCCACCAGCGCCACGTCATCCCAGGAGGCTTCCTGTTTTTCAGCGAAGTCTGGCGCTGCCACCGGGGCCGGCGCTTCTGCCGTGAGCGCGGTTGCAGCACGTTTAGCAACCCGTCTTCCAAGCCAGATCAAGCCACCGGAGATGAGCAGGAAAGCCAGGTTGGGCATGCCCGGAATAAGGCCCATGAGGCCAATGACACCGGCTGTGAGGAACAAAACCTGCGGATTGGCAAACAACTGGCCCGTGAGTTGCCCGCCCACGTCTTGGTCGGTGGCCACGCGCGACACGATCACACCGGCGGCCGTTGAGATCACCAGCGCCGGGATTTGCGCGACCAGGCCGTCGCCAATGGCCAACAGCGTGTAGGTGGTCGCGGCACTGGACAAGCTGAGGTCGTGCTGCCCCATGCCAACAATCAGGCCGCCAACAATGTTGATCACCATGATCAGCAAGCCCGCAATGGCATCGCCGCGAACAAACTTGCTGGCGCCGTCCATGGAGCCATAGAAAGCCGCTTCTTGTGCCACTTCAGCGCGGCGCTTGCGGGCAGCGTCTTCGCCGATCAGGCCGGCATTGAGGTCGGCATCAATGGCCATTTGCTTGCCCGGCATGGCGTCAAGCGTAAAGCGTGCGCCCACTTCGGCAATGCGGCCCGCGCCCTTGGTGATAACCATGAAGTTGATCACCACCAGGATGATGAAGACCATGACACCGACCGCAAAGTTGCCGCCCACCAGGAAATGGCCAAAAGCCTCGATGACCTTGCCGGCAGCATCCGGGCCGGTGTGACCGTCCATCAGCACGACCCGGCTCGACGCCACATTAAGCGACAGGCGCAGCAGCGTGGTAAACAGCAAGACGGCAGGAAAGGCCGCAAAGTCAAGCGCTTTCATGGTGTACATGCTCACCAGCAGCACCATGATCGACAGCGCAATATTGAAGGTAAACAGCAGGTCGAGCAAAAAGGCCGGCAGCGGCAGCACCATCATGCTCAGAATCAGCACCACCAACACCGGGCCGGCCAGGCCCTTGCCCTTCTCGCCCGCCATCATCGCGCTGAACATGCGCATGGTTGAACTGAAGGCGTTCATGCGGCGTGTCCTGGCATGTCAAGTGCTTCTGGCACTGGCAGATGGGCAGGCGGACTTGGCGGGGTGCCGCCCTCAAGGGCGAGGCGCTTGAGTTGATAAGCCCAGGCAAGCACTTCGGCCACGGCCGAATACAGCGCCAGCGGAATTTCGTGACCCAGTTCCGTGTGCCGGAACAAGGCACGCGTGAGCGGCGGTGCCTCAAGCACGGGAATGTTGTGCTCAATGGCCATGGCACGAATCCGCAGGGCCACCAGGTCGGTCCCTTTGGCCACCACGCGCGGCGCCCGCATTTCCTGGTCGCGGTACTGCAGCGCCACGGCAAAGTGGGTCGGGTTGGTGACAATGATGTCGGCCTTGGGCACATCGGCCATCATGCGGCGCTTGGCCATTTGCTGCTGCTGGCGACGGATTTGGGCCTTGACTTGGGGGTCTCCATCGTTTTCCTTTTGCTCCTGGCGCACGTCTTCGCGCGACATGCGCAGCTTGTGAGCATGACTCCAGAGCTGGTAGGGCACGTCAATGGCGACCACCAGCAACAAAGACCCAATGATCAGCGCGCAAGACCGGGCCACCAGATTCAAGGTGTGCGGCAGCGCGGCATGCACGGGTTCACTCATCAGCGCCATGATGTCGCTCAAATTGTTCATGATGACCCACGCGGCAATGGTGCCAATCAGCAGCGATTTGACGATGGTCTTGACCAGTTCAGCCAGCGATTCGCTTGAAAACATGCGACCAATACCGGCAATCGGATTCAATTTAGAAAATTTTGGGGCCAGGGATTTGCTGGAAATCAACCAGCCACCGAGCAGCATGGGAGCCAACAAGGCGGCCAGCAGCATCATGAACATCAGAGGCACCATGGCCTGCAAGGCGTGCGCCACCATGTTGCCAACATGCACCATCATGCGGGTGCTGTCAAAGGCAGAGGTGCGTTCGAACTGGAGCCCTTCGCGCATGGCGCTGCCAAATTGCTCACTGATTGAGCCCGACATGGTCCACAGGCCACCCAGTGCAGTGACCAGCATGATGAAGGTCACCAATTCGCGGGAACGAGCTACCTGGCCTTCGTCGCGCGCTTTTTGCAAACGCTCGGGCGAGGCCGGTTCTGTTTTCTCGAGATCACTTTCTTCTGCCATCAATGCTCCGAAGCCACAGACGCACTGCGCCACATGGTGTGATTATTGAGGCAGAGGCCCCGGCTTGATCAGGCGAACAAAGCAGGGTTAGGGCTGCTCATTTTGCAATCACGGCCATCAGGCTAGAACCCGAGGCTGGCCAGAAGATCATCAACCTGAGTCTGGTCGCTGAGCGTGTCGGGTGCACCCGGCTTGATGCGGGGTCCGTTGAGCAGCCCGGTGTCGAGCCCCTGGCGTTTTAGCTCGGGTGTGTTGTCCACCAGCAGTTGCAGCAACTGGGTTTCGACTTCCTTGATCAAATCCATCATTTTTTTGATGACCTGGCCGGTGAGATCCTGAAAATCCTGGGCCATCATGATTTCCATCAACTGGGCACTGGTGGCCTGCGCTTGCCGGGGAACCTCCGCCAGGAAGCCCCGGGTGTCGCTGACCAATTGGGCGGTATCCGTCATAGCTGTCGTCGTGGCCGACCCAGCGGCCCAACGTTGCGACAGTTCAGTGGCTTGCCTGGACAACTGGTCCTGAATGGGTTGCGCCACATCCACCGCGTTGAGTGCTCTTTCAGCGGCACGCTCGGTCATTTGGGCGACATAGGTCAGGCGGTCGCGCGCATCAGGAATTGCCTCGGCGGCGCGCGCAATGCCCTGTTCCAGCCCCAGTTCACGCATGCTTTCGAGCATCAGGCGGGTGAGCTGCCCGATGCGGACAATCAATTGGTCAGCAGAGTCGCCGTCAGCTGGTGTTAAAGCTTGATCCATTGTCATGACGCGCCCCCTTCCCTTTCTATTTTTTCAAAAATCTTGGTGATTTTTTCCTCGAGCGTGACCGCCGTGAACGGCTTCACTACGTAACCATTGGCACCGGCCTGGGCTGCGGCAATGATGTTTTCCTTTTTTGCCTCAGCCGTCACCATCAGCACCGGCAATTTGGCCAGGGCCGGGTCGGCGCGGATGGTCTTCAACATGGTCAGGCCATCCATGTTGGGCATGTTCCAGTCCGAGACCACAAAACCGTATCTGCCGCCCTTGATTTTTTCCAGACCGACGGCGCCATCTTCGGCTTCGTCAACATTGGCAAACCCGAGTTCCTTGAGCAGATTGCGAACAATCCGGCGCATCGTTGGAAAATCATCGACGACCAGAATCTTTATACTTTTATCAACCACGTTCACTCCAATTAAATGCCTGACAACACAAATACTTTTGACCCCGTTACTTTACACACGATTGCCTCGCTCACCCAACGATGACAAATACGACATCACGCGGTGGCTCATGTCGCGCAGCGGCACCACCTCGCAGGCGGCACCAAGCGCTATGGCTTCACGCGGCATGCCAAAAACCACACAACTGGCTTCGTCCTGTGCAAGGGTGAATGCGCCGGCCTGGCGCATCCGAAGCAGACCCGCTGCACCGTCCCGGCCCATACCAGTGAGCAGCATGCCGACCGCATTTTTGCCGGCATGCAGTGCCACCGAGTCAAATAGCACATCGACTGAAGGACGGTGCCGATTGACGCGCTCCTCCTGGTCCACCTGAGCCACATAATTGGCGCCGCTGCGTCTGAGCGACAAATGAAATTCACCCGGCGCAATGTAGACGTGTCCCGGCAAAATGCGCTCGCCCTGCACCGCCTCCGCGACCCGGACCCGGCATGCGTTGTCCAGCCGCTTGGCAAACGAGCGCGTAAAGCCGGCGGGCATGTGCTGCGCAATCATGATGCCCGGGCTGTCCGGCGGCAACGGTAGCAGGACTTCAAGTATGGCTTCGGTACCACCGGTCGAGGCCCCAATAATGATGAGTTTTTCGGTACTCAGCCTGGCGTTGTGCAGCATGGGTGCCTGGGGCTGTGGTTCATGCAGCCCGTCAGCGCTGCGGTGCTTTGCCAGCGGCAACCGGGCCACCGCTGCAATTCGAATTTTTCCGGTGATGAGTTCCGTGTAGGCCAGCAAACCATCACGAATGCCAAGGCGCGGCTTGGTGACAAAGTCGATTGCACCAAGTTCGAGCGCGCGCAGGGCCGCTTCTGAGCCGCGCTCGGTCAATGACGACACCATGACCACCGCCATGGGCCGCAAGCGCATCAATTTTTCAAGAAACTCAAGGCCATCCATGCGCGGCATTTCGACATCGAGCGTCATCACATCAGGATTGTGCAACTTGACGAGGTCACGGGCCTGCAAGGGGTCAGAGGCTGTGGCCACCACCACCATGTCGGGCTGGCTATTGATGATTTCGGTCATCAGGCTGCGTATCAGTGCCGAATCGTCCACGCAAATGACCGTGATTTTGCGCAGCGTCATTGCCAATCCCCTCCTTTGTTGGCTACGTTGCCGCGATGGTCGAGTTGCAGGGGCATCAGTTTGTCATCAAGCGACGCTTTGGCCAATGCCTGCGCCAGCGCCTGCTCGTCGCGGCGCAGCAGCAGCGTGTCTTCCTGGCGGCGCAATCTGCGCAGTGCCACCCGGCCTGACATGGGGAAAAAATTGATGCGGCGGGGAAGCACACCCAGCAGGTCCTGCGCCACTACCGGAATTTGTTCGTTGTGCAAGAAGTGCAGCACAAATTCTGCATTGCGCTCGCCAATGTTGATTTTTGACAAACTGTTCATGACGGCGCCGCCGCCAAACACCTTGGCCTCCAGCCTGTCGCGACGGGCACCCGCCTTGAGCAGTTTACTCACCAGCATGGCCATGGCATAAGACCCATACCGCATGGCAGTTTTTGCACTGTATGCGGCACCCTCGGCATCTTCGGGCAGCATGAAATGGTTCATGCCGCCCACACCTGCCGTGCTGTCACGCAGGCAGGCGCAAACGCACGACCCCAACACGGTGGTCAACAGCATGTCACTGGACGTCACGTAGCATTGGCCGGGCATCAATTTGACAGCGTCCACGCCAAATTCGCGATCAAAGTAGTGCAAGTTTGCCGCTGGTTTCATGTCAAGCGGGTTCACGCTGCAGCCCTCGCGTGTTGGGAGATCAATTCGTAAACCGTCTTGCCGAGCAGGCGTAGCGGCAGATGGGTAGAAGAGAAATTTTCAGAATGTCCGGCAAACAGGAGGCCGTGCGGCTTGAGCAACGGCACGAACTTTCGCAAGATGTTTTCCTGGGTTTCCCGGTCGAAGTAAATCATCACGTTGCGGCAAAAAATGGCATCAAACGGCTCCTTCAAGGTCCAGCTCGGCGCGAGCAGATTCAGCTGCGCGAAAGTCACCATGGCAGCCACTTCAGGGCGAATCCGGGCTTCGCCGGCATGGTCTCCGGCGCCCTTCAAAAAGAAGCGCTTGAGCCGTTCTGGCGACAGCTTGCTGACCTGCTCGGCCGAAAAAATGCCCTCGGCACCAAGCTCGAGCACGTGCGTGTCAATGTCGGTGGCCACAACACGGGCCTGGCTTGCGCGGCTGCCAAGCGTCTCAATCAGGGTCATGGCAATAGAGTACGGCTCTTCCCCCGTTGACGCAGCCGAGCACCAGACCGTCATGGCGGGTCCACAACGTCGGGCGTGCTCGGCCAGCAGCGGAAAGTGGTGGGGTTCGCGAAAAAACGCTGTCAGGTTGGTGGTCAAGGCATTGACAAACAACTGCCATTCGGCACCACGCGGGTCATTCTGCAGCAAGCCCAGATAGGTAGAAAAATCCGTTAACTTGAGTTTGCGCAGGCGCCGTGCCAGGCGGCTGTAAACCATTTGCCGCTTGTGTTCGCTCAAGGCGATGCCGGCACGTTGATGGATCAGCGTGCGTATTTTTAAAAAATCACTGTCGGTAAGGAGAAAATCCGGCCTGACGGACGAATTAACAGCGACGTTCGGGACTAGATTCATACGCTTTCGTGGTGTCGCCAGCGCAAGATTGGCTTTTTATGGAGCAAACAATTGATCCGCCTGCCAATGTACCCACAAAGACCTGAGTTCGATGGGCAAAGGACCACACCAAAAAGCCTCTTCTTTGAAGAATGCCGTCAAAACGGGCTTGCTTTACGCCACTGTCACGATACCGTCACAGCATCAGGATGCGAGGAAAAGTTTCGCCTCACCCAAACAGGTCAGGCCTCGTCCGATGGCTGGGCTTACGTGGCCGCCCACCCAATCGTCCATTGGCACGGGCTGCATCTGACTTCTCAGCCGTTACCGCCTTGCCGCCTATTTTGCCCATAGCCTGGGCCATCCAATGGCGCGATCCGAGGAATCCTTGAAGCAGCGCAGGAAGGTACAAATCAGCATCCAACAGCGGGAAGTGCAGACCAAGACCCGATGGCGAAATCTCGATATCCGCCAATTGAGGCGGCCGCGCTTCTTCCAGCCCTTGCGCATCGTGTGGCCTAAAGCCGATTTCAAGCCAGTACAGCACTTTGGGTGCTGAAGCGCAAGCCACTGTCTTTGTGCTCTGGAACGACGACAGCGTGCACCTGCTTGGCCGCGCCGTGCACCTCACCGATGACAACCCGGTGCTCGGCAGCGACAGCGCCGCGTCGGCCAGCTACCGCTGGCACATGACGCCCACCACCTGGGTTGAAGGCGGTCTGAACAGTTACACCGATGGCAGCAATGGGCCAGCCGTGGCCCTGACGCGTTGGTTTGGTGACACGTCCCTGCAAATGTTCGCCCGCAAAGGTGGCATCAACACCTTTGTTGGCCTAGAGTTAACCCTGCCGCTGACACCGCGCCAAGGTATGGGCGCTGCCCGCGTGCAATTGGGCGGCAACCCGCGCTATGCGCAACCCATTCGCACACTGTTGACCTCCGGCACAGATAAAGCCAATACCCAAAAACCTGGTGCCGTGCGCCCGGTTGATTTGAGCTACAAATCCGAGGTGGAGCTGCTGAACTCAGGCCGCATCAGTGCCGACTACATCAGCACCCAACTGCCGCGCCTGCGCGAATCGTTTTACCTGTATGGCCGTGCGCTCATGCCATAAAGGGATTCGCGGCGGGGGCGCCAGGAAAAAGGCCAGCGCCCCTGTTTACCCCAAACACATATCGATCCGTGGTAATTTTGGTCCAGCATGTAGTCTTGCAGCCAAAGCAAGTCAGCTTGTGCGCTGGGCAGAATGATGACGGCCATTATTGGCGACTTAGGCGGGCCGCCAGCAACTGCGCCCGGGCATCAGCCGCCAGGATACCTTTGCCTTGCAAACGGTCCTTTTCACCCAAGGCGATGATTTTCAGGGTGGCGATCAACGCCTGCTTCTCTTGAAACTGCTCAAAGCTTTCAATCACCATGCTGGCTTGCCCATTTTGCGTGATGATGAACGGATTGCCGTTCAGGGCCAAGTCTTCTCAAATCTGGGCTGCGTGGGTTTTTAAGTATGAAATGGACTGAATGTTGGCAATGGACTGCATGAAAACTCCTGTGCAATGAAAAACCCAAATTTAGAGCTAAGTTTGGTTTTTATCAAAACGGCAGGCCCAGTTGAATTTTGACGACATGCTCCACCGCCTTCAAATCAGACCGGGTCAAGGCACCGAGCTGAGTTGTCAGGCGCTCCTTGGCGACCGTTGTGAGTTGGTCGGCCATCGCCTTGCTTGATTGCCCGGCCACCGTGACCACTGCCTCGCTGGGGTAAAGGCGCCCGGTGTTGGAGGTCAAAGGCACCACCTGCAAACGATTCAGATGCGCGTTAGACAGGTCGGTGCTGACAATCACCGCCGGTCGGGTCTTGCGAATTTCACCCCGTCGCGCGAGGTCAAAATCTACCCACCACACTTCACCGCGTTTCATTGGCCACATCACCTATCAAGGCTTCACTCCAGGCCAGTGCCTCTTGTTCGCGCGCGGTGTCTTGCCCCATAGCACGATAGCCTGCTGACAAATCATCGCTCACAACATGTGGACGCGCCAGATTCTCAAGAAACGCACTGATCTTGCGGCGGCCCACCACGCGCACCAAACCCTCGTACACCGCTTCATCCATGGTGATGGTCATTCTTTTCTGCATGCTTTAACTCCTTTCAATGCATATATGCATTGCGCATTATGACTTAAACTTGTTTTTAGGCTTGGGGGCAAAAGGGAACAACAGAGCAACACAAGCCCCCTGTTTCACGATCAACAAGGAATTAACTGGCATTTGACCCCAACTACCCAGACCCCGGTTACCACAAATTACCACGCCTTGCCTCGGACTGGAGCGAAAGAAGAAGAAAGCGGGTCAGGCCAGTTTCTGATTGATACCTGCCTGTTTCAGAATAATGTTGGCCAAGTGCCGCGCCATGATGGTCACTGCGACCGGAAAGGTCTTACCACTGATCGGACTAAGCCATATCTCGTGACTGCCTTTGCCATTGCGGACAAACGTGCAACCGTTGTTAATCAGAATGGCCCGCAATTGCGGATAAAAACCGCTTCCCATACGTCACAATGCCTTGCGCGTGTTTGCATCCTCGATGTGACGAAACTCGACGCGGCTGTTTTCATCGAAGCTTATGCCGTTAGCGGCTGCGATCTCTGGAGCTACTTCCCAAAAACGGGATATCACCGCCTCATAGCTTGGCGCTTCAGTCGCGACACACAACGCATCACACGAAGCAACCCACATGCCAGATTCGGCATCAAAGACGACCTCGGCCACAAACGGCGGGGTGCGATTGAAATTGGGGCGAATAACGTTAACCATGACAGCAGTTTACACGGGAACAAAACCGGAATTAATTGAAATCTTGAGTGCGGTCACCCATTTTGAAACTTGCATGATGGACTTCAATTACATAGACATTTCTTGAATGTATGTCAAAAGCGTTGCAACGGTTGTCCAACCCAAGTCGATGGCGTTGATTGCGCGGTATTGTCAGATCAAGTCAAGTCGCTTGACTGGAAGGTTCGCCGCGCCAAGAAAAAGGCCAGCGTACCACCTGATGTCATGCGCCATGTGCGTGCCAAGATGAAGGTCGCCCAGTTAATTCAAAATTTCCCAATCTGCCAAAGCCAAGCCATGCACTCTGGAGAACTCGCGGGTGTTATGCGTCACCACTGTCAATTTGTGCGTTAGCCCAACGAGTAAGGTTAGATCGTGCGAAGCCACGATCTAACCTTACTCGTTAAAAGGAAACAACAGAGCAACACAAGCTCCTCCGTTTCATTCGCAACAAGGCTGCTTCCCCAATGGCCACCTGCCTCAAAGAATTAATTGGAATCTGACTCTAACTAATCTTTTGGCACGGGTGCAACCGATCAAGCCGCCTCGCGCCATCCTGCCTCGGTATCTTCAAACACCAGTTTGTCGTGTTGCTCGCGGTCAAGATTGGCTAGTTGCTCAATCAAGTCCTTCACCCGCACGTTGCCGTTCACCGACTCCAGATAAAGTGCCTGCATCCAGCGGCAGGCACTTTTGGGTATGCGGCCACGCCGCTCCCAAAGTGACACCGCCTCTTCAGACACGTCTAGCAACGCCCCAAAACGAGTTTGAGAAAAATCGAGCTCTTTACGCAAAAACCGGAACTCTGCACCGGTCATGTGACCTTTGCTGGCAATATGGCGGCCAATGACTTGATGCAGTCCGCCAGCGTCCACAATGGCCACGGCATCGCCAGCCGCAGTTTTGCGGATTTTGAAACCGTTGCTCAAATAGACGTTTTGCAGTCCTGATTCTGTGTAGTGGTACATGGTTAATCCTTGGTCAAAACACGGTCACCACCGCAATCCAATCACCGTTGTCATCCTTTTCAATGGCCGCTGTCACACGAATCAAGTCGCCCGCATGATGGTGGCGCAAAGTGCACTTCCAATTACCCCGAATGTTTTCATGGGCAGACTCGTCGATCACGCCCTTCAGTAAGCAAGCGTAAACCTGTGTTCGCGTGATGTTGCGCTGCCGCATCCGCTTCTTGGCGTGAGACTCAATAAACACGTTTTCAGTCTTTTTGGCCAAATCCCGAATGATGCGAAGCATGTTTCCATCATTCAATGGAATCGGAATTGGTTGCGCCATGGCGTAATTATTACGGGTTATTGGCAAATTGCAAGGTGTTGTGGCTCAAATCCACATCTGACTTGTTGATTTGGCCTGTCGGCCAAATCCCGACGTGGCCGCGGCCTGCACGCCAGCGGCACTGAATTAAATAAAAAAGGTGATATTTGGTCTGGGAGTTAAAAGGAAACAACAGAGCAACACAAGCTCCTCCGTTTCATTCGCAACAAGGCTTCCCCAATGGCCACCTGCCTCAAAGAATTAATTGGAATCTGACCCCACAATTACCGACCCCAATTACCGGACCTTACGAGGCCAACGCGTCCATCGATACACCAAAGCGTCGTGCCAACGCCTGCGTCTGGCGCAGGTTAAGCGCGCGCTTGCCCGCCAGCACTTCAGACACCACGCTTTGAGCCCCCACCTCAGGCAGATCACACTGGCGCAAGCCGTGCTGTTCCATCAAAAACGCCAATCGACTCGCTGGGGTACTTGCGTCAGGCCATGGATGCATGCGTGCCTCATAGTCAGCAATGCGCGCTGCTACTAAATCCACCAGGGCAAACACAGGGTGTGCACCGTCAGAGCCAAAACGCTCAAAACATTCATCGACAAACGCCAGCAATTCGGTGTAATGCGCCTCATCACGAACGGGAGTCGCCAAACCCAAAGCGGCGTCGATTACGCCCCACGGGACCAGCACTTCAGATACGGTCATCATTTCCAGTCTCCTTTGTCGTATTGCTCATGCGTGCGTACTCCTTTGATCCACACCAACTGCGCCTGAAAAGCAATGGCAGCAATCAGGCGGTACTTGTTACCACCGATGTTGAACACAAAGCGTTCGCCCACCTTGTCCACGCTGGCAAACATCGCCTTGAGTTGACCAAAACTGCCAAAGGACCCATGTTCTATCAAGCGCCTGAAATCCTGCAAAGGCTGCTCTGCATTGGGATGCAATAAGGCAAATTCGCGCAGCATCTTGTTAGAGATCAGCTTCATGAATGGACCCTATCTTATAGCACTTTGCTATAAATCGGTATTGTTGGGGCGTTTAAAAACACAAAGGAATGACTATGCCGCCTCACCCGGCAAATGCCGCGCACCGCTTGCAATGACGACGTCACTGATGCCGCTTCCACCGCCCGCGGGCAAAGTCCTCTGCGCCGCTGAAGTAAACCGCACCTTGCCATGCCACCCACCTGATGGCCATGCCCACAGGCCGCGTGGTGAAAGCGAATTAATTGGAATCTGACCCCAATTACCCCCCACCAATAAGGCCACCAGTTGCAACAGCAACAGGTTTTTGGCTGGGTTGTAAGTCATGGTTTTGATGCTGCTGTAGGCAGCAAGGCCAGCAATTCTGACTCAAAGCGCATCAACACCGGGTCTTGGTCCAGGTGGGCTTGTGCATATAAATAACCGGCGGCACCCAATTGCTCGCGCCGGTCTGCATCTGCGGCCAGGGCTTGCACTGCCGCTGCAAACGCCACAGCGTCTCCAGGCGGCACCACCACACCACAGGCAGCGGGCAAACTGGTTAAACCTGATCGGCCCGCTAACGCCACATTGGCCGCAACAGCCGCGCTGGCAACTGCTTTGCCGGTTATCACATCCGCCAACTCGGTGTCTAAATTAGCTGTGGTCACCACCGGGCGGGCGCTGGCTAACATGTTGGTTAGCTTGCTGGGCAGCACCAAGTCTGCGGCGTCGTCGCGTTGGGGCAGCAGATGAATGTCTGCCGCTGCCAGCAAGTCTGGCAACCGGGCGGCTGGCTGCAGGTCTAAAAACCGCACATTGCTCAGGCCCTGGCAGCGCGCCACCAGGTCGGCCCGGCCGGCGCCGTTGCCACAAAACACAAACAAAATCTTTTGGTTGGGCGGCACCACCGCACCCAGGCACAAACCGGCTATTTGGGCCAACAGCTCCAGGCCCTGCTTGTTACCCATGTTGCCGCTGTACAGCGCCACCACCGTGTCGGGGTCTGCGCCCAGGTCGGCGCGGTAAGCAACCACGCCCGCGGGTGACGGCAACACAAAGTCGGCCATGTTGACCCAATTAATGGCCATGCGGGTGCGCTCGGGTGCCACGCCTTTGTCTAACAGCCGCTGGTGCATGCGCCTGGAAATAGTGCTTACCGCATCAAACCGCCGCATTAGCCAGCGCTCCAGCGCGGCCAACACACCGGGCACGCGTGCGCTGCGCAACAAACCCAGTTTGTAGGCTGCGTCTGCTTCTTCGTCAAGTTCAAACTTTTGCACATGCAACCACGCCCGTGCTGGTGCTGTAGCCATTTTTAAACCCAGGCGTGATTTGCCAGGCGGGGTAATGCGGGGGCGCGGTAACCACACGCACTTGGTGCCCGCGCTGTGCCAGCCACGCGGCCATGTCACCGGTGTGTTTGCCCACACCGGTAAGCTCGGGGGCAAAGTTCAAACCGTAGATGAGCAATTTCATACAAAAGATTATGGGGCCTGTTGCTAGCTTAAAGCTGGCCTAATTTTGCCCCGCGCAAAATCATTTAGAAATTTAAATTTCTGTCGTACCGCAAGCCACGTTTGAACACTTGGTAGAGTTCCTTTTTATTCCCTTTTTATTCCACTGCAAAGGCCAGCATGGGCATGGCCAACAGCGCCGTCACCGTAACCAGCCAGGCCAGCGTCATGGTGGCCAGCATGTGCCCCAGCCCGTTAATGCGCCAAGACTGGTAAACACGGCCAAACAGCAAACGTCTGGAATTTTGAGTCTTTTCAGACTGGGCTGGTAGCTACCCTTCTGCCCAACTTCATGCGTTACAACGGCATCGCCATGGGCTTTGGCATGCGAAATAAGCCGATAGCCTTAACGCTGAAGACAACTTTCAAAGCGTGCTGCTGCAAGATTTAATCCCAAAAACCAGGGCAAAAGTCAAACTAAAGGGTGCAACCCAACTCATTGAATGTCTCTGTTTTTGAACACCAAAGGCGCAAATTTGAACATGATTGCGCTTGCGAAAACCTGCATCCGTGTACAAACACTCGTCTTCCGGGAAAAACGCCCGCACCGAATCGTAATCTGGCATGCCATGGTCTTTGCGGTAACCGTGCAACGTCTCAATGACCTTGCAATCGAGTTCGCGCCGCGCTTTATCAGGCCCACCCGTATTTTGAGGCAGCTGCAAACCAGTCAACTGACAGCTCACCTGCAGTGTGGCAAATGCTTTGCTTACTTCTGCCAAGTGTTACGTCCGCCGAAACTCAGGCCTTGGCAGCGCGCCACCAAATCTGCCCGCCCTGCCCCGTTGCCGCAGCATACAAAAACCAATTCAGGGGGCATTCGCGGCGAGGGCGCCGCGCCAACACTCGGCGGGAAAGTGCTGGGCTGCAAGCACGGCGGCTGCCGCCTAAAGGATAGCGTCCCCTTTTTGTACCCAATTACTCGCACCGCATGCCCACGCGCGGCCAGCCACGCCGCCAGCTCGCCGGTGTATTTGGCAAACCATGGGTTCCAGGGCTTGGACTCGTGTGGCTCCAACAGCATTTTTGTATTGACAAATACAATTCCCGTCAATAGAATTTTGTTCATGAACATTGAGTTTGACCCCGCTAAAGATGCAGCGAATGTGCAAAAGCACGGTGTTTCGCTTGCGTTGGCGATTGAACTCAATTGGGATACGGCGCTGACGTGGTTTGATGCGCGTCGCACGTATGATGAGCCGCGCCAGTGCGCCTTGGCGGTACTAGGTGACCGGCTGTATTTCGTGGCTTTTGTTGACCGTGGTGAGTGCCGACGCATCATCAGTCTGCGCAAAACCAATAACCGGGAGAAACTGCATTATGCAAACACATTTGACGCTTCGTGATGGCCGAAAAATACTTTTGAACACGCCTGAGGAAGAGGCCCGGATTAACGCTGGCATTGCCGCCGACCCAGACACCCATGAGGTGAGCGATGCAGAGT
>Ga0100385_1001199_pt1 | contig 27208 bp, 20 predicted proteins | sample CryGeymeta201509_FD_81543 | JGI IMG/M metagenome (GOLD analysis project Ga0100385, IMG submission 81543) | Groundwater microbial communities from Crystal Geyser aquifers in Utah, USA - Crystal Geyser metaG 2015-09 | ecosystem: Environmental > Aquatic > Deep subsurface > Groundwater | place: USA... | reverse complement strand
GCTCGTGACCCTGTAGTTAAACGGGTCAAAACCACCAACCTACCCAAAAATACTGTACGTTTAATTAGATTTTTTAGACCCATGAAGGTCCGAGGTATCCTACCTCAACTCAATTCCTATTCACTTTTCAAAGACCCACAAACCGGCGAACCGTCCTGCAGGGTCGGCGAAGCTACTTGCGTTGGCTCCGCCTGTCAAGAGACTTTTTTAACGGCCTGTCTCTTTATTTTGGCCCAGTTTTCACCGCCCTCATCAAGGGTGTTCCTTGACTTGGGAGGCGGAGTATATACGTGGGACGTGATGCGTCAACCGATTTTTTGCGTCAAATTGGAAGATTCGTGAACCCACAAATACTCCAATAAGTTAGGGTCAAGAAATCTGGAATAGGTGCCCCCTTGGCTTTCGTTCTCGATTACGGCGCCTGCCGCTTTACAGGCATCGCGTTGATTCCTAGTGTGCGTTTCGGCCGTTCTGCCACGGCAAGGAGATATTAATGCGAAAGACCACCCTACTCTTGTTCCTCGTTATTATGCTGCATAGCGTCACAGCACTCGCTGGACCTGGCGAGCTGATGAAATATGCGCCTAAGTCCTCGAAGTTGGTGATGGGTGCGAACATCGCAGCTCTGAAACCCTCACCGTTATACGCGGAGATGATGGCGCTGTTGCGGGGGCGCCCTGCATTTGGAGCGTTTCTGAGCTTCCTCGAGACTGAGGCGTCGTTGAACGTCGATCGGGACGTCGAGTCGGTGGTGGTCGCCATGCCTGATGTATCGATCACTCCAGCGCAGGCGAATGCGCAAGATACGATGACCATTATCGTGCGCGGAAAGTTCGATCAGAAGAAGCTGACGGACGCGATGAACACCAAGTACCCAGGTCATTCGGTGACCAAGGAAGGAACCCAAACGCGCCATACGATTGAAGCGTTTACCATCGCGTTCGTATCCGATCAGGATCTTGTCATGACGACCGGGGACGTCGACTTCCAGACCAAGTCATGGGTGGCCGTCGCAAATGCCAAGGAGAGTGCAGTGTCGAACAAGGATATTGCAAAGATGGCGGCCAAGGTGAACCTGACGCGTGGAATGTGGCTTGTGGGCGTAACATCGCAACTCGTGCAGAATGGACCAAAGATGAACGTTGCCGGACTCACAGTCGACCTCGTTTCAGGTCTCAAGGTCGACATCATTGGCACGATGAACTCGAAAGAGGATGTGAAGACCTCGCTTCAAGATTTCGAAAACATACGCAAAGAAGCCACGAACCCCATGGTGACGATGATGGGCGCCAGCCCGCTTATTACTAATATGAAAACAGGGAGCTCCGGACTCGACATTACGGTAACCACCAAGATGACGGCCCCTGAGATGCAACGCATGGTTGGACTCTTGAAGGCCTCGATAGCCTCAGGAACACAAGCGATCGCTCCTTCGGTCCAAGGAAAAGGCCAAGAAGCCGCGCCCGTCGCCCCTGCAAAGGGCGCGGACGCCGACTTCAACTGATCCCCAAACCTCTTGAATCACACCTCGTGAGAACACCTTGAAAATCCAGTTATTTGTCTGTGTGGCGCTGTTGCTTGGCAGCGCGTCGGCATCAGGACAAGAAGCATTTGATGGAACGCCGTCCAACGGCATCCAACTCCCGTATTCGTCTGTTGCCGCGCAAGATGACGCAACCTCCCTTGAGATCAACCCGGCGGGCCTCGCTTTCATGGAGACTGGCGAAATTGGTTTTGGGTTTGAAGCTCCCTCTTCGGATTTCCAGGAGGTCGCACCCGAGTCCAACGCCTTCTTCTTCGCGGCAGGAAATGGAATCGTCGGTACGGGGTTCTCCTTTCAGGATCTCGCCCAACCCTCCGGCGGCCTGGTCCTTGATGACTTCCGGAAATACACGTGGGGCCTTGCACTCGCGGTTCCCAAGACCCTCAGCGTAGGACTGAACGTCAACTGGTTTGGCAGCGGTGTCTCGGAGAGACTGGACAGTCTGGTTTCCTATGATCTTGGCCTGCAATGGCGACTTGGTGAGCACATCGCGTTTGGCGTGATGATGCGGGATTTCAACCAACCGTTCTTGGAGTCTGATACCGCGCTTCGGCGCCGCACGCTGCTCGGCCTGCATATTCGGCTCTTCGACGGGCGCCTGCAGCTTGACTCCACGTCGGCTTCGCTTTCGGGAGTCGATGCGATGGAATGGACCCCTCGGGTGTTGATCGAACCACTGGGCGGTTTGCGGATCTTTGCGAGCGTCCGGAACGTCATCGACAATCGGGCCGGAGCCAATCGGTTTTCGCTGCAGGAAGCTTGGGCAGGGCTGGAATTGAGTTTCGGGTCATTTGGACTCGCCTACGCTCCGTCGTTCGTGAAGGCAGCGGATGATTCCTACGAATTCTCGCGCTTGCACGGGTATCACTGGTTCTCGCCGCACAAACAAAGAAGCCTGATCGATGCCAGCGGTCGCTGGGTGACGGTCAACCTTAACCAATCCATAGGAGAGGCAGGATATTCGGGTGGAATCCTAACCTCGTCGTCCCGGGCATTTCTGGAAGTCGTCATGGATTTGGAGCGAGCCAGCACCGACGAGTCGGTCGCCGGAGTTCTGGTGGTCGCGGGCGACACTTCGCTGGGATACGCCCAATCGTGGGAGTTGCGACAAGCCATCCAAAACCTTCGCGCGAAGGGGAAACCCGTGGTCGCCTACCTGACCCAACAAACCAGCCGCGACTACTTCATTGCCAGCGCCGCCAATCGGGTTTGGGTTTATCCCACCGAGTCCTTTGATCCGAACGACATTCAGGCTCGTCTGGTTTCGTATCGAGGCGTGTTGAACAAAGTGGGTGTCCAAGCCGAGTTCATGAGGGTTGGAGCCTACAAATCAGCGTCAGAGGCGTTGACGCATGACGCTCCTTCTCAAGAGAGCATCGAACAGACCAACGCCATTGTCGCAGGGATTCAAACCACTCTGCACACGGCTTGGGCAAGCGACCGCGCGCGCTCAGCAGAGCAAGTGCAGCAAATCTTGATGGGACGGCCGCTCTTCCCGATTGAGGCACGCGAGCAAGGGCTTATCGACGCGGTCCTGTATCCGGACGAGTTGGAGAAACAAATGGATGCCGAGTTCCCGGGTGCACGTTTGGAAGCCGGCTACGCCCGTCCCACCCATCGCGATCAGAATTGGGGAACTCCCAAAGAGATCGCGATCATCGTGGTCGAAGGAAATATCGTGTCCGGCAAATCCGGCAGTGGCTTGTTCGGAGCCAGCGGCACAACAGGAAGCCAGTCGATTCAAGAGGTGGCTCAAGAGCTGCTTGAAGACGATAACGTGGCCGCGGTGGTTCTACGGGTTAACAGCCCCGGCGGAAGTGCGGTTGCGTCGGACCAGATGTTTCGAGCCATCCAAATTTTGGCAAAACGAAAGCCAGTCATCGCTTCGATGGGCGACATCGCGGCAAGCGGTGGTTATTACGCCGCCGCCGCCGCACGCGAAGTCTACGCGTCGCCCCTCACCATCACCGGATCGATCGGCATCTTCACAGGGAAATTCAACGCGGCCTCGCTCTTCGATTGGATTGGCGTGAAATCGACGCCAGTGGGATCGGGCGACAAGACCTCTGACATGTATGAGCCTTGGACCGCGAACGAGCGCGCGCGCGTTGAGGCCGACATGCTCTACCGCTACCAGACGTTTCTGACGCAGATCGCGTCGACCCGTGCGTTGACGGCCGAAGAATTCGACAAAGTCGCGCGCGGGCATGTGTGGCTGGGCGACGCTGCTTTGGAGCGCCGGATCGTAGACCGCAAGGGCGGCTTATTGGACGCAATCCGGCGCGCCGAAGCGCTGGCAGGCCTGCCCTCGAACGAAGCGGAATACAAGATCTACCCCGAAACCGGCATCACAATAAGCGCCGGCATTGGCGTGACGATGAGTCGATGGCTTGGGCTCTCAGTGGCCGACGACGTCAAAACAACGTCGGCTCTCGATGCGCTTGTGCGCGTGTTGAAGTCGAGTGAAGCCAGTGCGGTGTTGCCTCTCTTCCACCGCTCCGAAGAAGCGCTGATGCTGCCTTACGACCATTTGGTCATCGAGTAGGCAGGTCATCCCACCGCCAGGTCGGCACGACCGTTGTCGACGCCGCTGGCGGCACTCCCGAAAGCACCAACGCGGATTCAAATCCAGCGGCATGAGCGCCGGCGATGTCGGTGGTCAATTGATCACCGATCACCAGCGGCCGCGAGGCTCCAATCCTGCGGGCCCCTTCCCAGAAAATCGAGGGGTGCGGCTTGCCCAGCCGTACAAATGTCGGACTCTGGTCGGCAAATAGATCGCCCAGGGCTCTTTCGAACATGGCTGCCACGCCACCAGCTGCAAAGCCGAAACTTCGGGCATCTGCAGGGTAGATGACGTCGGGATTAGGAAGCAGCATTTCGATCGTTCGCCCGATGCGCACCTGACGAATCAGGCCACTGAGAGCACGGTTGCAGGCGGGCAGGAAATCAAAGCCCATTTCGTCGGCGAGCACGAAGACGTCGAAGTCGTCCTCCCATGACACGATTTGAACGCCTGCCCTTCTTACGTACTCAAACGCGTCCGGCGTTCCCAGAACATGGGCCCTCGCCCCGGCGTGGTGTTTCCGCAAATGCTCTTCTAAGACGACACCGCTGGTCACCACCTGAGTGTGATCGACGACAAGTCCCACCTTAGCCCACTGCTCGGAAATCGTGAGTGGAAGCCGCGATGAGTCATTGGTGACGATCGCGAACGGGTGCGATTTGGCGAGCCAACGCAGAAAATCGTCGGCCCCTGGACGAAGCCCTGCGCCGTCCACAAGAACCCCGTAGGCATCAATCAAAAAACCGTCGTAAACGGCCAACATTTCTTCGAACGTCATAGTGCCCTTTCATTCACCGACTACGATTTCGTAGACTCGGCGGTCCTTATCAAGGCACTCGCACGTGATCGCGATGTCCATGAATTTTTGGACGGTCTGTATTTGAGTTTTGGTGTGGGCCGTGGGCGGGCCGGTTCGAAACCGCCCTCCTCCCGCAAGAACCATGGGTAAAATAAGCTGATCCGCCAGGTGCGGCCCCACCGGCGCTCCAACTGCCAGATAGTCGCGAATCTCGGAACAGAGGCCATTTGCGACTGTCTCGGCTGAACGCCGTTGCTCGCCGAGCGCGACGAAGACTTCACGCGTGTCCCCGGCCTCGAATTCCACGGCCAGAACGTTGCCGCTGCAATGTGCGTCCCACTTGTGGCTCCGCATATCCTCTCGGGGCCAACCAAATTGCGCGGCCAGCACTTCGAGTTCTCGGTGTGCGATTCCCTGGGGTAAATCAGCGACAGCCGCCCACGCAGCTGTCATCTGCGGCGTACCCTCAACAAACTCCGCCATTTGAAAGGCCGCTTCTGCGAAACGGGCGATCAAGGCTCCTCCACCTGCCGGGTAGAAGCCTGGCCGTTCACACTTCACATCAAGGTGGATGCCCATCTTGCGAAGCGCAGGAATCCACGCCTTCTGAAGGAAATCGGCGCTGGGGGCCATTGGATTATGCGTCCCTCCTCCGATTTTCACTGTCGAGTCGCCTGCTTGAAAGAGTGCGGGCGCAACGGTCTGCAGCACCAGCACCGACGATCCGGCACTACCGATCTGAAAGTCGTACTCCCCTGCCAGGACCTCGCCAGGCGTAAACTCAAGCCGAGTAGACCCAATCTCTGCGCCTGATTGGGTGCCTTGACACACGGCCAATGCTGCGCGGACACAGGTCAGGTGTTGTCTCATCAGACCGGGTTTCTTGCGCCCCTGCCGGATGCCATCGATCACAAAAGGTGTTTGCGTGAGCATCGAGAGCGCGAGCGAAGTGCGCAGGATCTGCCCTCCGCCCTCCCCAGTGGAACCATCAATCGAAATCATGGTTGTCCCCTAGAGCGGCAGATCAAAGTTTGCAAAAAACTCGACCTCATCGCCGTCGAGCGTTTCGGGCTTTTCAAAGTTCAGCCGAAACCCCGTGGCCTCGAGACCGAAATCCGCAAACACACGCAGAAGCGAGTCTTTCCGACTCCAAGGGCATGCCACCATCAGGGGTAATTTCGGCTGAAAATGGGTCAAAACCCGAATGGATTGGCGCAATTCAGCCAACGAGACAGATGCATCCATCGCATCACAAAGAACCAGATCGAAGGTCTGTTCGATGTACGAGGGGCGTCGAACATCCCAGAGTCTGAAGCCCTGAATTCGATCAGCCCGATCTTTGGTGCCGAGCGCGACGATTTCTCGGCCACGGGCTTCGAGGGTCATCGCTAAGGCGGTATTTCCCAATAAACATGGTCGATCGAAACACTCAACGACGTCTGCGGCTCGTTCGAGAGTCTGGCGCGCCATGGTGGGGGCTTTCTGTTCGAGTCGTTCTTGACGTTTCATACTCATCTCCTTGATGTGTCGTTCTTCCCATAGACTCAAAACGCGTGCCATCACTAAAGGGATTCAAAGAAACACCGAAATACGTCTATGGCACGCGCGAGAACGGTTCGCTGCTTGTTGTCCCGGGCGCTTGGTGCCAATTTGGTTTCCTAGAACACGAGATACGCAATTATCCGGAGACATAATGAAGCGACCACTTGTCGTGATCGGACTCTTGGGATCAACCCTCGACCGCGGTTCTGCCCGGCGCTGGGAGAAATGGAGGCCGACGGTTTCGTTGGCCCAGCAGGAGGATCTCCTTGTCGACCGGCTGGAACTCCTTCATCAACCGCAATTTTCTAAACTGGCCGAGGTCATCGCTGACGATGTGCGCACACTCTCGCCGAGTACCGAGGTCCGACTGCATGAACTCAAGTTTAGCGACCCGTGGGATTTAGAACCAACGTACGCCGCTCTCTATGACTTTGCGCGAACTTACCCATTTGATCCGGAAAAGGAAGACTACCTTGTGCACATCACGACTGGGACCCACGTGGCTCAAATCTGCCTGTTCCTGCTCGCGGAATCCCATCATCTTCCGGCTCGGTTGATACAAACCAGACCTTCTGGACGCAAGGAAGCGCCTGGCGATTATGAGATTATCGACTTGGATCTGTCCACGTACGACCAGATCGCTCGTCGATTTGCGCAGGAGGCAGCGGAGGAGGTTTCGTTCCTGAAGGCTGGAATCGAGACAAGAAACGCCGCATTCAATGATTTGATGCTCCAAATCGAACACGTCGCGACGGTTTCTCAGGCGCCTGTGCTGCTTCTTGGGCCGACTGGAGTGGGAAAGACGCTGCTGGCGCGACGAATCTTCGAGTTGAAGCGCAGAAAACGACAATTCACGGGCCGTATGGTCGAGGTCAATTGTGCGACATTACGGGGCGACGCCGCGATGTCCGCCCTCTTTGGGCACCGGCGAGGCGCATTCACGGGAGCCGTCGAAAACCGGGATGGCTTGCTGCGTGCTGCCGACAAAGGGATGCTCTTTTTGGACGAAATCGGTGAGTTGGGCTTGGACGAACAAGCCATGCTGCTACGTGCAATCGAAGAGAAACGCTTTTTGCCGGTGGGCTCCGACAGCGAGGTTCGGTCCGAATTTCAGCTGATCGCTGGCACCCATCGAAATCTGCACCTGGCGACCCAAAAAGGTGAGTTCCGCGAAGATCTACTGGCACGAATCGACCTGTGGACCTTCGAGATGCCGAGCCTGCGTGAGCGACGAGAGGACATCGAGCCCAACATCGATTACGAATTGGAGCGTTTCGGTGAGATGAGCGGAGATCGGATCACGTTCAACAAAGAAGCACGAGCGGCGTACTTGCGTTTTGCCAGCCACGACGCCATCTGGGCTGCGAACTTCAGAGACTTGAACGCCTCTATGACTCGAATGGCCACGCTCGCGCCGGGCGGACGCATCAACACCGACACGGTCAAAGATGAGATCAAGCGTCTGGAGCGACAATGGGGAGTCGGCACGCCGGCCCTCGATTTGTGCTCCAAACTGCTTGGAGATAAGTCGGATGAGATAGACCGATTTGATCGTGTGCAGTTAAACGATGTGTTGAGAGTCTGTTTGGAATCGCAAACTTTGTCCGAGGCTGGCAGATCGTTGTTTGCGGCCTCAAGGAAGAATAAGGCCAATCCAAATGACGCCGACCGACTAAGAAAGTACTTGTTGCGGTTCGAACTCGATTTTCGAGACATTCAAAACGCGATTTCGACGCAGCAAAAATGAGCGATTCACTCGTTCAGGAGTCTAAAAGATGATCGATACGCTTCAAATCTTACGAGATACATGGGATCGAATGCGGGATCTGCCCGGCGGAAGACGGGCTCTTTCCAAGTTCGTCGGCACCATGGCCCCCTATACTGGAACGATCTCCCCAGAAATTCTGGAACTTGAACGTGGGTTTTCGCGTGTTCAGATGAAGGATCGTCGCGGTGTTCGCAACCACCTCAAGTCTATCCATGCGGTCGCCCTGATGAATTTGGCCGAAGCAGCCAGTGGATTGGCATTTGTTTACGGATTACCGCCTCAGACTCGTGCGATTTTGACGGGGCTTTCTATCGACTACCTGAAGAAGGCGCGTGGAACGTTGGTCGCAGAATGCACGTGCGACCCGCCCGCCACCAACCAACGCCAGGAAGTTGAAATCGAAGTCATCACTCGAGACGCTTCTGGTGAGATCGTCACTCGGGCTCGTGCGAAGTGGCTGGTTGGTCCTCTGTAGAATTACGGCCATTTCGTGAACGCCCTCCTGTGATCGCGATAGCTACGCCCACAAGTGTTAGCCCGCAACCAACAATCACGGGCCCATCGGGTAGTTCCGTGAAAATCCACCATGCCAAAAACGCGGCCCCAACGGGCTCGACCAGGGTCGCTAGACCTACGATCGTGGGCGTCGTATGACGAAGCGACCACGTCATCGCGTTATGACCAATAAGTTGAGGAATCAACGCTGCGAGCCCGATGAACAGGGCTGAGCGCGGCGAGTCCGGCACCAACGACACCCCGCGAACGCCTGCAGCCAACAGGAGCAAGGCACCGCCGACCGCTGTCGCAACGCACGAGAACGCAAACACGGGAAACACGCCAAGCCGCCGCACGTGGAGCATGTAGCTCGCCATGGCGAGCGCGCCAATGATGGCGAGTCCGTCGCCCCAGAGCGCATCACCCGAGAGGCTGAAGTCGCCGCCCCCAATGGTGATAATACCAACAAAGGACACGCACACAGCCAGGATCACCGTGTTGCTTGGACGATCGCGACCACTCCACCAAGACCAAATCACGAGCATGACAGGGGTTGCGGTCACCAAGGTCACCGAAGCCGCGACGGAGGTGTGCTTGAGTGAGCTCACCCAAGCTCCAAAATGAATCGCGTAGAACACGCCCGCCAAGGCTGCGGCTTTAAGAAAATCCCGCGAAAGCTGCTCCGCCCTGAACGCCCGCACCAAAGAGAACGAAAGCAGAAGGCTTGCCAGCACCAATCGCCATCCGGCAGCCACCCAAGGATCGGTCTGTAGCGCCTGGCGAAAGAAAATCGCAGCGCAAGAGATGGCCAGGACTCCCACCGCGAGAACGGCGAACACAGAAATGGAAAGGGGTTGTTTCATCGCAAGAAAAAAAATCGCACGGCTTGCTCGAGGGGATTAATCCCGTCCGACCACGGTGCCGTGCGATTCGATAGTGTCTGGGTTTTCCTCAGTGAATGGCATTGCCACTCTCACCGATGCTCATTTTCTGGTCCATGACCTCCCTCGAGCAGAGGGGCAAAGGTTAGATGAAACAAGCTCCACTGTGGGACACCATCATTCCAGTCGGATTCATAGAGTCTATTTTCACTGGATCACCTCCTTTTTTCGGCAGTCATGTGTCGCGGTTCCCAAACCGCAGTAACGTCAGGTGTGTGCCGGGCTCACCCATCGCTCGGTCCAAATCGACCGTTACCCAAGTATGATGACAAAGAGATAATCGCGATGCAAATCTTTCGCGGAAAATTTAACAGGGGCAGTCAAAGTACGGCGCGGCCCACGACATCAGGGATTTGACCCCGGTTTCATCGAGCACGGCTGCGCGGTCTTCACCAACGAAGATGACTTCTCCAGAAATTTTCATCACGGCCTTAGGTTCAAAAAATGGCCTATTGAGCGTGTCGTGCAGAACTATCGGCTTATCCGACACGTCCAGAATCGCCGAATATTCTGCGTAGAACTCGCCGCAGCCGGCTCCAATTTTGAACGAGAGCGATGCGAAACGTTGTTTGCCGCTCGAAAAAACCGTGAAGTTCACCTTGGAAGGATCGAACCAATCTCCTTGACCGAACTCTGATGCTTGTTCTTCGATCTGAGACCATGCCTCGGTTTTTCGGGCCGAATTCAATATGTCCTCGTCGATGGCTTGGTCGGTTTCTACGGTGAAGATTTGATCGCTCCCGTCGTGCACGGCCTGAGCCCAAACGCCGGGACATCGCTTGTCGAGTTTTGCCACGAGCACCCGCCCCGAGGTCGACGCCATCTCGACGATTTCGCCAGCGATCTCGGTTTGTGCTTCTTTGGTCGCAGGCCGGCTGCGCCAATCCTCAACGACCGAGAAATGCGGCGTTGCGCGCGAGATGACCCGAAATCCCTGAACGGTGGCCCTGCACTCTTTTTGCCCCTTTATGGAAAACGTCCGTCCTTTCAACGAGCGCAGTGGCAGCGGCAACTTGGCCACATCAACCCAGGTTTCAGCCACGGCCAGTGTGCCAATCATCGGCCCCTCCCCGACAATCCTCTTGGTGTCGGCGAGCCAGACATCATCAACCGTGTCGCTCAACACCAGAAACTCGTCCAAAAGCACCGGCGCCCAACGATTAGCGTCGAAAGCCTGTTTGGGGCCCGATTCGATTTGAGGTTCAAGGACTTCACGAACGATTTTTGTGCCCTCAGACGTTTTCTCTAAGACGAGCACTTTTTCGCCAATTTCTGTGGCCCCCTCTACGCGAGAGCCTTGAGAAAACCTCACCACTGCCGACGTGCCGCTAAATGCGATGGACGGCTCTTCGACCCTGATATCCGTCTTTTCCTCGAAGCCTCTTCGCCTGCTGAGAATCCAGCCATCCCGATCAAGACGAGACACCTTGGCCCCGCTTCTGGTCACACCTTCAAATTTTGAAGAATAAAGGGCCGAGTAGGCAGGAAGGTCGTGGTCATTCTGAGAAGACTGCCACGTCGTCAGCACTCCTCGTACGTCCGCCTCATCCATGGGAGTCACCTCCGGCACAACCACGCTTTCGACGGGATCGGCCTTGGGAGGTGGCACCTCGGTCTTCTTGCACGCACCAAGTGCCAGCATGAGGGCTAGGCCCAATACGGTTTTCTTCGTCATCATATTTTCTGACTCCTGATTGCCGAGGAACCACGTTCGGCGACCGCGTGCACTGCAAAAATCAGCGCACCGAATCGCGGATCGGTGGTCAATCCTTGGGCATATCTTCTGTAAATTTGTTGGCCAATGACGCCAATTTTGAAGAGGCCGTACACATAATAAAACAGGATTTCATCGATGTGACGTCCGGACAGTTCGGCGTACCTGTCAGCGAGCCGTTGTCTGGTGTAATTCCCAGGCAGCGCCGTTGGACCTGACATGGCCTGTAGAAACTCAGCATCGCCTGGCTCGACCCAGTACGCCAATGTGGTTCCGAGGTCCATCAGCGGATCACCCAAGGTGGCCATTTCCCAGTCGAGCACCGCAAGAATCTCATTGAGCCCGGAATCCAAAACGAGGTTGTCGTACTTGTAGTCGTTGTGAATCAAGGACGCGCCCTGCTCGACTGGCTGGTTTGCTGCGAGCCACTTCGAGAGCTCTTCCATTTCAGGAATATCGTCGGTTTTTGCCTTTTCGTAGCGCTTTGTCCAACCTTCGACCTGACGAGCCACGTAGCCGGTTGGATGTCCCAATTCAGCCAGCGCAGGCTGAGTGATATCCACGCCATGAATCTCGACCAAATTCTCGACGAATGACTCACAAATGCGTGACATTTTCGCTGGCGAAATCTGGATCCCAGACGCGTCGGGTCCTCGTAAAATAACGCCTCTGACACGTGACATCGCAAAAAACGGCGCCCCAATCACGGCCTCGTCATCGCAAAAAACGATCGGACGCGGGACCCTCGAATAAAAAGGCTGGACTGCCGCCAGGACACGAAACTCGCGCCCCATATCGTGCCCAGACTTCACGTTGGCCCCGATGGGAGCTCGCCGGACGACCACTTCCCGCCCTGCTGCATCTACAGCCAGATAGGTGAGGTTACTGTGACCCGCAGGAAACTGTTTGATATCCAGTGGTCCCTCAACGCCATAAGGGGCAAGGAAATCGGCCAGTCGTTGACTGTCGACCTCTTCGCCCTTCCGAGGTGTCTTGACGCGATCTTCGGGTATCATTTGACCTTCACTCCGTATTTTTTCAGGGCATTTCGAGCCACGACAGACTTGTGCACCTCGTCAGGCCCATCGTAAATCCTCGCGCCGCGCTCATGCCGAAACCAGTACGCCAATGGGGTGTCATCAGTCAGCCCAAGCGCGCCATGAGTTTGAATCGACCTGTCTAAAACGTTCTGCAGGATATTGGCGACAAAGAACTTGATCGTCGAGATTTCAACCCGTGCCGCTTGAGACCCTTCGCGGTCGATCTTCCATGCGGCATGTAAAACAAGAAGACGCGCTGCATCAATTTCTGCGCGGGAATCCGCTATCCAACCCTGCACAAACTGTCTGGTTCCAAGCGGACGATCGACGCCAATCATACGGGTCGCAGCGCGTTCACACATCAAGTCGAAAGCACGTTCACAAATCCCAATCCACCGCATGCAGTGATGGATCCGCCCTGGCCCTAAACGCGTCTGGGCGATGGCAAAACCCGCGTTTTCGGCCCCGAGCAAATTCGTGATTGGCACGCGCACGTCCGTGTATCGCATCTCGGCGTGGCTCGCGTAGTCATCGCCAGGTTCCCCCATCACGGAGATGTTGCGAACGAGCTCAACGCCAGGAGTTCGCATTGGAACGATGATCTGAGAAGCTCGCGCGTAGGGGTTATCGGCCTCCGGACTGGTCACGGCCATCACGATCGCAAATTCAGCACCGTCGGCAGACGACGTGAACCACTTGTTGCCATTGATAACGTAGTGATCTCCGTCCAACACCGCCTGGGTGTCCAAAAGCACCGGATTGGAGCCGGCATTTTGTGGTTCTGTCATCGAAAAACAGCTTCGTATCGAGCCAGAAACCAGCGGGGCGAGGTAGGTCGCTTTTTGTTGCTCGGTGCCGAATTCGGCAAGTATCTCCATGTTCCCAGCGTCGGGCGCCTGGGCGTTGAACACATAATGCCCTAGGGGGCTCATGCCGAGGGCCTCGCTGATCGGCGCGAATTCGGTCAACGAAAATCCCGCTCCGCCATGCGCAGCCGAGACATGAGGAGAAAAATACCCGAGGCGTTTCGCGGCATCGCGAAGACGACCAAGCTCTGGCAGTGATTCTTTGAACCCCCGCGCTCGAACCTGCGCTTCCAACGGATAGACTTCCGACACTAAGAAGGCGCGTATCTCTTTGACCGCTGTTTTCACACGTTCAGAATGTTCAAATTCCACAAAAACCTCATGGTTCCAGAATCGTGGCAGAGTATCAGCCCAACTCTCACCATGCACGTGACGGTTGGCGTGATGCGACCCACAGGTTAGGCTGAGAGCCACCCTAATCTTGAGGAATTTCACATGTCTCGACTCATACCAATCCTGGCCTTGTGCCTGGCCGGGTGCGCCCCGAGTGTCGAATTGAGCCGATCTGGAAAGGCCGTGGAATTGCTCACGCAATCGGATTTGGGCAAGGGAGCGATGTCATGCCAGCAGCAGGCCGAATTTGAAGTCGTGACGCGTGCCATCGAAAAACCGGCTTCGCGGGGCACCGTGGCGCAGATCAAGGCCCGAAACGCGACCGGAAAGAAGGGGTTCAGCCACGTTTTGGTGTGGCCTGGAAGCCCATTTGCGTGCGACCGCGAGGGCACCGAGACCGAGGTCGGCACGTACGAATGCGAGCGTGTACCGGCGTCTGCCTACGACTGCATTCTGGGTAGATAGTCATCATGAAAACCATTCTCACCCTGCTAATTATGTTGGTCATGACGGGCATTGCCGGTTGCGACTCAAAACATGAAGGTTCCTCGGCGTTAGCACTTTCCGAGACGGACCGGCGGACCAAGGTTGAGGAGGATTTAGCGTTGATCCGCCGCTACAACGAAGGGCTTCAGCAAACGCTCGTTTACGCCAAATCACACCCGGAGTTCTTCCCTAGTGATGAAGGAATCGAGCTCTCGTCCACACAAAAACATGAATTACGGCGTATCTTTCAGACTCTGCTCGACTACATGAGGGCGCTCGACGGAATCAAATCGTACTGGCGTGATTTCCATCGATTTGGAGTTCTGAAACAGCGGCGCGCGCACGCCGAGGCTTTCTTCGTGGGATACTCGGCCTGGCTGACCCAGTATCGATTTGGGCTGGATTTCATCGATCTGACGGTCCCCAGCAAAGTGATGGAGAAGCTCTTGGATGAAGGCTCGACCGCCTACGACATCCCGCAAGGGGCGTTCGGTCGACTCAAGTGGAACATCATCCACGTCAAGGCAATCGCGCGACTTTTGGGGAGCCAACAATACTTCAAGACCATCGAACCAGCGCTGGTGGATGCCGAATGTGAAGCCGACGCTATCTGCGCTTGGACCCTGACCACATCGGCGGTCAACGGCGCTGCGGCGAAAGCAGCCCTCGCGGACCGCGGGGTGATTCAATTCAGCTACAACACTTTTGATATTGCTCGCGATTTCACGTTTGAAAATTGGTTTCCGCTCCAAAAAAATGTCGCGGAGTGGTTGGGCGACACCAAAGTGCATCGACTTCATCACGATTTGATAAGTGAGGAGGACCTCAAGGGGGTGGCGCAAGTGACCCAGCCTGGCGACATCTTGGTGGCCCGGCACAACTGGTATCTCTCCAACGTTGGGCTCCCTGGGTTTTGGCCGCACGCCATGTTGTGGCTGGGCAGTCCGGAGGAACTCGACGCATATTTCGACGATGCCGAAACGCGTAAAGGGCTTCAAGAAACCTACGGATTGGCATCTTTGAAAGCAGTATTGAAGGCCCGCACGGGAGTCGCGTGGCAGGCCTATAATGCAGGCGACGACATGGGCCACGCGCTCCGAATCGTAGAAGCGGTCAGCGAAGGTGTGGTGTTTTCGTCCATGGAACACGGCGCCGGAGCGGATTACGTAGGTGTCATGCGCCCCTTGCGATCCAAGTTGGATAAAGCGCGAGCGATTATTCGTGCGTTCGAGCGATTTGGTAAACCGTATGATTTCAACTTTGATTTTGTCACGGACGAGACTCTGGTGTGCACCGAGTTGGTCTACAAAGCATGGCATCTTGAGCCCGCAAGTGACGGACTCGACTTCGATCTCATCAACGTGATGGGAAGGCAAACATTGCCCGCAAATGAATTGGTGCGGCAGTTTGACGAAGGGTTCGACAGCCCCAATCGGCAATTGGATTTTGTGTATTTTGTCGACGGTCGCGAGAAAGAAAGCCGAGCCGAAGTAGGCGATGTGACCGCGTTTCGCGCGTCGTGGAAGCGGCCCAAATGGGATGTCCTTCAGGAATGACATCTTTGGCCATGTGGTGCAAAGTCGGTGCGAATTAGATTTCTGGAGGACTCATGGCACGTTCCATTGTGGTCAATCTTGGGGGTAAGGTCAGCTCTTTTGGCCTGTCTAAGATCGACCGTGAAAAGCTCTACGGCAAACGCACACGGGTGGTGGTCGACGAAAACGGCAACCCGTGCACAATGGCGACACTCACACGTGATGGGACCGCGCTCTTGCCCCCTGGCAGTGTCGCCATGCTCTACATGAACGACGACTTCGAAGTCTGCGAACGCGGCGACTTGCAGGCGGTTACAGCCGACGGCGAAATTGCGGACGAAGTGGAAAGCACCCTTGGCGCTGAAGTCGAGTTGCGGGGCCCCGTACCGGCGGCGCGCGTACTCGATCATCTTGCCAAGTCGGTCTATCTGCTTGACCCCGAAGAGCTCGATGCCACGCTTCAAGCCGCGCTTGAGGCAGGGCAAATTTTCGAGACCCGATTCAACTACCGAAAAGGCTTCGACGAAAACACCTTGTTTTTGTTGAAGAATGAAGAGGGATTTTTTGGAATCGTCGCCGAACTTGCGGAGTTTGATTTTCTCTATCGAAATCAAGCACCAACGCTCGAAGAAGACGATGCTGAAGACCCATTCGCAGACGACGATCTCGACTTCTCGATGTTCTAAGGAGCGCTCTCATGGCCCTACGCACGATAAAAATAGCCGATGAAAAAAAGCGCGATGCGGATATTCAGATTGAGCCGCCTAAACGCAAGGCGAGCTTCAACTGGACCAACCAACGCAATCAACCGGTGCACTCAGAGAGGCTGATTAAAGCCACCGAGGAGCACACCTACGCCGCGTTGCTCAAGAAGTTCGACGGCGACGACAACAAGCTCGCTCTGGGCTTGGTGGATGGAGACCCTGAGGTTCCCTTTGACATGGCTGGGCGCCGTATCGGGCCCTCCGATCGCGTCTGGATTCGCGAGGACGGCTCAGTGCTCTACTGCGCGCGTACTTTGATGGTCCGCACTGACGCGAGCGGCGAAGAAGTCGAACGTACTGACTTCATCGACGTCGAGGCGACGGTTGGGGACGAAACCATCTTGCCGTGGACGGGCAGGACGTTTTCACGCGATGAAATCGTCCATAAATTCGCGATCATCAGAAAAGTCCGACTGCGACATGTGAACGGCCTGACCTTCGATTTCCTTTACGAGATCGCAAAGACTCTCCATGAAGAGGACAAAGTGGTTCTGATGCGTGGCATTGCGGAAGTGGACGGCAAGAAGCGGCCGGCGCCGCTCATTTTTCAAACCAATGGCTCGCCCTACCAGGGATTCTTGGAGGGTCGTGTCGACGAAAACGGGTTCTTACTGGTGCTCCACCTGTCCAACCTTGAGCTCAAGAAGGTGCAATCATGAGTTTATTTAGCGATGATTGGAGCAATTACGGTGGCGGACGAAAGGCGAGCCTCGGCTCGTTGAAAGACACGCAAGTGGCTGAAAAGCTCCGCAACTACAAGAAGTTGGTCGCGAAGCGATATCGCATCGTCTACCCCGAGAACATCACCAAATTTCTGCCCGAAGGCCGGCTATGGATTTCGACCAAAGTCGACGGCGAGCTGTGGTTTCTGGTCAAGCGAGGCGGCGAAGTCGCGCTCTGCGCGTATAACGGGCGAGTCCTGCAAGGGGTGCCTGTTGTCGCAGAAGCCGAAAAACTGCTGGCGTCGGCGGGTGATATCATCATTCCCGGCGAGCTCTTTGCGGTCCCGCCTGACGGCACTTCGCGGCCACGCGTTGGACACGTGGCGCTCTGTCTGGGTGACGACAACCTTGCAAAAAACCTCGGTTTTCGCGCCTTCGACCTGCTGGAAGAAAACGGCGAAGATTTCCTGTACCACTCGTATGAAGAGCGATTCTTGCGGCTTCAGGCACTGCTAGGTGAAGGCAAGCGCTGCGGAGTGGTCACCACCGAGGAAGGCGAACGTACACAGGCGCGTGACCACTTCCACGAATGGGTCGACACAGGAAAATTTGAAGGGCTTGTGGTTCGCAGCGAACAGGGCATCACCTATAAGGTGAAGCCGTTCGTGACGATCGACGCGGTCGTCATCGCTTTTGGAGAACGCGAAGAAAATGGGCGTCCTGAGGTCCGTGAACTCACCGTGGCCCTCTTACGTGACGACGGCACCTATCATGTGCTCGGCAGCGTCGGTAATGGGTTTGGCGAGGGCGGACGTACGGATTGGCATGACCGGCTTTCGGCGATTGAGATGCCCAGCGCATTTCGTATGGCAAATCGCGAGGGCACCTTATGCCGCTTCGTAAAGCCCGAAATCATCGTCGAAATCAAAGTCTCGGATATCGTGGACACGGATTCACGCGATTTCCCGGTTCGCCGAATGACCCTCGGTTACGACCCCAAAGACGGCTGGAATTCGATCGGCTCACTTCCGATCGTGTCGTTGATCCACCCCATTCTGATACGCGAGCGCGATGATAAGCTGGTCGACGTCGGCAGTGTGGGACTCGACCAGATCATGTCTGTCGTGCCGTTTGAGGGCCGTTCTCTGCAGGCGACACCCAAGGACCTGAGCCGCTCCGAGGTGTTGCGCCGCGGGGTTTGGACCAAAGAGACCAAAGGCAGTCTGGGAGTCCGCAAATACGTCGCATTTGCAACGAATAAGGCCGACGACGACCCTAATTTCCCGCCTTACGTCATCTATTTCACAGATTTTTCAGCGGGCCGTAAGGACCCTCTGAAGACCGAAATGCGCGTGACGCCCGACAAAGACATGGTGAACGCCTACATCGAGTCGTGGATCGCGGATAATATCAAAAAGGGATGGGGCGAAGTGGGCGTATAGCCCTACTCGGCCGCGGAATCAGAAGCTTCGAGCTTCGTCGAGTCTTGCTCACTCGGCAGATTCTGGTCGGGCCGAGAGCTGCCTCGCGTTGTTGCGCCGGCACGCTGATAGGGTTTGCCGGAGAGCCGATGGATCATGTTTCTCGTGCGCGACGAGAGGTAGCAACTCGTGAACATCATCGCCTGGGATGGGTCGAAGTAGGGGTTTTTCAGCTTCCCAAGTTTGACCAATAAGAGAACCTGCTCGGCGACGCTCACGGGGCAACCGCTCAGGCGCATCACATCGTCCTTTCGCGCCGCCCACATTTGTTTCTCCATCTTGACCATCTTCACGTAGATGTCTTCGTCCTTGACCGTGTGCGGGTCCAATTTTGAGCGGTCGACATAGGTCGAGTCAATTTCGACCGGCTTGCCGGCCACGTCGCCTTTGAATTGCGCGCAGTCGCCGATGAACACGACTTTTTCGCCGGATTTCGCGTCGATTTCGCCGTCGTATTTGCCAAAGACCAGGTGGATTGGGGGCATCTTTTCGTCGACGTTATCGATGCATCTTAGAATCTCGATCGCCTCTTCCATCGCGCCAGGGCATCCACCCCAACAGTAGTCATCTTTGATTCCTGATGGCGGCGGCCCGGCATACGCCTTGATGTTGGTTCCCTCGAAGTACTCTTCGACCCGAATCAGACCGACCTGAAAATCGCGGGTGCGTTCTCTGGCCTGCGCCAAAGTGACGTCGCCTTCGATTTCGATCTCATCCAGGCTGACCGGGCCAAAACCACGTTCGTAGGCGAGTCGGATATGTTCGACCGAGAGCGGGTCCACCCCGATGATATGGCAACACACGGCGTCAAACGCGACCTGATTAGTACCCATCACGACAAGATTGAGCGTGTAAGGGATCGGGGTGAGCATGCGCCCTTCCCCCGCGGTGATCGCGTCGATGGCGATGAATTGAGGCTGGATGATGTATTGAAGGTCCGCGACCTTTTCGTTCAGCTTGTGGTCGTGATCGATGAGGCGATGGCGGTCATCTTGGATCCCGATATACGACTTGAGTGAAAACGTGACGGTCGTCCACGGATGGGCCTTAAACTTCGGACAATTCACAAAGAAATCTGCTTTTGCGATCGGCTCGGGCGTGAAGATCGAATCCCGAAGGCGGCCCTCATGATAGAGGGGAATCTCGACCTGGGTCTCTTCCTCGAAATGATAAAGTTTGGCTCCCGCTCGCTTGGCCATCGGGTAGTAGCCCGCGTTCTCGTATGCAAAACGCGTCGGCATTGTGATTCCACAACGTTCCCCGACCGCAAGCTCTTCCATTCCTCCGTCGCGGTCCTTCAAAGCAAGCAAGACGCCTTCGACGAACTCGGGGCGAGTGTAGGCGTGTGGGAAGTGCTCTCCGGACGCAACCACATTGGGTTTGAGCAAGGTCCTGCCGTGCGGTTTCAAGTCCAATGTCTCAAGGCCTTCTCTGACGATGGCTCGAATGCGTTCGACATCGTAGGCGTCGCAATGTCGCAGGATTACCTTGGTTTTCTTCATCACCAAATGCTCAGTTTTTCGGCCTTTTTCGCGGGTTCGGCCGCTTTGGGCTCAGGTTTTGGTTTGGGTTTGGATTCTTTTTTCTTGGAACCCCAAACCGACAGACCGTCATCCTCGTCGTCTTTCTCTTCTTTCTTGTCTTCCTTCTTATCGTCGCCCCAAACGCTCAGGCTCTTTCCTTCGGCTTTGGGTGTTGTCCGTGTCGGCGTCCGAGTCGGCGTCCGAGTTGGCGTCCGAGTCGGCTGAGCCGCAACCTGGTTCACGACAACCGCATCAACGACAGGCGCCGGAGCTTTTTCGAATTCAAACAGAACATCGATGATCGCACTCTCGCCTTTCTCCCAGGCGACTTCGCGGCTCTGCGTGTCGCCTTTGTAAGTTGCAGTCACAAGATATTTGGTGCCGGGCGTCAGTCCCGTACGTTGCATGGGTGCGATCCCTGCATCACGTCCATTAATCTTGATGACGGCTTCGCTGGGGTAGCTGGCGACCTTAAGAACGCCGTCCATCTCGACCAAGACCACCTCGAGGGGAGCCACGTCCTTTGTGACAAGCAGATCTTGAGAGAATACGGCGTAGCCGTGCTTTTCGAATTCAATGCGGTAAGTCTTGCCGGTCTCGACTTGAACAGCGATCGGAGTTGAGCCCTTGGCCTCACCGTCGATTTTAACGGTGGCGTTGGAAGGGATCGAATTGAGCGCCAAAGGAACACTGACGGCCGCCCCTGCAGGCACCGCTGAACCGACTTCAATGGTGGGTTCGAGCTCCGTCGCGACGGCTGCAGTCTCGCCTTCAGTGTCGTCGCCCATCGTCAAAGAGACGATGAGTGCGACCAATAGCACCGCCGCAAGCGCCAGAATCGGCACGACAATTTTTGGTTGCGCCAATCGTGCCGCAAGACTCTGAGTGGCACTGGCAGAGCTTGGTTGGGCAGAAACAAATGGGCGAACGTCGGGCTGAGGTGCAGGCCCACCGATGGCGCTCATGCCGCCCATGCCGCCGCTGGGTTGTGGAGGAAGTCCACCCATCGGAGGGAAACGGTTGCTCGGTAGATCGTGCGCGGTCATGTTGGGTTCGAGGTGCCGGCTATGACCGTCGAAAACTTCGGTCCGGTCTGCCGGAAGTACCGAACCAGGCAGTTGCATGCCTTGCAGCATCCCCATATCTGGCTTCGAGAAGATCATCGAATCATCGCTGGAAAGAAACTGCTTACGATCCATCCGTGCGATAGCGTCGGGCGGTGGCCCGCCGAACAAATTATGAATGAAATGCGCCATCTGCTCGCGGTGATTCACAGGCGGGAACTTACGATGCGCATATTCTTCGAGTGCGTAGCGCATCTCGTCTGCCGACTGAAAGCGCAGGTTGGGGTCGCGCGCGACAGCCTTCATGATCAAGTGCTCAAGTTCGGGATCAATATCGCGCCGAAACGTCGATGGTGGCGGGATATTGGCGACTCGTACGGCCCGCAGGAGCTCAGCATCCGAGATGCTCTCGTAGGGAGACGAGGCTGTAATCATCTCGTAGAGGACCATGCCAGCGGCAAAAACGTCGGAGCGGCCGTCCACGTGGTGACCGTGGGCCTGCTCGGGGGCCATATAATAGAACTTCCCTTTAATCACACCGGCCTGGGTGGTCTCCGCCCTCATTCTGGCTTTGGCGATTCCGAAGTCGACCAACACCACTCGCCCATCAAAGGTCACCATTATATTCTGCGGCGACACGTCTCGATGAACGATTCCCAGCGGATGACCGTCTGAAGCGATCAGATTATGGGCATAGTGGAGTGCGGTGCATGTTTCTGCCACCACGTGGAGCGCCGCAGGGATCGGCAAGAATTCTCGCCGATTCCTCATCTGCGCCAGAACGTCGTGCACATCGCGTCCATCAATGAACGCCATGACAATGAAGTACTGGTGATTGATGGATCCGAGGTCAAAAACCTGACCAATATTGGGATGATCAAGCTGCACGGAAATCCGCGCTTCATCAGCCAACATGCGGGTAAGCTCGGCATCGTCACACAGTGATCGGTGCAGGCGTTTGATGACGACGATACGGTCGTGGCCATCGGCGCCACGGACTGCCGCTTTGAATATTTCTGCCATCCCGCCGGTGGCTATACGTTCCACAAGGCGGTACTTGCCAAAGGATTGGCCCACTTCTATCATGACTTTCGCTCGTTTTCGCTTGTGCTCATGCCACCTTCATTGTTTGGCTGATACAATGCCACGTCAATCAAACGCATGATAAATAGTTTTTTCTTCCCGCGTTTGCCGTGTTTTATGTTGTCCCTTGAGAGGTTTTCCACTCATGCCCCTCTACGGTAAGTCGCAACCGACCAAAATTGCTTATATCGATGGTCGTCCACGAGTTCTTCATCTACGCAAAGCTCGCGTCGTCGTTAACCCAGGCCTGCCGCGCCAGCGTGAGCTGATTCTCGATCAAAACGTGATCACGATTGGAACGGCTCCCGACAACGACATCGTTCTCGAAGACGAGACCGTCAGTCGTCACCACTGCCGCATCGTGCAGGAGGACGAAGAATACGTTGCGGTCGATCTTCAGAGCACCAACGGAACTTTCATCAACGGCGTTCGAATCCGCGAAGCGTATCTTGCGCCTGGGCTGATTGTGACGGCTGGGAACACACAAATCCAGTTCAACCCCATGGAGGAAGAAGTTCCGGTCGTGGCCAGCGAGTCGGAACAATTTGGGGACATCGTTGGTCGGTCGATCATCATGCGTGAGATCTTCGGGATCTTGGAGAAGATCGCCCCAACGAACGCGACTGTGGTGATCGAAGGCGAAACCGGCACCGGTAAAGAGGTGTTTGCCCGTACGATTCACAACATGAGCAAGCGCGCAGACCAGCCCTTTGTGGTTTTCGATTGCGGTGCGGTCCCAGAGTCACTGATTGAGAGCGAGCTTTTTGGCCACGAGAAAGGGTCTTTCACGGGTGCGATCATGACTCGAAAGGGTCTTTTCGAGATGGCCCACGGCGGAACGATCTTCTTGGACGAGCTTGGGGAGTTGTCGATCGAGCTGCAGCCGAAATTGTTGCGAGTCTTGGAACAACGCGAGATTCGCCGAGTGGGGTCGAACAAATCGATCCCGATCAATGTTCGTGTTCTTTGCGCCACCAATCGAACTCTGGAAGAGGAAGTCCGTAAGGGGAATTTCCGCGAGGACCTCTTCTACCGTCTCAGTGTTGTACGACTCACATTACCGTCGCTGCGTGAACGCTCTGAAGACGTGCCGCTGCTTGTGCGTCATTTTTTGAAGAAGCTGGATTCAAACAAGCGTGGGGATGGCAGCCTACGCATCAAACAAGCCTCGGTGGCCACACTTGGTGCGTTGCAACGTTATTCTTGGCCAGGAAATGTGCGTGAATTGCTGAACGTGATTGAACGCGCGTGTTCTTTCGCCGACACAGACACCGTACTGCCCGAAGATTTACCGGACTACATCGTTGGCGCAGCCGATTCTCCGTTCCTTCCGACGCCGATGAGCACGGATCCTCGTGGATTCACGCTACCAGCCGATATCCCAAGTCGAGAACAACTGGTCGATCTTCCGTTCAAAGACGCCAAGGAAGAGTGGATCACAAGTTTCGAGAAAGATTATATTCTTGAGCTCCTTCGGCGACACAACGGCAACATCTCTCAAGCCGCGCGCGAAGCCGACATCGATCGCAAGTATTTCCGGAAGTTGATGGGCAAGCATGGGGTCGAGACCGACGATCTTTAACCGTCATTTCCACGCAAACATGAGGTTGTCGCGAAGGTGACGGTCATTTTTGGCCGTCATTTCCACTCGAACGTGAAGTTCTCGCGCAGGAAAGTGGTTTCACCGCCGCGAACATCGACGGTGATGTCGTGTTGTTCGTGGCCACGCCTTAACGAAACTACACGTTCTCCCTTCTCGATCGGCACCCGTTTGGTGGCGTCGATGGGCGTGATAATGCCGGTATCGATACCGTCAACCCACACAGAGAACCAGTCGTCTCCCGTTGACACGGTTAACCAGCCAAAGTCTTTTTCGCGCAGGCTCGTTTTCTTCTGCTCGAAGTTAACGAAGAGCAGTTTCGACGCGATTTGCGGCAGCGCCAACCGGCTTTGCCAGCGCGAATCTTTCTTCGAGTTTCTTGAAACTTCGAGGTCATGAATCGTGTAGGGGTCGAGTCGTAATTGCACGGGTACGGTACCAAGCCGCTCCCCGTCAAAGCGGACCACCGAATCCACTTCCGCTTGAATCGTCATGTCGAACCCGACGGGCGTCATCGCGGCATCCAGTTCCAACGGCTCGGCCTTAACCTCGACAATATCGATGAAGGGTTTGAAGCCTGGAGCCACCACTTCGATCAAATGAGGCCCAACGGGAAGGTCAAAGGCCGGCTCAAGTTCTTCCCTGCGGCGGCTGACTCCATCGACGAATACGCGAACCTCGATGTCATCTGGAAAAGCGACTTTGACGCGGCCCGTTTTGGGTCCGCTCTCGACCAGGACAACGTCAAATGGGATGACGGCGGACGAGGAAATCTCGAGGGTCCGAGACACCGGTTCAAAGCCGTCTTCGACCACTTCGACCAAATGCTTTCCGAATCCCAGATTTTCGATTCGACACGGAATGGTGCAAGCGAATGGAGCGCCATTGAGCCGAACCTGTGCCGTGGGCGGATGGGCCGTAACCAGCACGGCGCCGGTTGCAGAATGACTCGGTCCAAAATGCTTGAAAGCCAGCGCTCCAGTGACGATCAACAGGACCACAAAGATGCCAAGCGTCGCGTACATCGGAGCTGTCAGGCCCCGCTTCGGTGCGGGTTGGAGCGGGATCCCAAATCCTGGCCGCGTGCCTTCTGATTGAAAGCCAACATCAAGCGATTGATGCCCCATTGGCGCACCAGCCGGGTACCCCATTGGCGCCCCTCCATTTTGAAATTTTGGCGGCGCTGATTGGCCTCGTTGCTCCGCAAGATAAGCGTCGATATCAAAACCACCGGCCTGCACGACGGTGTGTTGGGCCGCAAATTCAAGAGGGTCGACGCCGGGGGTCGGAAGGTCGCCCTCCCAGATCTGAGTCTTATCTGCCGTCTCGTCGTCATCGCCGTTCAGCAACGACACTGACTCAGAAGCCGAGAGGCGTCGGATGTCGTCAGGCGTCTGGATCTTCGCGAATTCGTCTCGTTTGGACAGTTCTTCGTCAAGATCCTCGGCAAAAACCTCACGCATCCATGTCGACAAATCCTCCGCCCCACAGGGATTCACGGACAGCCACGCTCCGAGGGCATTTGCGAGCTCCTCTGCGGACTGAAATCTCTCGTCGCGATTGGCTGTCAGCGCCCGGAGCACCAGCGCGTCAAGATCGGGCGGGATTTCTGGATTCTCTGAGCTCGGTGCGCTCACTTGAGCGCTTCGAACGAGCTGCATGGTCTCAAATTCGTTTTCGGCGTTGAAGAGACGACGATTGGTCAGCATTTCCCAAAGCACGGTGCCAATCGCGAAGACGTCGGACCTTCGGTCAAGGGGCAAGCCCATGACCTGCTCGGGAGACATGTAGCCCATCTTCCCTTTCAGGACGCCAACTTGAGTGCGGGTGCTTTGAACGGCTGCTTTCGCGATGCCGAAATCGATGACCTTGATGTTTCCCAGGTAGTCGACCAACACGTTTTGCGGCGAGACGTCGCGATGAATGATGTTCAGCGGAACGCCGTTAGCGTCGACCGCGGTATGGGCATGGTGCAGTCCGCGAGCCATTTCGTGGGCAATGTAGACACTGCGCGCAATCCCGATGACGTCTTTTCTCTTACGGACCCTCTTTTGAAGAGTCAGCAGGTCTTTGCCCGCGATGTACTCCATCAGGATGTAGTAAGATCCCTGAAACATGCCCAGTTCGTAAATTTTTACGATATTGGGATGAACCAATTGGACCGTCAGTTTAGCTTCATCGACGAACATCATGATGAATTCGTCGTCTTCAGCCAAATGGGGAAGGATCCGCTTGAGGGCCAGATAACCGTTGAAATCTGGAGCGTTGAGCGGCTTCGCCCTGAAGACTTCTGCCATTCCGCCAACACTTACGCGCTCAAGCAGACAATATTTGCCAAAAAGATAGGGAGTCATCAGCTCGTCGCAAGGCGGGTGCCAAGTCTTGCAGGAATCGACATAGACGGCGAACATGCGCCGCGAGTATAGGCCGCCGGGGCGCGGAGCGTCAATCAATCCGCGAACGCCAGCGACCTTACGAACAAAAGTTGCACAACTTTACCCAGCACGCGCATCTGAATGCCGTCCCAAAGCCAAGGAACGCTGTGGCGCACGAACCCGATATCTCATCTCGAAAGCTCGACCATATCGAGCTCTGCGCACGCGAAGCCGTCGAATCCCGCGGAAAGACTACGCTTCTGGAGGAGCTCGAGTTGCTGCACGACTCCTTGCCTGAAATTTCATGGGACGACATTGACCTGTCGACGACGCTCATGTCGCGAACGCTTAACGCGCCGCTTTTGATCACAGGCATGACGGGCGGCGCCGTAGCTGCCGAGAAGATCAATCGTGACCTAGCGGCTGTCGCTCAAGAATTTGGCCTTGCGTTTGGGGTGGGATCACAGCGCGCGATCCTTCGCGATCGGACGCTGGCCCGCACCTACCAAGTGCGCGACGTCGCGCCCGACATCCTGTTGTTGGGCAATATCGGGGGCGTGCAAGCCGCGGCCATGTCGAACACCGAGGCTCAAGACTTGGTTGACCTGATCGGGGCGGATGCTCTGTGTGTTCATCTGAATCCAGGTCAGGAGCTCATCCAACCCGAAGGAGACCGAGACTTCCGAGGGGTAGTGGACGGGATTGCGCGGCTGGTACAGGAACTCCAGGTTCCGGTGATCGTCAAAGAAACCGGGTGTGGCCTCTCACTCAACGCGCTGCACCGACTGAAGAAGTCGGGAATCACGTGGGTTGATACATCCGGTGCAGGTGGAACGACTTGGATCGGTGTCGAAACGCTACGATCTGCTCCAGAAAAAAGAACGATCGGCGAGATGTTTTGGGATTGGGGCATTCCAACCGCTGCTTCGGTCCATTGGGCCGTAGAAGCGGGTTTCCAGACGATCGCCTCCGGGGGCCTTCGAAACGGGCTGGACAGCGCCAAGGCAATCGCATTGGGCGCCAGACTC
>Ga0100385_1001195_pt1 | contig 27249 bp, 32 predicted proteins | sample CryGeymeta201509_FD_81543 | JGI IMG/M metagenome (GOLD analysis project Ga0100385, IMG submission 81543) | Groundwater microbial communities from Crystal Geyser aquifers in Utah, USA - Crystal Geyser metaG 2015-09 | ecosystem: Environmental > Aquatic > Deep subsurface > Groundwater | place: USA... | reverse complement strand
GGCTTGAAGCATAGTTGAACACATCTGAAAAACATTTCATCTCCAATCTTGGACGTTCGAACTCTGTCTGAGCTCTGTTGTCCAATCTCAGAGGACTAATTTCCAGTCTATTGGCATTATTAATCATGGAATTGGACATAGAAGAAATACTATCTTCAGTTCTTTTGACAAATTCATCTGAAAAATCGGATACTGCTATAAGGTTTATGTTCTCGTCAAATGGTTATTCTCTAAGCCCATTAACTATTGTTTTTAGATATGAGGAGAAAGAGTTTTTATGTTTTTTATTGGTTTCCATCAATCCAAATATGGAAGGACCAAACTTAAATCTGATGATCTTTGTTAAATATTTTTTCAGTTGATGTTGTTGATAGTTATTTTAGAAATAAAAATTGAATCGACAGCAAACATCTGCAATTTTGATGACAATGTCGATAAAGCTCTACCCTGATTCCCTTTTGGTAGCCAGTTTTCCTTAGACATTGACAATTTCATACATTTTTTTCTTGCATTCCTGCTACAAAAGATTGATAGCATCGATGATGGTTTTCTGACTAGAGTAGTAAAAATCCACCTGAATCCAGTCCTTAATATTGAAGACAAGAGGAAATTTATTGGAGTTAAGCAAATCTACCATTTTTGTTATGTATTCTTCAACAGATTATTTAAGAGAAAAATTCAGCTCGTGAAGAGATGGATTGAAAAGAGAGGTCAGCTTATGTTAGATAAATTTGTGTCCATTTTACAACTCTTAACTTTTTTCGGGAAACATGCTGACAATGAGTTGATTGATAGATGTCGATATATTTTCCTTACTTGAGCTGTCTATCTTAGGACTGATAGTGCACTGAAGAGGCTGGTATCTACTTTTGATGCTGCTCACAATATCTTCTATGACAGGCTTGACTCTTGCCACTGACTTACTATCGAAGGTCTTTAGCAATAAGAAGAGATGTTAGTGCTTGTTGAATGATTTTGTATTGTTGAGAGCATTGTAACTCTTATTACTGTATTCAATCGTAAATATCTTTTGCTTTTTCTCCTCGCTGTTTTCAAATTGGCTGTCTTAGACTTAAACAAAATGGTCAATTCTGAAATCGTCAAGCACCCTTCCGATGTTCTCATTGATTTCTGTTAAAGACATATCCTTCTTGATCAACTCCCTCTGAACATACTTTCCAATCATAATAGACAATAGCTGACATGTAAGATCATGACTGAGCCTGAGAGAGCTAACAGCAGCTAAGGTTTGTCTGGTAAGTTGACAATCTCGACTAATGAAGTCGTGAATGCACTCAACTAACTTTTGCTGGTGCCACTATTTTTATCGGTTCGTTACTTCCATAAATATAATGTGCCTACTTTTGTTTATAGTATAGTCATATGATAAATAGACTGATGCTACAATCACTGGTCCTCGGTAGGCTCTTCTTTCATCTCGGTCGCGTTGGAAGAAGATATCTAGAACATGCCTTGATGAGATTTATCTTCCTCTTTCTTCTTGCACCACAAAAAGAAAAAGCCGATCAACAAATCATATATTATTTTTGATCCTCCTGCAATCAAGAATGGTACTGAAAATATTATACTTTCTGTGTTTCCTTGCATAAAGAAACCATTCCATGCCAATCCTAAAGCTAAACCGACTGATCTGGCCACATTAGTGATTCCATTAGCAGCAGACCTCTCATTTTTGCTGACAATCAGGGTTACAAAAGTTTGTCTGGCTGGTACATCCATCTGAGAAATACAGAAGCGACCCATTAGCAGAAGAATGCTGGCAGTCGAGTTGTTGACGAGGGCAATTGCGATCAAGAAAAGATTGGAAGGGAGATGAGTGTAGATCATGGTGGCGAGGGGTCCAATGCAGCCGACTATCTTGGATGAAAGAATTCCGCTGATGCCGCTAATGATGTTGCAGACAAACAGAAAGCCTCCAATTTTGTCAAAATCAAGGAAATATTTTTCCTGATAATAAAAAGACAAGTATGACTGTACGATAAAGGCTCCTCCCCATGCATCCAACATGAACAAGGCTACCAAGCCAACAATGGTCTTGACACTGGAAGGCTCTAGACCTGCACAGTTGACAGCTGCCTTGATCTCTCCGTGATCGGGCTCAATGTTTTCCGGTCTCATCATGAAGTAGAAAATGAAGCAGATTCCTCCCATCAGAGCATACAATCTCACCACATTTGTGACGCCATCAAACTCAGCTCCATAGGAAGCGTATGATTGAACAATGAAACCTGCAAGAGCAGCTCCTGTGGCTTGAGACAAATATCCTGCCATGTTATAGTATCCAAACACCTTTGAAATATTTTGAGGAACTTCTTCCTGTGTGTCACTACTTTTTTCGATGAGTTCAGTCAGAGCGGATTGTTAGATCGGCATAAAAGGACCAATTTATCCTCCTGTAACAGAGATGACTCCTAAGATGCCTGATATCAGCAAAATCAAATGACTTTCAGCTTCCGCATAGATGAGGCCGGTGATTAGCTTGAGAAGAGCACCCATCATAAGAGTGTTGATTCTTCCTAATTTGTCTGCACGGGTGGTCAGGAACAGAGAGATCACGATATCCCCAGCCACAATTCCAGTTTGGATCCATGAAGCCTGCCACTCAGTGATGCCCTTGTAGAAAAGGTTATTGAAGAAAACGATGGCAAGCATTCCGTAGCCGATCATTCGGAATATTCTGGTGGCGAAGAGTAGCACATAGTCTCTCTGAAATTTTTCGTAATGCAAAGCCATAGATAGCTATAATAAATTATGTTTATTGGGAAGATATTCAAATATAAAACACATCCTCAGCTTCTAAATTTACCACGTCTGTGAACAGTCTCTTGAATTTCCTCTTCCTCTCCTTCCTTTACTATCAGCAATTCCAATAGGACACCATCGCTGTAATTGTTGACCTCATTTCCTCCGAAAAAATATAGTTTGTTCTTGTAAGAAGCACTGCTCGCTCCAAATCTAAAAGGGAGCTCTAAATTTGTTGAAGGAGTGATCCACTCTTTCTTGTCAATGTTAAACATGGAGATGTCATTAAAAATTCCTTGTCTCATGATATGATTGGATAGCTCACTATCGCTTTTTCCTCCATACACGCATATGTAGCATGGATCTATCCACTGGACACAAGCTGAGTGCCGAGCAAAAGGTGCTCCTTTGCATATCAACTCTTAGGTAGTGATATCATTAGATTATCTAACTCTAATCTTGAAAAGTTTATTTGAGCTCGTCTCTTTCTCAGTTTTGCCTCCGTAAATGTATAAATTATCGTTTAATATTTAGTGGAAAGTATATTGTCTTCTTCTGCTTCTCTGGGGAACTGCTATTAGCGCATGGTGTGACAAAAAAGGCATCTGATACTGCTGAGGAACACTCCACTTTCCTGACTCGGTATCATAGAAAAAGAAAGTATTTTTTACTTCATTTACTTCATCTATTCCTCCTTGAATTATCATGAAACGTGTCAAAAATGCTGAAGCATGATCTCTTCTCCGAAAAGGAGCTGGATTCAGTTAACTGATTTCTTATGTTTTGAGACTAATTTGGGTTAAATCGCTAGTTGGAGTATCCATCTTTATACCTCCGTAGATGTATGCAAATCCCTTGTAGGCCTCCATTGTATGCCCATAAACTGCCATCTCTGTCTTATCTGAGTTATACAAAATGTACCCTCTAGCGTTGTAGCCTTCCAGTCGTTATTTTTCATAGAAAAAGTAGCTAATCCCAGGTATTTTTCACAACCAAATCCTCCGTATAAATATAGGCTGTCATCATAGGTGGTCAATGCTGTCCCTAAATCAAAGAGCCAGTACGATATCGATGAGGAGGTTTATACATCGTGTCATACCGATACACCAAAGCTAGGAGATTTTATTCGTCTATAACTTCTTCATCGGTTGGATAAATAGAAAATCTCTCCTTTTCGTCGAATTTTCTCACCTGTAGTTTGGAAATCTGCTCATATTTTTTGACATTTTTTGACATTTTTTTCATACCTTGCAACCGTATATCGTGATGTCTTCTTGTGACATAAATGTGATGGGATCTGATTTGCTTTAGATACTCTTGAAGGGAGCTGCGAGGAGTGCTAGCATTATTGGATCGTTATGATATGTTTCTGCTTAATTTTGGCTATATTTTGGGCAACCTGATGGCACTTATAGATTTTTCCATTTCTTCTTGATGATATTGATTCTATATGGAATTAATAGAAAATCAAAATCTCTAAAAATTAGGAATATCTGTCTCCCAAGGCGAACAGTCCTCTTATTTTTCGAATCTTTAATGATTAATATTTGCCTTGTCTGTCTCTACCTCGATTTGTTTGTTTTTCCTGTCTAAACTAAACTGACGAAATGTTTAATATGCATTTTCAGTTATTATCGGTTGTATTTGATTGAAATGCTTTTTCCTTTTGAGAAAATTTTCAACATGATCTTTCTTTTAAATTTAGCATTATTTCCTTTTATGTCTGACTTATAAAGCATTTTTAAAGTGAGACTTTTAACCTGGGTAGATGGTGGTCTTAAAACCGCTGATTTTGGTCTAAAATACTCTTTTGGAATTATACCTATTCATATGTTCCTCTATTTATTTGGTCATTTTGTGCCTAATCTAATTGTTTCCAGTGTCCGTCTGATGTTAATTCTAATATCGACGATATTCAGGCTTTTCAAGTAAATGGCTCTGACGCTTACTGCATAGAGATAGCTGTCTGAGCTCAAGATATTTTTATTTAAGGTTCCTAAACGCTGGATTTGCCTAACTTGCTTCCATAATGGACCTCCTTTCATTTATATCAGCATTAATAAATCCTAGCTTTTCTAACTATCTTGACTCACTAGTATAGTCATTTTTTGTCGATTGCTGCCGATTCTTCAATGATTGTTCAACTAATCGATTTACTAAAGGCAAGTACTGATGCTTTTTATCTTTTCCTTTCTTCATAATTCGCCGAAGAGCTTATTCTTCAAGACTTTGATTGGTCCTGATAGGATGTTTGGTTCTCGGAGCCAATGTTTCGTTTAGAATATTCATTCTTTGCTGTTTTAATCTTTTGAGACTGGATTCATACAGAGAAGAGCGGAAGGAACTTGAGATAAGTGGAGATATTTTAGGTGACCTGAGGAAGACAATGCTATCATCTGACCTTAAAAAACTCTTTGATGGGTCTTGTAGAACCAGAGTCAACTTGGTCTTCTTCCTGCTGAGCTACTTTTCTGTATTGTCAGCTTCCAGTATCTTCTTATGATTCTTTTCCTCCACTGTCTTATATTTATTCATTAATAATTGTATTCGAGTTTATATCATTTGAGTAATCTGAGCAGTGATAAAAAAATTAATATCAATGTTGTTATTTCTTCTTGAAGAGGTTCTTTTTGGATTTCATTGGAGAATTTTTGGCAGAAAACTAGGGTTATCTTTATGGACTGGCAGGCATGGATACAATTTTGGCAGATGATTTTTTCCTTTTCTTGAGAAGAGTCTATGCGCAAATATTTTTCTTAGATATTTTGAACTTGTCCTTGGAGCCATTTTTGGGAGTGAAAGTTGCAGTGAAGGGAGTGATTATTGTGTTGGCATTTGAAAACCTTGCTTTGCTTGACAATCGTTAAAATTTATCTGTATCAGGTAACTTCAAGTCTTTCTTTGATTTTTTGACGGATTTGTTCAAACCCTCCTTCAATTCAAACATATCTCTAAAATTTTAAGGATATTTGAAGTTAACGGCAATCTTGTCAATGGAGGCTTGAATATTTTTGAAAGTGTCGGAATCGATTCCCCAGTTGGGCTCAACAAATTGCTGCTTGTAGAAAGTTATCTATGCTTCTCCAAGGAGCTAATCTATTGATTTTTTCTTCTAACTATAGTACTGGGCTTGGTGGTTGACAGTCGTTTTATCCAACTTTTTTTTGATGATGGATATCATTTTGCTGATCTCCAATCTTCTGGTCCTTATTTTTTATAATTTAGTATCACAGTCCTTATGATAATCGCTACTGAATTGGTCCACACTTTTGACCAAAATTTCTAGTCTTTAATTCAGGCTGTTGATTAATTACTGGAATTATCCGCTTAATTTCTTTTTGTAGCCCTCGGCGAAAGTATGCACTTCTGCTTTGTTGTAACTGATCTGATCGTAAAATACATCCAGCAATTAGCTCTTCGATTAGAGTCTGATGGTCCACTCCTGTAGTTGGCTCTTGATAAACTGTCTGCTTCTTTCGATATTTTTGATGTCGTGTTAGGTGTGTTCTCCAGCTGAAATGCACTAGCTACAAAGTACGCTATCACAGCAGCTGAAGCATATGTACTCGATAGGGCAGGAATGCTGAAGACAAAGCTCCTATTCTAAATGTCTGGAACAATGCTCTTCTTCGAGGTGTGAGTAGTTAAGATCATGATTTTTGCGATAGGAGACTGTTTGTTTTTAGTTCATGACGTTAAGATTAGAAAAATAATAATCGAATAAAGGGGTTCTCCTTGTCCTCTCTTCGAAATCTGAACTTTAATTCGAATTCTATTTCATCATAAATAATTATAATGGCCAAAGCACCTGACAGAGGTTCCTTCCCACTCGATCATTTCCACTAATGTGACTAATAGGCCAAAAAATATTCCGACTGTGTCGTCAAACATCAGCTCATTCCCAAAAGATGCAGAGACTTCCAGGTCAAGTATCTAGAATGCCGAATGAAGAGTGGACTCATGGAGCATGAATAAATGAGCAAACTTGGCTTTGTTGACTCAACCTCTTGGGAGACTGAATAGTCATAAAAGAAGTATTTGTTCGAGCAGATCAATAAAATCAAGAAAGACGCCTGGAATACCGTCCTCGAAAAAAACAAAGATAAGGAAAGAGTTCCTCCTCCGCCAAAGAACATTCCCTTCCCTGACCAGGCATCTTGATAAAACTAAATATTTAATCAATCAGCAGCTATTTTATCTTTTGAGCTATCAGGAAATATAAGCTCTGTAGTCTATAGGCTCTGAGTGTCAGAAACAAACACCTAAAAAGCACCATTCTTTTGTAGGCTCTAAATTAGCCACTGTTGGTTCATGCACTTCACTATTTTATGTTGAGGGATGATTGATCCAAATGAATGACTGTTTTTATTGTCCTAAGGAAGTGAGTACATAAATTTTTAAGTTTATATTTTTTCTAAACTGGAAATCATCGCCTTCTCATGCAACTATTCGGGTATTTTTGCCCTTATATCTTAGTTTCAACCAGGACAACATCAGAAGAGTCAAGCACTATACCTACAATACTTCGGATCTCCTCGGCGTAGGAAATTTTTCCAAAGTGTACAAGGCCATCAACACAAAAACCTGTATCTTTTTCTCTATTCAGCCTAATCAGTTGCCATAAAAATTGTCTCCCTTTAATCTCTCCGCAGCAAGCACCTCGAACATCTCGTCTATGAAGAGATAAGCATCCTGAAACATTGCAATCACCCTAGCATCATCAAGTTTCACGAGGCCATCTCTGAAGAACAGAACTGCTACATTGTTACTGAGCTATGCAAGGAAGGAAATTTGGAGAGTAGACTCCATCAAAAGAAGTGGTTCAGTCAAGAGGAGCTAGCCAGTATAATTGCTGACGTTTATCAGGGGTTACAATATTTAAGGGATATCGGAGTTTGTCATAGAGATATCAAAGCTGCTAACATATTCATGAGCGAGGGCAGAGCTAAGATTGCTGACTTTGGACTTGCAAAATTTTACAGGGAAAGCTTCAAGGATCTTGATATCGGTTCGCCTCTCTACATGTCTCCTGAAGGAATCATCTACAATACCTATGGATAGAAGACTGATGTCTGGGCTTTTGGAATCCTTATTTACGAGCTAAACCATGGAAATTCTCCCTTTGCCGACTGTAAATCAGATATTCAACTCAAAAATGCAGTCATGCAGCCAATCCCACAGCATAAATTCAACCCAAACATTCCAGCTCTACTCAAAGAGCTTATCTATCAATGCCTGATAATTGATGAACACAGAAGACCTTCTATTCATCAATTAGCCCATAACAGCTATATTAGAAGTATCATGAGCAAAAATGGTCAGCTTATCAGAAGAACTTCCAGCAGCGGATTAAAAGTGGTTCAATCTAGTCGACTCACTCATAACAAATCTGGAAGTCAGGTGTCAGGCAGGGAGAAAGAAAAATCTATTAAGGATGGCCCTAAAATTCATCTCATGAGTGAATATGGAAATAAAAAAAATCCAGTGGAGTTAGGAGGTACTATCAAAGGTATTTTATCTCTCAAGATCAACAAATAACATCCGCCTTTATCTATCAAAAAAATCAAATAATGTAAAAATGCTACTAAAAACTATTACTTCCCTAATGAGCCTATGTCCTTGAAAGAACTTTACACAGATCAATCAGTTTTCCAAGGTTCAGTTGGTAGCATAAACGATCTAAAAAGATTTAGATTCAATAGCGCTCACACTATCGACACTAAAGATTCTGAAGAGGAGGCATTTTTCCTTAATCGGTAGCATGTTCGTCCCTCGCACCTTCGCAAGTGATAATATTTTGAATAATATGATATCGAATCGACCTACCCGTATCAAAAGCGCAGCTTTCCTTCGATCAAAAGGATATCTTGAGCAGTAATTCCCTGAAGACATTCCTGACAAACACCTATTCATATCTGATTCTCCATTTGCCTAAAGTCGCTTTACAATAGGCAAACCTTGTGAGATAGCTCCTTAGTCAAGGAAAAAAAATAGCTGCTCGAAGTTTCATTCAGCAAGAGCAAGTCTCTCTATAACTTCAGAAATATGGAGGCGAATTCACACCACTCGTTCATAGAGTCAGCTCAGAAGTATGTAAGGCCGAAGAAAAGATTAGGAACCGGTCCGAATAAATTTATTAGAAAAAGTGGATCGCCTTAAGCGAAAAAATAAATAACGCTAGCAATAATATAGAAAATGTTTGAAAGCGATATCAAGAAAAACCATAGAGCACGCCCGTCACATAAAGGATCAAGGACAATTAGGAAACCTCTAGAAACAAATCAGGTAGCTCCTGATTCCCTTTGAAAAGAATAAACATCTCTTCGAGTAAAGATACAAATATCGGCTCCTAAAAATAGCTCAGGCATGATTTTCACTGCTTTATGTCGAAATCTTTCAATATAGATATTCCAATAATTTTATGACAACCAAAGCAAACTTCAGAAAATCTCAAATTGCCAGAAGAAGGTAAGAAAATTTTTCCCTAAAGCAAAGTGTTACCGATATGGTTATTCCTAACTACAATGCTCTCAGAGATCCCTTTCTTGTTGGATTTTTTGATCAGCCTCGCTACAGGATCCATCTTAGAAAAACTGGTGCCCTACCAAGAAAAAGAGGTACATCGCTTAGGAACTATAAATAACTAACAGATGACCCTCAGTTACAGAATGAGGCGGGAAAAGCGATGAAACAAAGGCGAGTAAAGAGCTAGGGCAAGAAACATAGGATTCTTATCAGTCCAGAAACAACCTAAGACATTGGCTGCCTCACTGAAGAAAGACCTAAAATACATACTTAGCAACTGCCTCGGAGCAGAAGAGTCTACAGAAGTGCCAGAAATCCTCAATAGTTGTGATTATTTATCCATGTTGATTTTTGTCAAAATATCGAGGTTATAGGATCAAAGTCAAATTCTGTAGTATCTTCTCCAGAAATCGGCTTCCAAATCAGCTTGAATGCGAGAGCGACGAATACTTTCTTCAGCTACGATTTCGGCTTCCAAGCGAGATCTGCGAAGAGCACTTTCTCTTGCAATACGAGAAGCCTCAAGTTATGCCTCGATACGGGATCTTCTAAGAGCTTCATCTCTAGCGATAATTTCGGCTTGAACTCTTGATCGAGCGAGAGCAGCATTTCTAGCAACTCTTTCTGCGGCAATCTCAGCCTAGATTCTTGATCTTCTCAAAGCTTCTTCTTGAGCAATTCTTTCAGCAGCAATCTCTGCCTCAACCCTTGACCTTCGGATAGCCTATTATTTTTCTTGTCTTTCAGCTTCCAGTTCAGCGTCAAGAGCAGCCTTCTTTTCAGCAGCAAGCTTCTCGGCTCTTCTTGCCTCAATTTATGCTTAGATCTATACCCTTCGCTTAGCTTCAGCTCTAGCAGCTCTCTCAGTAGCTAGTTCAGCTTCCAGCCTTTCTCTCTTTTCAGCTGCTGCTTTTTCTGCCTCTTCTTCCTCAACCTCGGCTTGGAGCCTTGACCGTCTCAAAGCAGTTGATCTGAGGTTTTCTTCCTATTTGAGTTCTTGCTCAAGACGAGATCTTCTTTCAGCAGCAGCTCTATTTGCGAGGTCGGCTTCAACTCTTGATCTTCTTAAGGCATCATCCTTGGAAACTTTCTCAACATATGCATCTGCCTCTAATCTAGATCTTCTGAGAGCAATCTCAGTAGCCGTTCTGGAAGCTGCGAGCTCCGCCTCAATACGAGAACGTCTGAGAGCATTTTCAGTTTCAAGGGCAGCGAGGTAACTGAGTGTCATGAAGGTTACGTGGCGTAGGGACTGGTATACATGTGTCTGAAATAAGTTTTATTGAAATGGAGCAAAATAAAATTTCAATTTATAAGAGAGGAAATCAAAGTTACCCTGATCACTAGAATTTCTGACGGTCCCTCCTTTCTGCGATCCACTTCGACAAAAAGACAATCAGCAACAACAGACAACCTCCTCCTAGTGCCAGAAAAGCAATGCCCAGGAAAAGATCTCGATTACCTACAAAATTCGACTTGCTCAAGCTGAACCATTTCTCTCCAAAAGTTGGATCGATTTCTATGTTATCTATAATATTACTATTGTCGATGGTTACTGTGTAGGTTCCAGGAGCAAGGTCGGAGTTGATGATGCCGTTTAGTTTATAGAAATCGCTTCGAGCTGCAGGTCTAAACCAGACAAGCCAGGTCTCCTCAGTAACATCAAAACCTATCTGGTTCAAGTCTGAAGGATTAACATGTCTGCCGATATCGGAAGGCCATGCAATACCTGACTGGGTCATGGAGACTGCCCCTGATGGACCGCTGATACTAAATCCTCTAATTTCAGGTCGGAGCATATAGTAAAAGCGAGCAATTGTTCCACATGGGAAAGCTGTATTGCCGTCTGTCAAGGCAGCTCCCGAGGAGAAGGAAGTAGCTCCACTTCCAAAGGTCTGAGCATTGGTGACATAATCTCCACAATCAGTCGACACCTGAATATAAAAAACGTAACGCTAGAAGCATCGATAGTGCCTGTGCTCAACTGAGTTGAGCTGTAATACTTAAGATATCTTCTATGATTCTGATAAAAGCCTTTAAATCCGTAGTAGAAGTATACAGGAGCTGTTAGTGTTTCCGTCAATGTGAAAGTTTTAGTACAGGTTGATCCTACTGCGCAATCAGTGTATTGCACAAAGACCTACTGACTGTTGGGTGCAGAAAGGATAAGTCCCAATCCTAATCCGAGACATATGGCACCTGATTGAGTGGACGGGTACTGAGAATGATGTAAAGGATGATGTTGCTGCTGGTGTGGGGTACAGGCTTCCAAGCGTCGATGATCTGCTGCTGAAATTTATAGAGAAAGGTGTCATACTCCTGAGCCTCTTGTTGGGACTCCTAACGCTCCTAACGGCCTGGTTCTTCTTGCTGCATGAACTTAAATATTAATAATGGAATGTGAGTCTTTTTATTAGATTAATCAATCATTAGATATTATGAAGCTACACTGGGCCCTAGGAAGCCAACCGGGTAGAGCAGTTAAGACTGTTATCGATATGGGAAAAATCCCGTGTACTTTCATTGAAGTCGATATTTTTAAGAGAGAACAACGCAACAAAGAATATTTGCAAATGTATCCAGCTGGAAAAATACCAGTTTTGCAAGATGGAAACTTCACCTTAGGAGAAAGTGGAGCCATCATGACCTATCTTTGCTAACGATATCCTCATATTGGATACCTTATTGGAGAGTCACCCTAAGAAAGAGCCACCATCAATCAGTATGTGTCCTGGTATCAGAATCAATTCAGACCTGCTATGTTCAAGCCCATTAGAATGTACCTAGGAGCTGTTCTTATGGGTCAAAAAATATTGCAAGCTCATAGAGATACTCTTTTTGGGGAAATGTTTGAGGCCATCAAAAAATTTTAAGAACTACTTACTCTCAAGCCAAGGAAATATTTATGTGGAGAAAGGATGTCAATAGCTGATTTGCTTTTCTTCTATGAGCTGACAAACCTCAGCTACTTCGGTCTAGACCATAATGAGTACCCAGGAATCAAACGCTGGTTCGCTTAAGTATACAAAATACAGGAGGTAAAGGCTATCACTCACGAATGGTATCAACTCTCCAAAACTCTCTCAAGCCTGTTTGAAAATGTGAAGATAATCAAGGCCAAGCTATGATGTTATCTTTTGATGCTTATAAGTTTATTGACATAACATAACGTATGGAGAAGGGAAAACAAGCCACTGACATCGACCGAAAACTGGCCATTTACTATCATCCGCTTTTCCAAGAGGTTATTAAAAATGTCCTGCTTCTCTTCAATTTGCCTCCCGCCTCTACCTTCGAAATAGGCCTGCTAGAGTTTGTGTAGTTCAACCTCAAACTGCAAAAATCGTTGCTTCCCACCTTTGAAATCGAGAATGCATTAGTATCTGCCCTCAACGATTGGGTTAAATAGGTTGCATAGTGCCTCACATACGAAGGCATGGTTTCGACCAGCCAATGCGAATAAATAACCTCTGAAAACTTCTCTTCTCTGCTGCAAAAGGAACTAGACTCTATCAATATAGCCCCTTTTGCTCCACGAGAGTAGTATTTTCGCATTCTGACAAAGATGGCCAGCCATGATGCCTTCAAACTGCTCGGAGTCAAAATAAACAAAGAAGTCTTCAATAAATTTGTCTTCGATCTCTGTTCAACTTGGTGCGAGTTTCTGGACATCGAGCTCTTTACATACTTTCTAGTGGCCATATATATTCAAATATCAGAAGGAGCGACCCTTACTCAAGCGAAATTCAAATCAACCAGCAACATTGCGGCCATTGACCTGGAATTCATGGAGGAATTTGAATAAATCAAGGCTGTATACAACAAAAACAGAAAAAAAGAACTGAGATACTATCGAGCTTGGTGTTAGTGGAATTACCTTCGAATCAACTAAATTGGATAAGCCCTCATTCTCCAACTTGATCAAATCCATGAAAATGAGCCTCGAGTGCTTTAACTGGCCCTCATTTTCTAAAAATCAATTCAGGTCATCAATGATGAAATAACAAATCAAAGCATCCAGAAATAAGAATTGCCTTCTACACAACCTCAGGCTCCTCAGAGAGAAGGAGACTTTCTGGTGGCCAAAAAAATTTCAGTGCCTACTGATAAGGAAAAAAGATAGCCTGAGCCTACTAGAGAAATAGTCAATGTTTAGGAATTTTAGCCACAGCCAGAGGAGGAAGCAATTCACAACTTCGAGATATAAATCGATGCTGAAGGAAACATGTTCCTCAAAAAAATCGTCCGTTTGCCCATTATTGGGACAAAAATTGAGCCAGAGCCTGCCTAAAGAAAAGAGGCCCTCAAACAATTGTACCTCTAACGAAAAAAGGAATAGATCAGGCAGATCAGCAATCTTTACAGACGCATGTAAAACATGAAAGTAAGACTGGAACATAACTCCAAAAATGACCCTTATACTTTTAAGGAATCAGCTAAAGTAGCAGAAAGGGAACAGTTCTATCAGCAACAAGAAGGGAATAAACCTAAGTATGACTACACCAACCGACCAGTAGACAAAATCATCCACGGTAAACTCCAGCCGGAACAACCACAACAGCAGTCCGTTCAGCTCGCTGATTATAGGACCAACTTCAAGCAAGAACTGATGGAAGAAAAATAACCAATAAGAAAGAACGAAGGCTATATTCATAAAGTGATGGCACCTTCCTTTGTGACTGATCAAAAAAATAACATGGCTTTTAGTAAAAAATAAGGCTCAATTTATGGAATAGGACCAAATGCTGAACGCAGAGACCTCAAGATAGGGCTTCCCAGGTTGAAATATATGTAGAGAAAAATACCAGCAGCTTCATCTTATCATATCGTTGGGAAACTGACTAGAGATCGAGCCATCGTCAACGAACGAATAAAAAGCTTTTCCACATACTAATAGCCTCTCAACAAACTTTAGAAGGAAAAAGAAGAATACAGACATGTCTGGACCCGCTACATAACCTAACAATAAATGCAAGAGCTCAACAATTACGAAGCTTTTTATTCAAAACTCTCTCAAGCCAAGCAGCAATTTGCATAAGAATATCAGTCCTCTTACCGCCTAAACCTCAAAAAAATTCTTCTCTATGACAACAAAAGATACGAGATGGGAGGAGCAATTGACCGTAAACAAGAATAGCACTTCTACGAACGCATAAGGAAGCTGATAAAGAGGGACAGCAAGAGACAGCAGAGAAGGAAGAGAAAGACCAAGTTGAGAGAATATAGGAAGGCAGTTGGCAAAAAAGATAAGCGTCGGCTGTTTGAGGACATCTTTATCAGCTATCATAGATCGGTGATTCGAGAAATCAAGGAGGAACGCAAAAATGCCTCTATGGCAAAATGATTAGGCTTATACTAATTTATGAAGTAAGTCCTCACCTACGAACAACTTCTCCCCATCCCTCAACAATAAGACCCAGCCATCGTATCTTTGTCCAGATACGCAGACAGTCTAATCATCTTCGTCAATCAAACAGGTGCTCCAGGTTCCATCGTAAATATGCTTGTAGTCAGCTTGAAGGCAAAATGATCGAGTCTGCTGGTGAAACCGTCTATGAAGATAGGGACTAATTTGGAGATGAGGCCCTTCCACTGTATGAATTGAGAGGATTGTTTGGCTCTTCGGAGATACAATTCTACGAGTTATTTTTGAGAAGAGTGATGAGCCTTCTTTATTAAGAGCTTAAGCTTAAGCAAAGCATCAGGGTCATCCTCAACATTTCTCTTCCAATTGTGAGCCCTTCTTTCAAGGAGTAAGTCTACTATCCGAAATTAACCGAGGAGATCCTAAAAGGCCTGAAGACAGTGTTTGATTGAGTACAGTTAAGGGATATCATTTTGGATATTAAATATTAATTCCAACACGTACGCATGCGTAGCTCCATCTACTTCATATCCATCATCTTCGCATTCACCCTTATCAGCAGTGCAGCAGTCAAGATCGAGAAGGGATGGCTGACCCTTGATGTCATCACCGGCAGTCAGCAAGAAGAGCACAAGATTGAATACAATGGACACCTCAAAGACACTCTTACCCTTACACAGTCATCCAAAATCAACATCAAAGCGAAAGTAGTCCAACTGTAAGTTAGATGACCTTCTCGAAGGAAGATTTCCAGCCCGAGTTCTTCTCCTTCAGGCTGCGACACCCTGAACACGACAACCTTACCGAACCTGTTCTTGCCCAGTGGGACCACGAACAGGAAGTCTTCGTTGCCGTCATCGATCTGGGAGATCCTGTACATTTTGGCTTATGTAGAAACAAATCCAGCATCTTTCAGGTCATTATAAACTGGAAATCATCATCAGCGACGACAGTTTCAGCACTCAGGTCAGAAGATACATTGCAAACTGTAAGGTCACCTTCCGACATTCTCTTAAGTATCCCACCGATATTGAACTGCACTATAGCCCTTCTAGCATCATCATGACCGAGCCACCAGCCGAAAGAATAGACCCTCCCTCTCTTTTCACTGGATTCATCTGTGTCGTCTTGGTTGTTCTTTTTGGACTGTTCCTGATGGGTCTCAATCACCAAAAAGTCAACTTCAATCTATTTCCCTCAAGTGGTGTGGGATCGCTCTTCAACCTGATCTTTTTGGGTTGCCTCGGTTTGGTCCTTTTCATGCTGCTAAAATTCTATGTAGATTGGTCCTTCATCGAGACAATTAAGTACTTTATCCTTGCAAGTAACCCTTTTGTAATTCAGTTTTACCTATTTCATTTGCCGCAAACTACGCCTTTATCCATATCAAAAAGAACTGATTGTGTACGTCTAATTATGCTCATTAGGGCTATCCAGTATATCCATAGAATCATTTCCAAGCACGCCTGATGGCCAGGTTGCTCTCAATGTCCTTCTTCATCACCTTTGCCACCGACATCTCGAAGTCTTCCTGAGTCACGTGAATACGCCTCTCCCTCAAAGCAAACATACCAGCTTCTGTACACACTGCCTTGCTCTCGGCACCTGAAGCTCCAGTCATTTTCTCAGCTATTCTTCGGAGATCAATGCCTCGCATCAAGTTCATTTTTCGAGAGTGAATTTTAAGAATTTCCAATCTAGATTCGAGAGTTGGATTGGGGAACTCGATTTTTCTGTCAATTCTGCCTGGTCTCAACAGAGCAGGGTCCAAGATATCGATTCTGTTTGTAGCCATGATAATTTTGATTGTCTGAGTCGTTTCAAAACCGTCCAGCTGATTGAGAAGTTAAAGCATAGTTCTTTGCACCTCAGAGTCTCCTCTCTGGCCCTCCATTCTCGACCCACCGATCGAGTCGACCTCATCGATGAAAATGATGCAGGGGGAATGCTGTCTAGCCATCACAAACAACTCTCTGACCATTCTTGCTCCCTCTCCAATATATTTTTGAACTAGCTCTGAGCCTGACACTCTGATGAATGTGCAGTCAGTGTGATGAGCAATGGCTCTTGCCAACAAAGTTTTTCCTGTTCCTGGAGGTCCGTACATAAGCACTCCCTTGGGTTGGGCGATACCCAATGATTCAAAAATTTCGGGATGTTTGATAGGCAGTTCAATGACTTCCTTGACCTCCTTAACTTGTTGGTCGAGCCCACCAATCATGTCATAGGTTGAGTCTGGCACCTTTTCGACCTTCATGAGAGAGACCAAAGGATCAACTTTTGTAGGAAGGACCTTGTGCAAAATATAGTTATCTGACCTGACCGCCACTCTGAGATTGGCTTTAATGTCCTCAATTTTGATAGATTTATCGATGTTGACAATGTATTTGCCTTAATGGCTGAGCTATATTACTAAGAGACTACCTTCACCAGAACTCTGTTCTTTCCCATCACTTTTACAACTTCTCCTACATATGAGTAATTTTCCTGCAAAGCATGCAATTCTTCCTTGAGTCTGGACACTGAATTATTGGAGTCTTACCATTGGAGTTGAGTTCATAGCGTTGAGCCTATAGTCGCTTGATGTTTTGTATCTTTTCGTTGATTTCTGCTTCTCGCTTCTGGATTTGTGCGAGATAGAACTTTTTAAGACTGACACCGTCGCTCATTTTAAAAATAATTCAAAGTGGAATCAATATTATACACTCTCACATTTTACCGAGACAGTAATCATTTGTATGACTGTGTGAAGAGATTTTCCAATATGGTGGCATCCACCTCCCACACAGCAGTAGGATGATTCCAACCAAACTTAACCAGAACTTTAGGGTGAACTACTCCCAAAGATCCCAGCTCTTGTCCATGTGCCACCACCTTGAATTGCTGTCCAGGGAAATAAAATTAACTAGTTGTAGGAACTAGTCTGTAATCCTTGCCGAACTCCAAATTTGACTTCTTCATTAGGATGTCCAAAGCTCCATGGACGATGGAGAACAAGCTACCCTTCTTTGAGCCACCCTGAATCTCGTCAGTCACCAAAGCAGCCAATTTTCTCAAATTGCGAGATCCAGTGTCAGTCTTAGAGTCAGCAATGATGCAATCTCCAGCTTCGAACAGCCGGTAAGGCAAGGCATTTGATCTGTTTTCACAGACAGTTCTGAGCAGTCCAGGCAAAAGAGATGCCCTTCCAGTCTGGAATTCTTTGGTCTTGGCATTGCTGATGGTGATAAGCTGGGATTCATCATTATTGTAGATATTTGTAGTAACGTCAGCTTTGGAGCAAAGAGCAAAGTTAAGCACTTCATTAAATTGTGCCTGTGCCATTTCCTGCCGAAGGAAATCTGTGAATTTGTTGAGTCTAACACGATTACCAATGGTTGATGCTGGTGGCAAAATAGGTTTGATTTTCTTGTAGCCATAGCAAATAGCAATGTCCTCCAAAATGTCACATTCATGCAAAACGTCTCCTCTCCAGAAAGGGGCATGGACTGTGTATTATCCATTACCTTTGTCGGTTGCCTGGAGGCCTGTTCTGGATAAATAATGACGAATTTCTTCTGAAGTCAGTTCTCCTCCGATCAGAGTTTAGGCATTTTTATGCTTAATTGTAAACTCTCTAGGAGAGATATCGGGAGTCAAAAATTTATCATTACCATCGATGATTTCAACAGGCTCCACTTCAAAAGCCTTTTAGCAGTATTCTGAAAATGACCAGATGATGGTGTTCAAGCAAACGTAGGCTTTCGGTCGGTTGAGAGCAGTTACCTCAATCAGCACATTTTTTGTATTGATAGAGATTTTCGAATGCTCTCCATTGATGATGGGAGGAACTGAGCATACTACTTCGTTGCTATCTAGCACTAAGGGGTATACTGGGCTGTCTCTGATCAGAGGAAGATACTCCTTTAACTTGTGGTTCTCAAGGAGTTCCATCATTCCCAAGCCATTCACTTTCTGTTCATTGTTCAGAGGAACAAACTCAAAATCTTTAGGATCTTTTCCGACATATCTGAATGGTCCTTTGATAGTATCCAGATCGTGAGTTCCAATAGAAGCATACTTCCTTGCTCGACAGAAAGTATCGTGCAATTTTTACTGAGCAGCGATGAAGGCCTTGTATGTTTTTTCGGTGAAAGTGACATTTCTTAGGATTGCAGCTGCGATAAAAGGCCTGATTTGCTTCACCTGAATTAAAAACGGCTAACTGAGGAATCGATGACCATGGAGGTGGTTGGCTGGGTCAGAGTAATGGATGGTGTTTTGATTTGCTAAAGGTATATCTTGAAAGCTCTGATGAGGGTGGCCTCAGTGAGGAGATCGGGTCTGTTGTTCATGCAATCAAACTTGAAATACTCATTGACAATCTTTCCGTTCTTATCCTTTTCTTAGTCCTACTCGATTTATATTCCGAACTCGAAGCCCAATTCGTCAAGCCATTCGAAGTCGTATTGCTTCCCCATAAGCTCATGGAATCGTCCCCTTTCAATTTTGATGTTGGGCATGTGTTGATATTAAATCCAAATATGAAAGAAAAATATTAATTGTCATAATATTCCTTCCTTTTTACACGGTAGCTCTGGCTAGACTGCTTTTGAATAAAAGAAGGCTTGCTAGCTTTGATTTTTACTTTCCCAACTTATCAGATTTTATATTACATTTACGTGACATGTAAGGCAGCTTCCTCGTGAATGACCTCAGAAAGGTCATCTCCATCGTCGATCTGCTCAGAGATATCGGACTCGGCAATCTACTTGCTTTGCCCAAGGTTGTGGTCCTGGGCAATCAGTCCTCAGGCAAAAGTTCCCTTCTTGAGCAAATCGTCGGTCTCGACTTCCTACCTCGAGGATCAGTAAATTATAGTTTACACAGGGTGTGGTGACAAGAAGACCTCTTTAGCTCCGTATGAACAACGTTCCCAATCTTTAAACTCCCTATGCCTAATTCGATGAGATCACCTAAAAGGGCGTCAAGAAGAAATTCACTAATTTCAAGGAAGTGAGAACAGCCATCGATACCGTTACTGACCAAGTTTGCGGTAAGAATAAAATCATCGTCGACAAACCAATTGTGTTGAACGTCTATTCAAAATCATGCCCCAACCTCACTGTCATCGATTTACCAGGTATCACCTCCATTCCTGTTGGCGACCAGCCCAAAGATATCTACAAAATCACAAGAGAAATGGCTCTTCGCTACATCAATGAATAAAGGTCCATCATTCTTTGCGTAATCCCTGCTAACCAGGACCTTTCAACAAGTGAGGCCCTCAAGATCATGCAGGAAATCGACCCCTCAGGAGAAAGATCCATCGGTTGCTTGACAAAAATAGATATCATGAACAGAGGTGACGATGCGAGAAATATTCTTAAAAATCAATAAATTCCCCTAAGATACGGATATGTTGGTATCAAGAACAGATGCCAAGAGGACGTCATCAACAATATTCCCGTTGAGGAAAGCTTGAAGGCTGAGAAAAAATTCTTCACCACCAGTCCTATATACTCTTCCCTTCCTGCTGATTTGTTCGGAACTGACTCCCTGACCAAAAAATTGACCAACATTCTTTACCACCAGATCAAAAATTCGATGCCTAAAATTTTTGAGGAAATCAAAGGTAAAAAGAAAGCTGCTCAAGAAGAGCTGGAAAGGTTAGGCCCTGGAGTCGCAAACACTGATGCTGAAATGGTCAATTACGCCTGGAAAAGTGTTGCCACTTTCCTGAGGGTCTACAAAAATTCTCTAAACGGAATAAAGAGCAGTGAGTACAGTAGTGATCCTATTAGTGCCTCCATCAGAGAAGAGCTTACTATTCTTTACAAGTAGCAATATGACGAACCCGCAACTGAAGACATCACTGACAAGGACATCGAAAAAGCTATGATCAATTTCCCTGGTGACTCGACAATCCCTGGTTTCCCTTCAATCGATGCCTTCCTCTCTCTTTTGAATCCTCTCCTAAAGAGGCTTCAAAATCCTGCCTATGAAGTCAACAATAAGATACATGAGATTCTCGAGACTGAAGCCATGGATGTCATCAACGATGTCATGTGCACAAAATATCCTGAGTTCAATAGTAGATTTAAGGATCTAATCCGGAAAATTCTTGACAAATATCGTCGAAATCTTGAAAGCTACCTCAACTCTCTTCTTGACAGTGAACTTTTTTATCTGTTCACCAACGACATCAACTATTTAGTTGGAGACTTCCACAAGGTGGCTGATAGCACTCGAGACAAAGCTCCAAAGAATCCTTTGGTCCACGAGCTCAGGAAAAGAATCGATGCTTACTATAAACTTGTCGTCAGAAATTTGAGAGACCTTATCCCTAAGCAAATCTTCAATTTTTTGATTATCAGCTGCATGAAAGAGCTCGAATTTGAAGCCTTCCAATTCACAAGCGACGTCAACAAATTAAAAGAGTGGCTTAATGAGGTAACCTATTATTTATTTAGCCTTCATAAGTGAGAACAAGAAGAATCGAATGCATGAAAGCTATTAAGGTTTTTGAAGAATCAGAAAAAAGAATCAGAATGGATCCTGACATTTCAAAGCTCGTGAGAAGAACCGACAAATAATCGAAATACGTACTTTTTGACTTACTAAGTACTAAAAGTTCGGCATGAAAACTCCTGATCAGAGAAGATAATAACAGGAACAAAGATAAAGAGAGCACTTCCAAATGATTAAGTCTCAAAGCAGAACATCCGAAGTTCAAAAATCATAATCTCAAAAGACTGTCCAAAAAGATAAGCCGAAACCTCCTGAAAAAAAACCTGATCCTCCCAGGCAGGACCCTCAGCAAAGACCTCAGCAGCAGCCTCCTTCTTCACAACCACAGCAAAAGCCTACTGTACCGATTGGACAAAAAACATCATCAAATCAGCCTTCACCTCAGCAGTCTAATAACAATACTCCGAGACAGAATCCTCCGCCTCAAGGTGGCAACAATGATTTTTCTAATTTCTTCGGAACAGGAAATACTTCAGTAGGTCAAGACAAGAGACCCACTCAACCTGTTAATCCGGTGACCAATCCGAACCCACCTAAGCAGCCATTAGGAGGCCAAAGCAATCAAAAGCCTAACTTTGACAACTTCTTCGGTGGTCAGCAAAACCCTCAAGCTAACCAGCCCCCTCAGAATAGACAGCCTCCAACTCAACCACCCCCTGCCCAGGAATAGAAGAAGGACGAGAAGAAGGATGAAACTAAGAAGAGGACCTTCAATAAGTTATTCGGTATAGGATGATGATTCTTCTATTATTGAATTACATTCCTTAGAAGCTAATATAGATGAATAAAAAATCAAGGCCTCACCGCAAATCTAAAACGGCCTTGCCCTCGATCCTCAACTGCTAGCAGGAGCTCAACAAGACAACCCAGCTGGAGCTAAATCAAGCAGAGAAGAAGAAGGAGTTCAATCTGAGGAAAAATTTAAGATTGGTCCTGCTGAAAAATATATAGCAATTCTATACGAAAGTTTACCATGGACAGAATACAAATTTTTACACGCACAGGTCAAAGTAAACTTGATTTAAACATTTATTCAGAATAGAATAATATATCAAGGCACTTTATTTATATTACAAATCAGGTCAGATAAACTTTCCGTATATATTGTTCCTGTTCTCCTTTGTTGAGGTACAGTAGTCGTATTCCTTAAATGTCTTCTTCACGATCGAAGGCTTACTGTCTGTTATACTCTTGTAAGCCATCATCGTTGTTTTCTTGTTCTTTAATATCTACTTGAGAGAGCTCTTTTTTTTCAGCTTGTCATCTTCCTCATGGAAAGATGAACTTATGTTGGTCTTCCCTGTCAGGACATAGCAATTGCCATGACCCCTGACTTCTGATGTCCTAGGCTTATCGTTTTTTGAATTATTTGAGGTGTTTCGATAATATGTGTGACTAGTTGATTCAAGCCTTTCACCCTTGCTGGCAGTATTCGGTCTTTCAACTCTTTTGACACTGTCACTGTTATGCAAACTGGAGTGTCCATGGCTCTATCTTTCTCTGTAGGTCCTTTTGATATGGTCGTAAATCAATGACCGGTAGTCCTTGAGACCCAACTTGGTGTTGTCGCTGACTGGAGGTTTTATGATATTTTTGCTGTCATATTCTTCTTTAGGATTGCTGAAGTTGGCCAGGTAGGGGTGCTTGAGAAGTTCGGCAGCCGTGGGTCTTTTTTTAGGATTAAACTGAAGCATACTGACAACCAGTTCAATAGCTTAGTGAGGAGTTCCAGCCTTGAACCATTCATTGAGAGGTTTGTGTTTTGTTTGACTAACTTGCTAAATCATGGTTGCAGCATTGTCAGCTGCCAGAGACTCAATCTAGGATCTACTCGGTTTTCCTGTGAATGATAAAATTTTCTAAATTTGATTCAAGGTTGAGCTTCCAGGAAAGACAGGTTTTCCAATCAAAATTTAAGCCAAAATACAGCCGATACTCCAGATATCTGCTGATTTTCCATAGCAGTTAGAACCAAGAAGGACCTCGGGTGCTCTATACCATCTGGTGGCCACTTCTTCGGTGAGAACAACATCATGACTGTACTTGTCAGCAATGAGTGATCTTGCCAATCCGAAGTCGCATATTTTCATGGTGCAGTTGCTGTTGAGCAGCAGGTTGGAGGGCTTTAGATCTCTGTGGATGATCTATGCAGAGTGTAGGAACTTAATTCCTTTGACCACTTGATAAATAATGAAACGATTGTGAGCGTCTTTCAAGATTTTTTGGCTGAGTAAAATGATAGATACCCTATGGCATTATGAAGATCTGCTTCCATGAACTCGAATACCAGGTAGAGATCTTTATCGTTCTCGGCCCTAATCACCTGGCTCAGCCTCACGATATTAGGATGCTGAAGCTCTTGGAGAAGGATGATTTCTCGATAGGTCCTTTGGGCGTCGGTGGAATGTTGGAAAGCATCGAATATTTTTTTGAGGGCAAAGGTTTATCCTGTTTTCTTATCAGTGACTTTCCAGACGATTCCATAGGCTCCGCTTCCAACTTTTTTGAGGATGGTGTATCTCTTAAGGATGTGGGCTTCTACTTCCTCTGACATTTTCTTTTTATAAATTAGCAATGTTTTCGAAAATTAATATTTAAGCATACTAGAACCTTATTACTGCCCACTCTTGACAAAAATCAATCAGTCCACTCACATCATTCATTTCTCATAATTTCTTTCAATCGCCCCAATTACCACCTCACTCTGCTGCTTATAACTCTCTTCTAGATCTTTCAACTTCTGGATCTCCCTTAGTAAATCTTCCCTCATCTTCGATTAGTATCTTTCGCTTTGCTAATATCTGTATATGTGGAACCATAGCTTGCGAACCTCCTTCTCGTAGGGTTCATAGTTTTGACAGAATTTTGCCTTCTCCTTCTTGATCTGATCGGCTAACTGCTTGATACTGTCGAAGTTATGATTTTTTGTAGTTTATTGAGGCAAGCTTCTCAGCTCCTCTTCAGATGTCTCTTTTCCTCTCTGGGCCTACTCGATAAGCTAGTCAAGTCTAGCAGGATCGTGGCTGTACTCATCTTCATTAAAAATATTATACCTATCTGGAAATCTTTGATCTGAAACAACTTTCTCTTGATGATTTCCTGAGTCCTGGAATATTTTTCCTGATAAGTATCATAGCCTCCTTATTCGAAACTGTTGATAGCATCATTGATTTATTTGAGCTTCTGAATCTGAGCTTCTCTATTGGCTATCAGATCTTTGAGTCCGTCAGCACAGACGAATGTCCAATTAATAGCTTTCAGCAATCTTTTTATCTGCATTTATAACTTTAGAGCTACTCCCTCGCAATACTTGTTGTTTGTCTTACCAAATTATTTCTTTTTTTGCCTCAAATCTTCAAGAGTTTCCTTGATTTAGCTGGGAGTTGACGACTTACTTGTGTAGCTGTTTCTCTTAGCTTCGCATGATCTTTTGTATTCGATGTTGATCTTATCAACCTCAATATTGTCTTTGAGGCTGTTTGCAGTGTCTTTCAGGTAGCTGAGGTGACTCATGTTCTGGAAATATGTATCAATGAACTCAAGTTCCTAGCTTTCGTTGTTGAGATCGTTTTTTAATTTTGCAAAGAAGTCGGTAAAATTAGTGTGAGGCTGAAGGGCAGCTTTATTGATGCTGGTGACTTTAAGAGCTCGCAGATAGTTAATCTTGGAGTTGTAGTTTTATATTTAAAAGTTGAGGCTGACTGCTTTCAGCTGGTGATTCTTGGGATTGGAGTTGTACTCATTGATCATGCTGTTGAGGGTAGCAGTGAGGTTTTATATTTTAAGTTTGGTGCTCTCCAGTTAAGATTCTCTTTTGGCTAGCTACGACAGTTAATTTTTGAATTTTTTGATAATTGAGTGGTGTTCGTTCATATCCAAGTGCTTGCTGATCTCTACATCATAGCAAATCTACCTGAGATATAGCTTCTTGAACTTTTGATCTCTTCGTTCAGTTTGAGCAGATCTAATATTTTGTCCTGCAACTTGTCCAAAGGATTCTCTAAAACTGATGATTCCTCGACATCCCCTTAGCTCTAGGTCCCGTAGTTGAGCTCAGCTTCAAGAGAGCACACTTCTGGAAAATGATAGCTCTCTTGTTGTTTGACATCGGGTTCTATTTTAATCTGATTCTTCTTTCCCACAGCATAGTTGGCCTGCTATAGACGTCTGGTGTAAGTGAAGTCTATGATTTAAGGCTCCTGGGCTGTATAGAGACCTACACAGAGAGCCAAAAGGACAATGACTTTGAAGTACATATTAGTTTATTAAACTTTATTCGAGTGGAAAATTCATTTGAATGAGAGGGCTTTTTTGAGTCAAAGTTATTTTTGGTGGTAGGTTTAGAAAAAGCGCAGTTCTGAAGCGGGGAGTTCAATTTAATTTTTAGAGAGATTTATGTAAAATAGTTATTAAAGTAAGTTAAGTGAGCTTTATGGAGTAAGAAATAAAAAATTAAAAGGTCAAAATTGGCAGAAAGCCTCATAAAAAAGTGAAATTGGATGCTGAATAGCCAGGCTCTGAATTAAAAAATTAAAAGGTCCATGATGATGTTCATGGATAGGAATCCGATGATTCAAAAAGCTCATCGGGTTGGTCCTCAGAAGTCATAGAACCCGCCATCAAGTCGATGAGCTTTCGAAAGAAGCGTGGAACTCGCATGAAAGATCTTATCAAGGGCAAACATAAAAAGGATCATTTCTGGTCTAAATATCAGGATTACTTTGGAGGAGATATCAACAGACCTGAGGATTCTGAAGAATAAGAGGACTATGAAGCCAGCAGCTCAGGTAGAGATGAATTCGATAGTGATTTCGACCTCACTGATTCCTATGTTGGAAAAAGAGGCAGGAAAAAAGGAACTAAAATGAAAAAGAGAAAGCGTGTTCCTCCTAAACCTCAGTCAGAGGAGGTAGAAGCCTAAACTAAGCCCAAAGGAAAACGAGGAAGAAAGAGGAAGGTTCCTCTCCCTGAGCCTGAGCCTGTATAAAAGTCAGAAGTATTATTAAAAGAAGAAAAACAGTAAAACGGCTAAAAGTGTGAACCGGTCAATCAGGAACCGAACAATTCGCCCTTGAAAAAATATCAAGAACCTGAAGATCTTCCTTCCTCTGTTTTCAAGGCTGAGAAAGTTGAAAAATCGCCTGTAGTTTGCTAAGAAGCAAAAAGCGAAAAAAATGAGCAATCATAAATTCGAGACTACCAAGCAAAAATTTCAGAGAACAGAGAGGGAGAGGAAGAAGATATTTAGATAAACGGACAACCATTATGATCTGATAGAAATTCACAGATATCGAATTCTGGTAGAATCAAAGAAATAACTTAAGATATGACTTTATATTAGTATCAATACAACAAACATGGAAGATGAATCATAAGGGCCAGCGAAAAGAGAATCTACTTTTCCCCTCTATTCCAAATACTTCGGCGTAGATCTCCCTATATCCAGACCCACCCTCAAGATGTAGTAGACCATATCGGTCTCATGAAAAAACAAATGGAGGATTTCGTCGATGCATTTAGGAAAAGAATTGAGGTCGAAATGACATACTCAAAAAATCTAACTCAAGTTAGCAAATCTCTTGACAAGTACATCCGGCCAGGAACTGAACTAGCCACCTCCTTCATCTGCTCGGCTTTCAAGGTTTAACATGAAATGAGGAGCAGACAAGCTTTTGATCTCGCTGAATCAATAAAGACTTAGATATAGTCGATTTGCTCTTAAACGGCAAGGAAAGAAGCAGCTTTTCATAAAAAAATGGCATCAGATGTCAAACGCTTTTACAAAGAAGCGAATAGCGTTGACGATGACCACCGCTAAACTTTATCAAAATTTTAGGGAGTTAACAGATAAATGTAGGAGCTGATCATAACCAAGAACATAATGAAGTATACCACTGGAATTCCTCAGGAGAAAAAAGTCAAAATGATATCAAAGACCATGGAGAGCATCAAGGAAAACAAATAGTATTAAAAATTGTATGTTCAGTCTGTCAGAAATTACAACAAATTTGTTGGCGCCTACAACACGTAAACTTTTAGTTATTCAGCTAAATCATCAATCAGCTTGATCAAGCCGAAACTCATGT
>Ga0100385_1001193_pt1 | contig 27265 bp, 20 predicted proteins | sample CryGeymeta201509_FD_81543 | JGI IMG/M metagenome (GOLD analysis project Ga0100385, IMG submission 81543) | Groundwater microbial communities from Crystal Geyser aquifers in Utah, USA - Crystal Geyser metaG 2015-09 | ecosystem: Environmental > Aquatic > Deep subsurface > Groundwater | place: USA... | reverse complement strand
TCGGTGATGGGCGGAGTCGGAAACGGCCTGGCGGAATGGGGAGACGACTACGAACTTTACGATGTTTGGGGCGTGATGATTGCGGGCCAGGCAGGTGTTCAGCTTCCTATGGGGTTGCGAGTTTCTGTCGCGTTTACAGCGCTTCCATTCGCGGTGGCCGAAGACTACCCCGATGACTATTACGGTGATTATTTGAGTATGGTGAAGATTTCGGGCCGCATCGGCTGGGGAATCTGGTTGGCGTCGTTTTATCTTGGGGCGCAACTGGGCACCGGTCCCACGCTATTGGTTTACGAGGATGTACGGATCGATGATCAAACCGTCAAAATCAGCGTGCTTCCAGAGTGGGTGGCCAACGCAGAGTGGCATATTTCAGATAAGAATTTCTTTGTTTGTGAGGCCAGTTTGGAGTTTGTCGACGTCGAGGGTTTTGTCCAAAGCATGATGTGTGGATATGGCTGGGAACTCTAGGTTACACGCAGTCTGAGCTTAAGGCGCCTGCCGCGGAATCGACACCACGTCGCGAGCATTTGGGTGCTCTGCGGGCGTCCAAATCCGGTCTTGGGCGCCTTCGTAATAAAGGTCCTCGGCGCCATAAACCCATGCCGTGATTTTGCTCTCTTGACCGACTTTCGTGCGGTAGAGCCGTCCTAAGCTGCCTGCCTGGCTCGACGAAGAAATATAGAGTGCGTCTCCCAGACTGAGGGCTCCTTGCATCCGTGTTTGGGCTCCAACAAAGGCGTCTTTGGCGCGAATGACGTGGTCCGAATCCTCGTGTAACCAACCATTTGCATCCATCGGCCACCGGGCCAATCGCCCGCCTGCATCGTCAGCGCGGTACTCGCCGGTGATAATCAAGGGTGGATCTGATTGCCTGTCCACCCCGGCGAATGAAAACCGAATATCGCAGCCTTCGGAAGTGCCGGTGTAGCGCGCGATTTGACCCGCGATGTAACGGTACCCAAAGGCGTCGACCCGACCGCCGGAAACGCCGATAGCATCTGTGTCATCGGTGTCGGTCACTTCGATGATTTTCGAGAGGTCGAAGACACGGAATCCATTTCCGGTATCTGCCACGTACAAAAGGTCGCCGTACCAGACCATGCCTCCGCCATGCAGAGAGGTCCCGGCGCCAGTTAAGACGGGGCCAAACGACGTTCCGTTGGGTTCAACGAGCAGAATATGCCGATATCGAATCGGGTTTGTATTCAGGTCGATGACGGACACACGGACTCCCTTTTCAGGCGTCGCTCCCGTGTGGTCGTACCAGGCGACAAGCAGTCGTCGCCCGCCCTTGCCGGCGTCTTCGTTGCCGGTGATGGCCTGTGGATACCAGTCGGTCGTCGCCATATCTCCGGCGTTCCAGCGGAATCCAAAATAGTCGTGGTTTTTAAGGCGTTCGGCGGTCTGTGCCGTCACGCCGGATTGAGCTGTTCGGTTCAGGTTTAGATTCTCGAGGGCGACAAAGCCTTTGCCGGCGCCGGCGATGCTCTGGAGCTCGGCTTGCGCGGTCGCGAAGCGATCGTTTTTCTTGAGCTGGAACGCGCAACCGACCAACGATTTGGCAAAATGTTCGGTCGCTCCAGGGTCAAGGGCGCCGCACGTCGCAGTTTGGGGGCATAATGGAGCTGGGATATCTGTGTCGACCTCCGCGTCCACGGCTGCGTCGGTTGATGCATCGATCTCCAGGTTGGCGTCCAAGAAAGCATCGCCATCCAGACCCATATCACCATTTTGCTTGTTATTTGTGTCCGCGTCATGGGTCTTGGAGCCTTGATCCATGCCCTGATCGACGGCATCGGGGGATTCACTTGAATCCGCGCATCCCGCGAGCACCAAGAGGATAAAAAGTACCGTTTTCATCGTAGCTCCAAGGGGTCAGATGATCTTCGCCTGACACAGCCTTATAATTTCACATGGTTAGCCGGGTTACGAGCGTGCTCGAGACTTTGGGCGTCGAGAATTCAAAGTACGACTTGCGATGACTGATGTTGCGGGATTGGGCGACATTGGCTAAATTTCGCGAAAGTGAATGATGAGTCATTCAGTACCCCAAGACAGGACCAGACATGTCGCACGCTGAAGCCCCCAAAGGTTGTTCGTTCCTTGTGAACGAGGTTGGCTCGGAGTCTATCTTCTGCCCCGAGAAATTCTCGGAAGAACAAAAGATGTTTGGCGCGACTGCGCGCGAATTCATGGAACGCGAAGTCATGCCCCACACGGCTGAGCTCGAAAAAGGCGCGTTCGATAAGATGGCGGCGTTGCTACGTAAGTCGGCGGATGTTGGGCTTTTGATGGTCGATATTCCCGAGGAATACGGCGGGCTTGAGGTCGACAAAACGACCAGCATGATCGTGACCGAATACCTTGCATTGTATTCGTCATTCTCGGTCAGCTTTGGCGCCCATACAGGGATCGGATCCCAGCCGCTTCTGTTTTTTGGAACTCACGAACAGAAAACAAACTACCTGCCACGGCTTGCGACTGGCGAGATGTTGGCCGCATACGCGTTGACCGAACCTGGCTCTGGGTCGGATGCGCTCGCCGCCAAAACCACCGCGGTTTTGTCTGACGACGGCGAGCACTACATCTTGAACGGCACCAAGATGTGGATCACCAACGCGGGCTTCGCCGACTTGTTCACGGTCTTCTGCCAGGTCGATGGCACCAAGTTCAGCGCGTTCCTGGTCGAGGCGAGCCTTGAGGGCGTCTCTACGGGCGCCGAAGAGCACAAGATGGGCATCAAGGGTTCATCGACCCGCATGCTCATCCTGGACAACGTGAAGGTCCCTAAGGACAACCTGCTCGGCGAGATCGGCAAGGGACATAAGATCGCCTTTAATATTCTGAATATCGGCCGTTTTAAGCTTGGTGTGGGTGTGCTCGGTGGCGGAAAGCGCGTTCTGGGTCTGGGCGTAAAATACGCCAAAGAACGGCAGCAATTCGGCCAACCGATTTCGGACTTTGGCGCGATACGTGCCAAGATTGGTGAATCGGCCGCTCGCCTTTACGGCCTTGAGTCGATGGTCTACCGGGTTTCGGGTTATATGGACCAGACTCTGGGCGCGCTCGACAGCAAATCCCCCGAGTACGTGAAGCAGATGATGGAGGGCATCGAGGAATTTGCGGTCGAGGATTCGATCATGAAGGTCCTGGGCTCTGAAGTTCTGAGTTTTGTGACCGACGAAGCCGTGCAGATCCATGGTGGATACGGATTTTCTCAAGAGTACGAAGTTGAGCGCTGGTACCGGGATAACCGCATCAACCGCATTTTTGAGGGCACAAACGAGATCAACCGTATGTTGATTCCGGGCACGATCCTCAAACGAACCATGAAGGGGCAACTCGATCTATTTTCGCTGATCGGCAAAGTCGAATCTGACATGAGCGCCGGGGTGACCGCAGCTGCTCCCGCACAGGATGCTCCCGATTTGGCCTTCGATAAATTCCTGACGATGCAGGCCAAAAAACTTACCGTTTATGTCGCCAATCAGGCGATCCAAAAACACATGGCCGACCTGCGCGAACAGCAGGAAATCCTGATGGATTTGGCCGATGCCATCATCCAAGTCTACTTGATGGATTGCACGGTGGCTCGAACGCTTGAGGTCATCCAAATTTCTGGGGCCGAAAAGACCACTCTTCATCAAGCCACCACTCGCCTGGTGGTCGCTCAGGCGTACCAGAAGGTTCAAGAGGTCGCTCAGAACCTGCTTTCGCACCTATCCAAAGGCGACAAACTGACCGCCCACCTGGACGGCATTGCTCGCCTCGCACCGCCAAGCCGCGTGGACGTGTTGGGCCTTCGCCGCAAAGTCGCCGACGCCACGATCGAATTGGAACGCTACCCCTTCTGACGGTGAGCAGTGAGCAGTGAGCGGTGAGCAGTCATTGGTACGCAGGCCCTATGCTATGGCCTGCACTGCGACTTGCGATGTGACTCTATTAGACTTGGTTTTTGAACCTAACTAGCATTCCAAAATGGCCATAATTAGATTGGGGACGGAACATGAAAAAGTGGATGGTTTTTGCGTTGATTATCGGCACTTTTGGTTGCAACGAGAGCACAGAAACTCCTGAAGAGATTCCCAAGGTTGAAGACTATAATCAGGCCTGTCAGGTCAATTCTGATTGCGAGTTAGTGAACGAAAATGCGTGTGGCTGTGGAACGTGCTCGCAGGCGCTGAACAAGGGCGACCTGGCGGCCTACACCGCGGCTGCTGCAAGGACGTGTTCTGATCTGCCAGGTGATTGTTCGACCTGTCTTAATGAACCCGCATGCGTGCAGGGAAAATGTCAGGCGCGCGAGCCTCGTTATATCAGTGCCGAAGAATTTCTGACCACTTGCCAGACGGCATCCGATTGTTTGTTGATTCAGGAAGGCGATCTTTGTCAGCCTTGTCCTTGCCCAAGCATCCCCGTCAACGCGGCCGATTACGCATCAAAAGTCTCGTCGCCCGAGTGTGGTTATAGTGGCGTGGTCTGCAATAACTGCCCACAACCTCCTGTGGACTGTGTCGATAATATCTGCATCGTGGTCGACGAGGAATGAATCGGATTTGATTCCCAACCGGCGGTTTCCAAGCAGCTGGCGTCCTAAAAACGAGCCGGTCTTGTAGACGGCCGACAAGATGGCGGCAAAACCCACTATTTATGGTGGCTCGGACCCGGTCGACGGACGAATTCTGGCAAAATGATGCATTTTGGTTTCTAGATTTATTTTGTTTGAGGATGGAACATGAAGAAGTTGTTGATTTGTATGTTTTTGACGGGTGCTGTTGGTTGCGACAACGCCGCAAAAACAGACGCCAATACCGTAACGGAACTGCCGAAAATCGCAGACTACGATCAAACCTGCCAAATGGACTCGGATTGCGCATTTGTGAATCCAGACCAGTGTGTTTGTGGCGCACTTAATGTGGGTATAAATAAAATTGATGCGGAGGTTTTTCAGAGCCTTGTCGACAAGTATGAGTGCGTTGAGCCGCCGACGGATTGTCATTGGGATGATGTCGTCGCGACCGGCGTATCATGTGATGCAGGTATGTGCAAAGCGTATCTAATTCAACCACCGAAGATCGAGGACTTCGATCAAACCTGCCAAATTAACTCAGATTGCGACTTGGTAGATGGCGACGACCCCTGCGGCTGCGGTTACTTGGTGGGCATAAACGCAAGCGATGTCGACACCTATCGTGAGCAATTCGATAGGGTGGTGTGCGACACAGTCGCAACGGATTGCGAACTTCCAGAGCCGTTCGCTCCTGCATGCGTTCAGGGGAAATGCGAGGCGCGATATCTTCAGGAAGTAAAAGCCTCAAACTTCTCGACCAGTTGCGAGACCGTTGAAGACTGCATGCTCATTGCCGAGGGAGAAGTTTGCCAACCTTGCGCATGTCCAAATATCGCCATAAATGCGGCCGATTACGCGCTGCAAATCAGCCCGGCCGAATGTGGTAGTGGTGATAATGTGGTCTGCAATAATTGCCCACAACCTGATCTGGGCTGCGTCGATAACGTGTGTGTCGTCGTCGATCCCCTTTAGATTGATCGCAGGTCGTTTAGACTCAGGTTTGGCCCCGGGATGGGGATGAGGTGGAATTTACCACTATTTTGATGCCTTTCGTGGTCCTGAGAACATGATTTTGGCGCCCTGCGGATCGGTCGCTTGAATCAACCACCCGCTATCATTGGGAAGTTCATGTGGCCCCATCCGCACCGTTCCGCCAGCCTCCTCAATCGCCTTTTTTGCGACATCGATATCAGCGACCTGAATGGCGAAATTCCAGTAGGGTTGAGCGCCTTCCTCGAATGCATTCATGGCCCCGCCGATACCAACGCCGTCATGCACGATGAAGGTGTAGTCGCCCATTTTGGGGCCCATCGACATTGAACCGCCGACCTCAAAACCAAAAAGCTTTCCGTAAAATTCGAGCGCGGCATTTTGGTCGGAAGTGACCAATTCATTCCAACAGAAATGACCGGTTGTCATGGGCATAAATGCCTTGCTGGCTTCGTCGCTTTCTCCCCGCATCACGTAAAACATGGCTCCCTGTGGATCTGCCGCAAAAGCGAAACGTCCGACTCCTGGGATATCCTTTGGTTCCATGTGGATGGCGCCTCCCAGAGTTTTGATTTTTTCAGCGGTAGCATCGACATCTTCGACACCGAAATACACAAACCAGACAGAGCCGAACGGGGCGCCCTCCGGTGTTTTCATGATGCCTGCCACAGCTTCGGTAGGGGTTGCCCCACAGATTCGGTAGTCCATTCCTGGCATCGTTTCGTAGGACCAGCCCATGACTTTGCCATAGAAGTCCTGTGCGCCATCTGGCGTTTGGGTCATCAATTCATACCAGATAGGTGTTCCTTCGCGGTTTTTCATCTGTGCTCCTTTCGCCATCTTTCGAAGTTGATAGTCTGTGGTCGTACCCAGATTGATGCAAAAACACTAGACCCGAACAAGAGAAAATAATGAGCTATATCGACGGTTTCCTCATCGCTGTTCCTACAGCCAATAGACAAAAGTTCATCGACCACGCCAACGCGGTCGACAACATCTTTATCGAACAAGGCGCGATTCGCGTGGTCGAGTGCTGGGGAGACGATGTGCCCAACGGCAAGGTCACTGATTTTCGAAAATCAGTGCTGGCCAACGAAGACGAGTCTGTCGTTTTTAGCTGGATCGAATGGCCTGATAAGGCGACTCGCGACGCAGCAAATGCTCGGATGGAAGAGCTAATGAAAACCGACGACCGAATGAACCCTGCCAAAAACCCCATGCCTTTCGACGGCATGCGCCTCATCTACGGCGGATTTTCCCCAGTGGTCGTGATGCAAAAATAAAGGACGATCAAAAACAGCGTCCATACGAGTTGGCAAAACCGTTTTTAGCGAAGCTAAAACAGCCCCCTGCTTGCCGCTCACCGCTTGCCGCTCACTGCTTGCCGCTCACTGCTTGCCGCTCACTGCTTGCCGCTCATTGCTTGTCGCTCATTGCTTGCCGCTCACTGCTTGCCGCTCACTGCTTGCCGCTCACTGCTCACTGCTCACCGCTCACCGCTCACGGCCGAAGGCCTACTGTAGCCCAGCGCCGGCGTAATGCACCGTTAGGCTGTATCCGCCGATATCGGTGGTGATTGCCGTGACGATGACAGTCGTGTCTTCAGGCCTCAACATCACCTGGCACAACGCCTGGCCGGAACACGGGTAAAGCTGATTTGAATAGCCGCCATAGACGTTGACGGACCACGTGCCGCTGCCACCACCGGTGATGGAAGCCGAAAGTGGGCTGCCAGGATCGACGTTAAAAAAGTAGGAATCTGGGGTGCCGACGGATGCGCTTTCATTCTTGGTGAACGTTTTCATCGTCCACCCGGTCGTGTCGTACACACCAGGCGTCGTGCCGGCATCGGTTCCGGAATCCATGCCCGCGTCAGCTCCTGAATCGATGCCCGCGTCAGCGCCGGAATCAGGGCCCACATCAGCTCCGGAATCCATGCTGGAATCCGCGCCAGTATCATTGCCGGAATCTAGCGATGCACCCGAGTCGTCAGCCATATCGGCCGACATGGCGTCCAAGCCTGCATCCTGATTGTCCGATACTGACGCGTCCCCACCGACATCCGAATCATCGGCGTCGGTGGAGCTGCCATCCGTGGCGGCGTCAGCTTGATGTTGGGCTGCATCCAAGTCATCACCAACGACTTCACAGACTCCAGCCCGAATCTCGTACCCCGAAGGACACGGCGATTCCTGAGAGTCTGAACATGCGACCGCCGTGACAAAGGTCACAGCCATTCCAAAACGAAGTGTATACATAATAATTACTTAGAGATTTGGTAATCGCCAATCTGCATCATACCCCAGTCGCCCGAAAAGTCGGTCGAACCTACAAGTGGAGTCATGGCAAATTGCAATTTTTGCAGGTTTTCGTCCGAGGCGTCGACCTTCACTGCGACGTCGTTTGAGCCCTCGGCTTCGTAGATAACGCCGGCCTCGTCGAGTGCGCTGAAGAATTTTTCACGAGTGCGTGTGCGCTTAGCGACAAACTCGGCGTCCGTTGCGGCGTAGTCGTTACGCAGAAAGAATTTCGGGTCGTAGTCGGCAAAAAGGCCGCCCATCCCAAGACGGAATTCGCGTGGCTCGATCGTGTATTCTTGACCGGTCAAATCTGCAACGATGGCTTTCTGCCAGTACCAATAACCGCGGCTTTTCAGCAGCAGTTCGAGGTAGCCTGCGAAGTCGACGGCCATCGAATCCATCTCTTCACCGCAGTAGTGGTAGTAGACCGTGGCGTTGTCTGAGCCGTCCAAATAGAGCGCTGCGCAGGCTTCTGGCACAAAATAGTCGATGGGATGCAGAGGCTGAAATTTCTTGTCGTCCCAATCTTCGTTAAACCAAATCTGGTCTTCCCAGGATGAAAAAACCTGCTCGATTGGCATCAGACGGATATTGCCGTGAGGGCTGCGGTCGTCGCCGGCGGATTTCAAAGCCCACTCGAGCTCAAGCCCGTTGGCTTGTGTGTAGAATTCGCGCATCGAAGCAGGCACATTTCCGTAAGCTTCGGCTTCCGCGAATTCTTCGGCGGTCGCAGGCGGGTTCACAACATATTTGGTGACCACAACATTGGGATTGGCGCGTAAATCCGCGACCATCGCGTTGAAACGCTCAAGGTAAGGGGTGTCGTCCAATGGAAGTGTTTGAGTACGGACTGGGATATCCAACGCCGCATCGCTGTCGACGGTTTCGTCGTACATCGAGACGCCGCCGCCCTCGGTAATTTGCAGGTTCAGTTTGGCTGAAGCGTCCATGGGCGTACCTTTCACGTCTGCCCAGACTTTGAATTCAAGGCGTACGCGTGGGTCGTTGAACGCGGCTTCTGGCTCAAGGCCGAGCTCGCGCATGGCGGCAGGAATATCAATGCGAATCATGCAGAACGAATCCTTCACGACCTGCCCGCCTGTGCCCGTATACGGCCACGAGACGTCGCTGCCCATGATTTCGCCTTCATTCTTTTCTTGAGCGATTTCGGTGGAGCGGTAGGTGCCTTCGTCCTCAAAAATCGCGGTCAGACGGAAGCCGTGGTTCAGGATTTCGGCGTCTTTGGCAAAATGGACTTCGATGCGGCCTTTTAGGACGCTGTCGCTTAGCGGAAGCGAAGCCACACTTGGGTCGTTGCCCTCGATTTCAGTGATGAAAACGCTGACTCCATGTCCGCCTACGAAATTTTTAATTTTGTCGAAAAAACCCATGTCTGACTCCAGCAAGTTTGTTGTGGAGTCCATATTGGAGACTGGGATTGAATAGATCGACTGAAAGAATCTGAAAGAAGTCAGGTCAATCCAGCGCAGTGAAGCGAAGGTCGTCCACAAAGATCTCACCATCAGCCAATTTAAGCGAAACCGATTTGATCACAGACGTGTCAGAGATGCCAAAATCCGTTAAGGGGATTTGGACCTGAGTGAACCGATTCGAGAGCGATAATGGCCCACCAAAAGCCAGCGCGTCGGCCTCTACAGTGCGGTCTTCGAGCTCCAGAAGAACCATCAATGTGCCGGCGGTAACGCCCGTGTCGGGGCCCTTTACGCGAGCCTCCAGTGCCCAAGTGACAGGCACCGACACATCGGCGAGCGCGGTCTTGTAGACCCCTGGTCCGTCCATGAGTCGTAACGAAAAGGACTTTCCGTACATCCCAGTCGTGGGGTTGGTATCAGGCCGATAGGTGGCGCTTTCGATGGCCTGAATTCCCGAAAATTCGGTTGCTTCGCCAAGAAGATTTGTCGTGGAGTCTTTGCCGTCAAAAGTGTCGACCATGATTTTTTCGTTCGAATTTCTCCAACGAGCATAGACACCAAGTTTTGACATCTCTCGGGCCTTCACTGTTTCGGCACCTGCGGGCGAGTAAAGCACGTCTTGTGCGGCCTGATCGCCCCAATCGTTATTGAGACCCACAGCATGATGAAGGAAGGCTGCAGTATAGAATTCGGTGATTTCGTGTTGTTCGTCCTGGCTGATATCCGGTTTATCGTCGGGCTCGATCGGGTCTTTGTCTGCCGTATACGCGTGGATGCCGCCGTTCAAATTCACCCAGGTGTATTCGCCACCCAACATGTCTTCTGTCGGTTCGCAATGGGGGTAGTCTAAGTCGACATCATTCCCTGCGGTGATTCCAATCACGGGAAAATCCGGTAGGACCGAAGCGCCGAACCCAAATGCTGTGAGGTCCACGCCCTGTAGGTCTATTACTCCACTGACGCCCGGAGTGATGGAGGCCGAAAGCAGACTTGAGCCACCACCACGGCTATGGCCGGCAAAGATCGTTTTTTCCAAATCTATTTTTTGGTAAAAAATGCTTTCCGGGTCGTCGTTTAAACGGTGGATTTCTTCAAGTCCCGCGATCTGGACATCGGATCTGATCTGAAGGTTTTCTTTCGTGCCTGGTTTGCAATTGGTGGCTGTCCCATCAACAGCAACGACCACAAATCCATAACTGGCCCAATGGTCATGCAGACTGAAATACCCCTCAAAAATATTACAAACCCTGTCATTATTTGCGTGGGCAAAAACGATGACAGGAAATTTCCCGTCTGCTACCTTTCCGTTGCCTGAAACGGTCGGGATGGTTGCGCTCGGGTAGGTGACATAGAGCTCGATGCCGGCGTGGTCGCCAATCGAGATCTTGGGATTATTGCGACACTCGGATTTCGGCGCTGTGTTCCAAGTTTTATAACCGCCGGGCTTTTCGTATTCGCCAGCAGCAGGCCATGAGATCTCCGTAACGTCGTCATTCGCCTCAAGCGTGACCTCACACGGATCGACGTCCCCGACATATTCGTGCTCGGGTGTGACATCATCGGAACAAGCACTAAGGAGAAGCAGGAATAGGATCGAATAACGGCGCACAGGAACTCCAGACATTACTTAGCGCGCACTTTAGAGATGCTTCGAATTGAAAACAAGCCGCGCCTCCGCGCTGCTGCGTTTTGAGCCTTTTTGAACCTCGAACGTGAAGCTTTTTTTGTTTAAATTAACCCTGGAAAACCGCTTTACACCATGTAAATATCAATCTTTTCAACGGCTTGTGCACCTTATGTGTTGTCGGTTTAACATTGACCAAAAAGACCTCTGTGCATATCGTTTCATCAGTCGGCAAATCATTGCTGACCACACAAAACATTTTGGAGGAATCTATGAAAAGTGATTGGTCAATTGCGCGATCTGTTTTGGCCTTAGTACTAATTGCCGGATGTAATAATGACCAAAAGGAACCAGATATTCCGAAGTCATTCTCTGCGTCTGAAGCTATCTTTGATGATTTTGATGTCTATGCTCATCCAATGAAAGAGGCGGTCTATCAAGACAAGGTGATTCTACAGGACATCAAAGGTCCGAATGAGCGGGAACGGTTTGTGGTGGGAGACATTATCACCGCGACAAGTGGGCAAACGCCACAAATCTTTAGCGGTGTGGCAATCAATCAGATCGCAACCGCATCACCTGACGATGTTCAGACCGACGCGACACCTTTCCAGAAACGAGAAAGGCTTCACAATGAACTGAGTGATTGGATCCAGAAAGCGCCGGTTACGGAAAAACGAGAAATCAATTTGACCATTAATCGTCCAGCCGATTATGTCCCGTCATATGACCGTTTTGAACGTGCTATTGCTCTCGGCAAAGTCAATAGTCAAACTGATGCAAAGAATATCCGCGCAGAGCTCGCAAATGAACAACAGGCGATTGTTGAACGCGAGCAAAATATCCTGATCGCGGAAATCACCGGTGTAGGTGGCACCATTCTCGGAAAATGTTTAAATTCCTTCTGTTTGAGTGTCGAGGTGACACCGCCTCAACTCAAGAAGCTTAACGCGAATGACAGAATTCACTTTATTGATCCGGTAACAAAAATTCAAAATAATGTGATCGGAGGGCTCGAAGTTTTGGCCGGAGCGCAAATTTCCCAATATGTCGATGCGAATTTTGATGGGTATGTATCACCGAATAGAATAGACGCCGCTATTCTGGAACACACCTCATTCAACACTACCCATCCGGGTTTTAAAAACTCAACTTCCGGTAGTCGCATTGGCGTAAAACGTAAGTGTACAGGAGGAAGCTGTTCGGCAGTTGCGTCTTTTGGCACGGCGCAAGCCCACGCAACAGCGACGAGCGGTCTGCTAGCCGGTGACTTGATGGATGGTCAGGACGCCACAATCACCACGACTGATGCTCGAAGTGATCGATCAGGGTACGGCCGAGAAGCAACAGTGAACATGTGGCAAGCTCCCTATGACTCCGATATTGACGAGGCACTCGCAGACATAAGTAATTTTGGATATCCGGTACTGAGCATGTCCATTTCTGCGACAGGTGATACGACTTGTCTTGGTAGTGGTGTCTTGTCGGAGGAAGTTAACGACCTCTTTGACGCTGGAACAGTAACGTTTTTCGCCTCAGGTAATAATGGGCATGTCAGCACCACGAATTGTGTGGTTGAAGAGCCTGGATCTGCAGTTGGGGCCTTTGTGGTTGGTGCGCATGTCAATTCTGCGTCAACTGACGGCGAAATTGATGTTCGTAGTGGTTCAATCGCGACCTATTCGGATCGAGGCGGCACGAGTTCAGAGGGGCAGAGGACGATTATTGATTTAACAGCGGCGGGCTGTCGTCAAAATCTATTCTCCACGTCAGGTGGATATGGCTCTACAGCTTGTGGCACTAGCTATTCTGCCCCAACAGTCGCAGGCTCGGCCATTGATTTTATTGATTTCTATAAATCCACTTTTGGTAACGGTATTGATGACCCAACCAGTCTAACTGCCAACATGTTGCTGATGGGCGATCGACAAGGTGAATCAGGATTCCTGAATATCGGTTTTTCCAATCTTTGGGGCGCTGGTCGTCAAAAAATGCGCAAGTTTGATAGTGCAGGCATGGATAACCCCTTTCAGTATGGAAGCTTGACCACATGTATCGATCATCAAACAGGAATTTATCAACCGTTGAATAATGGCAATCGAATCAGTTCGGATGTTGATGTTCTCAAAGCTGTTGTCTTTTTCTTCGATCGTCGTCATGAAGACGGCGTTATGGACGACATAAATCTATTCCTCGAGCGATCGTCCGACAATGTGACGTGGACAAAGGTGCGATCGAGTGTCTCGGCCGTCGATGAGAAAGAGCGCGTCTTCCACGCAGACTTCTCTGGGAACTACTATTGGCGCCTAAAAGTTTTTGGGTATTCAGTTACGGCTGATCAAACCGCGTGCGGAACGAACTCGATGAAAGTTCGCTATGCTTGGTTCTTTGAGGATTCAGATCGTGAAGTTGCCGAAGATCTCGACGATATCGACACTGAAGATTGAGAATTCCTTCCTGAGCCGACTCGCCTGCGAAAGCTGATAGGTATGATAAAGGCATAACGGGATTTCGTATCATCAGATACGGGATCCCTTTTTTTTGCAATATTGAGAAGTACACGAAGGTGCTTGGGGAATAGAGGTGAGGTGTCTTCGGGACAATCCACTGGTTCTTCGATCAGCATTGAACCATGGTTTCCTGCATTAGTGGCTTCGACACCCATATTAGCACCGACTTGAGCCGTCCTGTCCCAAACCCATAAAACCCGTCAAAAATTGACTCGAAGCTGGCCGTCCAATACCGAAAATCTACCGAGCGCGGAAATAGCCCGTCTTTATGCGGCGTTGTTCGCGCTGAAGTGGACCTCCAAAGGGTGGTCCGGCGCCAAGTGGGCAGATGAAAATCTGTGCTTTGGCTTGCGAGGTCTCACGTTAGGTGATAGACGCGCGCTTCTCTTTGAAGCATTTGCTCAAAGAAGTTTAACACTTGAAAAGTTGAGCGTGGTTTCGTAGTCACTGCGCTCTAATTCACCCCCGGCGAGCCAGATGGGCACGTCACGGAAGTAGGTAGGACATCATGGCGAACGATCTGAATCTCTTGCGCAATATCGGTATTTCGGCGCACATCGACTCCGGTAAGACCACGTTGACGGAACGTATTCTCTTTTACACCGGTCGAATCAACGCGATTCACGAGGTTCGAGGAAAAGACGGCGTCGGCGCTAAGATGGACTCGATGGACCTTGAACGTGAGAAAGGCATCACGATTCAGTCGGCCGCGACCTTCACGAGCTGGGGCAAGTACAACATCAACATCATTGACACCCCTGGTCACGTTGACTTCACCATCGAAGTGGAGCGAGCACTTCGCGTCCTCGATGGTGCGATCCTCGTGCTCTGCTCGGTGTCGGGCGTTCAGTCGCAGTCAATCACGGTTGACCGTCAGATGAAGCGCTACAACGTGCCTTGCATCGCATTTGTGAACAAATGTGACCGTTCAGGTGCCGATCCCCTTCGTGTGTGTGAACAACTCCGAACTGACCTCGGTCATAATTCGGTCATGATTCAGCACCCCATCGGGCTCGAAGACAAGCACAACGGCATCGTCGATTTGCTTAAGATGAAGGCTTATTACTTCGACGGCGAAAGCGGCGAAGACATTCGCGAAGAAGCGATTCCTGCTGACCTTGCTGACGTCTGCAAAGTGCAGCGCGACAAGTTGCTCGAAGCCCTTGCGGATTTCGACGACGAATTGGCGATGTTGTTCCTTGAAGGCGAAGAAATTCCAGAAGCGATGCTTCTTGAGACCCTTCGTAAAGCGACCTTCTCGCGTAAGTTCACTCCAGTGTGCTGCGGCTCAGCATACAAGAACAAAGGCGTTCAGAAGCTTCTCGACAAAATTTGTGAGATCCTTCCAAGCCCTCTTGAGATGGACTACCGAGCACTCGACCAGAATAACGAAGAAGCCGAAGTTCTTCTTCAGCCAAGAGCGGATCTTCCGTTGACCATGCTTGCATTCAAGCTTGAGGACGGCCGTTACGGTCAGCTCACTTATTGCCGCGTGTATCAGGGCAAGCTCGAAAAGGGCGACACCATCTTCAACTGTGTGAATCAGAAGAAGAATAAGGTCGGCCGTCTGGTTCAGATGCACTCGAACGAAATGAGCGACATCGACTACGCTCAGGCTGGCGACATCGTGGCGCTGTTCGGTATCGACTGTGCTTCAGGTGACACGTTCACCGATGGCAACGTCAAATACACGATGACCTCGATGTACGTGCCTGATCCCGTTGTGACTCTGGCTGTTGAACCTAAAAAGAAAGAAGGCCTCGCCAACTTCTCGAAAGCCATCAACCGCTTCTCGAAAGAAGACCCGACCTTCCGTGTTCACCGTGATGACGAGTCCAACCAGACCATCATCGGCGGCATGGGTGAGCTTCACCTTGAAGTCTACATCGAGCGAATTCGTCGTGAGTACGGCGTGGAAGTGGAAGTGGGCGCGCCTCAGGTTGCGTACCGCGAAGCGATCACGAAGCACGCAGAATTCAACTACACGCACAAGAAGCAGACCGGTGGTTCGGGTCAGTTCGCGCGCGTTGCTGGTTACCTTGAACCGACTGAAGAAGACGGCGAAGTCTACGAATTCCTTAATAAGGTTGTCGGCGGTGTGATTCCGAAAGAATACCAGTCGTCATGCGACAAGGGCTTCCAGCAGGCCATGGTCGAAGGTGGTTTGATTGGTTTCCCTGTTGTTGGGCTTCGTGCTTGTATCAACGACGGTTCGTCACATCAGGTTGACTCCAGCGATATGGCGTTCCAGCTCGCATCACGTATGGCATTCCGCGAATGCTACATGAAGTGTGCTCCGGTCATCCTTGAGCCAATCATGAAGGTGACTGTCGATACCCCTGAAGAATTCTCGGGTACCGTTCTGGGAACCTTGAACAAACGTCGCGGCGTTATTCTTGGCAACGCGAACAAGAACGGCTTGGCCAGCGTTGAAGCTGAAGTGCCATTGTCTGAAATGTTCGGATACTCGAACGAACTTCGTTCGGGTTCACAGGGCAAGGCTGAGTTCTCGATGGAATTCAAGAAGTACGGACCTGTGCCTCGCAACATCCAGGACGAGCTCGTCAAAGAATACCAGGCTAAGCGTAACGCTGGTCGTTAAGTTCAGTTCTGCTGAAAACAAAAAAGCCACCGGTCACCCGGTGGCTTTTTTTTTCGTTCAAGTCGGTTCAGAAGGTGAGGCCGCCAACTGCTGTGTTCGCTTCACCGAATTTGCCAGAGACCGTGCTGCCGAACATCTTGACCGCTGCGATTACGAAGCAGGCGACCAGAATCAGAAGGATGATGTATTCGGTGGCGGTTGCGCCGCTTTCGTCGTTGTTGAAAGCTGCGAGGGTTCCGATGATTTGCTTTTTCATTGAGTGCTCCGTGCGGTTGTTGTCTCGTCATCTGGATACAGATTCGCAGACAGGTACGAACGTCGTTTGAGCAGCGTATGAAAGGTTGTTGAGTCTGTTGTGAACCTCACGTGAACAGTGAGCGGTGAGCGGTCAGCAGTGAGCGGTGAGCAGTGAGCAGTGAGCTGTGCGCCACGCTAGAGCCTGGCTGTGAGTCGGGTTTCAGGTTTCAGGTTTCAGGTCGTCAGGTTTCGGGTTTCGGGTTTCGGTTTTCGGTCGTCAGGTTTGCCGGTCTCAGATTCGGTCCAAAGCGGGTCGTCTGAATTGTGAAACCGGCCGCAGGCCCACCCTGACATTTGTTTAGAACCCACGTAGACTCGGATTTTGACTCGAAACTGAGAGCCCCGATGACGTTACGTAGTGTTCTGATCCTTTGTGTTTTTGCTGTGGCATGTTCGGACGATTCCAACACACCTGTGGTTGGCCTGCCGACTACCAATAACGCCACAAACGGCTCGACGAACAACAGCCCCAACAACCTCCCCACCAATAACGGTCGGTCCGACGGGGGTGTGGTGGACATGGGCGGAGCCTCCGATGCGTCGTTTGAATCAGACGCAAATGACATGACCGTGGGCCCTCCGGAAAACCCCATCGAAGGCGTTGGAGCTGCAGTCCTAATCCAAGAGGGTTTCCAGTTCACCGAGGGTCCACGATGGTTTGTGAGCGCCGACGCGCTCCGATTCACCGATATTCCGGCTTCGACCATCTATGAGCTTGGCGCTGATGGAAATATCACGACGTTCCGCAACCCCAGTGGTGGCGCGAATGGATTGGCATTTGAGGTCGATGATAATCTGCTTGCAGCGGAGCACCAGAATCGCCAAATTTCCATTACCGTTGATGGCCAACCTGAAACTCTGGTGAACAATTATCAGGGCCAGAAGTTCAACTCGCCCAACGATCTTGTTCTGCACGGGGACCGTGTCTATTTCACGGATCCACCCTATGGATTGGGCAATCGCGCTCGAGAAGTCTCGTTTAATGGGCTCTATCGTTACGAGATGGGCACTCAGACGCTCGTAGCCGAATGGGAGGGCGATGCTGCAAGCACTCGTCCTAACGGCGTCGTCGTCTCGCCAGACGGGCGTACGCTCTATCTGGCGGACACTATGGCGAGCAAAGTGTATGAGTTCTCGGTCGCCGACGATGGATCGTTGAGCGACCAGCTGGATTTTGCGGAGGTTCCAAGTCCAGACGGCATGGCGATCGACGTGAGCGGAAACCTCTACGTGGCAGCATCCGATGGGATTCAGGTCTTTGCGCCGGACGGCACAAAGTGGGGAACGATCGCAGTCGGTCGTCAGCCCTCGAATTGCGCCTTTGGTGGACAGGACCACAAAACGCTCTACATCACGGCCCAAGAAGGCCTGTACAGCGTGGACCTGTTTTTGACGGCAACCACACGGATCGGCGGTGTGTACTAGGGCTGCAGTGAGCGGCGAGCGGTGAGCAGTGAGCGGCGAGCAGTGAGCAGTCTGATTCGTGCCTTGTTGCCAACAACGGACATTTACGGCCGTGAATCGCAGCCAGGCTGGAGCCTGGCGGACCAATCACAGGTCACGGCCGACGAATCGCAGCCAGGCTGGAGCCTGGCGGACCAATCACAGGTCACGGCCGACGAATCGCAGCCAGGACCAATCACAGGTCACGGCCGACGAATCGCAGCCAGGCTGAGGCCTGGCGGACCAATCACCGCTCACTGCTCACAGCTCACTGCTCACTGTTATGCTACGTGACCTTCTACGCCAGTGGCGGTAGGGTTAATGCAAATGAACCCGGAGAGTAGATGTCGTTGATTTTGGAGAGAAAGCCCGCTGATTTAAGTGCCATACCTGTGAATTTCCAGCAGAATTTGGCACCCACCGCGCCCACTCCAATGAGGATGATGGCCGCTCGCGGTATGTTGCCACTGGCTCCAGGTCAGGTGCTCACCGCCCTTTATGCGCTTTCCTTCGATGCCGACCCCAAGATTGTTGAAGCGACCCGCAAGTCCTTGCGTGACATGCCGCCCGACATTTTGTTGCCCGTCCTAAAGGCGGAAAAGCACACAGGTGTTTTGGATTGGGCGGCAGACCTCCGCATGGATTTCCTGTGCCTCGAGGCCGTGACGACTAACTCGTCAACGGATGCGATCACGATCGCTCGGATTGTTCGGCATGCGGAATCTCGGCTGATTGAGGTCGTTGCGACCAACCAGGTCCGACTTTTGGCATCGCCCGTCATCATCGAGCAGATGTACCTGAATCCCAATGCCCGTGCGTCGACCATCGACCGCGTGATCGAGCTCGCCCAGCGAAATAATATCGACCTCTCAGGCATTCCCGGCCTAGGTGACGCGATTCGATCGGGCCAGGATATCTTCAGCGGCGGATTGGAAGCCGACGAGTTTGATTCGCTCGTCCAGACCGAGGCTCAGCGCGGCGAAATGCAAGAGATGCTCGCCGAAGGTGAAGACGAGCCTGACGAAGTCAAAGAAGAAGAAGAGGACGAAGTCTTCAGAAGTCTGGATGCGAAGATCTCGTCGATGTCGATTGCGCAGAAAGTCCGAATGGCCACGATCGGCAGTCGTGAAGCCGTCCACAAGCTGGTCAGGGATTCAAATAAGCTGGTGCATATGGCGGCGGTCCGAAGCCCTCGCGCCACTTATGTTGACGCAAAATCGTGGGCAATGAACAAATCGATGCCCGACGGTGTTATCTCCTACATCGCGAAACATCGCGATTGGTCAGGAAAATACGATGTGATGAGGGCGTTGGTCGAAAACCCCAAAACACCTCTCGGCGAGACTTTGAATTACTTGACGCGCTTAAGAACAAATGACCTTAAAATGTTGATGTCCAGCCGATCTGTACCGATGCAGGTCGCTCGGCAGGCAAAAATTCTGTACACCAAACGAACCAGCAGCACTGGAAAGTAGTCGTTATGTCCAATCTTCCACCTTGCGGCATCTACAAGACTCGCAAAGCCCTCTCCGGTAAGGAAGAGTGGGTGCGAGAAAACCTGCTCGTGTATTTCCACAATCATTCCCAGCAGGGGCCACCCTTGGTGTTGTTGCCTGCGGCGAACTCGCATAATCGATGGACCTTTCATGACAAAGGTTATCTGGTCAAAGACGAGGAGTTCGCGCCCGCCCTTCTGGAGCTTCTGCCCGAGGGATATTATGTCCTGAACGAGGCGATATTCTTGTCTCATGACGAGACCATCCCAGAGCACACGTTGGTGCAGCTCGGCTACAACCGTGCGGCGGATCCGATCTTGTTTTTGTCTCAATTCGACGACAACACGATCCATTTTCCTGCCAACGGTTTGAAGTGTACGCTCGAGATCTTCGATCTCTTGCGGCCTGTGGACTTCCGGACCCCCGAAGTCAAAGACCAGCACTAGTTTCGAGCCCAACTCCGAGAGACTCATGAATCTGACGCGCAGCCATGCGATCGCACGGGATCAGCAAGACCCGCTTGCCAAGTTCCGCGAGCGGTTCTTTTTTCCACGTCGCCCAGATGGGCAGCCCATGATCTACCTGTGTGGCAACAGCCTTGGGCTTCAGCCCAAAGGGGTTCGCGAGGCACTCAACGTTGAGCTTGATGATTGGGCACGGCTTGGAGTCGATGGACATTTTGACGGCACCCATCCCTGGTTTGCCTACCACGAAATGTTTCGCCGGCCGCTCGCCCACATCATGGGCGCCAAGGAGCATGAGGTCGCGGCGTTGGGGTCGCTGACCAATAATCTGCATTTGCTGATGGTGTCGTTCTATCGGCCGACTTCCAAACGCTACAAAATCCTGATCGAGGCTTCGGCGTTTCCATCCGACCAGTACGCGGTGGAAAGCCAGGTTCGTTTTCACGGTTTTGACCCGGCCGATGCAGTGGTTGAGGTTCAGCCGCGCGAAGGCGAGCACACGCTGCGAACCAAGGACATCGAAAAATACTTGGAAGAACACGGGCAGGAGGTCGCGCTGGTGATGTTCAGCGGGGTGAATTACCTGTCAGGACAAGCCTTTGATATGGGGCGAATCACCGCAGCGGGGCATCGTGCGGGAGCGCGCGTCGGTTTTGACCTGGCCCATGCTGCCGGAAATCTTGAGCTGAGACTCCATGAATGGGGTGCTGATTTTGCAGCCTGGTGTTCGTACAAATACATGAACTCAGGGCCGGGCGGTGTTTCGGGGATTTTTGTCCACGAACGCCACGCGGATTCGCCCGAATTGCCACGTTTTGCTGGGTGGTGGGGCAATGACCCTGCGACGCGATTTAAGATGGAGCCTGGTTTTAAGCCGGCTCATGGGGCCGATGGTTGGCAGTTGAGCAATGCGCCGATTCTGTCGCTGGCCGCTCATAAGGTTTCGCTCGACCTTTTCGAGGAGGCCACGATGCCGGCGTTGCGGGCCAAAACAGTGGCGATCACCGAATATCTGTTGGCGTTGCTCGATGCGTTGCCAAATCATGAATTCGAGGTCATCACACCGCGCGATCCAGAAGCGCGCGGGGCGCAGATTTCGTTACGCACCTTAAACAACGGGCGAGCGCTTTTTGAGCGATTGCAGGCTGCCGGTGTTGTTTGTGATTTTCGGGAGCCTGATGTGATACGCGTAGCTCCTGCACCACTCTACTGTTCATTCGAAGACGTTTGGCAATTTACGCAGATACTTGCGTCGTAAATTAGGTGACTTATGCCATTGCGAATTTCCCGCCCAGCGCGGCAACGATTTGAAATCGGAACGCACGTCGGTCCCGATGGTTTGCCTGTGGGCGCCTGGGAGACCTTTCAATGGTTGGCGGTTCGGCTTAACGACCGACGTTCGACCGAGCGTGCGGTATCCGCTGCCGAGTTGCACGCGCTGACCGTGCTCGACGCCGCGTTTCGCCAGATTTTGCAGGCATGGGCACCGGCTCATCGGCATGCCTATGAAACGACTTTTCAGACTGCTCTTGGGGACTCCTACGCCGAATTTACGGCGCAATGGCAAGTCGACTTTGGTGGAGATGTCGTCATTGAGCCGATCATTATCTCGGTTCATGAACAAAATCCCGCAGCAGAACACCTCAAAGATCTGATCGCGTCGAGTCCTAAGGATGCCGGGGCGGCTAAAGCAGCCGCTGCAGCGATCGAATCGGCTGCCAAAGCCGCTGGGACCTTTCGTGGCACTTCGATTTTGGCTTTTTTAAAGGCTGCAATTCAGGGGGCGACCCTTGATGAACAGGTGCGTTGGGTCTTGGAAAATTGGCGCGACCTTTTGGACGAGTCGCTGATCAATGCTCTGCTTCGTTCTCAGGATTATTTTAAGGAAGAGTCTAAGATCGGTCTGCATGGGCCGGGTCCCACACAATCCTATGATTTCCTGAGCTACGATGCGGACGAGGAGCGGTTTACGCAGGATCGCGATTGGATGCCTAATTGTGTGATCATCGCTAAAAATATCTACGTTTGGCTGCATCAGCTTTCGCGTAAATATGGCCGCCAGATTGACCGACTCGATAAAGTGCCCGAGGAAGAACTCGCCGAGCTTGCAAGCCGAGGCCTGAATGGGCTTTGGATGATCGGACTTTGGGAGCGAAGCGACGCCTCACGAAAAATCAAACAATTATGCGGAAACCCTGATGCCGTGGCGTCGGCTTATTCGCTCTACGATTACCGGATCGCCGATGCGCTGGGCGGTGACGATGCGTGGCAAGAACTGCGCGATCGCGCATGGAGACACGGCGTTCGCCTGGCCGCGGACATGGTGCCCAACCACGTCGGTGTGGTCTCGAAATGGGTGATCGAGCATCCGGATTGGTTTGTGAACACAAAACACTCGCCGTTCCCAAGCTACACTTTTAACGGTCCAGATTTATGCGACGACCCAAATCTGAGTGTTCATATCGAGGACCATTATTTCGATAAAACCGACGCCGCGGTGGTCTTTAAACGCTACGACCATTCGACCGGTGACGAGCGCTATATTTATCATGGCAACGACGGCACCACGATGCCGTGGAACGACACGGCTCAGCTTGATTATCTGAATCCGGAGGTCCGTGAAGCCGTGATCCAGACGATTTTACACGTCGCAAAACGTTTCCCGATTATTCGGTTCGATGCGGCGATGACCCTCGTAAAACGACATGTTCAGCGACTTTGGTATCCCGAGCCAGGCAGCGGTGGAGCGATCCCTTCACGTGCTTCATTTGGAATCACCAAAATTGGATTCGACCGTCGAATGCCGCGCGAATTCTGGCAAGAAGTCGTGGACCGTGTGGCCGAAGAAGCTCCCGATACGCTGTTATTGGCCGAAGCATTCTGGATGCTTGAAGGCTATTTTGTTCGGAATCTGGGCATGCATCGCGTCTATAATTCGGCGTTCATGAACATGTTGCGCGACGAGGAAAACGCCAAATACCGAGGTTTGATGCGGGACACGATGGCCGCTGATCCGCAGATTCTGAAGCGCTATGTGAACTTTATGAATAACCCGGACGAAGACACCGCCGTCGAACAATTTGGCAGCGGCGACAAATATTTTGGTGTCTGTGTTTTGATGGCGACGATGCCGGGATTGCCGATGTTTGGCCACGGTCAGGTCGAGGGATTTCGCGAAAAATACGGCATGGATTTCCGCAAACCCATGTACGACGAGGACGTCGATCAGCCGCTCCTGGAGCATCATAAACGCGTGATTTTCCCACTGCTGCATCGTCGATGGCTTTTTTCTGAAGTCGAAAATTTTGTGATGTACGACCTTCAGCACGAACACGGTACCGACGAAAACGTCTTTGTTTACAGCAATCGCAGCGGAGAAGAACGTGCGCTGGTTGCCTATAATAACCGTTTCGGAGATGCCGCCGGTTGGGTCAAAAATTCGCCTCAAAGGCCGTTGTTGGCGGGGCTGGGTTTTGAGCCGGGCAAGTTGGTTCGATTCAAGGAAGTCACGGGGGGACTCGAGTTCCTTCGCTGGACCGATGAATTGCAGAATGATGGCATCTTTTTGATGCTCGGAGCGTACGAGTACCGGGTCTTTTTAGACTGGAAATTGGCCGACGCCAGCAAATTTGGCGAGCTTTGTAATTTGCTTGGTGGCCATGGGGTCGAGGACCTGGAGATCGCCCGTCAAATGCTGGAATACCAGCCCCTTCACGAGGCGATCGAGGGTTTTGCGCAAGGGAAATTGCCGTGGAAAAAACTTCACGATGAGCTCCTGAGTCACGCGGACCTCAGTTTTGTGGAGCCGAAAGCAGAATTACCCAAAACGATGAAATATGCGGTGGTTCATTTGCTGAAAGCGATTCACCCAATTCATGCCAGCGAGTGGTTTGACGTTTGGCGTTTTCCGGAACGACTCGGGCTCGACCCCGTCGATACGGCGCTTGCCCGCGCGGCCTTGGCGGTCGAGAAGATCGATGCGGCTTCGTGGCTTGGTAACGTGATGGTTCAGCGGGCACTCAAGGTCAATGTTTACAACGGTCGGCGATGGTATCGAGCCGAGGCTTTTGACGCCTTTGTTTCCGATTTTGGAAAATGGTTGGCTGCGCCCGCGGCCGATGTCAAAAAGCATATCAAACTGCTTCAAGAGTCCGCCGACGGCACTTACGATTTCGACGAACTGGTGGAGATGGTCGCTGGGCGGTGAGTAGCTGGGGCTTAGCCCCGTCATTACGGCCGCGCATTGTTTCGGTGAGCGCCAAGCAATGGTAAACTCCGAGATATCAAGGAGTCTTCATGCGGCATTCGAACAAACCGGTTCTGGTCTGTCTCTTTCTTGTGGCGCTTGGTTTTGGGTGCAAGAACGAGCCTGCACCTCCGGCCAAAGCCGTTGCAATACCCCCGGTCAGTCAGGCTCCACAGAACGAGCGTTTGGAAATTACGGTACCCCCATCCCCGTCACACAAATCGACACGAAAGCCCATGTACCTTGGCTCGGTAAGCAAAGGGCTTGATGATGAGTTATCTGCGGGGGCTCAAAAAAGTCTGTCGGAACGAGTCGCGCGTCAGCCCAAGAAAGAGGAAAAAGGAATCATCATCATTGGTGGTGGTGAGCGGTGACGGGCAAGAATATTACCATCTTTCGAGATACGACCGATGAATGACTTCGAATTTGAGTTTGAGTGCGACCAAGATTGGGACGCCATGGAAGGAGATGGAGCTGTCAGGTTTTGTGGTGAGTGCAAACGGCACGTCTACAATATTTCAGACCTTGACGCACAGACCGCCGAACGTGTCGCGGCCGACCCTACTGAATGCATAAGGGTCGCAGCCAGAGCGGACGGCAGCGTCTTTCAGGCCAATGGAAAGTTATGGGGGCTACTTCTTCCAGCCGCTGTGATTGCGGGTTGCATGAACGAACCAGCAGAGAGTGTCGAACCGGTGATAAGTCCCATCAGCGTTGAGGCACCGAAGGCCAAGCTAGAGGTCTTTGAGCCCGTGAAGACCGTCGATCCTGCGCTGCGAAAGCCCGACCGTTCGACTCGAGTCACATTTGATGAGGCGATGGCGCGCGCTGGAGCGGTGCAAAGTGAGCGAAACGTCCGGGAAGGATCGTTTTATGAAGAGTGCTCGGCAACCCACGAACGTGGAGGTCGAGACCCGATTCGAGTGGTTGACGCGATGCAGAGACTCGAAGAAATTCAACACGATCGGGATGTCCGCACCGGGACCGAAAATCCTGTGTCCAAGCGAACGATGCGTGAAATGATGCAGGAGATCGACTTCATCAATTCTCCGAACAGGATGGGTAGGCGTCGGCTTCCAACGAAACGGGAACCCAACAAAAAAGCCGACGTGATCATAATTCAGAAAGGCGAGTGACGGCGGCAGGAATCGTGGTGCAACCAAGATGCCCGCGCACCAACGGCGTACCCGCACACCAAGGCTCACCTCCAACCCGCCTAAATTGCACGAAATTGGCAAAAAACCAAAAGGCCTAGCTTTTTGTAAAACGTCACGATATAGAGCCCCGCCTTCTAATTGGGTTCTGTTGATGAAAGACATTCGTAATATCGCCATTATCGCTCACGTCGACCACGGTAAGACTACCCTGATCGACGGATTGCTTCGCCAATCCAACACTGTCACCTCTCACCGCGAGCTCGAAGAGCGTGCGATGGACTCGAATGACATCGAGAAAGAGCGCGGCATTACGATTTACGCCAAATGCACCGGTATCGAGTGGAAAGGCGCCAAGATCAACATCATCGATACCCCAGGCCACGCCGACTTCGGTGGTGAGGTCGAGCGCGTCCTTAAGATGGTCGACTCGGTTTTGCTCCTTGTTGACGCGTTTGAAGGCCCCATGCCTCAGACCAAGTTCGTCCTGCGTAAATCGCTGGCACTTGGACATAAGCCCATCGTTGTCATCAACAAGATCGACCGCCCGAACTCTCGTCCAGACGAAGTTCTGAACATGGTTTTCGACCTCTTTGTTGACCTTGAAGCCAACGACGACCAGCTCGATTTCCCAGTGATCTACGCTTCGGCGAAACAGGGCTATGCGATTCGTGAACTCGGTCAAGAGCCTGAGGGCCTCACGACCCTGTTTGACTTCATTCTCGAGAAAGTCGCACCACCACCTGGCGATCCCGAGGCACCTTTGCAGATGCAGGTCGCTACACTGAACTACGACAAGTTCCTTGGTCGCGTCGCGATTGGTCGTGTGTTCAACGGTACCATCAACGAAGGCGATCGCATCACACTTTGCCGTAACGACGGCACCCGTGAACAAGCTCGTGTCACGAAGCTTTGGGGCTTCAAGGGCCTTGACCGCGTTCCGGCAACAACGGCGTCTGCCGGTGAAATCATCTCGGTGACGGGTTTCGACGGCATTTTGCCCGGAGACACTCTGACCGACCTTGAAAACCCACAGCCAATGCCTGCGATCGAAGTCGACGAGCCAACGCTGTCGATGGTGTTCATGATCAACAACTCGCCGTTCGCTGGTCGCGAAGGCAAGTACGTGACAAGCCGTCAGATCAAAGACCGTCTGGACCGCGAGCTGGAATTCAACGTCTCGCTTCGTGTTGCTCCGACCGAGCGCGCAGAAGCATTCGAAGTTTCGGGTCGTGGAGAGCTCAGCCTCGCCATCTTGATCGAAACGATGCGCCGCGAAGGCTTCGAGCTTCAGGTCTCGCAGCCACGCGTTATTTATCGCAAGGACGAAAACGGCAAGACCCTCGAGCCTATCGAAGAAGTCATCATCGAGTGTGATTCGGATTACGCCAGCACCGTCATCAACAAGCTTAAGCAACGCCGCGGCGAGTTGATGGGTGTGCACGTTAACCACGACAACACTCAGCGACTGACCATGACTGTGCCCGCACGTGGTATGCTCGGTTACCGTTCGGAATTCCTCACGGATACCCGCGGAACGGGCATCATGCACAGCCTTTTCATGGGTTATGAGCCATTCCGCGGTGAACTTCCGTTCAAGCGAAATGGTGCACTCATCATCCTTGAAGACGGCACGACCACTGGTTATTCGCTCTTCAACTTGCAGGACCGTGGAACGATGTTCATGGGCCCTGCAGAAGACGTCTATGCTGGTCAGATCGTCGGTCTGCACGCACGAGAGAACGACCTCGTCATCAACCCATGCAAGAAGAAAGCGCTTACCAACATGCGTTCTTCGGGTGCTGATGAAGCCTTGACGTTGACGCCTCCTCGCACGTTCACACTTGAGCAAGCGATCGAGTTCATCAACGACGACGAGTACGTCGAAATCACTCCGAAATCGATTCGTATCCGTAAGTCGGAACTTGAGCACAACAAGCGCAAACGAAAATAAGCCTAAGGGCTTAAAGAAAAACCGCGCGGCCCTCGGGTCGCGCGGTTTTTTTATGTCTTGAGCTTGGCAAAAAAGTGGCCGTGTCCCCCTCAGGCCACGACCACTCCATTCCCGTTAGGTGCGGGTCGCGAAGCCCCCACTCGCGACAACTCGAACACCCGGCGTTCTTGCAGGGCCCC
>Ga0100385_1001190_pt1 | contig 27302 bp, 16 predicted proteins | sample CryGeymeta201509_FD_81543 | JGI IMG/M metagenome (GOLD analysis project Ga0100385, IMG submission 81543) | Groundwater microbial communities from Crystal Geyser aquifers in Utah, USA - Crystal Geyser metaG 2015-09 | ecosystem: Environmental > Aquatic > Deep subsurface > Groundwater | place: USA... | reverse complement strand
TGTGATCAATCAGAAACTCCAACCGATTGACAAACACCTCTACGATTGGCATGAGGCATTTCTTGCTGTGAGACTGAACGATCTTGCAAATGTATGGATCAAATTTTTTCATCTGCTCAATCCTCTTTGTTTCGTTTTCCAACGCAACATCAGACGTCTTCAATGAACTCGGTTGATCGTTGTAGCTATTTTTAGATTCAAACATATCGTGATTGTGGACGGAAGATGGTATAGCGGAGTTGAATTCGTTTGTGGACGACATTGGGAATATTTTAGAACGAATCACCAAACTGCACTCTCTCAACAGTCTGTGAAATTGGTTGTTTCCATAGATCGATTGATCAGACATTTTTATCTTGAGATGATCAAACTTGGAACACACTTGAACCATATTGATCGGTGTTGTTTCTACCAATGTCTTTTTGACATGCTTTTGTGTTTTGTTTTTGGGTTTAGGTTTTTCCTCTTCTAAAATTTCTGAGAAATCATCTACATCCTCTACCGATGTGCTCGATGTGTCTGAAGACTTTGTGTGCTCATCTGTGCTGCTATAATCACTATCGCTCATAACACGCTCGTATCTTTTGGATTGATTCTTTTTGTGTTTGTTTTGGGGTTCTATTTTTTTCTTGTTCGGATCAACGGGAGATATCGTATCTTTCCATATGGAATTGCACCACAAGACCTTTTCAAGTGATCCGAATTTCAAATGCTCACTGTTGTTTGTTTGTTCCAAATACTTTTTCCATTCGCCAATACTTGTCATTCCAATAGATTTTGGATCGATCTTGTATTCTTCATACACCTTGCTCGAATCTATGCCTTCGGAATATATGTTTCCGTCGAGCACGTGCTTTATATTGGAGCAGAAGAGAGACAGGTTGAACAATACGAGTTCTCTGACGTTGACTTCTTTGATTTGTTCAAGTTTGACTTCAGACTCTCTCAGTTTTTCTTCTTCACAAAGTATGATTTCAGAAAATTTATCATACATTTTGTGCAGGTTGTTTTTGTACTGATCGATCATATAATTTTGAAGGAATTGGCGCGCTCTCACAAACCCTATTTGCTCTATACCATGAGACTCGTCGCAATCATTAAGTTTCATTTTGATAATATCTTTCAAGTAACACCCTTTCATTGATTTGAGGTATTCAACAGAATCATACTCGACAGTCTTTGTTTTATGCGGAAGAGACACAAGAAAGAATCTTTCCTGCTTGATTCCCAATGAGTTTATCCCGTTGAGTATGTAACTTTGAGCAGACAATGGATTCCTAAAACTTGAAGACCGCTGGTCGAACTTTGTCATGATCATAATAGTTCGATCCAATTCGGGATCGACCTTCTTTATCTTGTCTATAATGTCCATACTGCACCATTCATTACTCGATTGTTCGAGAGCTACAATTGTTTTATTCTGTTTCGATATAATACCCATGACCATGTCTTCTATCTTTTGAGATATGTTTTCATCTCCAAATTGTTCCCTGTCTTTCGAATCCGAAATATCGAGCCTCCTAAAACCAGGAGTATCATATACCACAATATTGACACACTCCTTGTACTTTATTTTCATGACGATGGGAACCGAGCTAATTTTGCTCTTCTCTTCGAGTTGTCTCTTTTGTGATCGCTTCTCAATTTCTTTTGCAACTTGATCAATAGGCGTTTCCTTGGATTCGAGCTCATCTGGGACATCATCCTTGAAAAACATACAAAACGGTTCATCATATTCGGGATCATTTTCCATTCGTATGATGATGGGGCACACTGTTCCTATTTCACTTGCAACCAAGTTGAATTGAACACCCAATAGAGCATTGATTATAGAAGATTTACCTACGCTCTGGGAACCAACAATAACCATCTCTGGTATTTCAATGTCCATGTTGTATGTGAGACGGAGTCCTTGACTTTTCTCGTAAATATTCATTAATGATTTTATTGTTTCTTGATTGATCTTCGTTGTTTCATGGTATACTTTGTCGTAGAAAGCTTTTTCTTGCTCGAGCATTTGGTGCTGCTGTTCTTTTGTTTTTTTCTTGGAAGGCTCCATCTTTGAACTTTGTTCCTGATTTTCTGTTTCATGCTCGAAATTTCTCATTCTCTTCTGAGCACCAGATGAATTACTTTTTAATTCCATTTTGCTTCTCTGTTTAGATTGTCTATTTTGTTTTGTTTGTATGTTTTACCAAATGAAAAAATGAAATCGTTCTTAAATGCACAAGATTTTTATAAGTGTTTAAAATAAAAAAAAAACAGTATTCCATAAATCACATAAAAAATTTTGGAGAACTACTATTAAAAATCAAACTCTCACACAAAAAAAATAATAATAATAATAATGATTGTTCCATTTGTTATTCTAATAGCGATTGTTGTTTTCGTTTCAATCAATCAACTTTTATCAAGTAATCAAAATGCATATTTAATATCTAGAGCAATTGCTTCCCTAAGTTTCATTACATTCACCATCTTAAACATCAACACCCTAAGTTCATCCTCAACATCCGTCGTACCATACGCAATCCTCATATCTCAATTCTTGTCCTTATTGGGAGATTTGTGTAATGCGCTATTTTTAACCAACCCGAGTTACGTGTTCTTGGCAGGAAAGTTCCTCTCCCTCGCTCAAACTATATTAATCACCATTTCAGCAGTGACCTCCGTTGAACAAGCATTATTACCTCTATTGGCTACATACCCATTGTGGCAAGCAATTGCAATCAATCTATTAGTTGCATCGCTCGTTGCATACGCTCTAACATACTACGTATTCGTAAATTGGTTCGCTGTTCCAGCATCAAGTATCCTTCCGCCTGTGGATAGATTGCGTTCCGATGCATTCTTCTTTGTGGTACTAACATTCGTGTCCACCGTGGCAGCAATTGTAAACTATGTGTTACAATTGATCAAAGTTCAAAGTTTGGTGTCTGCTGGTCAAAGCACAGCAGGTTTGGATATGGTTACCACATTTTTGTTGAAGTTCGGAATTGGTTGTGTTTTGTTGTTTGCAAACAGTTATGCAGTTATCTCGTACACATTTGTTCCTATTCCGTTCTTGACTCCTGTATCGTTCAGAAATTATTTGTACGTGAGATTATTCGTTTACTACATGGCTCAATTATTATTGTCATGGTCTATTGTTAACTTGTAAGATTTTTTGAAACAAAAACAAGAAAAATAAAAAAAATCAATCATCCCTTGTTGAAATAATTTTTCTCACACCATTAAAAAAAAAACAATCACAACCAAAAACAAATACACACGCAACCATGAAATTTTTGCTATTCATCCAATTGGTGTCCTTTTTCACCGCTATCATATTTATTTTGTGCATCGACGTTTTCGATTATGAAAACAATAAACACGTGATACAACAGTTCGAAACGCAATCTGCACACACAAAAACAACACTCATCACAAACAATATTGTACTTTCTCGGTTCTCACACAATATTGAAACGAGAAGCGATGAAACCTCAAGCGTATTCGATAAACAAACAATCGACTATGTCATCTACATTTTGAACGCATTTTTTATTTGGACAATAGTGAAACTCAATGCATCAATCGTTCAATCCAAGATAAATCAGATCATCGGAGCAAACACCGCTTCACTATTTGTTTTCTCCTCGTTTTCAATTGTGTTGGATTGGGTTTTAATATTCATCTTGGATCGCATATCGGAACTCAGGTACCCCATTTCGATATCATTGTATAAGAAGAGCTCTTTGCCGAGTTATGCACTTACGAGTGGATTCGATTATTGGTTCGAAATTGTATGTGTGATGCATATTGTTTCTTTTGCATACTTTGTATACAAGTTGTACCTCAAATTGAGAGAGATTGATGCTCAGTTCAAGCTTGTCGAAATATTTTCTTCGTGGACAGTGCTGTTGGTTCTTTCGGTATTTCCTGTGTGGTCTTTTACAAGAGTTTCACTTATTGTTTCTTGCTTGTATTTGATTGTTCGTTCAAGTCAAAAATAAACAGCGTTTTGTTTTGAATCGTTATTTTTTTGTGGGAGGTTTAATTAAAATTGCATTGGTCGTTGTTGATTTATGTTTTGATTTGTTAGATTTAAAATAGAAGCGAAAACATTTTTCTCTCACTAAAATAAAAATTCTTTTGCTTTACAAAAACAAACCAATTTTTTTAAACAAAAACACAATTCGAAAAAAAATGGATCGAGAAGAAAAACAAAGAGAAGAATTCGAAGAACGTTCACAGCGAACAAAAAAACAATTGAAAAAACAACTTGAAAGAGAATTGAAAAATGAAAGGCAAAAACCAAATTTGTATTATGCTTTGAACAAACGAATTGAATCTGAATCAAAAAAAAAACAACTCAAATTCTCGGAAAACAATCAGTATGATCAATATAAAGTTGACTATTTTGATTATGATGCCAATACCAAAAAATTTAAAGAAGTGGTGGACGAATCAAAAGAATGCAAAAAAAAAGGAGAGAACGAATGCAACATACAATATAGACAAAAAATCGGTATTTGTGATACAGGTGATTGTGATCCAAATCAATACACTAAGAATTTGGTAAATGCAAGAAATGTTGTATATGACACCATGTTTGGAATTGAAAATAAGAAATTCAACATGATCAAATTGAATCCAAATGATAAATTGAGCAATCAATTGCTACACGCAGTTAGATCAGAATTGTCCAAAGACACGTCTGGTGAATTTGAAAACTATGTGTACATGGTTCTTTCAATCATATTTACTGATTATCAAAGTTCGTTTGTCGACTACATCACTCAAGTCGATAAAGACAACACAAGTATGGGCAAGTTGGAAGATTTGGTTGTTCACATTTTGGATTCTAAACACTGGAACTATAGATTCCTGACTCATTACAACCAGACAGATAAATTGATTGAGTTTCATTCGTTCTTGACCAAACAAAACACAACAGAATCCAAATGCTACGTCTTTTTGACAGAATACATTTTGCGTTATTATGAGCAATATTTCAAAAATAACAAGACCGACTTTTGTCATATTAGTCTCATCCGAATCATAATTGATGCATCTTTATATCTGTTTTCTGGAATCGCTCCGAATTTGATAAACAAAGAAAACGAAGATTATTCTAACGATCCGATTGCAGAGTATCTGTTTGAATTATCAAAGGGTGAATGGGAATACATTGCATCTGAATACTATAATTATTTCACATTGTTTGTGGCACAGAAATGGGACGTGAAAAACAAGAATCTCGTAAACTCCAAATGGAAAAACTTTAAAATCATACCCGTGTTGATAGACATTACAAAAGAGTCCGCATCGTCTTATACTTTTTACAAATGCTTTGCTGAGCTTTCTGAAACAATAAAGACATTGTTCAAAGAACTAAAGCAAAATATTCAAAAAGAAGACGAACCAGAAGATGTTCAATACACGAATGAATTATGCATTGTCGGGGGTAAAAAGATCAAGTATCACGATGAAAATTATGACAATGTTGTGTGTCATCATTTGTCCATACTCATGAATCGAAACTCTACAAACTCCATATTTTACGCACTCAATGCATTGGAGTTGAAAGAAGATGAAGAAGTTGAAGAAGTTGAAAAAATAAAGGATAAACAAAAAAAAGATGAAACGGAAATTGATCTTTTAAATTATGAAAACATAGAACAGGAAAACGGTGAAAAACTTGACGAACTAAAAGAAAACGAAGAACAAGCCGAGCCTGCATTCGTTTATGCAGAAAAAATTAAAGAATTGGGCAACACGCTGGATAATGTTTTAAAAGCTTTGGAAGAAGTTAATGATGATAAGAGATCACAATCATACAAATATATTTTAGATAAAATAGGTCAGGATGTTAAAGATAAAGACGATAATGAATTGGAAGGTGCAATAAGAGGTTACATTCAAAGTTTAGATGAAAATTCAACAGACGAAGAAATTGAAGACGTTTTAAGTATTTTTAATGAAATAATTGAGAAATCAAACGAAAAAGATGGTGGACAACAAAAAGATGACCAACCGATCGTTGAAGAATAAGAACAAATATAAATGAAATAAAAGTCTTTATTTTTTTGATTTTTTAGGTCGTGATTGATGTTTACTGTATATTATTTTGTTGTTTCTGATTCTTTTTTTTGAAGGATCGACTTGTGTTTTTTTCACCATCAAGAAAGGTTCTTTGATTTTGATGAATCGTGAGTAACACAAAACATGATCCAAATACTTTTCTGGTGTGTCATAGTTAACATTTTTTGTTGTTTCCATGATCATGTCACTGTGTGGTTCAAAGTTGATTTCATAGTTTCTAATTCTCGAATCGTTTGTTTGATGGATCGGTTTCATATAATGAAACATCAAATCGATAGTTGAATTCATAAAACACTCGTATCGATTTCCTGTGTCTCCCGATGCGTTGTTTTTTATAGTTTCAATCATTGGTTCGAAACAGTCCGAAAGGTTCACGTGATCTGCATTAGGGGAATCTTTCATGTTCAATAAATTTTTGAATTGTTTCATGAAATTTGATTTTTTCGATTTCGAATTCTTGCTCTTTCTACTTTGACATATTTCATTCAAAAAAGACTCAGTGTCTTTGACTTTGTTGGATATGGGTATTCTCGGAATGATGCACAATTCTTTCATGGTCATTGTTTCGGATTTGATGGATTTTGGAGCACATACATTGTTGTCTCGTGAGAGCATTCTACAAAAGAGCTTTGTCTTTTCCAAATACATGCCCTTGTACATGAACTTCATTTCGAACCAGTTGAAAAATTTAGTGTTCATGGTTTCAATTTTATCTTTTTCATCTTCCGACATGACACAACAAGTGTTACCATGTTGTTTGTTGAATATCTGTATTTCATGCTTGTTGAATGAAAAAGACTTGTAAACAATTTCTGGTTCACTCACGTCATTTTTCAACGCATCGTGCTCACCCTTAGCGTCCGTATACAACAATTCCCTTTCCATGAGTTTCTCGACCACAGTGTGCTTCAATTGAACACCCACACAAGTTCCGAACAAGTGTCTGCAACTGGGAACCGAAACATGAGCACCGTAAAGCATAGTTTCCAACACGTACCAAATGATTACAGTTCTACCAAAAGCAGTTCTTGTGAAATCTAACATGTCATTGGATTTAGACGGGTCTTTGGAACACTTTTTCTGATTTTCAATAAAGAATGAAAGTGTCTGATCGACTCTTTGTTGAAAAGTAGGGTGTCTCATACTACTGTTAAAATTGTCATCTGATGAATCATCGATCATATCGGAGTCACTATCAGTATCTTCCGATGATCCTTTTATTTGCATGACTATTGGATACGATAGTATGATGGATGATAGTTCGCTTTCCATTTTCTTTTGATTGGACGTTTTCTTTTCCATCTTGTCAGCGATGAGTTCTATGATCGATTTGAATCTGCTGGCACCGTCTTTCATCAACCAATCACCGAGAGAATGTTTCTCCATTTTGGAAATCGTGTCAAAAATGTAGAATGGCTTCGGTTCGGAGAACATGTTCTTTACAAGTGAGAGGTCTATTCGTTCCATGTCCTTGTGATGATCTTCTATGTGCATGCATTTTGATTGGGTATCGATGGAGAGGTTGTCGAATATGTTTTTCAACATGGAAGATGAATCTTTTACCTCCGAATGATCGCTCAATATAGTTTTACTTTCTCCGATATCTTCAATCTCTGTTTCGAACATGTCCATCTTTCGAGACAAATCGGGAACTATATTTCTATACGCCTTACAATACAAGTCAAAGTATTTCTTTGCGTCTTTTTTTTCATCTTGGTTATCTTGGTACACTGGTTCGTAAAATTTAGGATATGAATCAAAGCATTGTGGCGCGTTTTCAAGGTTTTGTATGTCGAGGGTGTAATCAGACCTCAAATTGTTTTTGATGGATTTGAGTACGGTGCCAATAACACTTTTGTCGATTGTGACTTTCTTTTTTGTTTTCAATTGTTTTGCGACATTTTGAAACAAAGGTTTCGCGGATATTTTTAAAAGTGGATAGGAATCATTTTCTTGTTGCTTTGTGCATTGGTACACCACTTTGAAGATTATTTTCTGTTTGATGTGGAGCATTGCATTGATTATTTCTGTGATTGAGTTTTTTGTCACTTTGGTTTCATTGTGAACTTTTTGGATGACTTCTTTTAATTTAAAGTATTTCAACCGAATGATTGCAATCAAATGTTTACTTGCTGAAGATTTACTTTCCTGTATGATTGAAAGTCTGTTGTCGGATCGTTTGTTGTAATCAAACTCCATGATCTTCACTTCCTTGTTTGAGAATTGTACTTCATCGTCTGTTTTGAAGACGTAATTCTTGTTGATGATATTGTCCTTTTTTGTGTTGATAGAAGGTATATACAAGGAGAACTTGTGTTTTCTTATTTCCTGCATTTGTTCGGCTTCTTCCATACACAAAGAACCTTCATCTTGTTCTGCATCGGATTCGTCGCTAATTTCTTCAGGGTCTTGTCCCAACCGCATCTGTTCCTCGACGCCTCCTTTTGATTCTTCTTGTACTAAGGGAGTAACAACCTTTTCAATAGATTCAAGTTCATCGATGTGAGAGATTGCCTTTTGAAACAATGTGGTATCCATTTCATCGCCTTCCTCCTTATCATTGAACAAGGAAACAATCTCCGAAGCAGCCGTCTTTATTTCTGTTGAGTCTGTTGTTTCATTGGACTGGTCTTCATCGTGTTGTTCAGTCTCAAACAATTGAGACATCAAATCATTCTCACTTTCATGCTCTTCGTTGATGTACTGTTTCTGTGGTTTGTGCCATAGCAAGTCAAGTACAATTTCTTTGTTTTGCTTGTCGTTTGTCCAGTCATATTTTATCGATTCTGAGAGGTTTTTCATGTGAATCAGGGATTGACTCGACAGCCTCATTTCATATTTTTCTTGAACCGATTCGCCACATATGCTGTACTTATATTCCATAATGGTCTTGATCGATTTCATTATCATATTGTTTCTGAAACCACCTCCCGTAAGCACATAAACCATTTTACCTTGGGCTTTTCCGTCTGGGAATATGAATTCTCTTATTTTAAAAGTGTATGAACTGTATATTTTTTTCAATTCATCCTCGGAAGGGAGCTCAATCAACAACAACACGTTACTCGACGTTGTAATTGAAAAAGACTCGGTTTTGTTGGTGTTCGATTGGTTTGACTCAATGATCCTTCCGATTTGACGCAGCATACTTTTTTCCTCGTCTACAATCATACTTATAATGTAATCGGAGTCATCGTTCTTGGTAATCTTGTTGTATTTGGGGTTGAGGTTCTTGTTTCTTGGATACATTAGCTTTAATTGATCGGTTCCAATATTAGATTTTCCGATCGGGGTTATCTTGCATTCCATGTAAATCATGAACAGAAGATCGTAGTAACCTATTTTCTTGGATTGAACATTTTGTGTTTTGAACACTTTTTTGTTTTCTCGGGTTTCAATTGTAACAATGGATGAATCAATCGTGTACGACCCCAAATCAATCACTTGGAACGATTTCTCGTGTTCCTTGATGAGTGATGGGATGAACGGATGAGACTCGTTCACGATAACCACATTTTTGATTGTTGTGGTCATGCAATCCTTGATTATATCTTGACTGAGTGTGAGGTTCTCAAAATTGTCGAGTGTGATCTTTATAACAGGTTCTCCGAAGTTGAACACAAAACGCATGAATCTGCTCAAGTATCGATAGAATATTTGACATGATTCCATTTCAGGGTAATGCAAAACCAAATTTTCAATGATGATGTTTGATAATAGTCGTGCCTTGGTTGCCTTGATAATGTTCCTTATAATAAACAAGAATACTTCAAAAAGGGACACGAGAGTCTTCTTTCCGTGGTGTGTTATTTCAAACGAAGGACAATAAAAAAACTGTCTAGGTTCTGATGTGGATGATATATCCATGATGCTGTATTTCTTGAAAAATAGTTTTGTTTTTCCTTTTTGATAGGTGTAGTGTATTTTACCAGTGATTGGCTTCAAACTAGAAAACACAAAGTCATCGAACGGTTTGGTCAAAACATCTTCTTCGTCTTCTTCATCTTCGTCTTCTTCATCTTCGTCTTCTTCATCATCATCATCATCCTCCTCCTCTTGATGATTGTTCTGTGATTGATCTACCATAGAGTCATGATCGTCTTGTGTGACTGGGACATGCTCTTGTGACTGTGAAATTTTTGGTTTATCTTCAGCTTCTTCACTTTCATCATCGGATTCCACGGAATCTATTTTAACCACAGTCAAAAAACAGTATTGGATCAAATCTTTGAAGATGTAGATTTGATTGGAGTCTCCCCTGAAGTCTGAGTCAAACTGGAAGTCCTTCTTGTCATCATTGTATGATATGATGGAGTCGAAATAGACGAGACTTGATTGAGAAACAACAGGGATGGTCGAATTTTCTCCTTTCTTTCTGTAGTCAGCTTTAGTTCTACTTGAACCAATATCGATAGATAGGTCTATGATTGGTAGTTTGGTGTTTGTGATTTTGCTCATGGTTGATTTTTATTTATTTTTATTTTTGGAATGAGTGAGTGTGATTTTTGTCAGAGTATTTTTCAATTTTCAAACAGTTGATATAGTTTTTTTTTTCAATTTGTTGTTTTTGTTTGGAATATGAGTAGTGAGTTGGTATCGCTCGTTTCTGCCCTCATCATATATATACTTGAACAAAACAAAAATGTCGCAACACTATAGAAAATTCTACATTAAAAATTATGTTCATTTATTGTTTTGAATTTGCATTTGTTTGGTTGAAATCAATTAAAAACAACCAATCAATCGAACTGTTTAAAAATAAACACCCTCGAACAAAAATAATTTTTTCCATCAGATCGCGTTTGGATGAATCTCGGTATGGAAAACAGCATGAGTTTGATCAACTCGCATCGAATCAAACATGTGCAATTGGCAATCGATCCAATTTTTTGTGGAATTCAATTCCAATGTCAAAAAATTATTTCCATGAATAAAATAGTCTTCCTCAAAATTTCCATCATTCTTTTTCCATTTGTCATAAAACGATAAAATATAAGACCCGTCCACCGCGTCCACATATTGAACGATATTGTTCGGATCGGTATTCAATCGTTCGAGGTCTTCTGCTCTGCAATCCATGCCAAACGATCTTCGATGCAGATGACTCATGATCAAGCTGTTGTTCATTTTAGCCAAAATATTGTACACTTCGGAGAAGAGAGACGGAATGGGTTTGTTGGACAATGCAGACGTTACAACGTGTTCGGCGCTCCACTTGTCAATGATTTTATCTTGTTCAACACACTGGATAGTATCACTCTCGACGCGCAACAAATGATTGATGTATGGAATGTGTACATCGCCCGATAAGATGATCATTTTCATGTTTCTCCATTTTTTGGAACAATTGTACATCCACGTGAAGAATTGATTTTTCTCTTTGGTGTGGTTTTCATTAGACCATTGATCCACAAAATCAGTGGACAATGATGTGAGATAATTTTTCAGCGAGTTCGATATCCAACTCGAAGGCTTCAAACATACGGGCAACAGGGAAATCATTTTGTTGTAGAGTGAAGTCGTCTTGATCACTTTTTGAAACATCTTTTCAATGATGGAAACATTGAAAAACACAACAGGCACCGAAGAACCGATGATACAATATGTGGGAATGTTTCCGTTTAGTTTTTCCTTGGTCATGATGTTGTTTATTTTTTCGTCCAATTCAAATAGAGCATCCGATTTCATGACGGAGTATCTTGTTCTATCGACTCGCAAGTCTAACATCAACAAGAGCACATCCTCGAAATGATAGATTCTGTTCCAATCGTATTTTACAGTGTGGAAAAAATCCGATCCAAACGATTTTGAATTGAAATCATTGATTGTAATTTCGATCAAATGATCCAAAGGATTGAGTTTCAATTGGAACAAAAAGTAGTGAAACGCCGCGCAGTATCCTATCATCTGGTACAGGGGGCATCTTCTCAAATTGTAGGGATGTGAGTGATACCCGTTGATTCCAAAGTCGTGATCATCCCACACCATGATCGATATTGATTTGCTCATCACCGATTGCATTCTATACATTTCAGACAGAGATTGATTGAACATGTATCTCATAATTTCATTTCTCAGGGTTTGGCTCGGTTGGTATTTTGCTTTTTCGTCGACCGAATATTGGTTCACTTTTTTAAGTTCTGGGATGTGATCCCATATTCCATCGTAATAAAACGTGTCGCCGAGCGATATCAAAAATGTGTGGCCCTTCATACTGCTCATTTTGTTGCTTATTTGCTGGAAGGATTTGTGTTTGTCCAGATCGGAAACATGATCTTCGTCTTCCGATCCGTTGCATGAATACACTTTTGCTTTAAATTCGTTTGCTTTTTGTATGAAAATCGTTTCCTTGAAATCTAAAATAGAGTACTCCCATTCGTAATCAAAATACTTCATTTCAATGTCGACCTTGCACATGAACACATTCTTGCCCTCGAAATTGAACAACCATCTCCATTTGATTTTTTCATTTTTGGTGATCAGTGGAATTTGTTTAATGTTCTTTTGGTTGATGGTGTTTTTTGTTACAATGATGCAACTGCATTTTAGTGTGTTTTTATTTTCAACACTATCGAGTGAGAAAATGGGTTTCAATAAAATAGAGTCTGACTTTAAATCTGAAAGAGACATTTTTTTTTTAAAAAAAACAATTCTTTTTTTTCTTTATTTTCAAACAAGAATATTTGGTTTCATATTTTTTGCAACACTATCGAAATGTATTTTATTTTTTTTCAAAAGAAAACAGTACATTATGTTTAATAATTGTTTGATCTAAAGTTTTCCCTATCGATTTGTCGCTTCACAATCTCTCTCTGAACGACAAACTCCTTTTGTTTGTTTCTCTGGTATTCTATTTCTTCGTCGTCACTCACCGAATCAACATCCAATCTCAACGATGTTGGGATATTTTTGCTGTACAATCTGGGATCATTAATTGGAGCAGATGGCATTGCTCGACGAGATTGAACAGGCATTTGATATTCGTCGTCGCTCTCATCTTGATCACTTTCATCTTCGACTGTGTCATCATCTTTTCCCTGTTGATTCAATTCCTCGAAATTGTCAGAAACACTTTCAGTATCTGAATCACTACTATCATCATCCACATAAACTGGGTTATTCGATCCGTATGGTCTCAATTGTGCGCCTGGTTCATATTCGTCATTCGAGTATGTTTGAGGCGATGCGTTGTAACTTGGTTGATGGGAACGCTGACCACTGGACGCATTAGATGATGGTCTAAATTCAAATGTTTGGCGTTGTGGCTCATATTGATTTTGTACTGGCTCGACATATTGATTTCTTTGAAGTGTGTTTTGGATTCTAGGTTTCGAACCGAATTGTCTCGTGAAAATATTATTTTGATGCATGATTTCTCGATTTATTTTTCTTTTCAAAAAAAGGTTTAATTTTGTTTGTGTCTTTTGAGTTTATTTAATTGGGTAAAATTATTTTTGAAGAAACACTCACAAAAAATGTATACAAAGTGTTTTCAACTTTTATCAATCGAATCAAAAAACATTATTTTTTTTATTTGTGATCTGAAACAATTTAATTTCTTAAGCGTATAATTTAATCAATTGATGGTTCACAGAATATTTTCTCTTTGGCGACTCGTATCTAACTTTTGGTCTTTGTGCTTTCACAGCAGGAACAGCTTTTGGTTCAGAATCAACGTGGGATTTATGTTTTCTATTGTGGTGTGCGTCTACAATATCTGAGCCTTTCAAGTGTGCAAAAGCTCCTATAGCTTGATGCTTATGTGTGTAGTCCACTATTTTTCTTCCTGACCAATATCCTAGTGAAACAGCCAATATAGCAATAAATAAAATTGCAAATAACATTACTAGGAAAAGCAAATATGAACTGACTCCTCCCACTAGTAGAGCAATCTTCTTGGTGGTTGATGATTTATGTTTCTTTGCGCAAGTAGCATCCATATGTGATGCAGCCATGTTTTTATGAGCACCATGGTTCATTGAATGGTTGTGATGTCTTCTGGAAAATAATTTTCTTGCTCCAGTTGGGCGAATGAATCTTGCGTTGACACCAATGAATGATGATTGCGAAGGCATGCTATTTACGTGAATCGGTTGGGATTGCATTTTTCTTTTTGTGGGAAGTGTAGTTTCGAGTTGAATGTTTAGTTGGCTCAGATTTCAAAAAAGAGTGATTCTTTTTTTGTCGAAATTATTTGGATTTTTTATGTGATTAATATAAAAATTTTTTTATTATTACAACCATAAAAAAACGGCTGTTCTTTTTTTCAATTTGAAAATCACAGTTCTTTTTTTTTGTGACACCGATCAATAAAACCAAACAATCACGATTGATTGATTTAATTTTGCAAACGAAACAAACAACATCCGTTCCAACATTGTTGTATGTCAATGACAAACAAAAAAATGGCTCTGAAAAAATCAAACTCAAACAAAAAAGTGTTCTTCGACAGATACATCTTCCAAGAAACTATTTCCATAACTAACTTCAGCACCGTATGCAAATGCATCGACAAAAAGAACAATAAAGTTGTGATTGCAAAGATAATCGGCGATTACGAAAGTGAATATGATCCAGAATCGATTGAACACGAAAATTGTTATAGAAAGAATTTGAAGCATGCAAAAAATGAATATGTCGTTTTGAAAAAGTTGCAAACCATTGGACATCATAAAAGCGACGCATCAAACAACGTTGCATCATCGACCAAAACAACCGATCACGACAATGAACAAATCGAACAACATGCCGAATTGTGCGGATTTCCAGCTTTATATGGATTCGAACAAAAAGATGCATGTTTCTATATTTTCATGCAACCTTTCAAAATGAACTTTCAACAACTCTTCAACAAATGCAACAGATTCTTCTCAGAGGAGACTCTCTATTTTATAACATGTCAGATGTTCGATCTTATTGAAAAGGTGCATTCGTGTGGTTACGTGCACCGAGACATAAAACCTTCAAATATGTGTCTTGAATCGATGAGCATTGATGAGTATAGCAAGAAAACAGGAAATTCTTCTTTCAACAAGAAAAAAGAGGTGTTCTCTGTTTCGATCATTGATTTCGGTCTTTCCAAATCATTCTTGCAAAAAAACAAAACACACATACACAAAACCAAACAAAAAGGATTCACAGGAAATCCAAAATTTGCAAGCATAAACGCACTGAAAAACTTGAGTCCCTCCAGAATGGACGACATTGAGGCGATATTGTATGTGATACTGTACTTTTCAAATAGTAACTGCAAACTACCATGGGAAAGTTCAGACAACGACAAAGTAGACAATGATTCGATTTTGGAAAAAAAGTACATATTCCGTGCTTATATAAGAGACTGTTTGGAGGATGAAATAAAACTCAACATACCAAACTTTTTGTTGGAAATTTTCAAAATAACATTCGATCCAAAGTATGAACAAAATTTTGGAATCGAACCACCATATGATCAGTACTACGAAGTTCTGGGTCAATATTCCAACGAGTTGTCGGAGGGAAGAGAATTTCCCATAGAAACGCTGGGTGATTTAAAATTGTCATGGGAAGACATTGATTTGAGTTGAACGCAATAAAAAAATAACCACCACTTGTTTTATCCTTTTTGCCATTTTTTTATTGAATGTCCATTTCAAAAAAAAGAACATTCTATGATTTTTGAATGTTTCTCATTTGTAATAGATTCCAATCCTATAAATCAAACATTGTTTTTTTGGAAGGAACATCACAATCCATCATACAAAAAAACAAACAAACAAAAACAGAAAAAAGAAATGAAGTTTATTGAAAATTTAAATCCTTCGATTAAAAACGCTGGAACAATGGTGAATTCCAAATCAAGTCCAATTATACCAGTTATCTTGAAACAAAGAAAAATCAGCCATCAAGATATGCTTTCGATTGCAAACAACAACTCTCTATCAAGAAATGAAAAAATATCGAAACTGTATGATTCTGAAGTTTATAACCCAGAAAAGTTGAAGACCCGTTTGAGAAGCTTGTTTTACAATTACGTCAAGGATTATCATTATAGGATAAAATACGACGATAAAAATATCGAATACATTTTAGACTATGTGATTGAAAAAGTTGAACAGGGAATCACTGATGTTATTACAGTTGACAGTTTTGTCGAATTTGTTTCCATGAAATGCTTGACTTATTTCTCCATCAGAAAGGAAATGTATGAGCCTTACATCAGGTTCATGGCGAGTGCTCTACTGATTCACAGGTTCCACAAGAAAATGAACAAGGATTTCAAACAACACACAGAAATGTTGTACAACTTCAAAGACCCTTTTTCAGGAAAACCTTCCTCTTTTGTTTCAAAGAGATATTATGATTTTGTAATGGAGCATCACGAAGCAATCCAAAAAGAAATCAACTATGATAAAGATTATTTGATTGACATTTTTGGTTACAAGACGCTTCAAAAATCGTATGTTTATCGATACAAATCGGATATATTTGAATGCCCACAACATGTTTTCATGAGACTTTCGATAGCAGAAAACCTGGACAATATTGAGTCTGCCCTGGAAAATTACAGATTACTATCGGATCACTTCTGTATGCAAGGATCGGCATCTTGTATTAATGCTGGTTCAAACAATCAACAATTTTCGAGTTGTGTATTAACGAGCCACAGCCAAGACTCCCTGGAGGGAATACAAGACACTGAAAAGAATATTGCCTTATTTTCAAAGAATTCTGCTGGTATTGGATGTTCTATCACAAGGTTGCGCGCAAGAGGTAAAAGAATCAAAGGAACAAACGGTGAGACAAAAGGTGTTCACGCTGTTCTTGCGGCTTTCAATGCGAAGGCTTTGTATGTTGATCAGGGTGGAGGTAAGAGAAAGGCAGCAATAGCTTTCTATTTGGAACCATGGCACTACGATATCATATCTTTTCTGTTTTTGAAAAACGCTCAAAATGAAGAAAAGTTAGATATTTTCAACGAGATGATGGCTCATGCGAAATCGCTCAACAAAATAACAAACATTGAGCAACTGTTGTCTGATGCGGATCAAGACGATTTTTCATTCCAATATGGAAAAGACTCTTACAAGGCAAGAGATTTGTTTTTCGGCTTGTGGAGAAACAAACTATTCATGGAGAGAGTTCGTGAAAACGATAATTCCAAGAGAACGTGGTCATTATTTTCACCTGATGATACACCTGATTTGGTGGACTTGTATGGAGACGCATTCAAACAAAGGTATGAATATTATGAGAAAGAGGGGTATGCGATGTTCAAGCTTGATGCTAGACGATTGTATGATTTGATGCTCAATATGCAATTGGAAGTGGGAGACTACTTTATGATGGAAAAGGATTTTTGCAATGAAAAGTCCAATCAGAAAAACCTTGGAACCATAACCAATACAAACTTGTGCACTGAAATTATTCAGTTCAATGGTATAAACAAGGAAGGGCAATTGGAAATAAGTCAATGCAATTTGGCGTCTGTTGCATTAAACAAATGTGTGATCAATCATCGATTTATATCAGGCAATTATGAGACTTGTGTTCCTTGGTTTGATTTCGACATGTTGAGTAGAATCACGAGACACTTGGTCAGAATGCTCAACAACACTATCGACTACAATTATTATCCAGTCTCCTCTGGAGAACTGTCAAACAAGAAACATAGACCGATTGGGATCGGTGTTCAAGGTTTAGCAGATGTTTTCTGTTTGATGGGCTATCCTTTTGAAAGTAAGGCAGCCACCATTCTCAACTATTACATATCATCATGCATGTATTACAGTGCATTGGATGAAAGTTGCAATATTTCAAAAGAAATAGCAACCAGAACAGGAAAGGGAAAGTATGAGAGTTCATATGAATCGTTCAAGGGAAGTCCTATGGATAATGGGGAATTTCAGTTTGACATGTGGGGAATAAAAGATCCAAATGACATTTCCAAGGTTATGGCAAAATTTTCAGGAGACAAAAAATTGAAAACTGACAAATATATGGCATACAAAAAGACAAAAGACTCATGGTACAGATTCAAAGACACCAGGAAAGACCAGAACTGCTTCAAATTGGGATCGTTCAAGGAGTATGCTCCAAATTGGAACGAACTCAGACAAAAGATAAACCAATACGGTATGATCAACAGTTTGTTGATTGCATTGATGCCTACAGCTAGTACGAGTCAGCTTTTGGGAAATCCTGAATGTTTCGAACCACGAGTCAAAAATGTTTTGGTGAGAGAAGTACTATCGGGATCGTTCACTGTTATGAATGAATTCATGTTTTATGATTTGAAAAGATCGGTTCCAAATCTGGGAACCAAAGAAATGACAGATTATTTGATGAAACACAAAGGTTCCATACAAAATAACACAAAATACCCAAAAATGATTCGTGAAATTTACAAAACGGTGCATGAAATGGATGTGTTCCGAGTTTTGAGTTTGTGTGTAGATAGGGCGATCTTCGTATGTCAACACCAAAGTATCAATGTGTACCTTCCAAAGAATGATCCCTCGATGTTGAGAGATGTTGACATGTACATGTGGGAAAACGAAATGAAGGGAAGATATTATACCAAATGTGAAATGGACATTAGTGCAAGAGACTTGTCTATTGATTCAAATGAATCTCAAAAAAATGATTCGTTAGTTTGCAGAAGAGACAACCCTGATTGTGAATCATGCAGTAGTTAAATCACAATAAAAACATAGATTTATTTTTTTTTATCTTCTACTTCTTCTAACAATGAAACCTGAAGGAGCATTTTGATTTACATCTTCTGTTGCTACTGTGTTGAGCGCAATAAAAGGGGAACTTCCTTCGACTTGTCTATTGATTTTGTTGTTTACTCTGTTGATGACAGTTGATCCTGGGTTTGTTTGTGATAAATCGTTTGCTGGATTTTGTTCTGCTTCTCTTCGTTGTCTGTTTCTGTTTTCATTTCTTACTTCAACAACTAAATTTCCGTCTGTACCTGAACTATCATCGCCCAATCTGAAACCAAACAAGTTTATGGTGTTATTGTTTACAAACATGTAAATCAAATATATGATCGCAATCAAAATGATAGCAATAACAACAACTAAAATTGCAACGACGCCATATTTTAGCAAATACTTTTTGCTTGATTTTTTCTTGGTTGTTTTTTCAATTTCTTCCAATTGAACATCAGGTTCTGCTTCGTCTTGGTACATGTTGTTGGAAACATTGTTTGTTGAAGTTTGGAAAGATTTCAATTGTTTTTCTTCAATATCGTCTTCTTCAAATTGTTCGAGGAAAGATACTCTTCTGTCTGGTTGAGAGAATGGATCGTCCATCATTGGTTGAATCTTTGTCATGTTTGATCGATTTCTGTAGCTCATATTTCTACCAGCAGTTTTCGAAAGCGATTTTGGTGCATACATTGATCCAGCCATGGATGCAGTCATAGATCGATTAGGGTTTGTTACAATACGATTAGAGGTAGATGTTTTCATTCTATTAATAGTGTCATCTTCGATGATGTCGTCAATGTCGATCATCTCTTGATCTAGTTGTTCATCATCATTCATAACAGGAGTGTTCTGGCTGGTCATTGGGATAGGAATTGCGTTTCTTGTTCTCGCTGCGGTGGACATGGTTCCACGATTTGATTTACTAGAGTATGTTGGCATGCCAGTTTTTCTCATGGAAGCGGTTTTTGGGGGAGCGACTTGTTGTGTCTCCAAATCTTCAGTGGATTCATTTTCAAAATCTTCAAACTCGTTGTCAAATTCGTTTTGTATGTCCATTGGTTCATCGTTTTTTGGTTTTGCTGATTTGGACGATGTGTATTTGGATTTCGTATTGGGCATCATTTCCGAAGTGCTACTTTTGAATATGCTGTCTAGTTGTTGTTTTGTTGACATGTGATAAGCCTAAAGCGAGTATTGAAAAAAAAAATGTATGTGCGAACGACAATCGAATTCAATAGCTTATATTTGTTGTGTATACTTGTTTTTTATTTTTAAGCAAATCAAAATATAAATCAACACTAAAAAAACAAAACAACAACACACTTTTTATTGGTGTGTTTTTGATCCAATTACTATCTCATAAATAATTTATTCGTTCGTGATATTTTTTTTATAAAACAAAACATTAAAAACACTTCCATCCATTCACACATACCATCCTCCACGCGAATTAAATATGGCTTGATTTTGATTACAACTTGAGTGTGAATATTATCCCAAAACATTTTGAAATACAACGAGAAATCGATACTTTTCATGAAATTCAACGCATCCTTCAATAAATCCAACAATTCATTGTACTTTTCATTCCAGTCATTTCTTTGATTGAATTTATCAGAAGGATCAAAATCCATTTTTGTCATGTACAATTGCGCGCATCCAGGGTTCTCCGCGTTTAATATCTCTTCCAAATTGCGTCTCTCACTTTTCATTTTGAAACAAAAGGATACTATTTTTTGACCATGATCCCTGTTTTCTATTGCATAAGTCGAGATCGGGGTATTTTTTACACGTTGAACATTTTCAAAACTTTGAAAATTAAATGTGTTTGGAGTGGAACTATAAACACAAAAGTCCCTTATTTTTTTGATTGAAACAATGTGAGTGGCGCAACGATTTTTTATTTTTGTTTTTTTGTGTTGCGTTTCCTTGTTTTCTGTTTTTGAATTCATTTGAGTAATAAATTGATTGATTCGGTGTTCTAATTGATCCGATTGATCACCAAGCCTGTTTTCCATGTTGTTCATGATCGTTGTTGTCAAATCCCTGAGAAACATTGTATTTTGTTCGAGCGATGTGATTCTATTGTTGTATGGTTGATTTATGATTTTTATGTTTTTTGTGTTTTTCTCTCGTGGCAACGTGCTGGAGGATTTGTTGTTTATTCCCGTTGAAATGTACATTAAAAATACAAAATCAATGATCAAGAAAAATAATGTTAGAAGCAACACATTTTGTTTGTTGTTGAATGCGTTCATGTCTTTGTCCAAAAAAATTGTCGTTGTTTTTTTGTTCGTTGTAGTTTGTAGTGTTGATTCAGACAAATATTTTATTTATTTAACTCCAAAATAAAAGTGTGCCATCACAAAAAAAAATAATAACCATCACCATTTTAAAAATACAAAGTCTCACACAAAAAAACAAATGGCTGACATGGAAAATTTTAAACTACCATCTATCCATCTTAGTTCGATCGAGAGCGAAAAAATAGAACCAAAAAAACACAACGATTCCCATGATGTGAAACCATACAACAAACCAAAAAAGTACATTGAAAAAAATACAATCAACAACCATTATTCTGATTATGATTCCGAAGAGAACGAAGAATACACCCCACCTAAAAATAATCACGCGAGACACAATCTGTATCAGGACATGCCGCGAGAATCAGCAAAGAGGATAAATTATGTCAGTCAAAAAACAAGAAAAAACAAGAATCAATATAAAAATGATCGATCCGATTCGGATGATGATTTGGAATATTCTTCTGAAAGAACTAGATCGAATAAACAAAAAACGATACATTCTCCCCCCATCGATTCTTCAAGAATCAACAACTATGCACAAATGAAAATCCAATTGATATCGTTAACGGGAAACATTGATCAACTCGAAAAAATAGAAAACGATATTTTGACTTGCGAAAACAACAATCAAACAGAAACTTTGAAAAATCAGAGAGCTGATTATTTTAGATTGTACTTGAAAAGTCTAAAATCTTTGGTCAAAAAAACAATTTCCACTAAAAAAAACATGTAGTTCTCATTGTGTGCATGTGTGTAAAATTTAGAATAAAGTCTTTTGTTGGAAGTTTTATAATGTTTATTTGTGGATCGAAATTTCGTTACATGTTGAAAAAAAACAGTTCATGAAAAAAACGTTTACTTCACTAAATCCCATACGATATTACCTTGTTGATCAGAAGTAATACCAAATGTTTTCACGGATGTTTTTAGTAACCCGCTTGATGGATCGTTTACAACCATTGATTCTTGTCTGAAGCACCCTGGTTGGTAGGATGATGTTGTTCCTACTTCTTGCTCGTCTCTGATTTCAGTGTCGTCTGTTCTTATGATTTCATCAATAACAGGGATAGTTGTGCTTGTTGGCAATGGCGCAGTTGGTGGAACTACTGGTGTAGTTGGAGGAGTTGCTGGTGTTACTGGTTGTTGTAATAAGAAGTACATGATGACTAGGATTCCGATTAAAATGTACCATGTAGGGTCGACGTCGCTTCTTGAAACTACGAATTGATTAATGAATGCAGTTAATTGTTCCATGGACAAATTGGATTGTGTTCCCAAAAGGATAGCGGATGTTACGATTATAACAGTTGCGAGAGGATTGTCTTGTGTGTTTAATCCGACTAATCCCAAAACAGCGTTTAATAAAGTTATGAGTGCTTCGGTCAACGGGGTCAACGCGTTTGGTGTTGCATTTGGTGCGTTCGATTGGCTGATCAATAGAGATACCAATAGAACAACTAAGATGATAACGATCAATAACATTGTTGCGTGTGTTTGTCGGGGAGTTTGATTTTTTTTAGTATACTGACAATGAATTCAATATTTAAAAATTTGCAGAGTTGTAATTGTTTTTTTTTATTATTATGTTCAACAAAATTTTTTGTCCTTTTCCTCTTTAACAAATTCATCCAAAAAAAATCGTGTTTTCAATCAAAAAACACCTCACCACTCGAATATCATTTCGATTAAAATCGGGGACTGTGTTTTTTTGTTGTTTACATGGTTACAATTTTTTGCGCGCTCAGGTTTTCATGTTGTTCATTTATTTTTTTGATCGCATTGAAAAAGGGTTTGTTTATTTGTTGTGGTAAAAATAATCAAAAATTTAATTTATTTTTGTATTGCATTATTTGTTTCCTATATTTTGGATTGGGAACCAATAGAGAGTAGTGTATCCAAAACTGTGCCGATTGGTTTTTATACTCGAGCATTCCGTTGAACTCACACAAGTAATACATTGATTGATGCTCATCTTCTTCGTGGAAAATAATTTTCATTTCAGGATCCATGTGAATATTTTGAATCCTATAAGACCTACAAAAATGATCATCCAGTGTTTCAGATGTCCATTTATCGATCGGTTTTTTTAATATCTCGTATCGGTCAATTTTCATTGGGTGTTCAAAAAAGAAGCACGAAAGTTCTCTCTTTTCAAAGTCGACTTTTCGAAACAGGCTCTTGTGATTTATAGTTATTTTCAACATATTTTCAATGAACGACTGATCCAGATTGTCTTTTTTTTGTCGAACGCTGGAATACAAGTTTTTAATGATTTGAGTTTTACCTTTTCTGACATTGTTGTTTTCAAACATCTTTTGAACATAACACAAATATTTTTTGTATATTGACATTTTACATAATTGATGACCACTCGCTGAACATTTCACGAGGGGAAGATTCTCCCATTTGCAAAAAGATGTGTCTTTGTATATTGGTATTCGCGTTGATCCTATTTTGAAGAAATTAATGTTTTTAATGTGTTGTTTGTAGAATCGTCGAATGTCCATTATTTCAAAGTCGACGTCGATGTTTGTCTCTTGTAGTTTTTCCTTCTTGGGACTGTTGGTATTTTTTATCGATCCATTTTTTACACAAAATGTTCTTGATCTTTTTTTACCAGAGATAGATATTATAGTCATATTTGTTTTCGAGGTTTGGTATATGTGTTTTTTGGTAGTATGTTTGTTTTTGTCCATAGTTTCCCCCATTATTATTTTGAATTTATACCAAAAAAAGGTTACAATTCTTTTTTTTTGGTATTTTCCAATTAAAAAGCAATCAATCATCACTGCAAAAAACATTATTTTTTAAAAAAAACGAACATTTAGACTCAATTCTCATTTGTTGGAAAAAAAAACATGAACACCAAAAATAATGCAAACAGAAAAAATTCAGACAAACTCATTCAAAATACTGTTATATTGGGCTCGTCTCTATTGTCATTTGCCATAATAGCGTCCGCTGTTTCAAATTATGTGTTTCCCAAGCAGAAAACTAATTATACACAAAGAGAAAGACTTGTCATTGAGAAATTTTATCTCAAGATCAAACAACTCGAAAATGAAATGATGGAAAGTACGGACATCAACCACAAGTTCCTCAAGCTGGGTCAATGTCAATGCACTTTAGAAAACATGATTTCTATGGGATTATCCGAGAAAGACACTAATTCCATTATACAAGATAACATATCAGCGATGAAGATTTCTTTTTTCAACAAGTACAACATGTTGAAAAAACAGATTGATCAACAAAACGCAAAAATGAAAACTTGAACGAAAAGTTTATTAAAAAATGTGAAATAATTTTTTTCTCAATTTTTTTGTAACAGAATCTTGTCAAAGAATTGAGACCATGATCCTTTTGATTTCTTTTTTTTTGTGATTTTTGTTTTTCTGTTGTTCGATGCTCTATGTGCTTTGCATATTGAATTTTTTGACAAGTCATTTGTTATTTTATCAAATTTTATTTGGACTTGGGCAGATGGTGTTCCTGGACTGTCACTATTATCAGTGACATCGAATGACTTGAATTTATTTTTCGTATCTATAATGAGACAATGTGGCGACATTTCGCTTTCACATTCTCTTACAATTTGAGACGATGAGTGTCGAATAGATTCAAATTCATCCAGAATATCATCTCTCTCAGTGGTTGATTCCTCCATCATATTTTCCTGTCCATCATGATATTCTGTTTGCATCATATCTTGTTGTTGTTGTTCTGAGGTGATGTGTGTGTCGGACGATGGACACATTGAATCCAATATGTCGTATGATTCCTGATCTTCCGAGTCCAATTTCGAGTTGAAATTCATTCCAAATCCAGAATCGTCAATATTTAACAACAACGATCGATCAAATAAAAAGTTCGTATGATCTCCAATTTCCGTTGATTCATTATTGATTGTTTGAAACGTATTGGATGAGCTGGTCGATGTTTCAATGTAAAATGGATTACTCGGAAGAGATTCAAATGGCTGATATTGTTCCTGTGTTTCGTCTACGCGTAAATAATATCGATTGTCTGTTGGAAACTGAATTTCACTGTTATTTAGTTCATCATTATTGATTTCATCATTGTTTAATTCATCATTGTTTAGTTCCCTGTAACTTTCTACAGTTGCTTCTTTTTCCAATATGTTCTCTCCGACACCTGAATGATTTTCTTGTAGGATGCATGGTTGAATATCGTGGTCTTGTCTACTTTCGCTCCCTGACTGATCATTCTGTACTCTTTGTTGATTGATTGATTCTCCGAACAAGTCTAATCCCGAATCGTCAAACAATTCAAAGGAATTGATTTCATCAATCAATTTGTCAACATATTTATTTTTTGGTATTTGATCGTTTGAAGCTGGGATCACTAACGTTTGATTGTGTTCTGTTTCGCTATTCATGTTTGATATTTTTTGTGAGAGTATGTGTTGTATGGACAATGATCCTGAGTTCAAGTATTCTTCTGGTTTCATGGGTTTGTATTGAGAAATATTAAAAAAAATCTTAACATAATCTTTCAATGTGCTCAATACCGTGTCTTCCTTGTCTATTGTGCTCGATTTGATGGTCATTTGACCGAGCGAACATGAACATAGTTCGTTCTTCTTGTAGTAAAAAGTCTCCACCTGAATATTGCTCGATGCAAGGTGGTACAAGTCTCTCAATCGATTAAAGTATTCATAATTTTTGAATTGTTTGCATTTCTCGCAATTTTCCGAACCATTCTTGTGACCCATTGTTTCATGGAACATCTCTACCGTTTTGTCGTTCAGCTTGATGTCCTTCAAACATTTGGATGTGCATTTGAACGGAGAGCTGAACTTTCTAAAGATTTCAGTTCTTTCGTTTCCCTGGACACGGAAGCATATCACCCTGAACATATGAGAACACCCTTCTGCCCAGTTGACCATCCGTGCATCCTGTTTCATGTGAATTGTCCATGATTCTTCGATTTCATTGTAATGAGCGCTCGGTGCGTCAATATCGAGGAACATATTGTGGAAGTTTTTTGACGATTCTCCCCAGGGTATTATAGTTTGTACGGGACACGGACTCTTTGTGCTCCTGTTTGTTTTTTCTAATTTCTTGGGAGCTACTGATGTTGCAGCCGTTGACTGGACAACATCAACTTCGAAAATCAGTTCTTTCATACATTTGCACCAAACAGAAAAGTATTTCCCTGGTTTTATGACAAACGAGAACGATACAGTCTTGGGTATGATAATACCAATTCTATTGGCTGCTTCGATATTGTGAGAACTAAATATCTTTACATCGATATCATGATCAATCAAAAACTTTCTCAAAGAAAAACCAGGACTACACTTCATCAATTCATAGCTACTTTGAACTGCACTGCTGTTGATTATTCTTTCCATGATGTTGTTTTTTCCATCATTCAACATGGTCAATTGAACAATCACCTTCTTTGAACATGTGGTCTTACCTCTCCTGGACTTTTTCTTGGGAGCATCTGTTCCTACTACAATATCATACGTGTCGTTGGGGTTGTTGCAACATGTGTTTTGATTGAGGAAAAAAACGCTTCCTATTTTTTGGTTATAATCTGTCTTCAGAGAGGACATTTTTTAGGGTATTTTGTGATAAATGCGTTTTTGTTTTTTTGTCGAGTTCGTTTACCACATACACAAACAAGGAATGATTTTGATATTTATATTTTTTTGAGTTTGTGTGTTCAATAATTTTTAGAACATTCTATTTTCAAAATGAGCGCCATTTAGATCAAAAAAACAAAGGAAAATCAACAAATAGAAAGAATTTTTTTTTTATTGCAAATCCAACAAATTTGATCCGTTTACAGCAGATGATTGAATGCTCTGGTTTGTTTTCTGTTGTCCGAAATATTTTTCCAGTACTGATCCTTTAGAAAACGCCTTGTTTTTATTGTAAATATCCATAAGCTCTTGATTTGTTGGTTTGTGAACAGATACCAATCCTTGCAATTCTTTTAACAATTTTTCACCTAAATATCCTTCTTGGTGTGGCAATCTTGCAAATTTTCCGAATATTTCGTCATTTCTGTTTTGTTGAGATGTTTGAATTGCATTGTTTTGAGAAGGATTTTCATTATCCGATTCACCATCACTTGGTGGTATGAATTTTTCCAATTCTTTTGTTTCTTCTGGGGTCAGTTTATATTGTGACATGAGTTTCTCGAATTGTTCTTTGATATTCATTTGGTCTGATTC